>Ga0209367_1000012_pt1 | contig 112687 bp, 85 predicted proteins | sample WorMetLIZISLAND2_FD_187412 | JGI IMG/M metagenome (GOLD analysis project Ga0209367, IMG submission 187412) | Marine gutless worms symbiont microbial communities from Max Planck institute for Marine Microbiology, Germany - Olavius geniculatus... ...
CCGGAAACTGTTGTCTTAATTGATCGATATTCATAAGATCTCCTTTCGTTTGTTCTTTTAAGGAGATCTTACACCATGGGTGTGACAGATACGGTCACACTAACCTTAAAAATGTAGATAGGCTCGGTTATTAGTTATTCGTTATTGGTTCATGGTTGAATTGGAAGTTATTTGTTATTCGTTATTGGTTAATGGTTGAAAAGGAATGATATCTGTTATCATATCACCACTGAATGCCCAAATTTATGATCAGAAACCCAGCCAGTTCTAATAACCAATAACTAGTAACTAATAACTATTTTCTATATACTTGCCTCTTTCTTCTGTCTTCTGTCCTCTGCCCTCCGTCCCCAATCTTTACCTACTGCAACTTCACACTTCTTTTTTCCCACTTCCGCATTCCGCATTCCGACTTCGAACTCCTCTGTCTTCTGTCTTCCGTCATCCGTCCTCTGTCTTCTGACGTCTGCCCTCATCCGGAAACAGCTTTCGAATGTCTTCTTCCGCAGCCCTGCAAATGCCGCGTTCGGTGATAAAGCCGGTGACATATTTCGCCGGGGTAACATCGAAGGCGAAATTGGCGGCCGGGCTGGACTCAGGGCAGATCAGAACGCTGGTCGGGCCTGCTTGATCCATGCCATAGACATACTTGATTTCAGTCGGATCGCGCTGTTCGATGGGAATATCGTTGACACCGTCTCGGATGGTCCAGTCAAAAGTACTCGAGGGCAGGGCCACATAAAAGGGCACCTGGTTGTCCCAGGCGGCAAGCGCCTTCAGATAGGTGCCGATTTTATTGGCCACGTCCCCTGACACAGCGGTGCGATCAGTGCCCACGATCACGATATCCACCATGGAATGCTGCATCAGGTAGCCGCCGGCATTGTCGGTAATGATCGTATGCTTGACACCATGTTTGCCAAGTTCCCAGGCTGTCAGGCGGGTGCCCTGATTTAGCGGCCTGGTTTCGTCGACCCAGACGTGAATATCCAGGCCGTGATCAAATGCTGCGTAAATAGGGGCGGTCGCCGTGCCGTGTTCGATGCAGGCCAGCCAGCCGGCATTGCAATGGGTGAGTATATTGACGGTTTGGCCGCCTTTGCAACGGCTCAGCTCCTCGATTAAAGATAAGCCGTGATCACCGATTTTGCGGCAGTTTTCGACTTCCTGCTCGGTGATGGCGCCCGCCGTTTCTCTGGCTATTCTGACTATTTCCGCGGGATCGGCTGCATCAGCGACAGCTGCGAGCACCTTATCCACCCCCCAGGCCAGATTGACGGCCGTGGGTCGGGCAGATTTGAGTCGCTCCCCTTCCCGGTTTAAATACTCGGAATCGACCCGGTTGTCGGGTGCATTGAGAGTGGCCAAATACATGCCATAGGCGCCGGTGGCGCCGATCAGGGGAGCGCCCCGGACATACATATCCTTGATGGCTTCGATCGCATCGTCCACTGTGCTCAAATCGACAATAATGAATTCATGGGGCAGTTTGCGCTGGTCGATTATTTTTACGATGCGTTTATTTTCATCAAGCCAGATCGTGCGAATGTCTTTACCGTCTACTTTCATAATGGTGTCCGTTGTTTGTTGTCAGTTGTTTGTTGTCATCAAAAAGACAAGAACCGTGACTTGATAGTCTTATCAAAGCTCGGGTGCCTTTTGACAATCTCTCAGCAGGATCATGATGCCTCTAAGATAATTATACTAGAGGGATACTTCTACTTTTCTCGATGGCACCGCGACTATTTTTCCGCAATCAATGTCGCTGGATGCCCGATGCTTCCTAACTAAAGACAACGGACAACCAACAACAGACGACGGACATTTCTTTTCTCACATCTTCCCTAATGCAAAGTCAGACTGAACTTCCCCTAGCATCACATGGCGTTTAAATACCTGGCGCATGCGGTTGGGTTCCATTTTTTGATATACGATGGGTTCGGCATCCTGCATCTCCACGGTTACGTTGGGTTCACTGCTGCACATGCCCATGCACCCGGATGCCACCACGCGGATGTCGGATCGGTCGGATTCGGCCAACTCTTCCATTAAGGCGTTCATGACTTCACGGGCACCGGCGGCGATGCCGCAGGTGCCCATGTGGACCGTTACCTTTACGGTTGCAGCGCCTTCGCGCAGGGAATTGCTCTTGGCGGTATCCTCTTTGATTTTTTTTAGATCGTCAATCGTCAATTTTGCCATGATTTTCCTCCTTGGCTCCATTCATAAGCCACCGGCTACACCGTTGAAAATTGAACTGGTTCAACCATTAAAACGATAGCCCGCATCACTTTATCAAAAATGACTCAAGCCGGTGGCTTATGAATGGAGATAAAAATTTATTAGTTGGGCATTGTAAATCAGCGGCCTATTGCAGCGTGTTGCCCAGGTTTCTCCCAGAGGCCCTCCGCATATACCCAGCTCTACTGGCGGTCGCTGATTTCGGATTCGGCATTGCCGCGTGCGAGCTCCTTGAGCGAGTCGCGGATGCTCTGGGTTAGATGATAAATTAACACCGGATCGGTCAGGGAGCGGTCTTGACTGTCTTCTTTGAGGTCCCTGGTGTCCAGGGTGAAGTCCCTGGCGTCGACGATGTGGCGGTAGACAAAGTCAACCTCGGGATTACCCATAATCAACGTTGTAATGGTGGACGCCATGTCACCCACCGGGGCACGGTCGATATGGTGGTAGCGAAATGTTGCCTCAACCCGGGTTCCCCGGCCGGCTTCCGATGCGATCTCAAGTTTGCCCTCACAGCGATCCGCCGCCGCGGCCAGCAATGAGAGGCCCAGCCCGACCCGCCGGGTCGTGCGCGTGGTGATAAACGGATCGGTCGGTTGTTGAAGTTTTTCATCCGGCATACCGCGACCGTTGTCCTGGATGACGATGGTCAACAAATCCGCGCTGCCGCGGGCCTCATGAATCGATATCTCAATACGATCAGCTCCGGCCGTGATTCCATTTTCGGCGATATCCAATATGTGAAGTGACAGTTCGCGCAATCAGATCAGAATCCTCCTTCCTTCCTGCTGCTGCAGTGACTTTCGAATTTCAGCAATGGACGGTTCGGCCATTTGAAAAACCGTGTATACCCGGCCAATGTCATCTAGAAAATGGGCATCCGAAGTGGTGATGCAGGAAAAATTTTCTATTCCGCTTATGGTACTGTGAGCGTGTGCCAACCTTACATGACGGGAAACTTCGACTCCGTCCAGCGGCAGATCGGCCGGAATAAACCCAAGCTGATTGATGATCCCGTAGGCCGGACGGTCAACATGACAGCTTAAGCTGAGCCCTCCCAATGCGTGGGTTTTATCGACAATGTCATGCAGTCCCAGCTGCGTTGCTCCGATCAGCAATCTAGGGTTTTCCCCCAGAACCTCATCTTTCTCATTGGCAACAACCTGGCAGCCGAAAACGTCTGGTTTGTTTTCGCCGGGTAAATTCGCATAGACATACGACTGCATGCTGCGGGCCGGGTCGATTTCCTGAAACAAAGCCAGGATGTGGACCTCTTCTTTGGAGCATACTTCCATGCCCGGCAGAACCTGTACACCGAGCTTTTGCCCCTCGCGCATGGCGACTTCGGCGTTTTCGACCGTATTGTGATCGCAGATTGCAATCAAATCAAGGCCGACATCCAAACTTTGCTGCACAATCCGACTAGGGCTCATGTCCCAGTCGCCGCAGGGCGATAGGCAGCTGTGGATGTGCAGATCGGCTTTGAATTTTCTTAACTGGCGTATTGCCATAAGCTCTTATGAAACTACAAAAAATGACGAATGAAAAATGAATAATGACGAATGATGGAATCGCTTCGCTCTGTCTTTTAAAAATAGACAGAATACATTATTCGATGTTCGATGTTGGACCTTCGATGTTCGACGTTCATTAGTTTCTTTTATTGATCAGACAGGCTGTCCTTTAGCCGGAGGCCGCCGCTCTTGTGAAACTTCAATGAATGACGAATGACGATTGTCGATTGACGCATGGTGGAATCGCTTGGGGCTTCGCTCTTCGAGCTACGACCCCACACGTCGCTCAGTCGTTTTAAAATTGACAGAATACCTTATTCGATGTTGGACGTTCGATGTTCGACGTTCATTAGTTTCTTATCTTTGATCAGACCGGCTGCCCTTTAGCCGGAGGCCGCCGTTCGTGTGAAACGGTTGTAGACAGGATTACAGGAAATACAGGATCTTTTAACAAAGCATTATCCAGTTAATCCAGTTGATCCTGTTTTATTATCTAATCAGGTACAATTCACTCTTTCGACCTTCGACCTTCGTCATTCGGCATTCGCTTCTTCACCCTTCTTCGGTTTGACCCACACCCATGGAGAATAGGCGGCCGGCCAGTTGATAAGCCGAATCAGACCAGAGCAGAATGGGGATTTGCTCCTGATTGGCTTTTTCCAGGGTTTCATCATCCGGAGTTTGACCGCCGGTAACGATAATGGCTGCCATATTGCGCAATACGGCCACGGCGACAATGTTCTGATGCCCCTGGATGGTCAGCCAGACGCACCCTTCCGGCGCATTGCCCATAATTTCGCTGAGCAGATCACCGCAGTAGCCGTCTTCAATCTGGCGATCCAGGCCCTGGTCGCCGGCGACAACCTGCAAGCCAAAACGTTTTACGAGATCATTTACGGTCATGGTAATTTCCCCCTTCTTCCGTTTGCTTTTGATGGTGCTGTGAGCGCTGATCCATAGACAATCCTGCAATGAGGCCGTGCCGCGGACAATATCTTCGGCAAATGTCCGACAGTCGGGGGCACCGCAGGCTGCGCAATCGGTACCCCTGAGAAGTTCCATGTTTTTTTCGATCTGCTGCATCGATTCGAGGGACAGGGAGGCTTTTTTGGTTCCATATAATTCAATCAGCTTGGCCGGACTTTTCTCCGTTTGAAAATGTCCTTTTTCATACAGGCGCAATATATTATCCCGCGTCAGGCGCCGTCCGAGTCCAAACAGCTTGATCATCTTTTGGACGGCACTCTTGGCAAGATATTTGTCGATGGCGGTGAGAACCCCACCCAGGCACCCCTCGCGGCAGGTTCGAAATTCGATATATTCGATATCCTTGAAAAGCCCCAGCTCTATTTTCTGAAGGTAAGCGATCGTCTCCTCCAGCCCCGAAACTGCGAGGGAGCGATCGAAATCCATTTCCGCGATCTCGCCGCCCGACATGGCCCACATGGACGCATTGCCCGTGGCACAGGTTTCATATTCAAAGCGGGTCTGATCGAACTGCATGTCGTCGGCTTTTTTTATGAGTTCGACCTGATGGGACAATTCCGGGAATATGTCATTGATTCCCAGGGCCACTTCCGGGATCTCCTGCTGGTTGGCGGGGCTGCTGCAACCGGGATCCATTTTGGTGGGGCAGGGGTTGATGTAGTACAATGCCACCGCTTCGCCTGATTCACGGTAGTGGGGAATAATGCGCTGCTTGACTTCTCTTGCCATCAGCGCCGCCGGTCTCAGGACCGGCAAGACATGGGGCATAAGGCTGGGGAACTGATGGGCAATCAGTCTAACAACGACCGGACAGACCGGCGAGATCAGCGGCCAGGGTGCATTGCCGGAATCGCGATTGCGGCTGATAAACTCTTCGGTGGCGTAGTGAAATATCTCCAGGAAATACGACATATCAATGGTGTGCCGAAAACCCATCTGCCGCAGTCCTTTGAGGATGTCTTTGGGCATGACCCCCGGAAACTGGGCATATAGAACCGGTGAAACCAGGGCGATGGCAACCTGATCCTTGGCGAAATTCCCGGCCCCAGCTGCCGCTGCGCTCACGGCACCGTCATCGCAAACCCGGATACATTCGCCGCACCCGATGCATTGGCCGACGACTTTGACCGTGCGTTTGTCGGCCATGCGAATGGCTTTGGTCGGACAGGCCCGGATACATGAGGCATGGCCTTGGCACAGGGTTTTATCGAAATTTACGAAACATGATGGTTGCTGCAGATCCGTCAACCGTCATCACCTCCCCTGCCGCTAAAAAATACCATTCGGACCCGGGTGCCGTGCCCTTTCTCGGATTCTACAATAATGTCGTCGGCATTTTTTTTCATATTCGGCAGACCCATGCCCGCGCCGAATCCCATTTCGCGATGTTCGTCCAAAGCAGTTGAAAAACCGGCCTGCATGGCTTTATCAATATCGCCGATTCCGGGTCCGTCATCGGAGATTTCCAGAATCAGTTCGTCCGGATAGATCGCAAAACTCAGCGACCCGTCACCGCCATGCATAACGACATTCATCTCACCCTCATAACCGCAAATCGCGACCCGCCGTATCAATTTTGGATCGAAATTGAGGGATTTGAGAAGCGTCTGAATTTTAATGGATGCTTCTCCGGCGCGGATAAAATCTCTTGACTTGATGTAGTAGCTTTTTTTTAAGGCAGCCATGGGGGTACCAATTAAGATTGAAGATTGAAGATTGAAGAATTATGGAATCCTGCCGATTTAATATCCAACAAAATTCCGGGAGAAACGATTCTCATGATTATACCCTGTTCTTGTTATGATCTTAAAGCAGTAAACAAATAAATCGCGATACGCATAAGGAATGCTGCATTGAAATCGGGAATTATTCGTGAGGCTTCTAATATTTTGGTTTATATCAATTACCTCTTTCTTATAACAATGGCCATTTCCGCGTCCTGCGGCAGGGCTGACCGTTGAAATCCTAATCGGTGAGGAGCCATAAAATATCAAAAGGCAGAATACCACAAATCTTCAATCTTCAATCTACAATCTTCAATTCTTTCACCTTCTGCCGTCCAGGCCGGTCAAATTGCAGGCGTGCAGCCGGCCGCAGGACACAAACATTGAATACGGGCTGGAGATCAAAGGCAACTCCTGTTCCCGGGCCAGATCGATGACTTCCTCGGGCGGAGTTTTACCTCTCACAAATACCACAGCCCCGACTCCCGCCACCATGGCGGTCCGGATCACCTGGACGGTCGTCAGACCGGTTAGGAGAACACTACCTTCGGATAGTCCGGCCAAAATGTCGCTCATCAGGTCACTGGCCCCGCAGGTGGTGACCTCCTTGGTCAAATGGTCCTCGCCGTAAATGATCGTTGCCTCAAGTGCATCTACAATTTCTGATAAATTCATCGACACCGTCCAAATTTGTGTTTTTGAAAAATCCGGCCGTAGGGACCCGGCGGCACTACAACTCAGTTGCGGCCGTCAAGCGCTTCAGGGCAGCTATTTTAAATAAATGCGCCCGTTGCAGCAGCAAGACTGGTAAGGCAGAGTATAGAATACGGGGGCAGGGGTGTCAAGGCACAGATGATTGACCTCCCCCTGGATCCCTGATGTAAAAACAAGATGGTATTGCATATCTGTTTTTGTATATTTTCTTTACCTCACTGAAAAATTTTGTTATTGATTCCCGCGGTGCCGGATGCGGACTGGTTTCAGCATTGATTTCCGATTCAATGCCGACGCCCGCCTTAAGGGTTTGCGCCTTAATATGTTCACAGATTATAAAGGAGACGTATATGAAGATTGGAATAATTGGAGGTTCCGGATTAGATGACCCTGATATCATAAAAGATTTACAGCGTCAGACTTGGTCGACCCCCTACGGTGACACCACGCTAAAATCCGGGCACCTAAACGGTGTAGATATCGTTTTCGTGCCGCGCCACGGCGATCGCCATCAGTTTAGCCCAACCCATGTCAATTATAGAGCAAATATCCAAGCCCTCAAAGATTCAGAAACCACGCATATCATCGCCACCAACGCCTGCGGCAGCTTAAAAGAAGATATAGAGAGAAGCGACTTTATTATTCCAAATCAGTTCATAGACTTTACCCGACATCGCATCAATACCTTTCATGATGATTTCAGCCAGGGCATGTTCCACGAGGTCATGGCCGATCCCTTTGACAAAACCCTCAGCGATTTGCTGTTTCGCGTTACCGCAGAATTGGGATTCCGGGTCCACAAAGATAAAACCCTGGTAACCATTGAAGGACCGCGTTTTTCTACCCGAGCCGAATCAAAAATGTACATTGCATGGGGTGCCGATATCATTAACATGACCGTGGCCACAGAGGCGGCCTTAGCCAAAGAGGCCGGGATTCCCTATGCCGTTATTGCCATGTCGACGGACTATGACTGCTGGAAGGAAGACGAGGAAATGCCCGTCTGGCAGGATATATTAGCTATATTCAATCAAAATGTGGATAACGTCAAAAAAATTCTGTTAGAAACCATTGATCGACGGTCAACACAAGAAGGTGCCCAATGAATTCTGAAAATTCCGCCCCGGCTGAAAAATACGATTACCGGAAATCCTGTGAGTACATTAAAAACAGTGTTAGATCCATCCCCGACTGGCCCATCCAAGGCGTCATATTCAGAGACATTACAACCCTGCTGCAGGACCCGAAAGCCTACCGGGCCATATGTCGCATTTTCCATGATCGCTATCGCGACCAAAAAATCGATAAGGTGGTCGGCATCGATGCCCGGGGTTTTTTATTTGGATCTGTGGTGGCCTACAAATTGGACGTCGGGTTTATACCAATCCGCAAAAAAGGCAAATTACCCTATAAAACCATCAGCGAATCCTACTCCCTGGAGTATGGGGAAGAAACCGTCGAAATCCATGAGGATGCCCTGGTCCGAGGCGACCGCGTGGTCATTATCGATGATCTGATGGCGACCGGGGGAACCATCGGTGCCGCCGTGAACCTGGTCGATAGGCTGGGCGGCGACATTGTCGAATGCGCCTTTGTCGTCGAATTGCCCGATTTGAAGGGCCGGGAGAAACTCGGGGACCAAAAAGCGTTTTCGATCGTCGAATTTGAAGGGGAATGAAGCAACTCTAATGAATAATGAATAATGAATAATGACAAATTAAGGAATTCTATCGATTTTATTAAATCGGAAAATGAAAAAGGATGGATGATCATTTTTAGAAGCATGTCCTCCACTTTTTGACCTTATGTGTGCTGAGACGGACTTCTATATTTTTAAATGCCAGAGCGGAGCGATTTCCATCATTATTCATTATTCATTTGTCATTTTTCATTTCTAAGCGCCGTTGACATTTTCACCCGGTTGTGTGATATTGCTACCTTCATTTTTTTGTTAAGCCAATCTGATCTTCACTTTAGAGCCGGAGGTTAACGCATGACTCATAATCATCATCCTCAACACCCTGATATTCAAGACGATATGTGGATTCAAATCGATGAGATCATTACCGCGAACCGCAGTATCCCCGGTTCGGTCATCGGCGTGCTGCGCGAATGCCAGGATGTTGTCGGATATCTGCCGGTCGAACTGATAGACTATATCAGCAACGGGCTCAATCTCTCCCGCAGCGAAGTTTACGGCGTGGCTTCCTTTTACTCGCTCTTCTCGTTTGAGCCCAAAGGGCGGCATTTGATCAAGGTCTGCATGGGGACGGCCTGCTATGTCAAGGGGATCAAGGAAGCTGTCAGTCGCATCGAAAATAAGTACGGTGTGGAGGAAGGCGGCACCAGCGAAGATCGGCGCTTCTCCCTGGAAGCGGTCCGATGTTTAGGAGCCTGTGGGCTGGCGCCCGTGGTCGTGGTAGATCAGGACACCTATGGCGACGTTAAGGCTGACACGGTGATCGATACCCTTGAAAAATATGAGTAGTGACTAACGGCTTCTGAGGACTTGATGATTCCTGGTAACCGAATTGCAGGAGAAAAGAATGAATAAGGTTAGAACTCAGCTGATGCTCTGTGGCGGTACAGGTTGTCATGCCAGTGGTACCGGTAAATTCCAGGAGGCCCTTGAGAAGGAATTGCAGCGCCAGGGGCTTGCCGAAGAAATCAAAATCATCGAAACCGGCTGTAACGGATTTTGCGCCGTCGGCCCCGTGATGCTGGTGCAACCCGAGGGCATTTATTACCAGAAGCTTAAAGCCAAGGATGTGCCCCACCTGGTGGAGGAGCATTTCCTGAAAGGGCGTCCGGTTAAAAAGCTGTTCTACAAGGAACCCGCCTCCAAGGAAACCATCCCGACCATGGAGGAAATACCGTTTTTTGCCAACCAGATGTTCTGGGTGATGCGCAACAAAGGGGCCATCGATCCGGAAGTGATTGAAGAATATATCGCCCGCGACGGATATTTCGGAGCCGCCAAGGCGCTGCAGGAGATGACGCCGGAGCAGATTATCAATGAGATCAAAACCTCCGGACTCCGGGGACGCGGCGGCGCCGGGTTTCCGGCCGGGTTAAAATGGGATTTTGCCCGCCAGAGCCCCAGTGAGATTAAATACGTGCTGTGTAACGCGGATGAAGGAGATCCCGGCGCCTTCATGGACCGCAGCATTCTCGAAGCCGACCCCCACGCGGTGCTGGAAGGCATGATTATCGCCGCCAAGGCCATCGATGCCCGACAGGGCGTTATCTATGCCCGGACGGAATACCCGCTGGCCATTCGACGGCTGGGGCTTGCCATTGAACAGGCCCGGGAATACGGCTTGCTGGGCGAAGATATTCTGGGGACCGGATTTAATTTCGACATCGATATCTACCAGGGTGCCGGAGCCTTTGTCTGTGGCGAGGAGACGGCCCTGATGCGGTCGATAGAAGGCAAGCGCGGCATGCCGCGGCCGCGGCCGCCGTTCCCGGCGCATCAAGGGTTATGGGAAAAGCCGACAATCTTGAACAACGTCGAAACCCTGGCAAATATCGGCCAAATTATCTTAAATGGCGGAGAATGGTACGCCAGCGTCGGAACGGAGAGCAGCAAGGGAACCAAGGTTTTTGCCCTTTCCGGCGATGTGAACAATATCGGTCTGGTTGAAGTGCCCATGGGAACCACGCTCAGAACGATTGTTTATGATATCGGCGGCGGTATTCCCGGCAAGAAAAAATTTAAAGCGGTTCAGCTTGGCGGCCCTTCCGGCGGTTGCGTCCCGGAAGCGTATCTGGATACACCGGTGGATTACGAGGCCATCGCCAAAGTCGGCGCCATCATGGGATCCGGCGGCGCCATCGTGATGGATCAAAACACCTGCATGGTGGATATGGCCAGGTTTTTCATGGATTTTGTGCAGGATGAATCCTGCGGCAAGTGCACACCCTGCCGGGAAGGCACCCGGCGGCAACTGCAACTGCTTGAAAAAATATGCGCCGGCAAGGGCGAACCGGCAGACTTGTCAACTCTGGAGGAACTTTCGGATACGATCAAGGAGACGGCCTTATGCGGGCTGGGACAAACCGGGCCCAATCCGGTGCTTTCCACCCTGCGCTATTTCAGGGATGAATACGAAGCCCACATTTACGACAAACAATGCCCGGCCAAACGCTGTGCGGCACTCCTGAAGTTTGAAGTCGATCCGGAAATGTGCACCAAATGCGGGCTTTGTTTTCGAAGCTGTCCGGCCGATGCCATTACCTGGAAAAAGAAAGAGGTCGCCTGGATCGATAGAGAAAAGTGCATCGAATGCATGACCTGTTTCGAAAAATGCCGGTTTGATGCGATTTTTTAGCTGGATGCTCGATGCTGGATACTCGATGCTGGATGAAAGACCTTGGCATTCGGCTTTCGGTATTCGGCATTCGGTAAAATGCGGAATATACATGGCTGGAAGTGCAAGGCATAAGGTTTAAGGTATAGGGTGTAAGGTCATAGGACCAGGACAAATAGACACAGAGTCGCTGTATTTCTGCCCTCTGTCATCTGTCATCTGTCTTCTGACTTCTGTCCTCTGACACAGGCATCTGATAGCACATTTCCAATAACGAATAACCAATAACTATTATTTGTACAACCTTCACGGGGTGATAACATGACTACAGCGCTCATTTTGATGGGAGGCATGGGACTGGTTATCAGTGCCATTCTAGCTGCGGCGTCAAAGATCTTTTATGTGTACGTCGATCCCAAGGTCGAGGCGGTTGAAGACGCGTTGCCGGGTGCCAACTGAGGCGGCTGCGGGCTGCCGGGTTGCAGCTCGAATGCCGAAGCGATTGTGGCCGGCATCGCGGCCCCCAACTCGTGTGTGGCGGCCGGCGCTGAGGTGGCCGAAGCCATTGCCGAAATTATGGGGGTCAAAATCGAGGCCAAAGAGCCGGATATCGCCCGGCCCGGCTGTTTTTTCGGTGTGCAGGATGCCGATACGAAATATATTTACAACGGCCTGGATGATTGTCGGGCGGTGGCGTTGTTGGGCGGCGGCATGAAGGTCTGTACCATCGGCTGCCTGGGGCTGGGAACCTGTGCCAAAGCCTGTCCCTTCGATGCGATCACCATGGGCTCCGAGGGCCTGCCGGTCGTGATTGATGAAAAATGCACCGGCTGCGGGACCTGCGAAAGGGTCTGCCCCAAGCACATCATCAATCTGTCTTCTGTTACCCGTCGCATTATGCGGGAGTATACTGACGAAGAGTGCACGACCCCCTGCCAGCGAGGATGTCCGGCCGGTATCAACATTCGTGAATACATCCGGCAAATTACCCTGGGCAATCATCATCGAGCGGTCCAGGTTATCAAAGAACGCAATCCATTTCCCGCCATTATCGGAAGAATTTGCCCCCGCCCGTGCGAATTGGACTGCCGGCGCAATTTTATCGATGAACCGGTGGCCATAAACTATCTCAAGCGTTACGCCGCCGATTTTGAAAGACAAAGCGGGGAAAGAATTCTGCCTTACAAAGCTCCGTCCACCGGCAACCGGATTGCCGTGGTCGGCGGGGGGGTGGAAGGACTTTCAACGGCTTTTTTTACTGCCCGGCTGGGTCACGATGTTACCGTGTATGAAGCCGGCCCTCAACTGGGAGGATTGCTGCGCAGTGCCATCGCCGCGGAAAGACTGCCCGGAGAGATCCTGGACTGGGACATCGACGGGATCCTTGAAATGGGCGTCAAAGCCGAAACCGGCAAAATGCTGGGAAAAGATATTAGCATTGAAAGTCTGTTGCGCGAAGGCGTAAATGCGGTATTTGTGGCAACCGGCGGCTGGGACAGCAGAATGGCCCGGGGCGCCCTAAGCGATATTGAATCTCCTGTTCCCGGCACTTACATGATGGTCGATATTTTAAAACTGGCAGCCGGTACCGATATATTTGCCGGTCAACCGGACCTGGTGATTTTCGGCGGGGGCAAGTTGGCCCTGCAGGCAGCAAAAATCTGTCAGGACGCGGGTGCTCAAAAGATTACCATTTTGTTCCGTGAAGACCTGGCGCACAGCCCCATTACCGATGGCGATGTCAGCGATGCGGGCATCGAGGGCCTGAATATCATCTATAACGCCGGAATCCAGCGTTTGAAGGGGGAGGGCGGTAATCTGGCCGAACTGGAATATGTTGACACCCGGACCCGGTCCGCCACCGCGATACCGGCTCAAAATCTGGTTATCGCCACCGGGCGGTTTCCGGAGTTGATTTTCGTCGAGACGAGCGGAGCGCCCGCCGAAGAACCCGAAGAAACGAACGTGCCGGCGGAATATCTCCTGCGCTGGGAAGCATTCGCTCCCTATAAAGAGCCGGAGTTCAAAGATGAAGTCGGGTTTTTTGCCGACGGTGATGTTCTGGCCGACTATAGTGCGGCCATCAAAGCAATTGGCGCGGGACGAAGAGCTGCGGTTTCCTTGCAGCAGATTATTTACGGCATCGAACCGGGGCTAACCGAGAGGGTGCTCACGCCTCATTCCATTATCCAGGATGTCGACGATGTGGCAGCGGTTGCACCTTCTCAACGCAAAATTATGCCGCTTTGCAGCGGCAAGGAGTTGGCGGTATGCGGCGAGATTGAAAGAGGCTTCAGCGACGAAATGGCTCAGTCTGAGGCGTCACGATGCCTGCAGTGCGGATTGATTTGCTACGAACATTCGGCCTTGCCGGATTCTGAAGCGGAATCCGTTGCCGATGCCCGGACGTGAAACTATAAAATGACCAATGTCTAATGTCTAATGACAAATGAAGGGGTCGCTTCGCTCCATCAATTTTATTGACTATCCCTTCCGGGTGGTTATTGTGTAGTCTGTTGCACAAACCCAGCAATTTAAAATAGACAGAATTCCTTAATTTTACATTTGTCATTATTCATTTTTCATTTCCAAGGGGTTATTCACAATGGCAACCGAACAGGGCATCGTTATTCGAACCGGCATCCGGGAGGCTTGGGTAAAAACCGTCAAGTCTGGCTCCTGTGAGGGATGTACGGCCCGGGGATCCTGCCATTCGCTGAGTGACAGCGGCGAACAGGAGGTTCATGCCATTAATGAGGTCGGAGCCGTGGTCGGTGACCGGATTGTTCTAAGCTTCGAAACCTCCTCTTTGCTAAAGGCCACATTTCTGATTTATGTGTTTCCGATACTGTTGCTTGTCATCGGTGCTGCGTTGGGACAGGAAGTCGCGCCATACTTCAATTTTGATTCTTCAGGTTTTTCCGCTATTGTGGGGTTTTCCTTCTTTTTTGCGGCGGTATTGGTGATAAAAATCATGGCCAATAAGATGGCCCAAAGAAATGAGTACCGCCCGAAGATCGTCAAGGTGATTACCTAATTGAGCAAAAACCGCTCAATTAGGCGTTATTTGTTATTGGTTAATCGTTATTAGAGTTAATTCCTTCAAGACGAATACCAATTAACCAATATCAGATAACTAATAACCTATCCCCCTCCATCAGGCCTGTAGATTAGGGAGAATCCGGTGGGTCTTTCGAGGGAAACAGATCTTCGATCCCGTGATCCTTAATTTTGGCCAGGCAAGTGTCGAGGGCTTCGGCTTCGGTCTCACCGACTCCTTGAAATTCCTGCCTGGCAATAATATTGATCAAATTCGGAACTGCAACAAATTTGCCTGCCAGGTTTCCAGCCAAACTTTCATGGACATCGATGTAGATCATTCTCTGATTTCGAATCAGGTTGTACCTGGACACTTTCGTCAGGATATCATTTTCCATCAGTTCCGCCATGTCGGCTCACTTTCTCGTCTAGGTGTCAATAAATCAAACCGGATTGAAAGACGATCCTCCCGAATCCCTGAACGCTGAATCCTGAAGGCAGCAATTACTCCTCTTCCATGGTCAATTTCAGGGGAAACCCATTTTCACGGGCCAAATCCGTGACCTGGGCTATTTTGGTTTCAGCGACTTCGTAGGGGTAAACACCGCATACCCCGATTCCGTTTTTATGAACATACCACATCAAACGGGTGGCGTCTTCCTGGGATTTATTGAAGACGGCCTGCAGAATTTGAACCACAAAAACTCTGGGCGTATAATCGTCGTTGTGCAGCAAAACCTTGAAATTGGGTGGTTCGGCAGTCTCCTCCTCAATGTCGGTGATGGTGTCATCCAGCAGGTCTGGTTTGTCGCCACTCATCGGATACGCCTCCTATTCAAATCATATCGGCTGACCGAGCCGGAGGCCGGCAGGAAACAGGCTATCAAGAATATTTCGGCCTTGCGGCTTTCCAGCAATCCAAATTTAAGCCTTCAGGCTGCTTGACGCTGGAGCTCAATATGCACAAATTAATGGTCAGACGCCGAAAATCAAGTTCAATTCAAAAAAATAAAAAAGGCAGCTTTCAACCGGTGTTATGGCTGAAGAGCTGCCCTTTCAGGGGTCTTTAGATGATTAGACCGAGTCTTTGAGTTTTTTGCCGGCTTTGAACTTGACTACATTGCGGGCCTTGATTTTGATCGGCTCACCGGTCTGGGGATTGCGGCCTTTGCGAGCTTTTTGACGGGTTTTCTGGAAGGTACCGAACCCGACCAGGGTGACTTTGCCGTCTTTTTTCTTCAGGGCCTTGGTGACGTTGGTCATGAATGAGTCAAGCAACGCCCCGGCGGCTACTTTGGAAACGCCGGCATCCTTTGCCATTTTCTCGATTAAATCTGCTTTTGTCATTTCTGCCTCCTCCATGAGAGATTAAGTTTGAAGCCTCTTCAGGCTTGATTGAACCCAATTTAACCCAAAACCGACCAAATGTCAACATATAAAAGCACGTTTTATAGGGTTTTACGAGAAGAAATTCAAGGAGAGCCCCTGTGTTCATCAATTATCCGGATCGCGACGGAGGCTTTTCCTGAAAACTGCGAACCCACACCGATCGAGAATCGGCGTTGGCGATACACCGAAACGCTGCAGGGGCTTTGAAATAGGATTCAAAATCCTGTTTTAATATAGGCCGTTTCATGGTAGAAGTAATAGATATAGATCACCCAAAATAGTTTGAGGGCATTGGATGAAAACCAGATGCAGCTGGGTAGGGCAAGATCCCCTCTACATAAAATATCACGATACCGAGTGGGGGGGGTACCGGTACATGATGACCGCCTATGGTTCGAGTTTCTGATCCTGGAGGGAGCCCAGGCGGGGTTGAGTTGGCTGACGATCTTACGAAAGCGGCCGAACTACCGCAAGGCCTTTGATAATTTCGACCCGCATCTTGTCGCAGCCTATGATTCTGCCAAAATCAAAATACTGCAATCGGATACCGGCATCATTCGCAACAAGCTAAAAATTGCGGCGGCGGTTCAAAACGCCTCATCTTTTCTGGCAGTTCAAAAGGAATTCGGCAGCTTTGATCACTATATTCGCCGATTTGTCAAGGACAGAGCCATCAAAAACAGTTGGGAATCCGTGTCGGAAATACCGGCGCAAACTCCGCTTTCAGCAGCCATGAGTGCTGATCTTAAAAAGCGGGGCTTTAAATTTGTAGGTCCTACCATCTGTTATGCGTTCATGCAGGCTACCGGTCTGGTTAACGATCATACTATCGAATGTTTCCGTTACGAAGAGGTGTGAGCGATGGCGTATTGCTCAAATTGTCAACGCAACCATAATGTGGGTTTTATATCGACGCGATTTTCCGGTACGGATGGCGTCTCACTGGAAACGGCCAAATGGGCGGATGTTTTCGAGAAGGTCGGATTTACCAGTTATTATTTTGCCGGGGAACTTGATCGGTCGCCCGATTGTTCGTACCTGGTTGAAGAAGCCCATTTTCAGCACCCGAATATCAAGGAAGTATTTCGCGACTGCTTTGGTCATCAGGTGCGCCGGCGCCATGTGACGCAACAAATCTATGAGCTGAAACGCAAACTCAAAGACGAATTGTACCGCTTTATCGATAAGTACGAAATCGATCTGCTGGTTCCCGAGAATGCGCTGACCATCCCGCTGAACTTGCCGTTGGGAATCGCAATTACAGAAGTCATATCCGAAACCGGCATGCCGACAATTGCCCACCATCATGATTTTTTCTGGGAGCGCCAGCATTTTATGACCAATGCCGCCTGGGAATATCTCAATATGGCATTTCCACCGCACCTGCCGACCATCCAGCATGTGGTTATAAACTCCTCGGCGGATAATCAGTTGAGCCTGCGCACCGGTATTTCAGCAACGATAATACCCAATGTTATGGATTTTGAGAACCCGCCGCCCATGTTCAGCGGATTTGAATCTTGTGGATTCGAGCCTGAAGATAAACCGACGGTCGGGGATGAGTATGCGTTGGACGTCCGCCAGGCCCTGGGGGTCGCCGATGATGAGCTGCTGATTTTACAGCCTACGCGAGTCGTGAAACGCAAGGGAATTGAACATGCCATCGAGTTGGTGCACCGGCTGGGTATGAAAGCCAAACTGATCATCTCCCATGCTTCGGGCGATGAAGGCTATGACTATGAGCGCCGGGTCCGGGAGTACTCCAAATTGATGAAGGTCGACACCTATTTTGTATCCAACATCATCAATGAGAAAAGGGGGCTGACGAAAAACGGCAGAAAAATTTATACCCTTGAGGATGTGTATCCCCATGCCGACCTGGTAACTTACCCTTCGACTTTTGAAGGGTTCGGCAATGCCTTCCTGGAAGCTGTCTATTTCTGCCGGCCGATTGTCGTCAACACCTATTCGATTTATACCATGGACATCAAACCCAAAGGGTTTTCCGTGGTAGGGATTGACGGGTATGTATCGGACGTGGCGGTTCGCAAAACCCGAAAAGTCCTAAACGACCACGAGTTTCGCAACAAAATGGTCAAACACAATTACGATACCGCCACCCATTATTATTCCTATTCGGTGCTGCACAATAAGTTAAAAAACCTGATCAAGGACTGCACCGCCTGCCCGCTTTAGGAATGAATAATGAAAATTGAATATTGAATAATTAAGGAATCGCTTCGCTCTATCTATTTTTAATGATCTAAGGTGATCCTCAAGTATTTATCTTAACTCCGTTGATGCGGACACATCCGCGATTCTATAACCCACGCGCTGTGCCCTATGCGCCACGCGCCACGCGCTGTGCCCTATGCGGCATGCACTTTGCGTTGTCAATCCGCAATCCGAAATCCAAAATCCTCAATCCCTATCAGTCTCCCATCTGCGCCATGTAGTCATCATACATGGTCTCCAGAGCAAGTTTGTGTTTTGCTTCCTCCTGACAGAGCACTTTAAACAAGGTACGACTTTCTTCGGATTCGGCTTGATCCAGGAAGTCATTGTAAAGCTGCAGTGCCTTTTCTTCCCTTTTCATGGCCAGCATCAGAATATCGTTGTATCCCATTCCGGGCCGATATTCCAGGTCCACTGCATAGTTGCTGCGCTTGATATCGGTTATCCACTTGAACGGGTAGTCCTGCATGCTGGCCGCCGGGCCCTTGGCCTTAAAATCCTCAAGCAGCTGCTGGTGCTTGCGTTCTTCCGCGGCAAATTCTTTAAACATGTCGCCGGCTCCGGAAAAGGCTGCTTCTTTGCTGATATCGGTGTAAAACTCGGCCGCTTCCAATTCCTTTGCAATGGCAAAATCCAAGATAGCCGCTAAATTTTCAAAATCCACTTTATTCTCCTTTCTATGGTGACTCTCTTTTTACCGCGTTAACTTGCGACGCTAATACCAGTAATGTACCGGAATTTCAACTGCTGGTTTGCCAGTGTTGGAAAATCCAACCTGTGTGTAGAAAAAAACGACAGTTATTTAACAATCTGTAATCACATAGTTTTTACCGCCAGATCGTCGATAATTATCGTGACCGTATTCATGGGTGCTGAAAATTGCAACATTCGTAATTTAAGACACCTGGGGTTGGCAGCAGGTATAATTGAACTAAATTATTTAATAATTATAAGCGGTTGTATAAAAAATGATTTCCAGGTCATGAGCCTGGCATACCGTTTGCTCTATGTTAGGCCCAACAGTAAACGTTAACTCAACACAAGGAGCGAGAGAAATGGCTGAAAAAAAACAACAAGATCGTAGAAGTCGCGTCGGAATGGGATCAACTTATCGCAAAGGCAATGCCCAGGATTTGGCTTCACAGCAGGAAATCGGGTCGGTGATGGGAGGACAGGTCTGGATGGTTAAGCCGGATAAGAAAGCCAAAGCGGCAAATCCCTGCCTCTGGATGCAGGCCGGTGTCGTAAAATTCAAAAATTGCGATAACTACTACGATTGTACGACCTGTAAATACGATAATGCCATGGCGCTAAAGGCGGCCAAGGGTAAACAGTTGACCTGGCAGGCTGCGATGAAATTAAGGCCGGATATGGACCGGGTCTGTCGGCATAGCCTGACCAACCGGATTGAAAGACGGACTTGCGCCTATGACTACGAATGCGCCACTTGTGATTTCGATCAGTTCTTCGAAGATGTCTGGACGACCAAGAGCAGCAGCCAGCCATACGAGGTACAGCAGGTAAAAGGGTTTGACGTGCCGATGGGTTATTACTTTCACGATGGCCATGCCTGGGCCCGCATCGAAAGCGGCGGCTATATCCGGGTCGGGCTCGATGACTTCGCCCTGAAAGTACTTGGTGAAGCCGATGCCCTTGATCTACCGTTAATGGGCAAAGAATTGGATCAGGGCAAAGTCGGCTGGGGACTGAAGCGACAGGACAACCTAGCCGATGTTCTTTCGCCGATCGACGGTGTCATCGTAGAAGTAAATTCCGATATCAGAAATAGACCGGATCTGGCCAATCGGGAACCCTATGCCGGAGGGTGGCTTTTTATGGTTCGTACTCCCGATGTCAAGGCGACCATGAGCAAGCTCATGACCGATCAGAATAGTCTGGCCTGGATGAACACGGAAGTCGGCCACCTGGAAAACATGATCGAAGATGTTGCCGGCCCGCTGGCGGCGGACGGTGGTTTTCTGGCAAGCGATGTATACGGCAACCTGCCCGATATCGGTTGGAACAATCTGACGAAGACGTTTTTAAAAACCTGAACTGAAAGTTAATGGTTATCTGTTATTAGTTATTAGAAGGAGACACTTGATACGATCGTACTCAATAGCGGTTTTCCAATAACGCATAACCAATAACGAATAACTTAACTCGAACATGACAAAAGGTTTACGATATGAATTCGACCGCGAAACATAAAAAGGGTGAAAAGTCCAACGCCCCCTGCATCTGGCAGCAGGCCGGGGTGGTTCGTCGCAAGGGTTGTGAGATCGACTATCACTGCGAGGCCTGCCGGTTTGACCGGGCGCTGCGGCGCACCGCCCGCGCAAACCGTCAGCTTGTGTCCCAAGGCAAAACCCCCGCCGGCAAAAGCGGCCGCATCATTTTCTGGAAAGACCGTTTAAGAGAGCTGCCGCCCTGGAAGCAACCCTGCTTGCACCACATGAAGGGCCGCATCGAATTTCGGGCCTGCACCCACGACTACCAGTGCGGCAATTGTGAATTCGATCAATATTTCAGCGACCAGTATACGGTGCATGCCGTGGTTCGACCGGTAGATGTCCTGGACATCAAAGGCTTTAAGCTGCCCCATGGCTATTATCTGCACCGCGGCCATACCTGGGTCAAGATCGAGGAGGGATCAACTGCCAGAGTCGGGCTCGATGATTTTGCCTTGCGCCTGCTGGGCCCGCTGGATCGAATAGAGGCTCCGCTGATGGGAAAGACCGTGAAGCAGGATCGCGGCGACATTCTGTTGAATCGAAGCTCCAATACCGCGCGGATACAATCTCCGATCAGTGGGGTGGTCACGGATATTAACCCGGATCTCAGGGAAAAGGGCAATCTTGCCAACCAGGATCCCTACACCCAAGGGTGGGTATTGCGGCTGCATTCCGATAACCTGCGCCGTGATTTGAAAAAACTGATGATCGGCGAGCAGGCCAGTGAGTATTTAGATGCAGAGATCGATCGGCTCTATCAGGTGATCGAAGAAACGGCCGGACCGCTGGCAGCTGACGGCGGCTACCTGGGGGATGACATTTACGGTAATCTGCCGGGGGCGAATTGGGAGAAACTGACCCGGCTCTTCCTGGAAACATAACTTAATGCTTCCGGTTTGGATCTTTAGTTTGAAGTTAACAACCCGGATATATCGACCATTTCTCTTGTAAGAAAAAGGGGTTTCGGCACCGGCCGAAACCCCTTTTTGCGCAAGAGAGCGGGCACCGGTTTACCGGTTCATCAGCGAATAACGGCTTTGTTCAAGCCTAAGCCGGACAAGCCGGTCGCTGCGTAGCGGTGATCCCGCTAATTCGGGGAAATGAATATTGAAGAATGAAGATTGAAGATTTCCGGAACTATTCCACTTGACTATCGGTAATTAAATATAGTACCCACAGATACGCAGATACCTAAACTTAATTTGATCGGTTCCTGTTCCCGGATTCGCATTTTCGCTGTGTTTGGTTTTAAGCGCTGTTGATCTGTCCTGTGCCCTGATCTGCGATGTCAATTCCGAAACGATCGGCTGATCCCGGTCCTGATATTTTCGCCTCCAAGATATAAAAGGGGAAACTCGAGATGGGCGGAACGAATTTTTTGGAGCAATTCATTGATAATGGCGGCCAACGGTCTTTTATCGAACGGCGAAATAAAACAAACATTATCTATTTGTGGGAAAGAAGATCGAATACCGACCGGCGTAAGATTATGGACCGCCGGGTCGCCCTCAATCAAATACGATTCAACGCCCCGGAACGAAGGGCGGTTTTGAAAAAGTGGTTCTTCTAACAGCGGCAATGGGTCAAGGTAAACGGGCCTGATGTCGGACGGGCCGGGCCCCCACCCGGGCGGAAAAATTACTTCACCTTGATTGCCACCATGGTGGCATCGTCCTGGAGTTCATCCGAATCGACAAAGCTTTGCAAACGTGAATTAATGTGGCCGATCAGCATCTCACTTGATTCATGTGCGCTTTGGGTTATCGCCGTCTTTAGTCCTGCCACATCGAACATTAAATTTTCGGAGTTGGTGGCTTCGGTTACGCCATCGGAGTAAAGCAACAACAAATCGCCTTGTTTTAAATATATCTTCTGCTCTTCCAGCCGGTTGGCGAACTGCACGTTTTCAAACATCCCGATGCTCATGCCGTTTGGTTTCAATTCTGTGATGGTGCGCTGGTCTGCGCTGTAAAAAAGCGGCCAATTGTGGCCGGCGCGGGCGATCGTTACCGAATTTTCGTCTAAATTAAAAAACGCGATGACCGCGGTAATAAAGTCGCCGTCGCGCATTCGTTTGCAGATAAGGTCATTGACGTTTTGAAAGATGGCGGCCGGGGAAATACTTGATTGTGAAAACGACTGAAACATGCTCTGGGTGTATGCGGCGTACAAAGCGGCTGAAACCCCTTTGTCCGCAACGTCGCCGACGATACTGATTATCCGGCTGGCGTCCGGCTGCACAATATCAAAAAAATCACCACCCACCATTTTCGCCGGTTTGGAATAGGTGGCGATGGAAAGCTGGCGCGATTCGGGAATTTGCACCGGCTGCAGGCTCAATTGAATTTCCCTGGCAATCTCCAATTCATCACGGGTGGTCAACTTGTCAACCAGTTCCACCACGAGCAATAGGTTCAGAATTACAAATGATATCAATAGATAAAATAGGTCAACTTTAAACAGACCCACCAAAAAACCCGCAAAACCCAGGCCGTAGAACAGCCGGCGAGCCGGGGTCAGCTGCATCATAAAACTAATAAATATTTCTTTGGCGACAAAAAGGAGCGACTTCACCGTCAGGCGCTTTGGGGGATGATCAGAAAGCCCGGTTTTGCCCTTTAAATACCTGAATGCTCCGACGGCGTCTGTTTTGAGCAGGCGCTCTATCTCACGATGGTTTAATCCGCTCGTGTAAACATATAAAAAATCCTGGATCTTATTTATTTTTCGATTCAGCGCTTTCATCATTCGCATCGTGCTTGCCTTTCGAGCCATAAATGGTTCTGTGGTTCAGGGTTCAAGGTTCAGGGTTCAGCCCAGTCGCTGAAAAAAACCGCTGGTCAACATTCTAAGGATTTATTTCCGTCCGGTGCAATGTACCTGCCACAATTTTAGTTAAGATGATTAAATGGTTTCTAAGGAATTCACTGGGATTTTGCAAGATCAAAAACCTCTGTTTGATTAACAGGTTATTGTTTGTCGCAGCCTGTGATCAAATTGGCCCCCGAACAATAAAATCCGAATTACTACAATGACACTTTAAATTTGATCTGGCAAAATAAACCACGACTTATGGTTTATTTCGCCATCCAATGGCTATATTGGCTATTCTGAAATATTTCATTGTAATTCTATCTGTATATAATTTCAGCAGGTTGTACGAGGACGCAAGATTGGCATGGTACATGCTCATACTACTGCTAAACGCCAATAAAAGGAGGTAGTACCATGGGCATCTTTACCAGGTTTCGCGATATCGTCGGTTCAAACATCAACTCCATGCTCGACCGGGCGGAAGATCCGGAAAAACTGATCAAGCTGATGATCCAGGAAATGGAAGACACGCTGATCGAACTAAAGAGTGCCTGCGCCGGGGTGATGGCTGAGAGCAAGAAAATCGAACGCCAGTCGTCGGCCCTCGATCAACGCCAGGAATACTGGGAGGCCAAGGCCAACCTGGCGGTTCAAAAGGGACGTGACGATCTGGCCCGGGAAGCGCTGCTTGAAAAGCGGCGCCATTCGGAAAGATTCCAAGCGCTGGCCTATGAATTGTCTGAGCACGAGGCCCTGCTGGCGCAGTACCAGGAAGATATTCGGCAACTGGAAGATAAATTAAAAAATGCGCGGGAAAAAGAACGCATGCTGGTGCAGCGCCATATTCATGCCGTCCGCAAAAAGCGGGCCCAGGAAGAAATGCGCCGCATTGACAGTGCCGAAGCCGTATTCAAATTTGAAGAATTGGAACACCGTATCGAGCATATGGAAGCCGAAGCCGATCTGGTGAACTTCGGTCGCAAACCGACATTGGAAGACGAATTGGAACGGCTTTCACTGGATGATGAAATTGAAAGCGAGCTAAAAGCAATCAAGGCTTCTTCCATCGACAAGATGGAAGAGCGCGTCGAGGCATTGGAAACGATCATCGACGATGTGCCAAGGGAAGGAGCCAACCATGAGCAGATATAGCAGAATGTCTAGACGCGGCCTCTACCGCTCACGCAACGGCGCAATATTGGGTGTGTGCCGGGGAATCGCCGACTATTTTGACTTATCGGTGTTTTGGATCCGGGCCACGGCTGTGATCCTGTTTATATGCACCGGGTTTTGGCCGATTGTCGGCGTCTATATCCTGGCCGCACTCTTAATGAAATCCGATCCAGCCGGACCTGTCGGCAGCAGTTCCAAGCCGGGAGCCGGCGGCCGGTATCGCTGCACCGGAGCAGATGCCGCCGAACGGCTGAGACGCAAGTGGAAACATCTGGAAAAACGTATTCGTAAAATGGAGGACAAAGTGACCTCCCGCGAATATGACTGGAACAGCCGCTATCACGGTAATTAAGCCTCCTTAATAGCGGTTCACTCGGATTTGCGAATTGTATTCTTTAAACGAAAGTAAGGTTGAAAATCGAGGTTCTGGCGGCTTAATTACATTGTCACGTTTAAGCTTGGAGGTGAAGCAATGCAGATCCACAATTTTTATGCAGACCTGATTCCTTCAGTTCGCAATCCGCTCGACAGCATTGTGTTGAGCCCCCATACACTTCGGACTGATCATATCAGCCTGGCAGACTTGGAAGAAAACTCCAGCGGCTATCAATCACTGCTTCCATCTATTGACAGCTGCGACTATCACGCGCAGGATAACTGCTCGCGCTCTGCATCGTTTTCCAAAACTGTTCGGAATGTCTTTTATCGAGTCTTCAAATTCCGTACCTAATTTTGGACATTGAAGATTGGATTTTCTGTATTATTTGTTATTTGATATTTGGTGCTTGAGATTTTTCATTAAAAGCTTCAGAATTACGTGCTGAGTGCACACAGTACTTTTCATTTTATAAGCAAAGAAACACTACCTGGGAGGCACTATGAGTGCAACATACTGGAAAATAGTGGGAGAAAAAGTCGCCAAGGGTGCCGGCGAAAAAACCTTGCGGCACCTTGGTGTCGGCGGCAAACTGCTGGGGCGGGCCGGAGCCGCGGTCGGTATCGGTTTTCTGGCCTACGAATTTATTAAGAATTACAAAGATAATATTGAAAGAGAACCCGCTTACCGGGAGATGGTAGTATTGCAGGCGGAGCTGGAAAAATGGACCAGCGCCATTTCCTGTCTCGGCCGGGATCCGGTGGAGGATAAAGAATTCGGATCTTTCGATGATGGCGGCGCCATCAACGCCCTGTACCGGAAAAAACCATATCGGGGCCAAAGCGCCAAGGCGGCAGACCCCCAAGAGGCCTATGCCTTGATTGGACGATCCATGAATTACATCCGACGGACGGAAAATCCGGTAGGCGATGATCGATTCGAAACGAAAAAGAAAGCGCTGGTTGCGCAATTGAGAAAGTTGCAGCTGCGGATCAACCAGGTTGAGGATTATCGTCCAATCCAAAAAGAACTTGGCGAAATTGTGGATACGATCAGGCCGATAGCAGCCGGCTACTCCTCCCGGGTGTATGATTGCAGCCGTGAAATTCAAAAGAACATAGGGTCCAACGCGGCCTGGGCGGCTATTTCGATGGTCACGCTGGGCCTGGTGAGAAAGCCGCTTGCGCCCAAGGCTTAAATCACGTGGCCGGCAGATGCCGCAGGAATTTTATATTGACAATTGTCAGGATAAGGATTAAAAGGAAAGGCAAGCTTGAATATTTTGCCGATAAGCGTTTAACTATCCATAAAATATAGTCTTGGCATTCACGTCTGATGACGCATAAATTGCTTTGATGGGGCTTGAGAATTCTCTGACTGAAAAGGCAGGGGTCGGAATTGACTCTGCCTTTTTTATTATATTTTACGGCGGTCGTTTTATCCATCATCAAATTGTTTCTGAAACCGAAGCTTTACCTTGGCACGTCATAGGATTAAGGGCATTGCTAGGAAAGGCTCCACCGACAAAAGGAAAATCTCATGCTTCAAAGGTACGACATATCGGTAGACGCTGACACGAATCGACTTTCTATTAAAGAATTTGCAGCCATTGGCCGCAAACCGCGAAAAAGTGAATATTACGATTACTCCCTGGAAACTTTTTCTCTGATTCACGAGGTCTCATACGATGTCGAATCAATTCAAGCTGCGATTCAGGAGGGGGCCGAGTCATTAATTTCCGAGATTCGGTCGCCTGATTTTTATCCCATCGGATCCTGTGCGGAAGTAATCGCCGAAAGCGTGACGGGGTTATTCAACGGCAATCCCGAACCCGTCTCGGAAGTATATTTTGACGATCGAACACTGCTTTCCACTTTTAATGAGAAGTAAGGTGCCGACGCGAAAATGAAAGGACAGGGCATCCGCCAATCCATGCAGGGGGTGCCCTTTTAAATTGTAATCGTCCCACCCGCTAGTATATAGCCTGAAGTGCTGCAAGAATCCCGGCTCAATGTCTCACCCATCTACCACCGCCCACACTAACTAGCTGCGAGGTAGCAACATGGTAAAATCACGTTATTCATTTAAAAAAAGAGAGAAAGAACTGGCAAGGAAGCAGAAACAGGAGCAAAAACGACAACGTAAAATAGTTAAGAAGACAACCAAGCCGGAAGATGATTCAGATGAATCTCAGGATGCGGTCGAAAACCAGCTGACTTAGAAGGGCGAATTTTTTTCCCGGTGCCGGCAGGAGGTGCCGATGTATCACAATTTAGCGAAAACAATGCGGGGCAGTTTATCCCTGATTTTATACATCTTAAACACGGTGTTCTGGTGCATACCGCTGTTTATTCTAGCCGCCGCCAAGGCGGCGGTCCCGGTGGATTCCTGGCGGCGAACTTGCAGTCGCCTGCTACATGGCACTGCTGAGAACTGGATCTGGGTCAACAACCAAAATCAGAGGTTGCTGGGAAATACACAGTGGGATGTTCAGGGACCGGCAAATTTCAAGCGGTCCGAGTGGTACCTGGTCCTGGCCAATCACCAATCCTGGGTGGACATTCTGGTGCTTCAGAGGATCTTCCACCGCAAAATTCCGTTTTTGAAATTTTTTATTAAAAAAGAGCTGATATGGATGCCACTTTTAGGACAGGCCTGGTGGGCGTTGGATTTTCCGTTCGTCAAAAGATACACCCGACGTTATCTCCAAAAAAAGCCTCACTTGAAAGGCAAAGATCTGGCAATTACGCGTGCGGCCTGTAAGAAATTTAAAAAAATTCCCATATCAATCATGAATTTTGTAGAAGGCACACGATTCTCGACTGCCAAACAACTCGATCAGCGGTCGCCGTATGACCATCTGCTTCGACCCAAGGCGGGCGGTATTGCGTTTGTGCTTGATTCCATGGACAGGCAAATTCATCGGGTGCTGGATGTCACCATTGTGTATCCCGAGGGCGTATTAAGCTTTTGGGCGTTTCTGTGCGGTAAAATCCGCAAGATTTCGGTGCGGGTGCGATCGCTGCCCATCAGCCCGGAGCTGTTGGGCGATTACACCAATGATGAGCACTTCAGGGCCGGGCTGCAGCGATGGCTGAACAACATATGGCTGGAAAAAAATCGGTGTATCGACGAAATGCTGACTGCATGATTAAAAAGTTCGGACCTAATAAACAAATAAAAGGAAATTTTAAAATTATAAGAATTTATTGAAATGGTTCCATCTTGGCGTATTGGAGCGCTGGAGTACTGGGGTATAAAAAGAAGTCATCAAACTTTCAGCCAAAACTCCAACACTCCAGCACTCCAATACTCCAATACTTCGAAATCTATGTAATTTAAATTCCCACGATGGATTACCTTCTTTTGGGTTATAGAACCGAAAAAGTTCTATCCTGGCGTTCGGCTTGGGCGCTTATATGTCTTTCTAGTTTTGGCCTTCTCTGAAACCCGCCGCCTCTAACCGCTTTATTTCATCATCCAGCATAACTTTGCAGTAGCGGCAAAGCTCATCGGATTTGCGGTCGACATCTTCTTCATTGCGGCAGTAGTGCATGATGCAGCTGTCTTCCGGACAGTGGCGTAGATTAAAGGTATGTCCCAGCTCGTGAATGGCCTCTTTGACGACTCGGTCGATATACTTCTGGGAAATATTCATACCTGAACGGCCTTCGTTCAAACGAAAGGTTGAAACGATACAGGCCGTTCCGCCCAGCTGGGCCTCACCATAAACGTGGGTTAAAATAGGGATGAACAGATCTACCTGAGCTAATGCGATCACCCGGACAGCCTGGACCGGGACCCGGGCGGCCAGCTGTTCTAAAATCAGGGTCGAATGATATTGATTGCGATTTTGATCCAGCGCAAAAGAGATGTCCTGCAAGACGATGTCGATGGCGCTGGAAAATCCAAACACCCGCTGAATTTCACCGGCAATCGCTTTAATCAGCTCTTCGCTGAAATCCCCCACCGGAGAAATCAGGATAATCTGGTCGGACGTATGAGGTTCCGGGTTCAGAGGTTCAAGGTTCAAGGTTCAAGATTCCGGGTTCAGAGGTTCAAGGTTCCGGGTTCAGAGGTTCAAGGTTCCGGGTTTAGAGGTTCAAGGTTCCGGGTTCAGAGGTTCAAGGTTCAAGGTTCCGTGTTTAGAGGTTCAGGGTTCAGGGTTTAAAGATTCTGGGCTCAGGGTATAGATGTTCAAGTTTTGCGGTTCACCGACACCTCTGGCCGAAAGTGACAAGTCCAATGAAAAGAAATTGATGAACATCGAACATCCACCATCAAAAATTGAAGCATTCTATAGATATTAATTTAAATTGATATGAGCGAAGCGATACCTTAAATCCGCAATCCGCAATCCGCAATCCCAAATCCCAAATTCAACCTTGAACCGCTGAACCCTGAACCTATGAACCTCTAATTCTTTTCAATTTCGTATTTCTTGATTTTGCTGTACAACGTTGATCGATCAATGCCCAGTATTTTGGCACTGCGGGCGATATTCCAATCATTGTCCGTCAAAATTTGTCGAATGTGATTTTTTTCTACTTCTTTAAGCGAATTGTTGGGCGGGGCGTGGAACGGTCCGTAACATAAAATAGGCAGATCCTCGGGCAGCATCTGGCGCTCTTTGCCCACCACAACCGCCCGTTCGATCGCGTTTTCAAGCTCACGCACGTTTCCCGGCCAGTCGTAGAGCATGAGTTCGTCCATCGCCTCCCGGCTGATCTTGTCGATGGTTTTATTGGTTTCGTGCACAAAGCGATGCAGGAAATGATCGGCCAGCAGCGGAATATCCTCCTTACGCTGGCTGAGTGACGGCATAATGATCGATACGACATTCAGGCGGTAAAACAGATCCTCGCGAAAGATTCTGTCCTTGATCGCCGCTTCCAGATTGCGATTGGTGGCCGCGATCACCCTGAAATCCGCTTCCATCGGCTGGGTGCCGCCCACCCGGTAAAACACCCGGTCCTCCAGCACCCGCAGCAGATCGATTTGCATTCGCATGCTGATTTCACCGACTTCGTCCAGAAAAAGGGTGCCGCCGTGCGCCAGTTCCAAGCGTCCTTTCTTGGTCTCTTTGGCGTCCGTAAAGGCCCCCTTTTGATGGCCGAACAGCTCGGTTTCCATGAGATGCTCGGGGATCGCCCCGCAATTTACGGTAACGAACGGCCCGTTGCAGCGTGGGCTGTTGGTGTGAATGGCTTTGGCGGCCAGCCCTTTGCCGGTGCCGGTTTGCCCCGTGATCAGGACCGTTGAGTCCATGGGTGCCACATCCCCGATAAGGTCGAAAATTTCCTGCATGGGTTTGGATTGGCCGATCATACTTTCAAACCGCGTGCGTTCTTTAACCTCTTCCCGCAGAAACTGCATTTCCCGGTCCTGATTCTGGTGTCGGATAATTTTTTCGATCAGGACCCCCAGTTCATTGGGATCAAACGGCTTGAGCATATAATCGTAGGCGCCGTTTTTCATGGCTTCAATTGCGGTGGGAATGGAGCCGTAGGCGGTGATCATCACCACCGCCACATCCGGATCATTTTCTTTTACGTGACGCAGGACATCCAGGCCGCTGATGCCTTCCATTTTTATGTCGACCAGCAATATATCGAATCGGATTTCTTTTAGCTTTTCCAATGCATCTTCGCCGCTGGGCGCCGTGTGCACGGCATACCCGTCCCGTTCAAGCCAACCAGCCAGCGACTCCCGCATGATCAATTCATCATCGACGATCAGGATCTTGGTGCTGCTCATATATTTCTCCTTGTTTATCCGAATCTGGATTTATCGGAAAAATGACTAATCCGCCCTAGACGGACTAACACGCACAAAAATGACTAAAATGACTAAAATTATGGTGTCGCTTCGCTCCGTCTGTTTCATATAAAACGATAGGATACATTAATTTTAGTCAGTTTAGTCATTTTGCAATTTTAGTCATTCCATTAATCTTCTTGATATTAAATTTTAGTATCGCTCCGCCCAATGCACTTGAATATAGCTAAAGCGCCCACCGGCTTTATGCCGATTTCAAAGGCAGCCGCAGTTGAAACGTCGTCCCGTGGCCCACTTCCGATTTGACGTAGATGGAGCCTTCATGCTCTTGGATAATACCGTAGGCAACCGAAAGCCCCAACCCCACCCCCTTGCCTTTTTTTTTGGTGGTGAAAAATGGCTCAAACAATTTGGGGATGTCATCTTCGGGGATTCCCGGTCCGGTGTCCTCGAAGTTTATCTGCAGTTTATCCTCACGCAATAAATGCTTGGTCTCAATGGTCAGCCGGCCGCCGTTCGTTTCCATGGCTTCGGCCGCGTTGGAAACCAAATTCATAAATACCTGCTGGAGCTGATCTTCCGAACCGAGGAGATCCGGCAGGTTGGGATCCAGTTTTGTCTCCACTTTGACGCCGTCGATTTTAAGCAGATTGGAGTTCAGAAACAGCGTTTTTTCGATCAGCTGGTTGATGCTCAGGCGCTTGGGCTCCATCTTGGATTGACGGGCAAAAGCCAGCAGGTTGGAAACGATGCGGCTGGTACGCCGGGTTTCGTTTTCCATGAGGTCCAAGTACCTTTTGAACTGGTCGATTTCTTTTTGCTTCACCTTGTCTTCAGAGGCAATCCTCTTCATCAGCATAATCAGATTCAGGATACCGGCGATGGGGTTGTTGATCTCATGCACTACTGAGGCCGACAATTTGCCCAGGGACGACATTTTGTCCTGGTGCAGCAGCTTTTCATGGGTTTCTTTCAACTGGCGCGTGCGATCTTCGACCATTTGCTCCAACCGGCGGGTGAGTTCCTCCTCCTCCTTTTTGTGCTGGGTGATATCGCGGCTGATGTGAATAAATCGGGATATTTTGCCGTCTTTTTCCCAGATCGGATAGATATTCACTTCATAATACCGTTTTTGGCCGTTGGGCATGCGCCTGGTTTGGATTTTGCGCACCTGCCGTTTGTAGCGCACCACCTCTTTGAGCGGACAATCCGTTTCTCCGCCGTTACAGAGATGATCAATTTTATGATAGACCCGATAACATTTTTTGCCGATCACGTCTTCGCGCTTGTAGCGCATCTTGGTCAAAAAGGATTCATTGACGTCGATAATATCCATCTCCGGCGTGATGACCAGGATGAAGTCCTGAATCCCGTTGACGATCGTCTCCATCTCCGCCGTTCGCTCCCGTAGCTTGTGCTCCTCCTGGCCAATGGCGTCCCAGAAAATGCGAAAGACCTGGTAGGAAAGAATCCGGATGCGCTGGGGGCGAGTGCGCAGGATTTCATCAAAGACTTCCTGCTCGGGGGTCAGCATGATGATCAGGTTGATGTTGTAGCGGCGGTCATAAAGCTGGCGGCAGTCCTGGAAAGTCAGCAGACCGTATTCATCGGCCAGCGCCATGCCCGGGCTCTTGGGATCGGGATCCGCCACGGCCAGAATCGGGGCGTACATCTCTTCCTGCTCATAAACGGCCGTAGTTTTCTCAAGAATTTCGCGGCAGAAATCGCCGCCGCCCACAAATGCAATATTGATGATGGAAGGTTCTTTGGGGGACATGGTGTTGGGCTCCAGGTTAGATGGTGGTCAACGGATTGATGATGCGATTTAGATACTCAAAGTGCGAACCCTGAAAATGACTAATGACTAATGACAAATGAAAAATTAATGTATTCTGTCCATTTTAATTTGAATTGTTTATAGGCGATTTAGTTCGGTCAATGATTTAGATTTGAAATCAGAATTCGTGATCTTCCTATCTCAACGGCCTTTTTAGCGAACTTAAATAGATAGAGCGTAGCGATTTCCACCATTATTCATTCTTCAATTTTCATTATTCATTTGCCTAGCTGCTGGAAAATTAAGCATTAGCATGGCGATTCCTGAGTTTCAAGGCTCATTTTGGGCCATTGTCGCGAAAATCGCTGAACGGTGGTGATTAAATTCGATAGACAAAATTTAGGTTGACAAAATCCCTCAAAACGAATAAATTCGCTCCTTCGCGCGCAAACGGCTTGAATTCAGGGGCGTCGCTGGATGGGATAACCTTAGATAACAGAGATTTTCACGATCGCGTCTTATATCATATTAAATTACTATGGTTTTTCCTTGACATCGATTTTGTCCTCTTTTATAGTCACATTGCAGCTACAATGTAGTTGCGAATGACTCAAAAAATTAACCTAAGGAGCTTTACAACATGACCGAAAACGTCAATGGATCTGTTCTGGTTCTCGGAGGCGGCATCGCCGGAATGCAGGCTTCTCTCGATCTAGCCAACTCTGGTTATCTAGTTCATCTGGTTGAAAAATCTTCCGCCATCGGCGGTTTAATGTCCCAGTTGGACAAGACCTTTCCAACCAATGACTGTGCCATGTGAATTATCTCGCCCAAACTGGTCGAGGTCGGCCGGCACCTGAACGTAGAGCTGTTAACTGAAAGCGAATTGTTGGAACTTGAAGGCGAACCGGGCAACTTCAAGGCCCGGGTTCGGAAACAACCCCGCTACATCGACCTTGATAAATGCACCAGCTGCGGTGAGTGCACCAAGGTCTGCCCCGTCGAACTTCCGGATGAATATCAGGAAGGACTTGCTCCTAAAAAAGCCACTTACAAGCAGTATGCCCAGGCCATTCCCGGCGCCTTTGCCATCGATAAAGGGGATAAAGCACCCTGTCGTCTGGCCTGCCCGGGCGGATTGAACGTGCAGGGGTACGTGAACATGGTCAAGACGGGCCGCTATAAGGAAGCGTTGGAGATCATAATGGAAGATCTCCCGCTGCCCGGCGTGCTCGGCCGAATCTGCCCCCACGGCTGTGAAGATGCCTGTCGCCGGTGTGACGTGGATTCGCCGGTGGCCATTCGGGACCTGAAGCGGCTGGCAGCCGATAAATATGACTGCCGCGAAATCGAGATCGAATGCCCACCCCCCCGGCAGGAAAAAGTCGCCATTATCGGATCCGGTCCGGCGGGGCTTTCCTGCGCCTATCACCTGGCCCGCAAGGGAATCCTTTCCACCATCTACGAATCCCTGCCCGAAGCGGGCGGTATGCTGCGGGTCGGTATCCCGGCGCACCGGCTGCCCCGGGAAGTGCTCGACCAGGAAATCGAGGTCATTACCAACCTGGGGGTAGAGCTGAAAACCGGCACGGCCCTGGGCGCGGATTTGACGGTCGACGACCTGATGAATGATGGTTATAAAGCCGTTTATCTGGCGTTGGGCGCCCACAAGGGCATCGAGCTGGGAATTCCCGGTGAGAAATCCAATGGCGTGCGCCAGGGTGTCGACTTTTTAAAAGAAGTCAACCTGTCCGGCAAGGCCGAAGTCGGCCGCAAGCTGGCGATCATCGGCGGCGGCAACGTGGCCATCGATGTGGCCCGCGCGGCCGTTCGTTTGGGAGCCGGCGAGGTTACTATCATTTACCGGCGTACCCGGGCCGAAATGCCGGCCTGGGAGGAGGAGATCCAGGCCGCCGAAGATGAAGGCACGCAGATTACTTACCTGTCCGCGCCCCAGGAAGTGCTGACGCGGGATGGCAAGGTGGTCGGTTTGCGCTGCATCCGTATGGAATTGAGCGAACCGGATTCATCGGGCCGTAAACGGCCGATCCCGATTCCCGGCAGCGAGTATGACATCGAGATCGATCAACTGATTCCGGCCATCGGCCAGCGACCGGACCTTTCCGCCATCGAAAATGTTACCGGTCTGACGTTTTCGCGCTGGGGCACCACCGACGTCGATTCGGTGACCTTTGCCACCGAACGCGAGGGCGTGTTTGCCGGCGGCGATCTGCAAACCGGGCCCTGGGTGGCCATCGGCGCGATCGGTGCCGGCAAGGAAGCCGCTGAATCCATCCTGCGCTATGTGGAAGGCCGAGACATGGCCGAGGGTCGCGAACCCATCGTTTACGAAGAACCCTGTTACCGGCCGGTTCCCGATGACGAGCCCCAGCTGCCGCGGGCCCGGATGCCCGAGCTGCCGCTGGAAGAGCGCCAGGGCAATTTTGCTGAAGTTGAGTTGGGTTATCAGGAAACCGCCGGGCAGCAGGAAGCCGCCCGCTGCCTGAACTGCGGGTACTGCTGTGAATGTTACCAGTGCGTGGATGCCTGTCTGGCAAATGCCATCGACCACGAGCAGCAAGAAGAAATCGTCGAGCTCGATGTCGGCTCGGTCATCCTGTGTCCCGGTAGTGAACCCTATGATCCCAGCCATTTGGAAAATGTTTACCACTACAAAACCAGCCCCAATGTCGTCACCAGCCTGGAATTTGAACGGCTGTTGAGTGCGTCGGGTCCCACCATGGGTCACCTGAAGCGGCCTTCGGATGACAAGGAGCCGACAAAAATTGCCTGGTTGCAGTGTGTCGGTTCCAGGGACAACAATCAATGCGGCAACGGCTATTGTTCATCGGTGTGCTGCATGTACGCCTGCAAGGACTCGATGATTGCCAAGGAGCATGCCGAAGGTGATCTGGACTGTGTCGTGTTCAATATGGACATCCGAACCTTCGGCAAGGATTACGAAAAGTACTACAACCGCGCCAAGGATGCCGGCATTCGTTTCGTCAAATCCCGCATCCATTCGCTGGACGAGGTCGGCGACTCCGGCAACCTGAGCCTGCGGTATATGGATGACAGCGGCCAGCTTCAAATAGAAGAGTTTGACATGGTCGTACTCTCGGTGGGGCTCCAGGTTCCCCAATCCACGGCAGATATGGCGGAAAAACTCGGGGTTGAACTGGATCAGTCCAATTTCGCGGTAACCCATCCCTTTACACCGATCGAAACCTCCCGCGCCGGCGTTTATGCCTGCGGCGTATTCCAGGAGCCCAAGGACATTCCCAGCTCGGTGATTGAAGCCAGTGCTGCGGCCTGCGCCGCCGGGTCGCGGCTGGCCGAGGCCCGGGATACCCTGACCCGCAGCGTCGAGCTGCCGGAAGAAATCGATGTGAGTGACGAGGAGCCCCGGATTGGCGTCTTTGTCTGCAACTGCGGCATCAATATCTCCAGCGTGGTGGATGTGGCCGCGGTGGAAGAATATGCCAAGGATCTGCCGAATGTGGTCTACTCGACTCAGGATCTTTTCACCTGTTCCCAGGATTCACAGGATCGGATGAAGGAAGTCATCAAAGAACATAAATTAAATCGGGTGGTGGTGGCTGCCTGCAGCCCCAAAACCCACGAACCGATCTTTCAGGATACCATGGAAGCCTGCGGCATGAACAAGTACCTGTTTGAAATGGCCAACATCCGCAACCAGGATTCCTGGGTCCACTCCGATTCCAATGAGGATGCGTCCGACAAGGCCAAAGACCTGGTGCGCATGTCCGTGGCCCGTGCCGGCACGCTGCATCCCCTGGAGGAAAAGAAGATTCCGGTAGTACAGCGCGGCCTGGTGATCGGCGGCGGGGTGGCCGGCATGAATGCGGCTCTGGGGCTGGCCGATCAGGGCTATGAGGTGGTGCTGGTTGAAAAGGAAGCCGAGTTGGGCGGTTTGGCCAGGCGGCTGACGGCGACCATTGAGGGCGCCAAGGTCAAAACCTACCTGGATGAGCTCGTTGCGAAGGTTTCCGATCATGCTAAAATTCAGATCCTGACCAACGCGTTGATCGTCGGTTTTTCGGGATTCAAGGGTAATTTCACCACTGAATTGCTGGTAGGACCGGAAATGCTCCAACGCAAAATCGACCACGGGGTGGTTATCCTGGCAACCGGCGCCCATGAATATCAGCCCAAGGAAGATGAATATCAGTACGGGCAGTCTGATCGAATCATGACGCAGCTTGAATTGGCCGCCAAGATGGAAAACGACGAAATCGGCGATCCCCAGACGGCGGTGATGATCCAGTGTGTCGGCTCCCGCAACGAGGAAAATCCAAACTGTTCCAGGATTTGTTGCCAGACGGCCGTTAAAAATGCGCTGCATTTGAAAGAAATCAATCCCGACATGAATGTCTATGTCCTTTACCGGGATATCCGCACCTACGGCCTGCTGGAAGACTATTATACCGAGGCCCGCCAAAAAGGTGTCTTCTTTTTCCGTTATGATGCCGAGGATCCGCCGCTGGTGGAAACCACCGCCGATGGCGTCGACGTCACTTTCAGCGATCATATTCTCAATCGCAAGGTGAAGACTTCGGCGGATCTGGTTGTGCTCAGCGCCGGCATGGCGGCGGAAGACACCGAGGAATTGTCGTCGATCGTGAAACTGGCCCGCACGGCGGAAGGATACTTCATGGAGGCCCATGTTAAACTGCGGCCGGTGGACATGGCGACCGAGGGCATCTTTGTGTGCGGCACGGCCCACAGCCCCAAGCTGCTGTCCGAGACCATCTCCCAGGCTTACGCGGCATCGGCCCGGGCCATCACGTTCCTGTCCCAGGCCAACCTGACCCTGTCGGCGGTCACCGCGGCGGTGGAGGCCGATAAATGTGCCAGCTGCCTGATCTGTGTGCGCTCCTGTCCTTATGAAGTGCCCAAAATCAATGCCGACGGTGTCAGCGAAATCGACGAGGCCCTGTGCCACGGCTGCGGCATCTGCTGCGCCGAGTGCCCGGCCAAGGCCATCCAGCTGAACTGGTACGAGGACGACCAGATCCTATGCAAGGTGGAGGCGCTGCTGGAAGGAGTCCTTTAGAAGTGGGAAGCCGGAATGCGGAATTGGGAATGCGGAAGTGGGAAGTCGGAAGTCGGGAGTCGGATTGCGGATTGACAGCGCAAAGCGCATGGGGCATAGCGCATGGCGCAGACGGGGAAGTAAGAAGGCGGAAGGAAACGAGCACGGCGTTTGAGGAGCCGCCTTATGGAGCACTTTACTTGATGGAAAGAGAGGCCGGAGACTGAAGAAAAAGCAATTAGGACTAAATAGGTTTAAAGCCTTTTTTGCCTCAAGCGAAGCGCTCTTCGAGTGAAACGCTCTTCAAGCGAAGCGCTCTTCAAGCGACGCGCCCATTTTTTAGAATTTCAACTGAGAGGATATTATACGCTATGAGCGAAACTTTTGAGCCGATCATTATTGCATTCTGCTGCAATTACTGAGGCTACACGGCAGCGGACCTGGCAGGTTCGATGCGATTGCAGTACCCGACGAACGTTAATATCGTTCGTGTCCCGTGCACCGGGAAAGTCGATGTCATTCACATTTTGCGGGCCCTGGAGAAAGGCGCCGACGGTGCCTGTGTTATCGGATGCCTGGAGGGCGAGTGCCATTTTAACACCGGCAACCTGATGGCCAAGCGCAGGGTCGAGCAGGCCCAAAAGATTTTGGATACCATCGGTATCGGCGGCGAGCGGGCTAAGATGTTTAATCTATCTTCCAGCGAGGGTCCGCGCTTTGCCAAGTACGCCACCGAGTTCACGGCCGAAATTAAGGAGCTCGGCCCCAACCCGCTCAAATTGGCCAAAAATAAAGCGGCATAAATAGACGGTTAGCCGGTGTGTCGGTTTGGCCGGTTGGCCTGTTAAATGAAATGATCATCTTAACGGGCTAACGGGCTCAACGGGCTAAACCGGAAAACCGAAATAAACAAGAGAGGTCTGTTCAATGATAGTTGCAGATAGAAAACCGGTTGAGGAAATAATCGAGTACCTCAAGGACCACAAAAGCATCCTCGTCCTGGGATGCAATGAATGCGTCACGGTCTGTGAGGCCGGCGGCAAGAAAGAAGTACAGGTCCTGGCGTCCGCGTTGCGGATGAATGCCCAGAACCAGGGAAATGAGGTCAAGATTGATGAAATGACCCTGGAGCGCCAGTGTGACCAGGAATATGTCGAGGAGATCCGGGATACCATCGATCAATATGATGCCGTCCTTTCCCTTGCCTGCGGCGTCGGGGTTCAGTTTACGGCTGAACAGTATCCGGATACCATGATCTACCCGGGAGTCAACACCTGCTTTATGGGCGCCACCGAAAAACGGGGACTTTGGACCGAACGCTGCCAGGGCTGCGGACAGTGCATCCTGGCGACGACCGGCAGCATCTGTCCGGTTGCGCGGTGCGCCAAGCGCTTGTTTAACGGACCCTGCGGCGGTTCGACCACCGGCAAATGCGAAATTAACGCCGAAGTGGATTGCGCCTGGCAGCTGATTGTCGATCGCATGCAAGCCTTGGATAAACTGGACCAATATGAAACCCTTTGCCCAATCAAAGACTGGTCATCCGACAGAGCCGGGGGCCCCAGAAAAGTAGTCAGGGAGGATGTGCAGCAATGAGCCTAAAAACAGCGAGCAAACTCGAAAAAATTCTAAGCGAAGGACATTATGCCGTAACGTCTGAGTGCGGGCCGCCGCGGGGCAGCAAACCCGAGCCAATCCTTGAGAAAGCGGAGTTGATCAAAGACCATGTGGATGTCATCAATATTACCGATAATCAGACATCCATGACCCGGTTGTGCAGCCTGGCTGCCTGTATCCGGCTGAAGCTCAACGGGTTGGAGCCGGTGCTGCAGATGGTGACCCGCGACCGCAACCGCATTGCCCTGCAAAGCGATATCCTGGGAGCGGCATCTTTTGATATCAACAACATCCTGTGTCTTTCCGGCGACCACCAAAGTTTCGGCGACAATCCCAAGGGTCAGAATGTGCACGACATCGATTCCATGCAGCTGATTCAAATGGTCAGATTGATGCGCGATGAGGCGAAGTTCCTGGGCGGTGATGACCTGGATCAGCCGGTCAAGATGTTCGTGGGTGCGGCCGCCAACCCCTTTGCCGATCCCTTTGAAATCCGGGTGCCGCGCCTGGCCAAAAAGATCGCGGCCGGCGTGGAATTTATCCAGACCCAGTGCATCTACAACCTCGATAAATTCGAAAAATGGATGGAAGGGGTGCGGGAGCGCGGCCTGCATGAAAAATGTTATATCCTGGCCGGACTGACCCCCATGAAAAGTGTCGGCATGGCCAAGTACATGCAAAAACGGGTGCCCGGCATGGATGTGCCCGATGAAGTCATCAAACGCTTGCAGGGCGTCGAGAAGGGTAAACAGGCGGCCGAAGGAATCAAGATGTGTATCGAGTCCATCGAGCGTCTCAAGGAGTGCGAAGGCGTCAAGGGCTTTCACATCATGGCCATTGAATGGGAAGAAAAAGTGCCGGAGATCGTTGAAGCCGCCGGGCTTTATCCCAGGCCCAGTGTGAACTAAATCCAATTTTGATCCAATTTTTCGGGGGAAAAATTGGAAATTGGTTTTTTTTAGGCTGAAATATAGCGGCAAGCCTGCTGGCAATAACCGCCTCTCTATACCAAACCCCGTCTCGTGTTTATGGTGACGGGGTTTTTGTTTTGGCACAGAAAGCCTGGTCCTGTTAGCCAATTCAGAGACAAGCGGCTATGCCACCTGTCCAGGTATATGAGGTTTCAGGTGTCAGGTTTCAGGTGTCAGCCTGCCAAACGAAAGGCCGGTCAAATCGAAAAAAACTGTGAAAAAGCGAATATCGAATATCGAATAATGAATATCGAATGTCGAAGGAATGTATTTTGACTATTTTATAAAAAGCTGAGCGAAGCGATTCCACCCTTCGACATTCGATATTCGATATTCTGCGGTTCTGCGGTTCGCTTTAAAAGAAGTCTCACACAAGCAGCGGCCTCGATTCGACTGAGCTCGTCGCAGGCCGGCTAAAGGACAGCCGGTCTGAACGGAAAAGAAACTGTGCAAAATCAAGGCAGTTTCGATTAACTCATTTGCCGTTTCGTCCTCGTCCTCGTGCTCGTCCTCTAAGCTTTTGACCCTCTAAGTATCGAGTACGAGGACGAGCACGATTTAAATACCCTCCCTGACACCCGAAGCCCGACACCCGACACCCGAAACCTCAACTCTTCCGGTAAACGTTGCAACCTCGATCACCCATCTTTGGTGCACCAATAACCGGATCACTACTATGTCATCCCCACCCAACGCCAATAGGTCTACTGCTGGGACAATACCCTTTTTGACAGCTTTTTGCGGCGAAATACTCGTTTAAAAAACGCTTTCAACTGCTCGAAGGCTTCGTAGTTGGCCGGGGTAATTAATAGCGTCAAGATCGTTGCGCTGATCAGCCCCGACACAAAGGCCGTCGCCATGGGGGACCAGGAGATGGATTTGTTGGGGATCCCGATGGCCATCGGCAACAGCCCCAATGTGGTGGTGATGGTGGTGATCAGCACCGGGCGCATGCGGGCCGCACAGGCTTCAATGACGGCCTGGCGTAAAGGTTTGCCCTGGCGCCGCCTGACATTCATAAAGTCGATCAGTAGCAGCGAGTCGTTGACCGCCAGCCCTGCCAGACCGATGATGGCTAAGAAACTGCCGATGGTAAACGTGGTGCGGGTGATCAGCAATCCGAAGACCACACCGATCAAAGCCATGGGGACCGATGAGATGATCATCAGCGGTTGAATATAGTCTTTGAATTGGCTGGAAAGCACCATATAGATGGCCAGCAAGGCGATGAAAAAGGCCATGGTCAGCGAGGCGTAGGACTTGCTGGTGGATTCAAATTCACCACCGAAGGCAAAAGTTACCCCGGTAAATTCATCGGCATTGGCTTTCACGTATCTGCTTACCAGGACCTGGACCCGGGCCGGCGAAAGCCGCGACCCGGGTCTGATATCGGCGGTCAGCGTGACGGTCGGCTTGCCTTTATAGCGTGATTTCACATCGGGTTCATTGACCGGTTTTACTTCGATCAAATCCCGCAGCAGAACCGGCGAGGTGCTGTCTTCGATCACCGGTATGCCGAGAACGTCCAGGGGCTGCGACAGTCCGGAGCCTTTGATATTTCCCCGATCCGCCTGACGGGCGATGCGCACCATCAAGTCCACCTCTTCATCCACGGTGCGGAATTTTCCCACGTACTCGCCATTTAAGGCCCCGGCTACCATCTGGGTGACGGTGGCCGGCTGCAACCCGAATTCGAAAACCGCTTCCTGCTTGGGTACGAACTTGAAGGTCTTGTGGAAACTTGGCCGGTTGTCGGCCAGATCGACCAGATCCGCCAGTTCGGGCTCCTTCTGCAGGAAGGCTTTTAGCTGATCGGCGGCGTCAACGGCATCCTGCAGGGTCGTCCCGGTTACCCGGATATTGACCGCCTTGCCGGTAGGCGGGCCATCGCTTTCCTTAAACACCCTGGTGACGGGCATCGGACCGTCGGCCGAATATGTTCGGCGGGCGAAATCGGCCAGCTGGGCCCGGATATACTCCAGGTGCAGCTGGGGATCGTTGGCCGGATTTTCCGGGAAATCGCGATTTTTCTCTTCCGGCAGGGTCACCACGATCTGGCCATAGTGGCTGCCGTCATGGCGGGTGTAGTCCTCATCTTCGTAGTAACCGGCGCTACCCGAGGTAGACTGGGCCTGGGATGTTCCCAGGGACATAATATAGCGGGATAAATCTCGCACAATGGCGTCCGTTTTTTCAATGGCGGTTCCGACCGGTGTGTTGACCGTCACATGGTAGCGAAAATAGTTGCCCGGGAAAAATTCGACTTTGATCAAGGGCAGCACACCGCTGGCTGATAGCACCAGGATTCCGACGGCGGTGACCAGGATGACGGTCATCGCCGTAAAAGCGATGATCTTGTGGTCTAAAATTTTTTCAACCGACCAGCGGTAAGCGACCCAAAACGGGGCGAATAAGCCGCTTGACAGGTGGGAAAAAGCATCTTCCGCATCGTGCTCCTGCATCATGCGAGCGGAACGGGAGCCGTCTCGGGGGCCCCATTCCAGAAAATGAATCGGCAGCACAAACAGGGCCTCGATCAGGGATGCCACCAGGGCATAGGTCACCGTCTTGGGGATGTAGGCAAAAAAATCGCCGGTGGAGCCGGACATCAGCAGCATGGGGACAAATGCCAGGACTGTGGTCAGGGCCGAAGCAATGACGGGCAGCATAACTTCGGCAGTGCCGTCGATGACGGCCTCTTTGCGTGACTTGCCCATCTGAAAATGGCGAAAGATGTTTTCGACGATGATCACCGCGTCATCCACCATAATGCCGGTGACCAGCACGAATGCAAAGAGGCTGATGGTGTTTAACGAAACCCCGGTAATCTTCATCATCAGCACGCTGCACAGAAAGGCGAAAGGAATCCCGATCGCCGTCAACATGGCATTGCGAAATCCCAGGGTGCCCCACAAAACGAGCGTCACCAGGCCCATGCCGAGCAGCAGGTTACCGCCCAACGTGTTGAGAGAATCATTGATCTCGATGGTCGAGTCGTTGGTAAATATGACTTGGATGCCGTCGCGCGCATGTTTGCTTTCGAATTCCCGGGCGGTCTCCTTGACGGCTTGCGAAATTTCGATGGCATTGCCTTTTTCTTCCTTGGTGACCGGCAATCGAACGGTACTGCGGCCGTTGACGGACGGGATGACGGATGGATCGCGGTGGCTCAGGCGGGCGTTGGTCACCAGATGGCGGATCCGCACAAAATTGCCGTCGCCGTCCCGGCGCACGACCGTATTCAAAACCTCTTCCTGGGAGTTCAGGCGGTCGCCGGCATCCAGCATAAATTCCGATTCACGGGTCCGGAAACGGCCGGTGGGAATTTTGGTGTTGGCGGAGCGGACGGCATCGACCACCTGTTGAAAGGTGATGCCGAATCGACGCAATTTGACGGGATCCAGGGAAATGTGAAACTCGGTTTCGTATTCGCCCTCGATGGTTGCATCACGGACATCGGGGATGGTTAGCAAGCTGGTGCGCAGCTCGGCGGCATAACGCTCCAAACTGCGCTGGGAGAGTTCACCCGTGATATTGACGATTACCACCGGGAGCCAGGCATTGGTGTCCAGGTACATGAAGGTGGACTCGTCCGCGTCCGGCGGAAGTTCGTCCTTGATGTTGAGCACCCGAAAACGCAGCTCGTCATAGCGGTCGCGGTAGTCCGAATCATCCAAGAATTTTACTTCCACGGAAGAAAAGTTACGGTAGGAGTCCGATTTTATCCATTCGACGTCTTCCAGGCCATCCAGCGCCTCCTCAATCTCGGCCGTCACGAGCTGCTCGACGTCATCAGCGGATGCGCCGTAGTAGACGGTGTTGATGAAAACATTGCCCATATCTACGACGGGCATGTTTTCCAGCGGTGTTGTAAATATGCTGAAGGCGCCGGCGACGACCAGGATGACGAAAACGACGTTGAGGAAAACAGTCTGTTTGATTGAAAAGCGGACGACGGATTTCATAGGTATATTATTAATAACTCCGACATTAAGCCACCGCCTCTAGTGGTGGAACCGAAAAGGTTCCAACCCGGTGAAGCTTGGAAAATTCGAAACTCGAATTTCGAAATCCGAAACAAACTTCAAATTCGAATGTCCAAATGTCCAAAACGGTCGAAATGAGACGATTAAGGCTGATCAAAAGATTGATCCGAGCACTCTGGTTATTTAAGCACCGGATCGGAATTTGTTTTTGTCATTGGAATTTATGTAATTCGAATTTGTTTCGTATTTCGTATTTCGTATTTTGGATTTGATTCGTTGCGCCTGATTCCCTGCCCCCTTCCAAAGTATTTCTTGAAGCATCCCATTCTGCGAAAGGAGCGCTCACTAGCGGCTCGGATCCTGCCCAGAAGTCGCTTCTGCTCGCGCTGTCGCCGGCGACCGCAACGCGGTGCCCGGGAGCAGGCGGGGATCTTCGGCGATGATTAAATGGTTTTCGGTCTGGCCGAGCACCAGCACCTGGACTTCTTCACCGGACGCCTTCAGAAAAACCCGCGGGTTCTCATAGCGGCTGATGACGGCTTGCTTGGGTACCCACAATCCCTCGGTATCCGTTTGCAGCGCAAGGCGGCACGTCAGGCCGCCGCGCCTGGGTCCCGGATAGCTGCGCAGGGCCAATTCCATATTTAATTTGCGCGTCTTTTCGTCGAACTCCGGATTGATCCAATTGATGGCCGCCCTGGCAGATTGGCCGTTGAGCCGAACATCAAATTCGGGCGGCAGCTGTCGGATAGCCGCCAGTTCCGGGGCCGACACCGACAACGGCACGACAAGATGCTCATAATCGGCTACCCGGGCCACTGGCGTACCGACTGTGACCAGTTCACCGGCCTCTGCCAGCTTGGCCACCACGATCCAACCTTGGGGGGCGTAAACTTTATGTCGGCTCTTGCGTTCCTGCAGCTCCCGGATTTGGGTTTGGGTGATGTCGATTTCAACTTCAACGGACTTGAGGTCGAAACGGGCCTGAACCAAATCCTCGCGGACGGTATCCAGCCGCGATTCCGGGGAACTGCCGCGCTTAAATAGTTTGTCGATGCGGCTGAAATCCTTGTTGAGATAGTTCACCCGGGATCGTCGCTTTTGGCGGGTAATCTTTAACTGCTCCAGGTTTTTGCGGGTGGCGGCGATATCCAGATCAATAAATGTCGGGTCGATCTCGAGCAACGGCCGCTTGCCAATCGACCCGCCAACGTCATAATTGATTTGGAGAATGCGGCCGGAGACTTCCGAGGAAAGTGTCGCGTTCGTCTGGCTGCGTGTGTAGCCGGTCAGCGTAAGTTCACGCTTGGCAGTCTGAACCACTAAATTTTCCTGGGCCCGGACCAGGTTGATGTGCATTGCCTGAACGAAGACACTGGCGATTGCCAGTGATACGATAAAATAACTAATTAATTTTATTGACCGAATCATAAATAAGCCGCCCCGGTTCCTTTGCGGTGGTAGACAGTCTAGCACGGGGCCCGCCGGCCCCGTAATTTTGTCGGTATCAGACACCTACCGAAGGTACCCCGAATTGTCAACGGGGATTTTGATTGCGGATTATTCCTTTACATTTACATTCCATGTGTTAATAGTCCGGTTTACTTTTTAATTCGTCGATGAACCGCCCGGCTCTCAGCAATCAGGGGCGGTATAGCGCTCGGTAGAGTCCATGCCCCAGCCAACTTTACAAAATCCGACCGGCAGCTGCCGCAGCGTGCTGCGCGTCAGCCTGCCGCTGGTGATCAGCATGACCACCACCGTGGTGATGACCTTCACCGATCGGGTCTTTTTGGCCAATTACTCCATCGATGCCATTGCCGCCGCCCTGCCGGCGGGGATTACCGCCTTTGTCTTTCTTTCCTTTTTTGCCGATACCGCCGGATATTGCAATGTGTTCGTCGCGCAGTACACCGGGGCCGGCGTTTTGCCCAGGGTGGGCAGCGCCCTGTGGCAGGCCATCTATTTTGCCCTGGCCGCCTGGCTGATCATGATCGGCATTTCTTTTCTCGGGGGACCGCTTTTTCGCCTGGTCGGGCACTCGGCTGAGGTGCAGGCGCTCGAAGTCATTTACTTCAGGGTGCTTTGCATCGGATCGGGTGTGCATATCGTTGGTATGAGTTTTTCCAGTTTTTTCACCGGCCGTGGCGCCACCCGGCCGGTGATGATCATCTACATTATTGCCATGATTTTGAACGTCCCGTTGGATTATGCCCTGATCAACGGGTTTTGGATATTCCCGGAACTGGGAATTTTGGGGGCTGCCCTCGCGACGGTGTTCTCCTGGGCCACAGCCGCGGTGATGCTGGGCATTTTCGTCTTCAGCCGTGAAAACAACCAGCGTTTCAAGGTGTTGGATAACCGCCGCCTTGATGTTGAGTTGTTCCGGCGTCTGCTGCGATACGGCGTTCCCAGTTCGCTGCAGTTCAGCATGGATGTGTTCGGATTTGTCTTCTTCGTGCTGATGGTGGGGCGCATCGGCAAGGAGGAACTGGCGATCACCAATATCGGCATCGCCCTGGATTCAGTGTCTTTCAGGCCTCTCATTGGCTTCGCCCTCGGCACCAGCACCCTGGTGGGCCAGGCCCTGGGCCGCAATCGGCCGTCCGAAGCGGTCGCTGCCGCCCGGGCCACGATGGTTATCGTGGCATCTTATATCTTCGTGCTGGTGGTGCTCTACTTGACCCTGCCGTTGCCCCTGCTGGAACTTTTTCGCCCTGGGGACGTCAGCCCGGCCGAGTTTGAAGCCATCAGGCAGCGGGGTGTTGTGGTGCTGCGATTCGTGGCCGCCTATCTTTTGCTGGATGGGATCTATATGATCAGCACAGCGGTGCTCAAGGGTGCCGGCGACACCCGATTTATCATGTGGAGTATCGGTTTGATTTCTTTTTTCGGGATGATCCTGCCGATTTACATCGGCATCGAAATTTTCGGGTTGGGATTGTACTATGCCTGGGGCTGCACCGTTTTTTTTCTTTGCCAGCTTGCCGCCGTCACCTGCTGGCGGTTTTACCAGGGTAAATGGAAGACGATGCGCGTGATAGAGCAGGGCGCATAGCGCATGGGGCAGAGGGCAGAGCGCATGGTGCAGAGGGCAAAGCCCATGGAACAGGGAGCGAACATCAGGATACAAGACGAAATCGGAAGTCGGAAGGCGTTTCAAATGACAAATGACGAATGACGAATGACAAATTAAGGAATTCTGTCCATTGTAAAAAGGGCGGAGCGAAGCGACATCAACAAATCTTCAATCCCTGAATCCCTCAATCCCGGCTAGTCCGGGTTGAAATCATTTCTTCATGGCCACCAGCATAACCACCCCCATGATCACCAGGAAGAGTTTGACACCAGCGTCTGATCCGGATTTGGCAAAATAGTACAGCACGAACGGGACTGCGAGCATTAAAATCAGCAGGATGGACGGTAAATTGGGAATACGCTTTTTTAAGTATGAGAACATTATCTATATGATTGCAATTTGTTAATATCAGTTATCCACGAATTGACGCCATTAACTGGCACTCATCACCATACAGCTTTATCACCTTCGTAGGGTCGGCCTCGACTCGACTGAGCTCGCCGAAGTCCGTGCCGACCGGATCGAGGGCTGGTATGTCGATCTGAATCCATCCGCAATGCTAAACCATAAACCCTTATTTATTGCCGTGGGCCCGGCGCCGAAAGCCGATTACCGGTTTTTACATCCCGAACCCTAATCCGTTGCCCTAAGCCGAATGCCGAATACCGAAAGCCGAATACCGGTTCCTTGTACCCTAAACCTTAAACCCTATACCCTACACCTTATGCCCTTTGCTACTTAATTTAATACCGCTGCCAGCATTGTAAAAATCCCGATTAAGGCCGTGATCAGCAAACCATAACGTATCGTGGCCTGCAAAACCGGTGCTTCCTTGCCGGACAGTCCGACGGTGGAGCAGCCGACCAGGATCTTGGCCGGCGCAATCATGCTTCCCAGGGCGCCGCCGGTGGTCTGGGCCGCCAGGATGATGGCGGTGCTCAATCCGGCCAACTCGGCCGTCTGCTGCTGCAGTACCCCGAAGACCACGTTGGAATTGGTGTTGCTGCCGGTCATAAAAGCACCCAGCAATCCGATCCAGGCGGAAAAGAAAGGATAGAGGCTGCCGAAAACCCGGCTGATGCCTTCGGCCAGGAGGTAGATCATGCCGCAGTGGTCCATAATCATGGCAAAACAGACCATACTGACGATACCCAAACTGGTGGGAACTCCGCTTTTGATGGTTTTTGAAAAAATTCGCTGCAAAGCGCCTTGGGTATAATAACCCTTGGCAGCGTATACCAGGTAGCTGACCAGCGTGGCATACCCCAGGAGGGCGCCGCCGTGGCCGAATATATTAATCGATTTTCCGCTTCCGGCAGGCACGACCCAGCCCGTGCGGGACATAATCTCCGGAAATTCAAGTGACAATTTAACTTGTCCCAGGAGATCTCGCATTGGATCCAACATGACGCCCAAAAATACGATTATAATCAATATGAAGTAGGCCGACAGCGCCCAGCCCAGGCTCATATCGCTTTTGATGTCTGACGGCCGGGTGCGGTTGTATATTTTCAGGCGGGCAACGACCAGGCAGGCGACCAGCCCGGCCAGGCTGGCACCCAAACCGCCCAGGGTCCACATATCGGCGGTGACCAGCAAATACTGGGCGCCGGCCATGGTAGTGCCAATAGCCAACAGGGCCACCGCGCTGTGTTTGATCATCTTCCAGCCGCCGAAAACATGGACCGAACAGATACCGCAAAGATAGGCTGCCAGGCCCAGCAGGATCGCGGCCCACGCCCCGAGATGTTGGGCACTGAGGCCGGTTACAGCCATCATCGCCTGGAATGAGGCCCCCATGGACCCGAAGGTCACCGACCAGCTGTGTCCGATGGCCGGCACGGCCACGGCCACCACCGGGGAAAAGCCGAGTCCGACCAGCAACGGAGCGACCACGGCAATCGGCACGCCGTAGCCCGCTACCCCCTGCAGAAAAGAGCTGAAGATCCAGCCGAAGATCAGCAACTGAATCGACTTATCGCCGCTGAAGCGTTCGATGCCGGTGCCGATGGCTTCGATCGCACCGGTTTCTTTGACAACATTGTAAAGCAAAAGTGCCGTCCAGATGATGTAAAGGACATTTAAGGACAGCAGCACCCCTTTTACCTGGGAGTAGGCCAGCAGTTCCGGGTGAGCGCCAAAAAGCGCAATCCCGACGGACAGGGCCGTCAGCCAGGCCGCGGCCCCGGCCCTGCTGCCGCTCCAGTTGAAAAATATCATCAGAACCAGCACCACCGCAATCGGTGAAAACGCAAAAAACCATTTAACGATAAACCATTCCGTCATATGTGAAACCAGTTTTTTAGTTTTATTGTGGGGAACTATAATTTGGCTGGACCAATAGGTTTTTTAGCAGGGGTTGTCAATTGTTTTTTTGGATCATACGGATCCGGACTATTACATACAGGTAGGGTCTCTTGCTAAAGAACAGCCGGTCTGATCGGGAAAGAAACTGTTGTAAATCGGTTCCGAAATTGGCCGTTGTTGGGTTTCGCATTTCATGATGATGCCGGAAAAATGTAGGTTGGGTAGAGTGCAACGAAACCCAACAAAATCCGGAGTTGGCTCAACCCAACCTACAATGGCTTTGAAAAGCGAATATCGAATATCGAATAATGAATGTCGAATGTCGAAGGAATGTATTCTATCTATCCTATTAGAAAGACTGAGCAAAGCGATTCCACACTTCTACCTTCTGCGGTTCGATATTCGATATTCTGCGGTTCGCTTTTTAAAATCCCTTTGGCTCAGATCCTTTGGAACGTTGCAGAACTGCCCAGAAAACATCGCGATTTAATTCTTCTCTTCAAAAGTACTTTTGCCGTAGCTAAAGAAAATCCCCGGCCCGACCGATATCAGACTCAGGAAAATACCAATCATATACAGGAAATCAATACCATGAATATTGCCGCCGCAACATCCTCTGTTAAAGACGAGCAGATCGAGCATCTCAAATCCGAGGTTACCTACCGGATACGATTGCAGGAGATCTGCAACAAAATCAATTCAGCTGAGAATTTGGACGAAATTTTTATCAACCTCATCGATGACATCACATCGCTGTTTCATGCTGAACGGATGACGCTTTTTGTGGTCGACATCAAAAGGCGGGAACTCGTGTCCCGCTTTAAGTCGGAGAACGATATTTCCGAGATCCGGGTGCCGATTTTAAAGGACAGCATTGCCGGCTGGTGTGCCACCAAGCGGCAGCCGGTCAATTTAAAAAATACCTATGATAAGGCTGAACTGGCGGCGATTGATCCTGATTTGAAATTTGACGGAAGCTGGGACCATTTAACCGGCTTTACGACCCGTCAACTGTTGGCCGTTCCCATCACCTTTAAAAAGTACTTAATGGGCGTCATCCAACTGGTGAATCGTAAAATCGGCGCCACGTTTACCGATACGGAGGTCGAATCACTTGAGGAAATGGCCAAAATACTCGGCATCGCTCTATACAACCAAAAACGGCTGGCTGCCCGTCGCACGATCGGAAAATTCGATGCCCTGATCGAGAACCATCTCCTGACCGAAAAGGATTTGCAAGATGCAATCGCCGAGTCCCGGGAAAATCAGACACCGGTGTCCGATGTATTGATTGAAAAATTCAATATCCCGAAAAGTGACCTGCTCGCTTCTTTGGGCAAGTTTTACAAAGTGGACCCGGTGGATTATGACCCGAACCAGCCGATTCCGGGTGACCTGATGGTTGACCTGAAAGTGCCGTTTTTGAAGCACAATTTTTGGGTGCCCCTGGGATCTGAAGATGGGCAAACTCTGATCGCCATCGATAATCCCAATGATCTGGAGCGGGTTGGTATCATTAAATCACTTTTCCCGGGTCAAATGCTCAAATTTTGTGTGGCCTTAAAGCAGGACATCCTCGATTATATCACCCTGTTTACCCAGGAGGAGAAGCAGTTGGAAGAAATCGATGAAATCCTTCTGCAGGCCCGTGAGGAGGCCGAAGAAATCGAGGAGGCCGAGTTGGCTATCGGCGAAGAGGACAGCACGGTTGTCAAGCTGGTGAACAAAATCGTGCTCGATGCTTACGCCCGCGATGCCTCTGATATTCACATCGAACCTTACCCGGGTAAGGAAAACACCGATGTGCGGATTCGGATCGACGGCGACTGCATGCTTTACCAGACCATTCCCTTCAACTACAAAAATGCCGTAATATCACGGATAAAGATAATGTCCGATCTCGACATCGCCGAACACCGCCGGCCCCAGGACGGCAAAATCCAGTTCAAAAAATACGGCGGAAAGGACATCGAACTGCGGGTGGCCACCATTCCGACCCAGGGTGGATTGGAGGATGTCGTCATTCGAATTCTGGATTCCAAGGAACCGCTGCCCCTCGACAACATCGGCTTTTCGCAAATAAACTTCGAAAAATTCAGCGGGGCCGTTACCGAACCTTACGGCTTGATATTTGTTTGCGGACCCACCGGCTCCGGCAAAACGACGACCCTGCACTCAGCTCTGAAATATATTAATAAACCCGAGACCAAAATTTGGACGGCCGAGGATCCGGTGGAAATCACCCAGCGGCGACTGCGGCAGGTGCAGATCAAACCCAAGATCGGATTCGATTTTGCTTCGGCTTTGCGCGCTTTTCTGAGGTTGGATCCAGATGTCATTATGGTCGGTGAAATGCGCGACCAGGAAACCACCTCTATCGGCATTCAGGCCTCCTTGACCGGTCATCTGGTGCTCTCAACCCTGCACACCAACAATGCACCGGAGAGCATCACCCGGCTGCTGGATATGGGCATGGATCCCTTCAATTTTGCGGATGCCGTCAATTGCGTTCTGGCCCAGCGGCTCGGGCATACGCTCTGTCCGGACTGCCGAGAAAGCTATCATCCGACTCAGGAGCAATATGATGAGCTGCTGCGGGAGTATGGTGTCGAAGCGTTCAACGCCAATGTGAATATCGATTTTAGCGATGATTTGGTGCTGTCGAAGGCTGTCGGATGCAAAGAGTGCAACAACAGTGGCTACCGCAGCCGCATGGCCCTGCACGAGCTATTGATGGGAACCGATGAGATTAAAAAATTGATTCAGAGCAAGGCCAGGGTGGATGAAATCCGGGTGTAGGCGATCCGGGACGGCATGACTACGCTCAAGCAGGACGGCATCGAAAAAATTTTTAGCGGAAGTTTGGACCTGATGCAGGTACGCAAGGTCTGCATCAAGTAGTCAGCGTCAGTTTGGCTGCTATTACCCCGATTTTCTCTTGTCAGGTTTTGTTTACACAACTTTCTATTTATGTCTACTTTAATGCACAAATCCTTTGGCTACTGGTGCCTTGCCGGATGCTTTGACGGCACCCGCGTCCGGCCTTTCATTGCTGTCATATTTAAACTATTGAGATTGCAAAGCTTTTAGTCGGCTAGATTGATCTAAATAGTTCTGGTACTATTTTTGCAGTGATTTTTCGCAAATGCAAAAAATAAAGTTTCAGAAATGAGTTGGTATGGAATCAGAAAACATAGAAATATTATCAGATGCCATCAAAGAATATTTCGGCGATTATGAGTTTGATGAACTTTGCAGGCGGTTCGGTCTGAAAATCGAATATCAGGGCTCCCGTCCCAATCGCAAAAAGCTCGTCACGGAATTGGTTCAGCGAAAATATCGCGCAAATAACGGAAGATTCCTCGAGACGATTTTGCCGAAATTGTTGCAGCGGTGTGAAGAACGAATTTTAAATAGCACCTGGGAAGTCAATATCTTTGACGAACAGATGCTTCCCCATCTGAAAGCTCTGCAGGATTTTGCGGTTGGCAAGAAAAAATCCGTTCAACAGACCAAATCCTTGAATTTGTTTTTTACCACTAAAGAATCTCTCATCAAATTTTTAGGTAGTTCCAAAACGGTTTTGATGATTGTTGACACTCAGATACGCAAGGCAACGTTTGACTGCATTCAAAGCGTTAAAACCCCTATTCGGTTTTTGACCCGGCAATCCCATCAGGAATTGGCTGACAATACCGCAATACACCTTGACTTCTTTCGCAAAGACGGCCACGAGATCGATATCCGGCGTCATTTAAAGCTCAACGATCGGTTCATCATTTTCAATGGTCACTGTTGGTTGGTCAATCGCTCTCTGGTCGATGTTGGAAAAGAGACCATAAGTATCATCGAGTGTTTAGACACGCAATCCGTCGTCGTAAAGGAAATCGGGCGCAAATGGCGGGAGGCAAAGGTATATATGTAAATTAATATCTGGTTGTGCACGAGTCCTCGTAAGGCGAAAAATATGTGGTTGGTTTTTCGTGTTTCGTGTTTGGTATGACACTTCACTCATTTTATCAAGATGTTATACCACTAAACACTCTTGTTATCAGGAGGTTTTTCGACTTTTTACGAGACTGTCAATATTCAATTCCCCGGTATAGCGTGATCACCGCTACGCGGCGACCGGCTTTGCCGGGCTGTGTTTAACTGTTACAAGGAGATCTTCGGTGAAACGATTAAACAGTATCGTCATCTTGGCAGCAGTCATTTTACTTGGCGCGTCATGCATAGAAAGCGACACCAAAGCGCCCAACGTTGTTGAAACTTCTCCCGTTAGTGGAAGCATCGATGTTGATCCGTCGACACGTGAGATAATTGTCACGTTTGATGAGCCCATGAAAGATGGCAACTGGTCCTGGGCTTATTCGGACGAAGACAAATTCCCTGAAATGACCGGTCAGCCTTACTATAAACCGGGGCATACGATCAATATTCTGCCGGTAAAATTGGAGTCCAATAAAGAATATGAAATTTGAATTAACAGTGAGAATTTCAAAAATTTTAAGGATCAGGCGGGAAATCCGGCAACGCCTTTTAGATTGGTGTTTACCACCAGAGGAACCCTGTAGCAGGGTATTCGATGTCAACCAGGAGAGAATTCCCCTCAACATGCCCTGGATATTTCAAACATCATTGATCTGATGGGTCCATAACCCGGCCGATATAAAGAATGATCCCAGTTTCGGTATCATGAATTATAAAAATAAATGGCCTTCCCAGTGTGATACTTGGAATCACCGCCGGCGGTTGAGCTGCCCATATAATTAACCCATCCCAGGAACCGTGATTATCTCCAATTGTCACCATCCAGGATTCTAAGCCGTTGTTAACCGGGATTTCCTCATTTCCCTCCATCGTCAGTACGGCAGAACATGCTCCTTGGACTCCCGTCTCTTTGATGGAGATGCTCGCCGTGATTCGGCTTCCGTTGATATATAGATCGTCAGCAGGGTTGATCCCCGAGAAATCAGCTTCGCCTTCGACCATCGCCCTGCTTATTCCCAACTGGGTATATGCATTCACCAAATTTTTCCCGATGTTCAAGGAATATTTCGGTATGGTTAACGATATGGTCCTCGGTTCCAGGCTTTCTATAATTGACTGAAATACAAAAATGTCCAGGGTATTTTCAAAATCGCTGTAGTTTCCGGATTCCGGCAGTATAAGCAACATCGCCAGGGAACTGTCTTCAAACCGAAGGTCAAACGCCTCGAAGCCCTCTTCAAGAGCGTACAAGTATTCTCCGGTATGTGACATCATCGGTACCGAGATAGTAGATCCGGAAATAGTTCTGAATCCACCATCCTCCGTATTATTTGGATCAAACGGCTGGGCCCACTTAGCGCTCAGCGTTATTATGTTGGCCAGAGCCAAGCGAGACCTGTCAGTCACCGATGAAATGGTCTCTGAAAGAATGTCACCCGATTGTCGTGAAATCCAGTCTTCTATGACGGTAGCTGAGTTGGCGGCCCGCTTCTGGAAATCCAGGGCCTTTATGGGTGCACCGAAATTTGCAGCCACAGAGTTGAAATAAAGTGCAGGGACCCAATAGCCGGACTGCCCCCACGCTGCGGCTTCCGTGTCCACTATGTGAGAGGCGGCAGGATCTGCGCCGGCAAACCGCTGGGGGTCCAGGCTTAGGTCCAGGGCGTTAAAAACAGGAGGCAATCGCCTGTCGTCAAAAGCAAAATTCATGCTCTCCTGTATTTCAAGCGCTGTTTCGCCGTTTGCGCCGGGAAAAGTCATGGCCATCAGCCTTGAAATGCCATACGGCGAAAAACTGAGATTTTCCCAATTTTCGGTAAGCTGATTGTACGTATCAAAGGCGATTGAATTAATACCCGCGACAAGTGCGTCAATTTCGGACGGATCAGCATGTGACCATTCCCTTTGGGTCAAAATCCGGTCATCTGAAATGGTTTCTTTGTTGGGGAATAATTCGGTTTCGGTTGGATTTTGAATCTCAATCTGACTTAATTCCAATTCCACGGGGTATTGGTTTTCCCCCATCTGAGAGAGGGTCACTCTAAGATGACTTCTAGCCTGTTCGGCAGGATATAGTGACCGGGTAGCATAATCGGCAAATGCGTTGAGCGCATTTAGTACGTCTAAAAAGCTTTGCACATCAGGGTCATTTTCGAAATCTGCGACACTTGAAGTTAAATCGATATTTCTGAATTCTGCCTCCTGCCTTGTCTCCGGCGATATGGTTATGCCATTGTCGGGATTGCCGTCGTGATCGAGGGACAACAAAAGTCTGCATATGTTGGTAACGGTCGGGTCTGTTTCATCAACTGCACCGGCAACCAAATCTATGGGTGTGATGGTTTCCTTGGCTGCGCTTTCACCCAAAGCAATATCGCCAATGAAAAAGGCGACCGTTTCTCCTGCTACATATCTGAAAGTTCCATCTTCCTCTGTCAACCCTGACTGAGTCGCAGTCTTATAGGCAAGCCCTTTAACCGGGCTGTCAACAAATGTGCCGTTTTCGATCTTTGGAGAAGCGCTGCCACCACTGCCGCCTCCGGCGCCGCAGCCGGTTCCGATAATGCCGGCGACGGCAACGATCGCCATCAAATTAGCCGCACTGCGATGCATAAAACCCAGGATTCCGTTTTGTTCTGCCATGTCTATTTTCTCGTATGGGGTTAAAAATTGTCGGTCCAATGGTTTTGGGCAAGGGAGAAGAATTCCAGCCGATCCAGGTCGATATGCTCACCGGTTACGACTTTGCCTTGCACGGAATTGCCGGATTTATGAACCAAATTCGGATTGCCTGAAACCAAAGGGTGCCACCATGCTAATCCCCGGCCTTCGACAAGTGATCGATAGGCACACATATAGGGCAATTTTTTTATCCGTCGGAGGGTCTGGGGCGAAAGGATTTGGCAGTCCGGTTCGATTTTGGACCTGTCCTCGTAAATCATGCAGCGGCAAGTGGATGTGTTCAGATGCTGACACGCAACTGAGAGCAGCCTGATTTTACCGGTTTTTCCATCCTGAACGCTATGCAGACAGCAGAGTCCACAGTTACCACAAAGGGATTCCCATTCAGCCTTTGACATCTCCTTGAGTGACTTTGCTTTCCAGAATCGGATTGGTTTCTGCTCCATACGATTCCCCAATGAAATGAGTAACGTTTTTGCTATACAACAGTTGGGCGGGATACTCAAGGACTTTGCATTTTAATTCATTGCGGCAACACGGATAGAGATACGGCAGGTTGTCTGCTTGTGGGAACCCAAGCCAATACCGATTCCGGAAACATGTCCGTCATATCCAGCACAGTCGCTTACCGGAAGCTTTATCCGATGGTTGTCGACGCCGCTGCAAACGGCGAGTTGACCATAACATTTTCCGATAATGATCGCTGATTTAACTGGAAGTATTAATGATCTGCCGTAGCCGGGATAGGCTGATGGTTAGTCTATACTGTCCGTTAGATATGTTCCGGCTCAGAGATTTCAAAATGAACCTTTAACTCACATAAGGCAATCATGACAGCTAAACGTATTTTTATTAGTGATATTCATTTTGGGGATGATGCGCGCTACCGAGACCCGGAACCTCACAGAAGAGCTCGATATATTCCAGACGAACATGGCGAGGGCCTGTTCAACTATTTAAACCAACAGATTTTTCTATTGAATTTGGTGTCCTGCTTTTCTATAAGTTGAGTGATGTTGATGCACCAAATACCGTTTGCTGTGATTAATATGGTCCGTGTCAAACCCATAGCCTATTATTTTTGCCGTGGTTTTAACGTTGCGCTGGTTCCGCTCCTTTTTCTCCTGATCGGATTATTGGCCGTTGCGGCCGCTGCTGAGCCAGGTGCTGAGAAAGTTAGGCACCCTGCCGGGAATCCTCCCGAACATGCTTCAACCCTGAAATCCACTTTTTTGCCCCTAACGATCGATCATTCGCTTTCGGCACACCTGCTGGCCCAATCGGAATATCCGACCTTGGATCAGGAAGCCTTCGGCGACGACCAGGAAGCGGAAAAAGAAACCGCAACCGTGGAACCGATTACACGGATAGTGCCCTTCTGGGGTGAGCAGGTGCGCGAAAAAGGGTTTGACCTGCCCCTGCCGTTTGGGGTCGGGGCCAATCTGGTGTTGATGGATCAGGGGATTGATGTCAGGAATTTAAAAATCGGGTTTGATACACCGAACCTCGACCTCAGCGGGTTGTCGTTCAGCAACACCCGGGCCCATGACCGGGCCAATACCGCCCGGCTGGACATGTGGCTGCTGCCGCTTGTCAATATCTACGGCATATTCGGCTATATCAACGGCGAAGCTGAACTCGAAGTAAACGTTCCGGCTCTATCTATCGGCAATATACCCATCACCGATGCGCAATCCCATAAACTGAATATCGATTACAACGGCACAACTTACGGTGGCGGTGTCACGCTGGCGGGAGGCTACAAAAAATTTTTCGGTAGTCTGGATGCCAATTACACCCATTCCAACATTGATGTGGCCAGTGCCAAAATCGACACTTATACGATTTCTCCGCGTCTGGGCATAATGTACGACCCTGCTGCGGTTGACGGATCATTCGCCGTTTGGGTCGGCGCCATGTATATGGACTACAAACAGACGGTAACCGACTCTATCAACCTTGCGACCCTAAGCCCTATATTTCGCGCTGTGGAATTGGATTTTGAGATAGACATAAAAAACAAACATCCCTGGAACTTTCTTTTCGGCGGCCAGTGGGAGGTAACCAAGCGCTGGCAGTTTATGGCGGAAGGCGGCATCGGCGATCGGAAACAGCTTATTACCGGCCTCTTTTTTCGATTTTAACTGTTAGATAGAGTCAAGGTATGGGAACCGGTGTTCGGCTTTCGGCGTTCGGTATTCGGTGCACGGCGCATGGCCGAAGCGAAAGGCAAATGGTAGAAGGTGTAAGATCTAGGGTGTAAGGTATAGGGTGTAAGGTATAGGGTGTAAGGTTTAAGGTCAAGGGAGAAGGGTTATTGGCAACGGTCAAAAGTCGGACTCTCAGTTAAGTTAAAATTGAATCGCCGAAGGCGGACCTTAAATCTAAAATCCAAAATCCGAGATCCAAAATCTAAATTTGTCGCCAGCTGTAAATCACCAACTGCTCGGGAAAATTGTTTCAGCCATTGTAAAACGTCCCCGGCCTGGCTCCTGTATGCCGGTCACCCTCGATGACCATGACGCCGTTAACGATGGTCGCCAGCAGTCCCCGGGGAAAATTGCGCGGCTGATCATAAGTCGCCGTGTCACCGAATGTCAAGGAATCAAACAGTACCGCATTCGCTTTGAAACCCCGGCTGATGAGGCCAGCCTCCTGCAGCCCCAGGCGCCGGGCGGTTTGTCCGGTCATCTTGTGGACGGCCGCTTCGATCGATAGTGCGCCCTTCTCCCGCACAATGCGCCGAAACACCCGGGGAAAAGTCCCATACAGGCGCGGGTGCGGGCGGCCCCGGCTGGGGGACCCATCCGAGCCGATCATGGCATACGGCAGGGTTAAAAATCGCACCATGTTATCTTCTTTCATGGATTCGCTGATGATCGACACCACCCCATTCTCAGCCTCTACCAGGTCCAGGACCAGGTCGAACGGATCGACCTGCCGGCCGGCCGCAATGGCCGCCAGGCTTTGGCCCTCCACCTCTTTGTTGGCTGCGCTTTGCACCGCTGAAATCCTTATTTTTTGCCAGCCGGAGTTGTGGTACATATTCTCCCAGCCCGGCAGACCGGACTTTATATCCGCAATGATTTGCCGGCGCTGCCGGAGATCTTTGAGCCGGGGAATCAACGAAGGAATGCCGCCTTCCAGAGACCAGGGCGGCAACAGGGCCAGGATGGTGGTGCACGAGTGATAATACGGGTACACATCGCAGGTGATGTCGATCCCTTCCGCGCGGGCCTTTTCCAATTTATCGACCACGGTCTCCCATAGGTGCCAGTTGTTGACGCCGGCCACCTTCAAATGTGAGACATGCACCGGAACCCGGCCCTCCCGCCCGATTCGGATGACCTCTTCCAGGGCGACAATGACGCCTTCGGCTTCATTGCGGATATGGGAAGCATAAAATCCGCCCCGGCGGCCGGCTACTGCGGCGAGTTCAATCAATTCCCGGGTCTTCGCAAAACAACCGGGGGCATAAATTAATCCTGTCGAGATGCCGGCGGCCCCCTCGTCCAGAGACCGGGCCAGCAGGGATTTCATGTGTTCCATCTGCTCTGCGGTGGCGGGCGCATCCGAATATCCCATGGCCGCAAGCCTCAACGTGCCGTGACCGATGAGTCCCATCACATTCATGGACAAACCGGTCTCCTGCACCGCGCGGATGTATTCGCCATAAGTCGACCAGTCCAGTGGGCGGGCCCAGGCCGTGATATCCGCATCCGATTCGGCCCGGATCGATGCCCGTGCTTCTCCCTCGAGGGGGGCCAGCGAGGTGCCGCAGTTACCAAGGACATCCAGTGTAACGCCTTGTCTCAATTTGAATTCGGAATGGGGGTCGTCAAAAACCGCGAAGTCGGTGTGGCAGTGAAGGTCGATAAAGCCCGGAGCCAGAACATAGCCGTCGGCCGCAATCACCCGTCCGGCGTCGGCCTCGATGTTGCGATCCAGCGCCGCGAAGCGGCCGTTTTCTATGGCGACATCACCGGTCCGGGGCTTGGCGCCGGTGCCGTCGATCACCGTCGCGCCTTTTATCAGAATATCAAACATTCCATGCAGCTGCTTGGGGTGGTGAAAATGGCTTATTTTCTGAGAAGCTATTTAAGCCTATTGTTGTACATCTACAAGTTCAATGCAATTTTAGGTTTTGAATTTCGGATGTTAGATTTAAGGAATTCTGCCTGCCGTTAGCTTCTGTGTCGATCGGTCCAATATGAAAAATAGAGCACAGCGATTCCATCAATCCGAAATCCCTCAGGGGCGCAGGCCCATTTAGCCCCTCCGGGCTGTAGGCCGCAATCTAAAATCCCAAAAAAATAGCTCATCACGTCATAGGAATTAAATCTGGTTGGACTTATGATTACTATCCTAATAGTTGCCCACATCGGATCTTCAATGTCAAGCCCAAAACTCAAATCCCGGGACAACCTCAACATCAGCAGTAACCGGCAGGTCGCAGCCGCGCCTCGTTTGAGGCCTTCGTTGTGCTGCCGGCGCTGACGGTGGCCGTTGTTTTTTGGGGTTGAAATCTTTTGCACAAACGGTAAAATCTAAATCGTAAGTTTATTTTCTCGGAGTATTGGAGTGCTGGCGTACTGGAGTGTTGGAGTATTGGAGTGTTGGAGTATTGGCTGAAGGTTTGGTCTTTTCTTCTAATACCCCACTACTCCGGCACTCCAATATTCCGGCTAAAGGACAGCCGGTCTGATCGGAAAAGAAACTAATGAAAGTCGAACATCGAACATCGAACGTCCAACATCGAACATCGAATAATGTATTCTGTCAATTTTAAAACGACTGAGCGACGTGTCGGGTCGTAGCCGAAGGCGAAGCCTGAAGCGATTCCACCATTCGTCAATCGTCAATCGTCAATCGACATTCGTCATTCCAATGTAGTTTCAAAAGAGCAATATCTAGTTATTGAAATTAAATCATGTTTGCGAAGGATCTATCAAATAAAAAATTTACGCCACCAAGACACTAAGTCTTTTATAAAAATTTTTTTGCTTTGTGTCTCAGTGACTTTGTGGCTTATATTTCCGGTTTATCCGGGCTGAGATTTAATCTTTGAAAATGATGACCCGGCAATCCGTTTCAATGTTGTGTAAAATGGTTTCGACTATCCGCTGCTTTTTGTCACGCGGGATTTGCCTGCAGGTTGATTTGCCTGGCACCCACCTGCCCGGCGCCGCCGTGTCGGCAATCCACATGTTGCGGCTTTCTGGGAACCAACTTGTCTTCACCTGTGCCGCAATCGCCTTGCTGGCAGTCATGGCAAGCGGCTGTTCCATGCCGCCCTACGTCACAAGCTTGGACGATATTCTTGAACGTGAGGGCATAGACAATCAGGTTCGCTACGGATACCGCTGCACGGCTGGAGCGCATCGCGGCGCATCAGCAGAACATCGGGAGAATACCATGGCGGCGCTCAGGGCCGCCGACAAGAGCAGCAAATATGCATTTATCGAGTTTGACGTTCAATACTCAAAAGACAGCAGAATAGTCGTCTATCATGACAAAAGAATGCTCAGACTGGACGGCAGCCTGCGGGCCATCGGCAACGCGACATTTGACGAACTATACATTATGACCCGCGGACAAATCGTCGCCTACGATGAAGTCGTCGGAATCCTGGACAAGAAGCTTAACATTGAAATAAAGTCACGGGGGGACGAGCGGGAAGACGAGCGCCTGGTGGATGAGGTTATCGCCGATATCCATGCCCGCAAACGCGAAAACGATGTGTTGATAAGCTCCATTTCCGGCGATGTCATCAAATACATAGAGCGTAAATATCCCGACATACCCACCGGTCAAGTGTTCTGGCTGACATCGTCGACATATCTGCCTTTCGACGGCCTGACCAAAAATCTTTACCAGGATATCAGCGATACCCAGGCCGACTACCTCATGCTGCATACCGCCAATCTGTCAAACATCGATGATCTGCTGAGATTCAAGCCCAGAGGAAAAACGATTGTTTTCTGGGATTTCGGCGATAAAATGTATATCGTGCATAAGGACTTATCGGACCGGCTGTGGGGGGATTCCGGTTTTCGAACATTCATCGATTTTATGCACTTTAAACTGGTATCCGGCTTCCGGCGATTCACGTCCGGGAATTAGCGCTTCTCCCAAGTGCTTTTATTTCAATTTTGCCTTCCATATATTTGACGGCCCTGCCGGAGATTAAAACCCGGTCCCCGACCAGTTCGCAGCGCAGCTCACCACCCCGCGATGACAGTTGCTTCACGCTGAACTTTTTAGAACCTGTTCTGGATGCCCAGTAAGGTGCGAGCTGGGTGTAGGCGGAACCCGTTACCGGATCTTCCGGGATGCCGTATTTGGGGGCAAAGAACCGGGCTACAAAATCATAACGGCTGGATTTGGCCGTGATGACAACGCCGCGCCACTCAAGTTTTTTCAGCAATTCGTAATCCGGATCCGCAGATTCAATATCGCTTTCGCGATCGAACACGACGATTAAATCCTCCGACTTCAGACATTCAACCGGTGCTGCCTCGAAGGCCTCGACAATTTCAGCGGGAATATCGCAGGCTACTGGGGGCTGGGCCGGAAAGTCCATGACCAGGCGGTCGCCATCTCTTGCCACGACCAGCATCCCGGATCTGGAGTCAAACTCGATCTTGTCAAATTGGTAGCTGAGAATATTGAACAACACATAGGCCGTGGCCAGTGTCGCATGGCCGCATAAATCCACTTCGCTCAGCGGCGTGAACCATCTAATGTGGAATCCATTGCCCTTGGGTACGAAAAACGCCGTTTCCGACAAGTTGTTCTCGGCGGCTATAGACTGCATGGTTTCATCCGGCAGCCAGTCACCCAATGGACAAACTGCCGCCGGATTGCCTTCAAATAACTCAGATGCAAATGCATCGATCTGGTAAAGCGATATTTCCATGGGCTCTCCTAAAAAAGACTGTTCAGCTTTTGATTCAATTTCGCACCGGATTTTTTCCTAAACCGGTGTCGGTAATTTAACAGACTTTAAAGTGATTTTGCAAGGGCCTATAGCGGGTGAAATCAATATCTGATCCTTTATCTCTCCGGTCTGCAACTCTCCCTTCCGGGTTTTCAGCCATACGGGGTTGTGGCGCCGCCGGACCCCGCCTCGGAATCTGTGCTTTTTTCCACGCGTTTGAGTATTTGAATTTTGGTCATTGAGGTTATTTTTTTTTGTGATTAATTGTCTGGTATTTTAACGTTTAGTGTCTTGATACCGTTGCGGCAATTCGAACCCACCTCCGGCTGATCCGGATTAGGATCTCGTGGTCTTCTGCGGTTCTGACGCATTATTTTTTCCCTATACATTGAAAGGAAAAAGGTATGGATGTTGCGATTTTTTCGGGACGGATTTATACCGGCAATCCGGCCCAACCCTGGGCCGAAGCAGTTAAAATAGAGAACGAGCACATTACCCATGTAGGAAGCATTGACGAAATCAAGGACGCCTGCGCCAACACCACCGAGATGCTGGAAATGCCCGGCTGCCTGGTTACACCCGGTCTGGTGGACGCTCACTGCCATTTTGTCAGCCTGGGACTGGCCTTTCAGCTGGTGAATTTGAGCGATGCGTCATCGTTGGCCGAAGTTTGCGAGCGCATTCGAAAAGCAGCTGCAACACGCAAACCGGGCGACTGGCTTGTCGGTCGGGGCTGGAATCATCATCAGTGGATCGATCCCCGGGAGCCCTCCCGGCGGGATCTGGACGACATTCTCCCGGACAATCCGGCCATGATGGTGCGGGCCTGCGGGCACAGCATCTGGGTCAACTCTGCTGCCTTGCAGCTGGCGGGGGTTACCCGCGATACCCCCCCATCCCGACGGCGGCCATATCGACAAGGATCCGGACAGCGGCGAGCCAACGGGCCTGTTGCGCGAAGCGCGCCATATTATCCAAGATCATATTCCAATGGCTACCCTGGAACAGCGCAAACAAATGGCCCTGGCCGCCCAGGAAGATGCCTTGCGCAAAGGGGTCACCGGAGTTCATACCTGCGAGACGCTTACGGAATGGGAAGCCCTGGCGGCTCTGGAGGAAGAGGGCAAATTGAAGCTGCGCGTCTACCACCTGCTGCCGCCTGATGACCTCGATGAAGCCGCGTCCCGCGGTATCACGGCCGGCAGCGGCAGTCCCCGGCTGTGGTTCAATCATGTGAAGCTTTTCGCCGATGGCTCTCTGGGATCGGGGACGGCCCTGATGCACGAACCTTACACGGATAACCCGACGGAATGCGGCCTGGCCTGCCTTGAGAGAGATGTGCTGGAAGAAAAAATCCGTTTGGCCTACAGCCGCGGCTTCGATGTGGCGATTCACGCCATTGGCGATCTGGCGCTGACCAGTGCCTTGGAGAGTATTGCTGCGGCGCGCAAGGATTATCCCACTGAACACCGGGATCGGGTGGAGCATGTTCAAATTTTTCGCCCCCAGGACTTGCCTCTTTTTCGTGAACTGGGTGTTGTGGCCTCAGTTCAGCCCGTGTTTCTCGGCACTGACTGGGGCCCGGCCGTTAAACGCTGGGGACCGCAGCGCTGCCGTTATGCCTATGCCTGGAAATCGCTGCTCCAGGCCGATCTGCCGGTCCAATTCGGGTCCGATGCGCCGGTGGAATCGATCAACCCTCTCTACGGCATCCACGCTGCCGTCACGCGACAGGATCGCAGCGGCCAACCGGAAGGCGAGGGGTGGTTTCCCGATCAAAAATTGTCCCTCGAAGATTCCATTAACGGGTTTACGGCTGTGGCGGCCTGGAATACCCGTCGTGAAGATCAGCTGGGCTCCATCGCACCCGGCAAATGGGCCGACCTGACCGTGTTTGAAAAAGACTTGTTCAACCTGGCCCCCGAACAATGGCCGGCAGTTAAAACGGTCATGACCGTGGTCCATGGAGAGGTGGTTTACAAAAAGTAGATGAAGCTGGGAGGCTTGGAGGCCGGGAAGCTGGGAGGCTGGGAAGCTGGGAGGCCAGGAGGCTGGGAAGTTGAGAAGCAAAAGTTAGAATGCAGGGCACACGAGGCAAATGAAAGATGTCAGATAAGAGAGGGTTTCGATTGCGGAAGGAAAATCGCTGTTATTGGTTATAGGTTATTGGTTATTCGAAAATCGAAGATTCTCTTTTATTCAATCCTTACGCCGCTGAAGTCTGACTGCTACCTATATCCTTTGACCTCACACCCTAAACCTTACACCCTACACCTTGTGTCCTGTACTTTTTACCGAATACCGAATGCCGAATGCCGAAAGCCGAATACCGAATGCCGAATGCCAATTATTTGAACCCTACACCGTATACCCTACACCCTAACACCTATGCCTATTTTTCAGTTCCGTCTTGACAATTAGAAACTGATTCGTTAACCTCTGCGATTCTTAAAGTTAACGAAAGTGGCATAATCAAATCATGAAGGCCGAGATTCTAAAAATTTTGCGATCCCGGAATCGTGTCATATCCGGCGAACAGCTCAGCGCCGCCCTGGGGATATCGCGGGTATCCATATGGAAGCACATCCAAAAGCTGCAGCATTTCGGCTATCGGATCGATGCCACATCGAACGGGTACCGCTTGATCAAATCGCCCGATGTTCTTTTCCCCTGGGAATACGAGGGCAAGGCCGCCAATATCCTGTACTTTCCCGAAGTCACTTCGACCATGGATATCGCCCGGGACCAGGCCCGGAAAAATTGTCCTGACCTTACCGTGGTCATTGCCGGTTGCCAGACCCAAGGACGGGGACGGCTAAAACGGCGCTGGCTGTCCGATGACGGCGGGCTGTATTTTACCATGGTGCTGCGGCCGCCAATCCCCGTGCAGTGGAGCTTCAAAGTCAATTTCCTGGCATCATTGACGCTGGCGCGCGTCATCCGTGAGATGTGTCAGATTGATGCCATGGTGAAATGGCCCAACGATATTCTGGTGGATGACCGCAAAATCTCAGGCATGCTCTCGGAACTGGAGGCTGAAGCGGATCGGGTTTTTTTTATCAACATCGGGATCGGCCTCAATGTCAACAACGACCCATCCGAAGCGGAACCGGGGGCATCGTCATTGAAAAAAATTGCCGGCCGGGAAATATCGCGCAAAGGGTTAATGTCCCGATTTTTGGAGAAGTTTGGCGAGCGCATGAAATTTGGCGATTTTGAGGGTGTGATATCAGAGTGGAAAAAATATACCGTGACCCTGGGTCGGCATGTCAGAATCGTAACCCACCTGGAGGAATCGGAAGGGCTGGCGGTGGACGTGGATGAAAACGGTGCCCTGGTTTTGGAGCTGGCCGACGGCAGCCAAAAAAAAATAGTTTATGGAGACTGTTTTCTAGTATGAAAGATATTCATCAAATTCGAATGCTCGTATTTGCTTCGCTGCTGGCCGCGTTGATGGCTGTGGGTGCCTATCTTGCCGTCCCGCTGGGGCCGGTGCCCATTGTCATGCAGAATATGTTTGTATTCCTGGCCGGCCTTTTGCTGGGAAGCCGCTGGGCACTTGCCAGCGTGGGGGTCTATCTTTTAACCGGTGCCGTGGGATTGCCGGTTTTTGCCGGTGGTCTGGGCGGTATCGGCCGTATTGTGGGACCGACCGGCGGTTATCTTATCGGTTATTTGCCGGCTGTTTTTATTGTGGGTGTCATTTCCGGCCGGGGGGCGGCGCGGTTCGGCCGTGATGTGCTGGCCATGATCTTTGCCACTGTGGTTCTGTATGCCTGCGGCGTAAGCTGGCTGAAAGTCCTGACCGGTATGACCTGGTCCAAAACCCTGGCGCTGGGGATGTATCCCTTTCTCATCGGTGATGCCCTGAAGATTGTCGCCGCCGCCTTGATTGCCAAAGCCCTGCGGCCGGTGATTCGCCTAACCCCTGGCGCGCAACCGAAGACAGAAGACAGAGGACAGAAGACAGAGGTTCGAAGACAGAGATCAGAGGTCGAATGACAGAGGACCCGTCTTCGCGATTCGAGCTACGCCACGGCACTCGGAAGACAGTAGAACGGTTGTTATTTGTTATTGGTTATTGATAATTAGTTTGAGCGGATGGTCTTTTGGGAGCAGAGGACAGAGTTTTGAATCGTGGGCTTTCATTTATCATTAGATATAATTCCTTAATTCGACACTCGACACTCGACATGCGACAATCGTAAGCCCGTAACTCGAAACGCGCAACGCACAACACGCAACGCGCAACGTGCAACACGCAACCCGAAACACGCAACCCGTAACCGAAGACAGATGACTGAGGACAGAAGCCAGAAGACAGAAAAAAGCAGTTATTGATTATTTGTTATTAGTTTGAGCCGACAGTCCTTTGGGAGCAGATGATAGAATTTAGAATCGTTGGGTTTCATTTATCATTAGATAGAATTCCTTAATTCGACACTCGACATTCGACATTTGTAAGCCCGAGACACGCAGCCCGTAACCCGTAACCCGAAACGCGAAACCCGTAACCCGAAAAGCGCAACCCGTAACCCGTAACCCGTAACCCGTAACCCGAAACGCGAAACACGCAACCCGCACCCCATAACCCGATATGAACATTATCGAGATCGAAAACCTCAGCCATCGCTTTGCCGATGGCACCTTGGGAATCGACAACATCAATCTGAACATCCGGAAGGGTTCTTTCGTGGTCATTGCCGGGCTCAATGGCTCGGGAAAAACGACACTGTTGAGGCATCTAAACGGTTTGCTGCTGCCTACCGCCGGAATAGTGCGTTTGGGCGGCGTCAATCTGTCGCAGAATCTACTGCGAGCCCGGCAATTTGTCGGGATGATGTTCCAGGATGCCGACAGCCAGATTGTAGGGGAAACCGTATACGAGGATGTGGCTTTCGGTCCTGAGAACCTGCGCCTGGACCGCAGTCAGATTCATCGCAGGGTGGAAACTGCCCTGCGGGCTGTGGGATTGTCGGCACTCGCCCACCAGCGGCCGCATTTGCTTTCAGGGGGGGAAAAACGCCGTCTGGCTATCGCGGGTATCTTAGCCATGAAACCCAGGGTTATTGTATTTGATGAACCTTTTGCGAGTTTGGACTACCCGGGCGTCAAGCAGGTATTGAGCCACATCCTGGCTTTGCACCAGTCAGGGCATACCATTCTGGTGACAACCCATGATCTCGAAAAAATCGTCGCCCATGCGGATCGATTGGTTTTAATGCACGGCGGCCAAATTGTCAGAGATGGGAAGCCGTCCGCGATTATGGGTGATGTTGAGGCTTTCGGTGTTCGAGAACCCTGCAGTTTCCGCCTGGGGGTGGGGGCCGAGTCATGGCTGAATTAACTTCTTTCAGCTACGTGGCCGGGAATTCATTGCTGCACCGGCTGGATGCGCGGCTAAAAATCCTGGCTATTGTCTTGCTCAGCCTCGTGGTTTTTAACATCGATTTCGCAGGGCTCGGAATTTTGAGCGCCGTGTTGCTTGGTGCCGTCATGCAGGCCCGGCTCCCGTTGGGATCCGGGATCAGGGAACTGCGTTATTTTTCTGTTTTGCTGCTTCTGATTTTTGTGGCCCGGGTACTGTCAACCGGCGGACCGGCCCTGTTCAGTCTCAAGTATTTCACCGTATCAAAAATGGGCCTGGTCGATGGCGCCCTCGTTTGCTGGCGTCTGGCTTTAATTCTAATTCTTGGATTTGCCTTTGCCTCAACCACCCCGCCGTCAGCCGTCAAGGCGGCCGTGCAGTGGATTCTAAAACCAGTTCCCTTTATTCCTGAAAAAAAAATCGCCCTGATGATGGGGTTGATAGTTCGGTTTGTACCGGTGATTTTAGATCAGGCTCGAGAAACGGCCGAGGCTCAAAAAGCCCGTGGGGTGGAGAATCGTAAAAATCCTGTGTACCGCCTGATCAAACTCGGTTTTCCGCTGTTGCGCCGAACTTTCGAGCGCGCCGACGATCTGGTGGTTGCCATGGAAGCCCGATGCTTCACCGAAAACCGGACTGATCCGGAGCTGATCCTGCACAAGCGCGATTGGGCGGCTCTGATCGTGGTGGGTTGCCTGGGGATTGCATTGCTATTACTCTAATTGAGCGAAAAACGATCAATTAGGTGTTATTGGTTATTTGTTAATCGTTATCAGGAATGGCTGAGAAGCTGAATATATCTCACCATCATCAGTAACAATCAAAAATTGTTTCGATTCCCTTCATACCAATAGCTAATAGCCAATAACTAATAACTAATAACCAATAACTAATAACCATTAACCAGTAACCAATAACGAATAACCTGCCCTTGGCAGAATGCCGGAATGTTTTATTGACTGGCAGTGTACAATAAGCTATTTGATCTGGCAATGCTTTCCAATAAAGCATCCGAGACTCTGCCTTATGCCGCTTCAAAACGTGACACCGGATCAACTTAATTTTCTACAGCGAATCTGGTTTTCCATTTTTCCCGGAGCCCGCCAAAGACCCATCGAACGGGAGCGCTACCGCCGGCTTTTCAACGGGCTGCTGCTGCACTTCCGCCCACGGACGGTCCCGGAGCGAACCCTTAGATTTACACTGACCTGGGGGCTGGGCGGAATGGCGGCCGTGCTGGTGGGCATCCTATTTCTGACCGGTCTGATGCTGAAATTTGCCTATCAGCCGGTGCCCGACCGGGCCTATGAATCCATTGTACATCTGCAAAACATGGTCTATTTCGGCCAGTTGATCCGCAACCTGCATCACTGGAGCGGCAATGCGCTGTTGCTGGTTGTTTTCTTGCATTTATTGCGGGTTTTTTTCAGCGGCGCCTTTCATCCTCCCCGGCAGTTTAATTGGCTCCTGGGGTTGGCGATGTTTCTGCTGATCCTGGCATCCAATTTTACCGGGTATCTAATGCCCTGGATCAGCTTGCCTTTTGGGCGGTTACCATTTGCACCGGCATGCTGGAGTACATTCCCGGGATCGGGATCAGCCTGCAGAAATTTGTCCGGGGCGGCAGCGATATCGGGCCGGCAACGCTCTCGATATTTTTTACCATCCACACGGCGATCATCCCCGCCGGACTGATTGTTCTGATGCCGTTTCACTTCTGGCGGGTGCGCAAAGCCAAAGGATTGGTAATTCCTCGCCGACCGGAAGACGATTCCCGGGATCAGGGTGAAATGGTGGCGACCATTCCCAACCTCATTGTACGTGAACTGGTCGTCGCTTCGGTCTTGATCGCCCTGATGCTAGTTTTATCGATCTTGCTGAATGCCCCCTTGGAGGCCAAGGCCAATCCCGGGCTCAGCCCCAACCCCACCAAGGCGCCCTGGTACTTTGCCGGTCTGCAGGAATTGCTGCTGCATTTTCATCCGTTGTTTGCCGTGCTGATAATTCCGGCTTTAACTCTGGGTTTGCTGTTTATCCTGCCGTACCTGCGCTATGACGCGGATACCGCCGGTGTTTGGTTCATCTCCCGGCAGGGCCGCAAAACAGCGGCCATTGCGGCTATTATTGGGGCCATCTTGAGCGTTGCTTATATCGTGGCAGATGAATATTTCATCGATTTTGCGGCTTGGGTGCCGGTGGTGCCAACCGTGGTCAGCAACGGCCTGCTGCCGGCAGCTCTTGCGCTGGCAGGCAGTATGGGATTTTATTGGTGGATCAGGAAAAAATACTGCATGGTCAACAACGAGGCCGTTCAGGCATTGTTCGTATTACTGCTGACGGGCTTTTTGGTATTTACCTTAGTCGGCATCTGGTTTCGCGGTGAGGGGATGAAACTGGGTTGGGGAGGGTAGTGGCGTGATATAGTATTAGAGTAGTGTAGTGATGGAGGATTGGCGTATTGGGATATTGGAGTACTGGAGTATTGGTATATTGGAGTCCTGGAGTAGTGGAGTGATGGAGTAATGGAGTATTGGTATATTGGAGTGCTGGAGTAATGAAAAAAACGAGGGCGATTGCAGCTGATCTTTTCATGTGATGACAAAACCAAGCTGCCCGGGATATGGAGGCAATTTATCCAATACTCCATTACTCTAACACTCCATTACTTCGACTTATCCGGGTTAGGACGATTCATGGACAAAAAACAAAAAATGACTGCCAAGCCCGAGGGCAAAGGCCGCCGCAGTTTTCTGACCACGCTCTGGTTTGTCCTGGGTCTGGTGACCCTGGCGGAGTTCATCGCCGTTGCCTTCGTTTTTTTGCGGCCGGGTAAACAAACTGAAGTCCGGCGTGAAAACAGCGATACCCTGGTGACGGCCGGGGGTGTCGAAACATTTGCACCGCAATCGGTCACGGCTTTTGTGCGGGGGCGTTTTTATCTCGTAAGGCTGGCGGACGGCGGGTTTTTGGCCCTGTCGCGCAAATGCACCCATCTTGGCTGCACCGTTCCCTGGGTAGCCAAGGAAAACCAATTTGCCTGCCCCTGCCATGCATCGGCCTTTGACATAGCCGGTGATGTCATCAGCCCGCCCGCTCCCCGGGCGCTGGATATGTATGCGGTGTCGATCGAAAACAATACCGTGCAAGTCGATACCGGCAAACCGATTAAGCGCGGTGAATTCAAAGACGACCAGGTTGTCTACCCTAAAAAAAGTTGACAGGATAGGCAGGAAGGTAGACGGTAGAAGGTGGAAGGAATAAGAGCCCGGCATTCGGCGTTCGGCATTCGGTATTCGGCAAAAAAAGGTTTAAGGTATATGGTATAGGGTATAGGGCAAAGCGAATTCGGAAGTCGGAATGCGGAATTGGGAAACGGCCTTCAATCTTCAATTCCGGTTTTACCGGGTTGGTGTGCTAGCAAAACGGCAGAGGATATCTCCCGGGAGGCTTGGAAACCGAAAAGCAGTGATGCGAGAATGTAAATTCGATGTAGTATGCTGCGATCCCGGCTTTCGACCTTTTCCGACTTCCGCATTCCGACTTCCGAATTCAAAGACTCTGTCCTCTGTCCTCTGCCCTCTGCCATCTGTCTTCTGGTAACGATATATGCGAAATTGGAAAATAACCGGCATCATTGCGACGTTCGTGATTGTCCTCTCGATACCGGCCTATATCGTGAAACAGCACTATTCTCGCCCACCCGCTGTGCTGCCGGCGGCGGCGTCTTTCGTGGGCGGGCAGAAATGTGCCGAGTGCCATAAGCGACAGTACGACAGTTGGCGGGGCTCGCATCACGATTTGGCTATGGATGCGGCCGCCGAATCGACCGTCCTGGGAAACTTTGATAATGCCGAGTTCGAGTATTTCGGCACAAGCTCCCGATTTTACCGCAAAGACGACCGGTTCTTCGTTTATACCCAGGGGCCGGGCGGCGAGCTAGGGGAATTTGAAGTCAAATACACCTTCGGCGTGTACCCGCTGCAGCAATATCTGGTTCCCTTTCCGGGGGGACGCCTGCAGTGCCTGCCCATCGCCTGGGATGCCCGGGAAAAGAAGTGGTATCACCTGAACCCGGATGCCCCGGTAGATCCGGCGGACTGGCTTTACTGGACCAATGCCGGCCAAAATTGGAACGGTATGTGTGCCGAATGCCATTCCACCAATCTAAAAAAAAATTACGATCTTGAGTCTAACGCTTACAGCACGACCTGGTCGGAGATCGATGTCAGCTGCGAGGCCTGCCATGGCCCGGGATCGAGGCATGTCGCCTGGGCTGAATTGCCCGATATGGCCAGACCCAAAGTCGAAAATTTTCGGTTGGTGGCAAAAACCTCGGGCCTCAACTCGCGCGAACAAGTGGAGTTATGTGCTCCCTGTCATTCCAGGCGCGCCATACTGGGCGACTACACCCACGCCGAGCCGGATTTGATGGATTCGATGCTGCCGTCCCTGCTCAATGAAGACCTGTATTTTTCAGACGGCCAGATCCTGGAAGAAGTCTATGTCTACGGTTCGTTTACCCAGAGTAAAATGTATGCGCGGGAGGTGCGCTGCAGCGACTGCCATGACGTGCACAGCATCCGGACGGTCAAAACCGGCAATGCGCTGTGTCTGCAGTGTCACCGGGCGGACATTTATGACACCGCCGCCCACCATTATCACAAATATAAAGGTGAAAAAGGCGAGCCAATAAAATCCGCCGACGGACGAGTGTCGTTTGAGGTTGGAACCGGGGCCGAGTGTGTTCAGTGCCACATGCCGGGACAGGTATATATGGGCATCGATTACCGGCCGGATCACAGCTTTCGCATACCGCGGCCCGATCTTAGCCTGAAACTGGACGTACCCAATGCCTGCAATCGCTGCCACCAGGAAAAAAGTGCGCGGTGGGCTGATGAAATTATCACCCAATGGTATGGTCCCGGCCGCCGCGGCCATTACGGAAATACCCTCGATGCTGGTCGGCGTCAGCTGCCCGATACCCCTTCATTGCTGGCCCGATTGGCGGGTGATCCGTTGTACCCGGTAATCGTGCGTGCAACGGCAATGTCGTTGCTGGGCGCCAACCCGGACAACACGTCGACCTTCGAGCGGGGATTGGCGGATGGCGAAGCCCTGATTCGACGCACCGCGGTAGACCGGTTAAATACCGGAGATTTAAAAAAGCAGACCGCCCTGCTGGCCGCCATGCTGTATGATCCCGTCAAAGCGGTTCGCATTGAAGCCGCTCGCCGATTGTCGGAAATCCCCGAGTCGCAGCTCGATCGCCTTCAAAAAGAACGCTACCGTGCCGCCCTGCAGGAATATGAAAAAGCCATGGAATATTCGGCCGATTTTGCCTTTGGTCGCTATAACCTGGCCAACCTGTACGCCAACCTGAATCAGCCTGAAAAGGCGGTGGATTTTTACCGGGGCGCCATTCGTATCGATAATCAATTTTATCCGGCCAAGGTCAATCTGGCCATGCTGGTAAATCAAATGGGTCGCAAGGGCGAGGCCGAGTCCCTGCTGCGCGAGGTGGTATCCGATCACCCGCGGCAGTACGAGGTGCAGTACTCCCTGGGACTGCTGTTGGCGGAGAACAAAAGGTTTGACGAAGCGGCACGGCATCTGGCAATCGCGGCCAAAGGACTGCCGGGCCGGGGGCGGGTGCATTACAATCTCGGATTGCTCCTGCAGCGGTTGAAGCGCGATGCCGAGGCGGAAGCCGCTCTGCTGGCCGCCCTTGAAATCGAGCCGGACAGCCTGGATTTCCTGTATGCGGCGGCCGACCACTACCTGAAAAGAGGAAACATTAAAAAAGCCAGACTGATTGCCGAACAAATGATTGCGAAACACCCACGCCAATCTATCGGGCACGAAATCTTGAAATATATCAATCAAACTCAGGCACCGTGATTATTGATTTTAGATTTTGGATTGGGGATTTTGGATCGCGGATTTTGGATTTAAGGACCTCTATCTGATTATATGGAATGACATCATGTATCAATAATTAAGAATAAATAACTCCGAGCTGGATACAAATCGATTGGAGGGCCCTAAGCCAACACGCCGACACTCCAACTCCCCAGTACGCCAGTGCTCCATTACTCCAACACTCCAACACTCCAGCACTCCAATACTCCAGTACTCCAATACTCCAGTACTCCAGAATCCCTTCCTCAACCGCCGTTACGACGGCCCAACCATTTGGTGGTGATACGCTCCATTTCATCCGTACCGACCAGCTTGAGAATGGTGCGATTTAATTCTTCCCGCAAAGGACTGCCTTGGGGCAGGGCCAGGCCGTAATCCTGCGGCTCAAATATCTTGCCAACCACCGTAACCTTGTTTTTGCCCTTATCGCTCGCATAATAGCGCAGATTGGGGGCATCATAGACCACCGCATCCACCTGCCCCTGCAGCAATGCGTCAAAAGCCTCATCCACCTTTCCATACGCGGAAACGTAAGTATGAAGCTTGGTCACATATTCGTAGCTGGTGGTGCCGGATACCACGGCCACCCGCCGGCCCCTAAGGTCCTCCGGTCCGTTGATGTCGGCCTTGAGGCGTTGAAATGTGAGATCGGAGGACAGCTGGGCAATGAAGTAGCCGAACAAGGGCAGGACGATGATAATAATCATTGCCGCCAATACCCTGCCGATCCAGCGTTTTGGAACTTTATCGCCGTAGCCGATGGTACTGGCGGTAATGAGGGCCCAGTACATCCCTTCGAATACCCCCGGAATATAGTCATGACTGAACATGGTCGTGCGCTTTGAGCTGCTGCGTTCCACCAGCCATATTATATGACCGGCGATAATGATGACCAGCAGCAACCCAGCCAGAAACAGGAGCTTATTCCCGCTGACCAGCGAGGACAAAAGCCCGGTGATCGAAGTTTCCGCGGTGCTGGGGATCAGGATATCCAATCCCGTGTCGAAAACCGGATGAGTGAAGTCAAAAATGGTTTCGCGTTCTTCAGTAATGGAGATTCCGCCAATGGCAATGTCGATGCGGCCTTCCTGCAGACGCTTCAGTTTATCGGCAACGCCTTTGCACTCGACGTATTCGTATTTTATTTCTAATTCACGCGACAAGGCCTGCCATATATCAATGGACACTCCGATCGGTTCTTCTTCGGACAACATGACGAAGGGTGAAAACAGGCTGATGCCCACTTTTAGAGCAGGATCCGATCGGGCCGCCGTCTGACCGGCCAGAATGAGCACCAATGCGAAAATGACCAGGGCAACATAAAAGTTGGGGTGCATGCGGGGTGGTGTAAGTGGTTTATTTTCAGGAAGGTTTTCAAAGCCCATTTTTGTTCCTCTGCAAATTAAGTGAAATTCTGGATTTTAGATATTACGTTAATGGTTACAAATCAATTAAAATTCCTTGATTATAATGAATGATCATTCATTTAATTTGTTAACTTTCCATTGATCATCGAGCAACACAATTTCTTTGTCGAGCAATGTGATAATTCTTTAACTATTTAATATTATTCATTTTATTCTAAAAATAGATTTTGTCATTTTAGACTTGACAGGTGTTTGAGAGATCTGTATTATGAATGAACACTCATTCATAATAGAAATTCCATATCCAGGGTAGGGGGCTAAAATTAACAGGAACAACAAAAATAATAAGCATCATCTCATTTTGGAAGCGGCCGTCAAGGTATTTGCCCGCCAGGGGTTCTACCAGTCTACCGTGGCCCAGATTGCCAAAGAGGCCGGCGTGGCCGACGGTACCATTTACCTTTATTTCAAAAATAAAGATGACATACTGGTGCAATTTTTCAGCTATCGAACCAAACAGGTGTTTGAGCGGTTCCGGGCCGAAGTCGACAGCGCTGATAACAGTTTGGATAAGCTGCGCAATCTCATCCGGCGGCATTTGAATGAGTTTCAACAGGACCGGAATATGGCGATATTGTACCAGGTCGGCACCCACCAGATCGATCGGTTGGCCGAAGATCAGATCAGGGAGATGTCTAAAATGTACCAGGATCTGATTTCGGAAATTGTCGAGGTGGGTCAGCAGGAGGGAAGCCTTCGTAAAGATATTTATGTCGGTCTGGTCAAGCGATTTATACTGGGCGCCGTGGACGAGGTGATCAATACCTGGCTACATGCGGAGAATGACTACGATTTGGTCTCCATGGCGGATCCTTTAGTTGACTTGTTTGTAAGAGGGATTGGAACCGGGGAATAGAAAAGGTCAGCGCACATAATAACGAAGTACCAGGGATGGCTAAAATACCGTAGCCACGAAAACCCAAAAACGCATCATGTATATTCAATCATTTGTCAAAAAAGACTTAAAGGTAATTTCGATTTTTTCTTCGTGCCTTTTTGTCTTGGTGGCTGAACTATTTCATATAAAGGAGAGATAAACAATGGCACAGCAAATCGCGGATCGAAGGGATGTCGACTTTGTCCTTCATGAATTACTGAACGTTGAGGAATTGAGCCAGCATGACATTTATGCCGAGTTCAACAAAAAAACCGTGGACCTCATCGTTTCTGAAGCCCGCAACCTGGCAATCAAGGAAATTCTGCCGACCCAGCAAGACGGGGATCGGGAAGGCACGAAGTTTGACAATGGCCAGGTAACGGTTCCCGAATCCTTTCATCGAGCCTGGGAACTGTTCAAAGAGGGAGAATGGCTGGCCATGACCGAGGATCCCGACTGGGGCGGACAGGGCATGCCGCGAACCGTGGCCCTGGCAGCCAGCGACTACATGAACGGGGCCAATTTCGCCTTTATGATGTATCCGGGTTTGACCCACGGGGCCGGCAAACTGGTGGAAACCTTCGGCACTGAAAAGCAAAAATCGCTTTTCCTCAAAAAGATGTATACCGGGCAATGGACCGGCACCATGCTGTTGACCGAACCTGAAGCCGGGTCCGATGTCGGGGCTTTGACGACCACGGCGGTGAAAAACGACGATGGGACCTATTCGATCACGGGCAACAAAATTTTTATTTCCTCCGGTGAGCATGATATGTCGGAAAATATCATTCATCCGGTATTGGCCCGCATCGAAGGCGCACCCGAGGGTACCGGCGGCATCTCCCTATTTATCGTTCCCAAGATCTGGGTCAACGACGATGGCAGCCTGGGTGAGCCCAACGATGTGGTTTGCACCGGCGTGGAAGAGAAAATGGGTATTCACGGCAATGCCACCTGTTCCATGTCCCTCGGCAGCAAAGGTCTTTGCCGGGGAATGTTGCTGGGCGAGGAAAACAAAGGCATGCGCTCCATGTTTTTGATGATGAATGAAGCGCGCCTGCTGGTGGGAATTCAGGGCTTTGCCTGTGCCAGTGCGGCCTATATGCATGCGATTAAATATGCCCGTCAGCGGGTTCAGGGACGACACCTGATGAATATGATGGATAAGAGCGCACCGGGGGTGCCGATCATTCAGCATCCCGATGTCCGGCGCATGCTGCTGACCATGAAAGCCTATGTTGAAGGCATGCGCACCTTGCTGTACTACGTCGGCTTCTGCGACGACCGAATCCACATCGCCGACAGTGAAGCGGACAAGGACAAATACCAGGGGATTGTCGATTTGCTGATTCCGATTGCCAAGGGCTATGTTTCCGATCGGGCATTTGATGTCTGCAATCTCGGTGTCCAGATATTCGGCGGCTATGGCTACATCAAAGAATATCCCATGGAGCAGCTTTTACGGGACTGTCGCATCACCCCGATATACGAGGGCACCAACGGCATCCAGGCTATGGATCTGCTGGGGCGCAAACTCGGCTTGAATAAGGGCAAACCGATCATGGATCTGATGGGGGAGATCCAGGCCACCATTGCCGCCGCCAGAGCCCAGGCCGGCCTGGAAGAATGTGCCGGCAAATTGGAGGCAGCCCTGAACAAACTGGGGGAAGTGGCCCTGCATCTTGGCAAAACCGCCATGTCGCCCCAGGTAATGGTCGCCTTTGCCCACGCCTATCCCTTCATGGAGGTATCCGGTGACGTGGTCGTGGCCTGGCTGCTCCTATGGCGAGCCACCATCGCCGCGCAGAAATTGGGCAACGGTGCCAAGAAAAAGGATGTGGCCTTTTACGAAGGCCAACTGAAGAGCGCCGAGTTCTTTGCCAATTGCATATTGCCTGTCACCCTCGGCAAGATGAATGCCGTATTGTCAGCCGGCAGCGAGGTAGTGGATATTTCCGAAGATGCTTTTGGCGGGAAATAAAAAATGAGCGGCCCTGCGGGCCTATAGGAGCGCTTCGCTTGATGAGCACTTCGTTTGAGGAGCGTTCCTTCGGAACTCTAGGCGATTCTGCCTCAATCGTCAGCGCTCATCAAGCGTTAGGGCTCCTCAAGCGTCAGCGCTCGTCAAGCGAAGCGCTCGTCAAGCGAAGCGCTCACCAAGCGAAGTGCTCATCAAGCGAAGCGCTCATTAAGCCCTTGTTTCAAGGGTTTAATCATGATAAACAAGCCCCTTGCGTCTGAATTTGGGTTGATTAAAAATTTTATCGAAGGGAGAAACAATTAGATTCATGGAAACCGCGCTAATCTCTCCGGCTTCTGCCACAATTCTGGGTATTCCCGCCGGCATCATCTATATCCTGATACCGCTGATCGGTGTCGGCACGTTTGCCTATATTATTTATAAACGGCTGATGCCCCTTTTGAGGGCCGCTCCGGACGAACGTTTCAATCGAATTCCGGAAAGGATCCGTGCGGTCATAAAAATCTGGCTGGGCCAATGGCGGCATCCGCGCTACATGCTGGCCGGCGTGGTTCACATTTTCCTGTTTGCCGGGTTTCTGATTCTCGGCGCCCGGTCTACTCAGCTGGTATTTATCGGCTTCGTGGATGGGTTCCAGTTGCCCGGTTTCGGCGGTTCGTTCGGCGCCTTTTACAGTGTTTTGAAGGATTATGCCGCCACCTGGATTCTGATAGCAGTGGCCATCGCCGCCGCGCGACGTTTATTTTTCAAACCGGCCCGCTATGCCGTGCCGCCGCAGTACGGCAAAGATCATACCTGGGAAGCCCTGCTGGTGCTGGGCCTTATCGCGACGCTGGTGATAAGCGAAAGCTTCTTTGAGGCCAGCCTGGTTGCCGCCCAGATTCAAAAAGGGATGCATGCCGAAATTACCCCACCATTGACCCTGGTTTGGTTTTTTAAACATCTGCTAAGCGGCACCTCGCTAGCCGGGCTGCAGGGCGTGCATTCGGTTTCCTATTTTATCCATGAGGTGGTATTTTTCTTCTTTCTGTGCTTTTTGCCCATGGGCAAGCATTTCCATGTCGTCACCTCCCTTTTCAACGTATTTTTCATGCGGCTTGAACGGGGCAATGTCAAGCCGGTGCGCCACGGGGTCGACGATGATAAGCTGGATGACCTTGAATCTTTCGGGGTTAAGGTATTTGAGGACTTCACCTGGAAGCACATGCTCGATTTCTATACCTGTGTCGATTGCGGCCGATGCTCCGACCACTGCCCGGCCAATGCCGTCAGCCGGCCCCTCTCGCCGCGTTTTATCTCCATTAAAGGGCGCGATTATGCGTTTAAGCACTACCCGTGGATCGGCAGCAACGGCGGTCCATCCAAGCCATTGATCGGCGACATTTACGGTGAGGATGAGATCTGGTCCTGCACAACCTGCGGCGCCTGTGAGCAGGAGTGCCCGGTTACCATCGAGTACATCGACAAGATGGTGGACTTAAGACGCGGTATGGTGGATGAAGGCATGGTGCCCCAATCGCTCCAGAAACCGCTCGGCGCTCTTGAAAAAAGAGGCAATCCCTGGGGTAAGATGGAACGCAAACGGGCTGACTGGATCAAGGACCTGGCCGAGGAGACCCCCGTGAAGGCGCTTGAAAAAGGCAAGACGGCTGAAACGCTTTACTTTGTTGACAGCATTTCGTCTTTTGACGACCGCATGCAGGACATCGCGCGGTCAACAGCCAGAATACTCGCGGCCGCCGGCATCGATTTCGGTATCCTGGGGAAGGCCGAAAAGGACAGCGGCCATGAAGTCCGCCGGTTCGGGGAAGAAATGCTCTTCCAGGATTTGAAGGATCGCAATACGGATGCGATTTTAAATTCGGGCGCTGCAAGTATTATCACGGCTGATCCCCACGCCTACAATGCCTTGACCAATGATTACAATGACCTGCCGCCGGTGGAGCACATCAGCCGGACCATTGCGCGATATGCCGCAGCTGGCAAAATTCGTTTGAAGCCAGCGGTGGATGCCGGCAAGGTGTACGTATATCACGACCCCTGCTACCTGGGACGCCACAACCGCCTGTATGACGATCCCCGGGCCGCCATCGATGCCATTCCGGGCATCAACCGGGTCGAAATGGAGGGCAAATGCCGGGACCGCTCGTTTTGCTGCGGTGGAGGCGGTTTGATGCTGTTTTACGAGCCCGAAGAAGAGCAACGCATGGGGGTTCTCAGGGTCGAGATGGCCAAACAGGCAGGGGCCAATGTGATTGTGACGGCCTGCCCCTTTTGCCTAGTGAACATCGAAGACGCGATCAAAGTGGCCGGGCTCGAGGGCGAATTGGAAGCCATAGATCTGAGTGAGTTGATTGCGCAGCACCTAGCTAATGAAGATTGATATATCTGTATAAATTGCGGATATTGGATTTTGGATCAGGGATTGCGGATGTAGGATATTGTATTGCGGATTGCGGATTGCAGATTGCGGATTTATGGTATCGCTTCGCTCTATCTTTTTTATAAGACCGACAGGATACTATTATTTTAGCTCATTTCAAATGTTAGCTAATATTTTTAATTGAAATGACAACCACCTGATAATCGAATAACTGCCTTATTCTGATAATGTGATAAATTAGAACTAGTAACTAGTAACCAATAACTGAGACCAAATACCGAATACCTAATACCTAATAACCAATACCAAATACCGAATACCGAATACCTAATAACTAATACCCAATACCTAATAACTAATAACCAATAACTTCTAACACTCCGGAGGAAAAAGATGGAAATTCTGGTTTGTGTCAAAAGAGTTCCTGATACCGCCGAAAACGAGATCGAGGTTGCCGGCGGCGGCAACGACATCGAGCGCGACGATCTCGTTTACTCGGTGAACGAATGGGACAACTACGCAGTCGAAGAAGCGATTCAAATCGTCGATAAAGTCGGCGGATCCGTAACGGTAATATCCGTTGGCGATGAGGACGCGGAAGAGGTGGTCCGCAGGGAAATGGCCATGGGAGCCAACAATGGAATTCTGTTGTCGGACGACGCTTTCGAAGGGTCGGACGGCAAAGGGATTGCGACCTTGCTGAAAGCAGCCGTGGATAAGGGCAACTATGATCTGATTATGACCGGTGCCATGGCCGACGACGGGGCCGGCCAGGTGGGCGGCATGCTGGCTGCTATGCTGGATGTGCCCTATGCTTCGGTTGTCAATTTCATCGAACCTCTTGATGATCAGAAACTGAAGGTCGGGCGTGAAATCGAAGGCGGCAATCAGGAAATGAACGAAATTGACCTACCTTGTGTACTCTCCATCCAGACCGGTATCAATGAACCGCGCTACGTCGGGATCCGGGGCATCCGCAAAGTGGCGTCGGTCGATATCCCCGTCTGGGGAGCAGGTGATCTCGGCTTGGCGGCCGATGCCGTGGGAGCGGCCGGCGCCGGTCTGAAAAGGCTTGACTACTTCGTGCCTGAGCTCGGTGAAGGCGCTGAAATCCTTGAGGGCGGCATGGAAGAAGTGGCCGAAAAATTGATCGAACTCTTAAAAGCCAAAGGAGGGATTAAATAATGGCCGGACAGGTTTTTGCATATATTGGACATAAATCAGGCAAGGCCGACGATACCGCCCAAGAGCTGGTAATTGCGGCCGGAAAAATAAATCCGGATTCCTCGCCCACGGCAATCGTGGTCGGCGCAGGAGCCGATCTCGATGCGGTTTGCAGCGAAGTTGCGACTTCCTATCAAGAAGTCTGGAAATTCGATAATGAAGCGCTGGCTTACCCCAATGCCGAAGCGATTCGCAAAATGCTGGTGGGTGCTTTGCCCCCGGACGCCCTCGTATTGATCCCCCATGACACATTCGGCATGGATCTCGGTCCGGGACTATCGATCAAGTTGGATTCCGTCTTTGCTTCCGACGTGGTGGATTTTGACGGGGTGGAAGGCGATACCCTTAAAATAATACGCCAGGAATACAGCGGGCAGGTCAGCACCCATTTGAGCTGCGACATCGCAACCGGAGCTGTCATCAATGTTCGTCCGGGCGTTTTTCAAGCCGAAGACTCCGGAGCCGCCGCCGCCGGACATGTGGTGGATAAATCGGCCGAGATCGGAGATCTCACCGTCGGCCGCCGCTTTCTTGAAGTGCTCGAGGCCGAAGTCGGTGATGTCGACATTACCAAAGAGGATGTTCTCGTTTCGGTCGGCCGGGGAATCGAAGACGAAGACAATATCGAGATCGCCGACGAGTTGGCCGAGGCCATCGGAGCGGTGGTTTCCTGTTCGCGACCGATCGTAGATGCCAAGTGGCTGGAAAAGTCACGGCAGGTGGGTACTTCCGGTCAGACCGTCAAACCCAAGGTTTATCTGGCGCTGGGTATCAGCGGCTCATTTCAGCACCTGGGCGGGCTCAAAGGTAACCCCTTTATCGTGGCGGTCAACAAAAACCCCAAGGCGCCCATATTCCAGGTGGCTGATGTGGGCGTGATCGAGGACCTGCTCGATTTTGTGCCGGTGCTGACCGAAAAGATACAGGAAGGCTGATTCGGTCGCCATACAATCCGTTAATATGACTGGGACGGATTTAATTTAGGGTGGTGAATGTATAATAAAGCTGAATTTAAAAATTCATCCCGTATTTATTGGTTTGAAGTCACCAGCTATAATTTGGGATTTTTATTGCGGATTGCGGATTGCGGATTGCGGATTGTTGGAATCGCTGCGCTCTATCAATTTTAATGGATAGACTTCCTTAAATCCAAAATCCGAAATCCAAAATCTAAAATCCATATTTGCATTCAACGTACTGAAATAAGGCGGGCTTAGATAACCTTGTTAGAGATAAGACAATTGTCACCACCTGAGAAATAACCTGCAAATAAAGGGCCCCCTGTCATGACAAGATCAACAACCGTCTGTTCGCGTTTCGGAGCAGGCGGTTTTTTTTCTTGCCGGTTTTGGTGACGTTTATCAGCGCGGCTCTTATACTCTAATTCTGAAAAGTTTTATTTTCGAAGTTTTCTATTGCCAAATAAAGATGAATAGGGTAGGTTTGTATCTCGAATGATCTTCAATCTCAACGGGAAATATAGATTATGAAAAAAGGCGGGTTATTTAAAACTATCCGGGTTTTTTTCGTTTTGCTGGTGGCCGTGGTCATCGCGGTGACGCTAGTCATTTTGCGTCCCAAGGCCCAGCGGCAGGTACCGGTTCAGAAAGGGCGGCTGGTTGAGGTATTTGCGGCCAAGGCCGAGGATTTTCAGATGGTCGTCGAGGCCTTCGGCACGGTTGCGCCCCGGGAATCACTCAAGCTGGTGGCCCAGGTACGGGGACAAATCGTTGATATAAACCAGTCATTTAAAGAGGGCGGCTTCGTAAGAAAAGGAACCCTCCTGATTCAAATTGATCCTCGAACATATCGCCTTGAAGCCAAGCGGCGCAAAGTCCAGATCACCCAAACCGAAGCGGAACTCAAGCGCCTCGAGCAGGAGGTCGTCAATCTCAGATCACGGGTCAAAATTTCCAAATCCGATGTTCAACTGGCCAAAAATGAATATATGCGTTTGAGAAAGCTGATCGACCGCAAAGTGATTGCGCAGTCCCAGCTGGATAAAGCAGAACAGGCCTTGCTGGCCAGCCGCGAGCGCCTGCAGGCGCTTGAAAACCAGCTGGCCCTAATCGGCCCCCAGCGGGAGCAATTAATTGCCGCCCGGGACATGGCCGATGTGATGTATCAACAGGCTGAGCTCGATCTTGAACGGTCCGGTATCGAGGCCCTTTTTGACGGCTGGGTTCTCGCTAAAGCGGTTGAGGTGGGACAGCATGTGAATGTTGGGCAGCAGTTGGGCAGTATGTACAAGGCCGGCGAGTTGGACATCGAGGTCAACATTCCAACCAAAGAATTCAAATGGCTGCCGGCCGGCATGGGCAGCAATACTCCGGTCGCAGCCGATGTAATATTTCGTAACACCGGTGAACAGCAGGTCTGGCCGGGGAGCGTCGCCCGGGTGAAGGCCAGAATGGATGAGCGAACCCGAACCTTGCCGGTGGTGATCGAGGTCGCCGAAACCGCGGCTGCCGACGATTCCGCCGCAGGATTTCGCCTCCGGCCCGGAATGTTCGTAACCATTAGAATTAAAGGAAAAATGGTCAATAACGCCTATGTCCTGCCGCGCCATGTGGTGTATGGAGGGGATGTCGTCTATACCCTGGATGAGGATCAGCTGAAAGTTAAAGAGATTGGGATCTTACGTAGTTATAAGGATTCCGTGATTGTAAATAATGGCCTGTCAGAAGCGGATCAGATCATCAGCTCCCCCCTCTCAGGTGCGGTGGATGGGATGCGGGTTAGAGTGAAAGAGAATTAGTTATTGGTTACTTGTTATTTGTTAATTGTTTGAAAGGAGCAATAATCCCATCTTAGAATTCAACCATCTAAAATTAAGGTTATCAAGCTAGTCTGATTTCTTGTAGAATACTATGGGCGACAAATCGTTTAAAACATTTGAAGATTTGCAGTGTTGGCAGGCTTGTCGCGAAGTTCGAATATTTGTTATTGATCTTGTTAAGAGTTATCCGAAAGAAGAAAAATTTTCAATTGTCGATAACATGAAAAGAGCAGCCCGATCAACGACTCAAAACATTGCAGAGGGATTCGGGCGATTTCATTACCGAGAAAATTTGCAATTTTGTCGAATCAGCCGCGGTTCCCTGTTTGAACTTATTGATGATTTAATTGCCTCAGTAGATGAAGGATTAATCGATCAAAATGACTATCAACTTGGCCGAGATAAGATTTCCAAGGCACTAGCTTTATTGAACGGATACATAGGCTACTTGAACCGTCGTCTTATCGAAAACAAATAACAAGTAATTAATAACATTTACCCACAATATAATAACCAATAACCAATAACCAATAACTAATAACGATCCCCATGAGAGCTCTAGGCAACTGGTCCATAAAAAACAACGTCACCATCAACCTCGTCATGGTATTTATCATCGTGGCCGGGATCTTCACGGTGATGAAGATGCGGCGGGAGCTGTTTCCGCAGTTTTCGCTGGATATGATCGTGGTATCCGTGATCTACCCCGGTTCAAGCCCGGCGGAAGTGGAAGAGGGCATTTGCATTAAGATCGAGGAGGAAATCCAAAGCATCGAGGGCATCGAACGGCTGTTGTCCGCCGCCCGGGAAGGGCAGGGCGAGGTTATAGCCGAGCTTGAAACAGGAGCCGATGTCCAGAAAATTCTGGATGAAATTAAAGCCGAAGTGGATCGCATCGATACCTTTCCCGAGGAAGCCGAAGAACCAGTGGTGATGGAAATCATCAATCAGGATCCGACCATCTCGGTAGCGATTTTCGGCGAGGTCACCGAAAAGCGCATGCGGCAAATCGCTGAAAATATCCGGGACGACCTGCTGGAAGCCCAAATGGCTGGAAGTGCGGAGTCCGGTGGATTTCAGAATTTCATTGCGTCCATCCTCAAGCGCTTCCGGTTCAAACAGCCGGAATCAATCACCCAGATTGACCTGGTCGGTGTGCGGGACTACGAAATTTCAGTTGAAGTGTCGGAAGAAGACCTACGCCGCTATGGTATTTCATTCGATCAGGTGGTCAGCGCCGTGCGAGCCGGCAGCATTGATCTGCCGGGCGGTAAAATCAAGACCGAGCAAGGGGAGATCCTGATCCGGGCTAAAGGTCAGCTTTACACCGGCCGGGAATTTGAGCAAATTCCCCTGATCACATTAAATGACGGCACCGTGGTACGGCTGGGGCAGGTTGCCCGGGTCATCGATGGATTTGAGGATCTGGATATCCGGACCCGCTTTAACGGGAAATCGGCAGCAATTGTCCAGGTCAGCCGAACCAGTGACCAGGATATTATCGAGATCGCCAATATCGCCCGCAGTTATGTCCGGGAAAACCGGGATAAACTGCCGGCGGATCTGGATATCGCCGTCTGGGGCGACATCTCCACCATGGTCGAAGATCGGATTGACCTGATGCTGCGCAATGGCGTTCAGGGGATTGCCCTGGTTTTTATCGCCCTGGCGCTTTTTTTAAACCTGCGCCTGGCCTTCTGGGTGGCAATCGGGATACCGATCTCCTTTATGGCGGCTTTTATGGTGCTGGATGCGTTTGGCCAGACTGTGAATATGATTTCGCTGTTCGCATTTATCATGACCCTCGGCATCCTGGTGGACGATGCCATTATTGTAGGTGAAAATGTCTATTCCCACTACAGCCGCGGCAAATCCCCGGCCGCGGCAGTTGTCGACGGGCTGAAAGAGGTCGGCGGGCCGGTGGTGATGGCTGTCAGTACGACCGTGGTTGCATTTTCGCCCCTGCTGTTTATTGCCGGCATCATGGGAAAGTTCATCGCCGTCATGCCCATGGCCGTGATCATCATCCTGATCGTTTCCCTGGGAGAGGCGCTGATCATTCTTCCCTCCCACCTGCATCATGCCCTGACCCAGTCCGAGTTGAAAACCCGTCGGCTAACGACCTGGCATGAACGCCTCCAAGGGAAATTAGAAAAAGGGCTGCAAACGGTAATTCAAGAGCTCTATTCGCCGGCGATTAAATATGTTGTCAATAACCGGTATTTCACTTTTTCCCTGGGTCTCGGCGTGCTGATCATTAGCCTGGGAATTATTGCCGGCGGGTATGTGCCATTCGTTTTTTTCCCGAAAGGCGAAAGCGACTGGATCGTGGCCGAGGTGGTGTATCCCCTGGGAACGCCCTACAAATTGACGGAAGAAACCATCGCCGGGCTGGAGGAGGAATCTTTTGAGCTCAATTCAGCATTCCCTGATTTTACCAAAAATAACGGCAATCTGGTGATAAACACCTTTTCGATTGTCGGAGCCATACCACGGCGGGACTGGAAACCGCCGGAATATGGCGGACATGTCGGTCAGGTCTGGCTGGAGCTGGCATCCTCTGAGATGCGTGAAGGGGTTTCAACCCACGCCGTTTTAGGTAAATGGCGCGAACTGATCGGCGAAATTCCCGGTGTCGATCGCTTTACCTTTGCGACCCTGGAGGGCGGGCCGGCCGGCAATCCCATCGAGATCCAGCTAAGCGGCCAAGATTTTGACCAACTCAAACAAGCCGCCGGCGAATTAAAGGCTGAAATCGCGACCTATCCGGGCACCTTCGACATTTCCGATAATTTCAAGCCCGGCAAGCAGGAAAAAAAGATCCGGATCCGGGAAGGCTCCCGCTCGCTGGGCGTTACCATGCGAGATCTGGCGCGTCAGATCCGCCAGGCATTTTATGGCGAAGAGGCCCTGCGTATTCAACGCAACCGGGACGATGTCAAGGTCATGGTGCGCTATGCCAACCAGGAGCGCAGCAGCCTATCCGGGATCGAGGACATGCGCATTCGTACCGTTGACGGCCAGGAAATTCCCATCGAAGAGGTGGCCGAGGTCAAACCCGGACGTTCCTATTCCGTCATCAACCGGGTGGACCGCAACCGCACCATCACCGTGATCTCGGATATCGATGAAAGCGTGGGCAATGCCAGTGTGATCGTCAATGAGCTGAAAGCCGGTTTTTTACCGTCCCTCGAGGCGCGCAATCCCGGCATCACCTATGACTTCGGCGGCCAGGAAAAGCGGACCAGCGAATCACTTGACAGTATCAAGAGCGGTTATATGCTGGCCATGATGGGCATATTCCTGCTGCTGGCCAGCCAATTCCGATCCTACATCCAGCCCGCCATTATCATGATGGCCATTCCGTTTGGCCTGATCGGCGCTATCATGGGGCACCTGGTGATGGGCATCGAATTCACTATCATCAGCATATTTGGCATTGTGGCCCTGTCCGGCATTGTGGTCAATGATTCGCTGATTTTAATTGATTTTATCAACCGGGCGGTGCGCGAAGGGATGGACATCCGGCAGGCTGTGGTTGAATCCGGCAAGGCCAGGTTTCGGCCGGTTCTGCTGACCTCGGTCACCACTATTGCCGGTCTCTTTCCCTTGCTGCTGGAGCGCAGCTTTCAAGCCCAGATGTTGATCCCCATGGCGGTCAGCATCTGCTTCGGTTTGCTGGCGGCCACTGTTCTGACGCTGCTCTATGTCCCGGCCCTGTACCTGATCGTCCAGGATGTGATCAACCTGTTTTCGCGCCGTTCGCAAACGGTTGGCAGTGGACAGGTGACAGATGTCAGAGGACAGATGTCAGAGGACAGATGACAGAGGACAGATGACAGAGGAAGGGCGTTGTTATTGGTTATTTGTTATTCATTATTAGAAGTTGCAATGCGGAATACTGTTAACCAGAAGATCTATTTCAGAAGGCCTTGATTTCCCGGCATCCAGTAACCTGAGAGTTTCGATTGCGGAATTGGTAGTGCAAAAAAAAGCGCAGTTATTGATTATCTGTTAATCGTTATCAGAAATGGCTGAGTATCTGAGTTTAAATATCTGTTGTCAATGACACAAAAAATCGATCTGAATCCATTCCAACCATTACCCTGTACCCATTACCTACTACCCAGTACCCAATACCGAATACCTAATACCCAATACCTAATACCGAATACCTAATACCTACCCGGACAAGCTGGAAATGAAGATTGAAGATTGAAGATTGAAGATTTATGGTATCGCTTCGCTCTGTCTTTTACATCACAAACGATCAATTAACTTTGATCGTATTTAAAAAGTTGACGCCAACAATTTTCTTCATAAACGACTGTATACCAAAGGATTACAAAGAAACTGAAAAATATTTTGTGCTTTTTACACAAAACTGAGTTGGTAACTGTCTAATAACTAATACCCAATACCTAATAACTAACGCCCAATACCGAATACCTAATACCCAATACCCAACATCATATGGCCTCCACCGGTTTATTCGAAGGATTTATTGGGGCGTGATTCTGCCGGCCGGGGACTTTGACCCGAAAAAAGATGCTGTACAGGGCCGGAACGTAGTTCAGTGTAAACAAGCTGCCGATTCCCAGACCGAAAAACATGACGGATGCCATGCCGCAAAAAAGCGGATCGCGGTTGATGATCAGCGGCGAGAAACCCAGCATGGTGGTCGAGACCGACAGCAGGATCGGCCTGAAACGGCTGACGGCCGAATTGACGACGGCATCATAAGGGGTTTGCCCTTCCTCCCGGTTCTCCTCGATTTTGTCGATCATGACGATGCCATTGTTGACGATGGATCCGGCCAGGGCCAGTAGCCCTAAAATGACCATAAACCCGAAATCGGCCTGCATAGCCGTCAGGCCGACCACCGACCCCACAATAACCAGTGGCATGGTCAGAATAATGATGGCAGCCCGCCTTATGGAGTTGAACTGCCACACCAGCAAGAACACGATGCCGCCGAAACAGGGCAGCATCCACTTCGCCAGGTTTCTTTGAGCTTTGGCCGCGTCCTCCAACTCACCGCCGACCGCCCAGTGGTGATTTTTGGGAAATTCCATGCCGTCCAGGGTCGGCTTGAGGGCCGCAAAGATCTCGGAAGCCTTCAGCACCTGGTTCTTGGCGCTGACCGTGATGGTGCGCTCCTGGTTGTAGCGCACGATGCGGTTCAACTCGCCAACGGAGTAAACGTCGGCCACCTGGCTCAGCGGCACGCTATCGCCGGAGTCCGTGCGGATGCCGAGGGTGCGCAGGCTATCCGGGGATTCTCTTTCAGTTTCGATTCCACGGCCGACAATGGGGATTTGCACATTGCCCTGGCGGAAATCGGTGGTGCGGGCGCCGTCCACGAAAAACTCCAGGGTGTCGGCCACCGCCTTCGATGTGACCCCGGCGCGGCGGGCGCGGCTTTGATCGACATCCGCCTTGACCGTGAACACCCGGTTGTTCCAATCCTGCTTAATGTCTATAGTGCCGGGGATATCGCGCAGCGCATCCATTACCTGCCCGGCATGGTCTTGCAGCACGTCGATATCGGGACCGCTGAGTCGGACCTCCATCAGGCCGGTTTCAGTGCCGCCCAGCCACATGGCCTTTACCCGGCCGCGGACATTGGGGAAATTGTTCAGCAGGTATTCTCCTGTGCGTTTGACTAGTTCGGACACCTGGTCGCCGGTCTCGGTGTTGACGATCAAAAAGGCGACGAACGGATCCGGGTCCACCGGCGAGAGGGATAGGAAAAACCGCGGCCCGCCGTTGCCGACATAGCCTATGGTTCCGCTGATCTCCGGGTTTACCTGTTTGTCCTGCAGCCAGTTGCTGAGTTTTTTCACGGTCCGGTCGGTTTCCTCGATGCGTGTTCCGGCCGGCAGGTCGAGATAAATCAGATATTGGTTGCGGTCCCCGCTCGGAAAAAAGGCCTGAGGTATAAACGTCAGTGCATACACGGCGGCCACGAACGCGCCGCCCGTAAATATCAACACTAAAAATCGAAAACGCAGTGATAATTCCAGGATGCCGCGATAGATCCGGTAGAATTTTCCCTGGTATGGATCGCTCGCCGGCTGCTTATCACTGCCGCCGGCCGGTTTGGTCTTCAAAAACCAGTAGCACATGCTGGTGGAGGAGAACATGGAAAAGAACCACGACCCCAAGAGCAGTATGATCATCACCGAACCCAGCGAGGAGGTGTAATCGCCCGTTTGTCCGATTTGAAGCAGGATCGGCCCGAAGGCAAACACGGTGGTCAGCGTGCTGGTCAGCAGGGGAACGGCCAGGGAACTGCCGGACTTTAGCACGGCGTCCTTGCGCGCCATTCCCGATTCCAGATTCACCTTGATGTCGTCGGACACCACAATGGCGTTGTCGACGAACATCCCCAGGGCAATAATCATGGTCGCCAGGGACATTCGCTCCATGTCGATGCCCAGGGCGTACATCGTCAATATTCCGAAGAGCATGACCAGGGGGATGAACGACCCGACGATCAGGCCGGTTCGAAGCCCCAGCAGCAGCATGACCACCACGAGCACGATGACCACACTCTCGATGACATTGACCACCATGCCGCTGACGGCCTTTTTGATGAGTTCGGGCTGGTAGGTGGCAAAGTCGAGGACGTAGCCCCACGGCAGGGAGTTTTCGATCTCGGTGACTTCTTCCTTCAGCCGCTCGCCGAATTCAACCGCATCGACGCCGCTGAGGATAAAGATGCTCAGCACAATGGCCTGGTGGCCGTTGTAATAGGCCGGGTTGTGGATCGGTTCGACGTAGGCCCTTCTGATGGTTGCGATGTCGCGCAGCGGAAGGGTGGCCTGGGTGCCGGAAACCGGGATCAGAACTTCTTCGATATCACTTTTGGATTTGAACATGCCCTGGGTTTCCACGATAAGCTCAACATCGTTGAGGTTTATCCGGCCGCCGGGCAGAAGAATATTTTGTTCCTGCAAAGTTCGGGTGATATCGGCGATATCGATTCCGAGCTGCGCGATTCTGGCGTTCGAAAGCTCGAGGTAGATGCGCTCATCCTGCACACCGGTGAAGTCCACCTTCATGATGCCCTTCAGCAGGTTGAGGCGCTCTCTGATCTGACGGGCGGTTTCATGCAGTTCCGCCATGGAAAAGCCATCGCTCCACAGCGCGATGGTGGCCACCGAGGTGTCGCCGAAGGTGTCGTCCACCATGGGTCCTAGCGTGCCTTCCGGCAGCTCGGATTTGACGTCATCCATCCGGTTGCGCAGCAGTTTCCAGGTGGCCGGGAGGTTTTCGGATGGGACTTCATCTTTGATGGTGACATGAATCAGGCATTCGCCGACTTTGGAGGTGGAATCTTTGATCTCGTCGACTTCGCCCATGCTGCGGATTTCCTCTTCGATGGGGCGCGTAATCAGGCGTTCGACCTGCTCTACCGGCATGCCCGGAAATTTGGCCGACACCACCGCCTCGCGAATGGTAATGAACGGGTCCTCCAGCTTGGGGAGTTTTACAAATGCAAACAGGCCACCGACGGCGACCAGCATGATGGTCATGATAACGGTTCGAGAATTATTCAGTGCAAACGCGGTGATCCCTTTCATGTCATATTCCTTATTTCATCGATGAATGAAATTTCAGGTTGATTTAAAAGCGAACCGCAGAACCGCAGAATATCGAATAACGAATCTCGAAGGATGGTTTCGCTTCGCTCAGCCATTTTTTAGTAAAATAGACAGAATACATTCCTTCGACATTCGACATTCATTATTCGATATTCGCTTTTTCAGAGTTTCTTCTTCGATTTGACCGACCGTTTGTTTGGCCGGCGGCAGCGCGGACCCCTGAACCCTTGAACCTCTGAACCTCTAAACTCACTACTGCTGTTCCATTAGTTTGACTTTCAAACCATCGGCTAAAAAACTCACACCGGCCACGGCAATGATGTCGCCGGAATTCAGACCCTCTTCCACGAGTACATCTTTATTCTTTGTACCGCTGTAACGCACCGTGGTTTTTTTGACCGTCGATGTGTCCGGGTCATACACAAAGGCAGCCCCCTGGTTTCTCTCCGGTTCCGGCAGGATGGCCTGGATCGGGATTACGTAGCCGGGCTTCCGGTTTTTGTCTTTGATTTTCAGACTGGCTTCGGCAGTCATGCCGGGCTTAATTTTTTCATCCGGGTCAATCAGTTCCATTTTGACCGGAAAGGCGTTGGCCTTGACGGCGGCGGAACCGATATCGGTAATTCGGCCTTTGACGGACTCGTCCGGCAGGGTCGGAAAAGCGATCGTCCCTTCATCTCCGATGGTCAACAGATCGACGTTGGTCTCCGGTATGGCCAGTTCGATCTCCATTTTACCCGTGGCGTTGATTTCGAATATTTTCTGGCCGGTCTTTACCTCTTCGTTCGGTTCCACAGCCCGCCAGGCGATGGTGCCGTCGTAGGGCGAAAGCAGTTTCGTTTCGCGCAGATTGCGCTTGGCTTGATCGAGTCTGGCTATATGAAGATTGACCGCGCTGCGTGCAGATTGCAGTTCATGCTCGGCCACTTCCACAAATCTCTTGGCTCCGGCACCCTGCTCGAAAATCCGCTTCTGGCGCTCGTACTCGGCCTTTGATTTGCCGACATCGCTCCGGGCCCTTGTCAGCATGGCCTCGACTTCATCTACTTCCAACTGGAACGGCTCCGGATCAAGAGCAGCCAGCATCTGTCCTTTTTTCACGCGGTTGCCGATTTCCACTTCCACAGACACCACCTGTCCACCGACCTGAAAACTGAGCCCGGAAGAATCGACCGCGGCCACAAGCCCGGAAAATTTATATGTCATTGCGGACTCCTGCTCCGTGACGGTCATCGTCTTGATGGCCCGGATAACCTCGACGACTTCCTGCTTTTCCTTGCAGGCCCCCAAAGCGAGTGACATGCAGAGCAGCCATCCCATGCATTTTGATATCTGTTTTGTCATATTATGCCTCCCTCAAAAAATTGATCTTAAAGCAGGGCAATTTAAAACTGTTGCGAAATCCGGTCTACCACGCCCGCTTTAACCCGGGCGCGGCTGCTTCATTTTATCTTCATTACCACAGTTTATACCAAAAGCAAGTAACAGTTTGCGGTCAGGGAGTTCGATGCCCGTGTACGCATTCGACAGTCCTTATTCTCCGCAAACAGAATGCGGGTCACCTGATTTTTTTCTGTTTCAAAGAAATCGATGCTTAGTCCTACGAGCATGATTAGAAAACCCCTTGATTATTTTCAAATAGATGTTATATTGCTTTCAATCAATAAAGGCCCGTTTTTCATTGGCGGGCCGGTTTCGTTCTGAAGGGAAGATCCATTTGTCAGCGTGACATCCTGCAGTTTGGAACTATGAGAAATATTAAGAAAGGAGAGTGTCACAATGGCCAGTGGAATTGTAAAATGGTTTAACAGCAGCAAAGGTTACGGTTTTATCGAACAGGAAGATGGTCCGGATGTATTCGTTCATCACTCCGGCATCAACGCCAGCGGCTTCAAATCGCTTTATGAAGGCGACAACGTCACCTTCGAGATCGAGCAGGGTCAAAAAGGCCCGGCCGCCGTTAATGTTACCGTAGTTTAGTCCCTCATTACCGGACAACAAAAGGGCATTTCGTTATTATGGATGAAATGCCCTTTTTATATTGAAGATTTAAGATTGAAGAATTAATGTATTCTGTCGATTTAGTATTTGTCTATGAAGTCTATTTCTTTGGTTATGCGAAATAAAAAAAGACAGAATTCCTTAAATCCGCTATCCGCAATCCGCAATCCATAATCACTAGCCCGCTCGCTCCGCGGCCACTTTTTTCAATTTATCGTTGGCCCAGATGGCGACTTCCACCCGGCGATTCTGAGCCCGTCCGGCCTCGGTGTCGTTGGTGGCCACGGGCTGGGACTCGCCGTAGCCTTCGGTCGTAAACCGCGCGGAGTTGACATTCTGGGTCGCCAGGTAGTTGGCCACGGAATCTGCGCGTCTTTCGGACAGTCCCTGATTGTACTCCGGCGTACCGGTGGAATCCGTATGGCCGACCAGCATGATGTTGGTGTCCTCATACTTGTTCAATATACGGGACAGCTCCGACAACTCGCCGCGGTATTGGTCTTTGACATATGACTGATCAACGTCAAATAAAATGCCCGAGCTGAAGGTGATCTTGATGCCTTCACCGACCCGCTCGACTTTAGCGCCTTCGATATCGCGCTCGATTTCAGCCGCCTGTTTATCCATGTAATTGCCGATAAACGCACCGGCGGCGCCGCCCACGACGGCCCCGATCAGGATGCCGGCCACCGTGTGTCCGGTGGCAATCCCGATGATGCCGCCGGCCGCGCCGCCCACGCCCGCGCCGACCGCAGCCCCTTTCTTGGTGCGGTTCCACTCGGCGCAGCCCATGGTGACCGCCACAATTGATAGGATCAGAAACCAGACAAAGATTTTTTTAATCATTCTTATTCTCCTCTTGTCATGCTTAATGCATATCTTTCAACCTATCGCCCAAAAGAACTTTATCACGAAATTACGAAAGGACGAAAACACGAATAGACAGCGGTTTGACTTCGTGCTTTCCGAATTTCGTGTTTTCTCTATTGCTGTTGAAGTTTGGTATTCCCATATGAAAAGGAAACGAGCGTCAATTGAAAAAAAGATTCGATTTATGCTTCCTTACCGCAAATCGCCGATACCTCTACCAGCACATCTTTGGGAAGCCGCGCGACTTCGACGGTTTCCCTGGCCGGCAGACTTTCCGCGAAATAGCTGTTATAGACCTCGTTAAACCTGACAAAGTTTTCCATGCTGCTTAAAAAACATGAGCACTTCAACACATTTTGCAAGGTCAGGCCGGCCTCTTCGATAATGGCCTTCAAATTCTCCAGCACCTGTTTGGTCTGGGCTTCGATCTCCCCGGCAACGATGTCGCCGCTTGCCGGATCCAGCGCAATCTGGCCGGAAACAAACAGCAGGTTGCCGTATTGGACGGCCTGGGAATAGGGGCCGATGGCGGCCGGCGCTTTGTCGGTGGCGATAATTTTTTTCATCTGAATTTCTCCGTCTCGTCTATTATGGGTTATGGGGGGTGAATATATGCCAAAAATTTATCTAAAAACTATATCGAAGACATTACTAGTTTTTATTTTGGATTTTAGATTGCGGATTTTGGATTTGTGGAATCGCTTCAGGCTTGGGGCTTCGCTCTTCGAGCTACGACCCCACACGTCGCCTTCGGCTACGACCCGACAGGGCGCTCTGTCGATTATAATGAATATAATTCCTTTAGTCTACAAGCCAAATTGAAAAATTTGAGACGCCGTTATATGGCAAAAAACCGGGTTGTGTGTCGACGCCAGGATTAAATCGGCCAACTTTAACGATATTGTTTAAAGGTTTTTTTGCCTCGAATTGACCCGAATAATCACGAATTTAAAAATTAAGATACTTAAAAAGCGTAGGGTGGGCTCTGCCCACCCCAACTAGCCGCGCTGGGAGGTATTTGGTGGGCACCCGTCTTCGTCACGCTTGCAGCGTGACTTCGCCGCGGCCAACGGCAGCCCACCCTACGCTATTAGATTTCCGTGACGTAGAGAATGTAATTAGGCAGCAATTATCTCATTTAAACCAATAACGAATAACCAATAACAAATAACTATCCCTTTTCCCCCTTCCGCATCTTTAGCCGCGTTATAGTCCCGCCGTATCGGACGGTGACGTTTCCGACTTCTTTACTTTCCGACTTGTCTCGCCTGAGCTTGCCGAAGGCCGCATTCCGATTTCCCACTTCTGCTACCGCACACCTCTCCTCCGACTCCCGGCATTTCTCATCTTCTTTGAGAATCACCCTGGCATCCACGATGCTCAGTCCCTGCTGATGCACGATGACCGGGTTGAGGTCCATTTCGGCGATTTGAGGATAAGCCACCACGATCTCGGAGCACAGCTGCAGCAGCTTGGCAATGGCTTTCTTGTCCAGGGGCGGTTTGCCGCGCGAACCGTTTAAGATTGGAAAGGACTTGGTTTCTTCGATCATCTTTTTGGCGCCGCTGGAAGAAAGGGGGACGACGCGAAAGGCGACGTCCTTTAAAATCTCGACCATGATACCACCCAGCCCGTACATGATGACCGGGCCGAATTGATCGTCGTATTTTGTCCCGATGATCACCTCGACCCCTTTGGCAGCCATGGGAGACACCAATACGCCGCGGATGTCGGCATCCGGATTGTAGTCGTGGGCGTTCTGGAGAATGTCCGCATACGCCCGGCTCACCTCGTCCTCGGTATGAAGCTGAACCTGCACGCCGCCGGCCTCGGTCTTGTGCAAAATGTTGGGGGAGACGATTTTCAGGACCACGTCGCCCCCCGCCCTTCCGGCGAAGTCGACAGCCTCATCCGCGCTCCTAGCCAGCAGATCCTGGCTGACCGGGGCGCCGTGCAGGGCAAATAGGCGTTTGGCTTCGGGCTCGAGCAGGGCCCGGCGTCCGTCTTCACGAACACCGGCAATGATCGCCCGTCCTTCCGGTTTGGCCTTGGCGCCCCAGTTGAGGGCAAAGGTACGCTTTGGATGGTAGCTCTTGAGATAGCCGCCGTATTCGGCCAGGGCGCTGATGCATTTGACGGATATATCCAGGGAGTCGAAAACCGGAATGTTGTAGTAGCGCAGCAACTCCAGGGCGTGGGGCTTTTCAGATGTATAAAGGCTGTGCAGCACAATCGGTTTGTGGCGGGATTTGACCATCTTGCCCATGCGGTGGGCCGCGTCTTCTTCCATCAGGGTCAGGCTTTCTGCAAACCGGATCCCGTAGCCGCCGAACAGCCCGACGATGAGCAGGCCGCCAACCGCCGGATCCTGCAGGATGGTTTTGGCGCAATCGGCAAAAACGGACGGGTCGGCGTCCGTGCCGCCGGCCACATCCACGGGATTCGGCACGGAGGCCGCGGCCGGCAGTATTTTCCTTAAATTTTGCTGGGTCTTTTGACTCAGTTCGGGGATGTTGACGCCCAGATCCGTCAACAGATCGGCGGCAATGGTGGCATGACCGCCGCCGTCGGCCAAAATGGCCACGTTGTTGTTTTTGATCGGCGGCAGGCTGGAAAGCGTTTCAGCGACCGGAAACAATTCGTCGGAATTTTCAATGGCCACAATACCGGCCCGTTTGAGCGCTCCCCGGGCCACTTCGGAGATACCTGCCAGGGCCCCCGTGTGGGATCCGGCGGACTTTTTACCGGTGGAGGTGCGGCCGCTTTTGAGCAGGATTATCGGTTTTTCCAGGGTCGTTTTCTGGGCCTGTTCGATAAACTGGCGGCCGTTGCGCAGTCCCTCGACATACATCAGGATCGCACGGGTAGCCGGGTCATGCTGAAAAAATTCGAGGTATTCATGAAACTGGATATCCGATTCGTTGCCCACGCCGACATAATAAGAAAATCCCTTGCGGCTTTTAAGCTTGGCCTCGGTGATCAGGGTCAAAGCCATGTTGCCGCTTTGGGTCAGCAGGGCGATGTCGCCTTTGGGTGCATCCTTCAATCCCACCAGGTTTAAATTTTCATGCAGGTTCAGCATGCCGGAGGTGTTGGGACCTATTAGCCGAATGTTGTGCTTTTTGGCCACGGCTACCATTTCGTTTTCCAGCTTGCGGCCGTCAGGACCCATTTCACCGAATCCGCCTGCCAGGACGACCGCCCCCCGACGCCCTTTTGGCCGCAGTCCTCCAGCACAGCCGGCAGGGTGCGGGCCGGGGTGGCCACCAGCGCCACGTCCACGGGCCCCTCGATGCTGGAAACGCTCTGGTAGCATTTAAAGCCCAGGATGCTTTTTTCCCTGGGATTTACGGGATAGATCCGGCCTTCATATTTTTCATCCAGCAGGGTGCGGATCGTCTGGTACCCGCGTTTGGTTTCATTGCGGGAGGCACCCACGATGGCCACGGATTCGGCTTGCAAAATTCGTTTTAAAGACATTTTGTTGATTCCCTAGTTCTCAATGATTGGTATTGTTCAGAATTAACCTTCTATGTCCAGCAACCCGCATCAGCTCCTTTTCCGTCCTTCAAACTCATCCAGCGACGCCTGTCTCTCTTTGGTGGAAACACAGGTCAGGCAGGCCTCGATTTCAAAATCCATCAAGGCTTCGAGACTGACTTCACCCCTGGCCATCTGAAGTCCTTTTTTAATCATTTTCAGAGATATGGCTGAATTGCCGGCGATCTTGGCGGCCATTTCACCGACTTCGGCCGCAAGAGACGCCAGCGGGACGGCCTTGTTGACCAGGCCGATCCATTCGGCTTCCTTACCGTCGATATATTCGCCGGTGAAAAGCAGTTCCTTGGCTTTGCCGGGACCAATTAAGTCCTGAACCAGCCTGAAGGCTCCGCCCGTGATGGAAGAAGTGACCTTAGCTTCCGGTGAGCCGATTTGGGCCTCTTCGGCTGCAATCCGAATGTCACAGGCCAGAGCCAATTCATATCCTGAACCCAGGGCATAGCCGTTGATGGCGGCGATGGTCGGTTTTTCGAAACGGATGATTTTGCGGGACGCCTCCTGGAGCTCTTCCAGGTAGTCCCGGTAAGCTTCCAGGGTCCTGGTTTTGGATTCCTTCAAATCCGCACCGGTCGAAAACGCCCGGCCTTCCCCGGTGATCACCAGGACCTTAATGGCGGAATCTTTCCTGGCATCCTCCAACGCGCTCTGTATGTCGAGCCACAACTGCTTGTTCATCGCATTCAGCACCTTGGGGCGGTTCAGTTTGATGGTCGCAATGCCCTGATCTTTTTCGTAAATGATGCACTCAAAATTCATATTTTTCTCCATTCAGCCGATAATACTTCCATGATCCATGGGTTCCGGGTTCAAGGTTCAGAGGTTATATGGCCGATGGTCATTGTTGACCATATGGATCCAACTCCAGGACAACCAAAATTGCACATTGGTTGAAACGGATATGAAAAATGTAATGACGAGGCCCCTTGGCTGGTGTTCTTAGAGGCTTTTCCAACCCGGAACGTTGAACCCTGAACCGCTGAACCATCTTTTTTACGGTTATCCGATATTGGGCATTAAGGTCCAGGCAATTATCCATGATCCGGATTCCGGAATTTTTTCCAGGCAGACAATGCCGCTGTTTTGAAATCTGAATATGGGCTTTTCTGACGACCCGGTAACCAGAAAGGATGTCATACGCTCCATAAAAGGCAGATGCCCGACCAGCATAGTGTTGGCAGCCGCATCCAATCCAGCGGCAGCGGCGGCCACGTCGTCCATTGGTTTCAGTCCGCTGACTTCTGCGACACCATCGGCGGGATCCAGGGCTTCGGCAAAGATTTCGGCTGTTTGGCGTGCCCGTTTCTTACCGCTTTGCTTGATGTTCGACACCTTGACCTGGTAGCCGCGGGCGACATCGGCAATGCTTTTCGTCTCAGCAATGCCTTCTTCGGAGAGACCCTGCTCCGGGTCGACGTTTTTTGACAGGCTTTTGCCGTGTTGAACAAGGTAAAGTGCCATGGCGTGAATCCTCCTTGTAATTTAGGCTCCAAATAAGTTATAACTTACTAAGCGCCTAATTATGCCAATGATGGCAAAACATCAACATGTTTTTATCATTTTGGAATCCTGTTTATGCGGATCGTGACCAGACCCGATTTTGACGGTATCGTCTGTGCCGTATTGCTGCGCGATGCCCTGAATATAAAAAGACCGGTAAAGTGGGTGGAGCCCAGTATCGTGCAAAGGGGTCTGGCAAATATCCGCCGGGGAGATATTATTGCCAATCTGCCTTACCAGGAAAACTGCTCCCTCTGGTTTGACCATCATTATACCAATCAGATTCGTCGCTCATTTAATGGCGTGTTCAGGATTGCACCCTCGGCGGCCGGACTGATCTATGAATATTACCAAGACCGCTTCAAGCGTGACTATCGTGAGCTGGTGGATGCCACGGATAAAATCGATTCGGCCGATCTCACCTTGGATCAAGTGCTGAACCCGGAAAATTATGATTATGTGCTGCTATCAATGACGGTCTTCAACGGAGACCCCGATGGCGAAACTTACTGGAATAATCTGGTATCAATTATCGGGGAAAATGATATTCAGCAAGTCCTGGAAGATCCGGAGGTGAAGCAGCGCTGCAAAGCGGTCATCAGGCAAAACAAGCAGTACAAAGTGTTTCTCGAAGAAAACACTCGTTTGGAGGAACACGTCTCCGTTACGGACTTCAGCCATCTTGCTCAAACTCCGGTCGGCAATCGGTTCCTGGTCTATTCCCTGTTTCCCGACTCATACGTCAATATGAAAATCCGGTTGGAAACGGAAAACAGCGATATTCTGGCTGTCAATCTGGGTCACAGCATTTTTAATTCCGGCTGCAGGGTAAATGTCGGACTGCTGCTGGCAGATTACGGCGGAGGCGGGCACCGTGGAGCAGCCTCGACCCGTTTTCACAAAAGCAAGGCGGACGAATATATCCCGCAGATTATTGAAGCCCTAAAGCAAAATATACCGAACGAATAGAAAAGCTCCTAAGTTGGTAAGTTGGTAAGTATAGAGGCGAATGGATAGAGGTTAGAGGCGAAAGGCCGGAAGGCTTGAAAGCTGGAACGCTGGGATGCCGGTTAATAGACTAAAGCTCAAAGCTGTTAGTTCATCGCTCATAGTTTAATTCGGCCTGATTGGTTAATTGGCTTTAATTGTGAATGTAAATCCGCATTCCGCAATCCCCAATTCGAAATCTGCAATCCGCAATCGAATCCCTCTGACTTCTGCACCACGCCCAATGCGCTCACCTTCCCAACTTCTCACCTTCCCAACTTCTCACCTTCCCACCTTCTCACCTTCCCACCTTCTCACCTTCTCACTTTTCCACCTTCTCATCTTCCCACCTTCTTTCTTTTCCCCCTTCTGCATTCCGCAATCCGAAATCCGCAATCAATCCCCTTTGCCCTCTGCCCTCTGCGCTCTGCTCTCTGCGCTCTGCTTTGTTTTTCCGACTTCCGTCGGTTCCGGCAAATTGATCTCAGTCACCAGTACGCCAATTACGGAGAAAATCGTGAATACGAAAACCCGCCACACGCTGTTGACCGCCAATTGAGAAAATCCGACCTCAGTGGCGCCGGCCAGGGCAACCGATATCAAGGTGCTGGATATGCCGACCGTCACACCGCACAAAACGGCACCGATAATGCGCTGTTTTATATCGGCTCCGCCGGCCCCCAAGGTAACGGCCGCCCCGCATATCAACGGGAGCGCCAGGGCAACTCCCCAGATCTGTTTTAGCCCCGGCAGCCCGGCAGACTGGTTTAAGTAAAGCAAATCGATCACGACAAATACCGCCATTGCGCAAATTGCACACAAGGCAACATGCCAATAGCGTGGCGGCATGGCAGATCTCAACTCGCGGCGCCGGTGCATGCGGTGTCGAATCGTCAGGGGCCAATTATAGAACAGGCTGAAAATTTTGTGTTCCAACAGGGCGCCCCTTTCACCAAAAACCGGCACGACATGCACGGCCTCGGTGGCCCAGTGACCGGCCATGAAGCGGGCCAGGGCGGGGTAGCGATAGGTCATCTGGATCGGAAATGCCAGATAACCGATGTATTTAAAAAATCCGAGAAATACGGCGATATTGTAATCTTTGAAATTTTTTTCGCGAATTACCAGATACAGAACATAGAACCCGCGCACCAGGGAACCCGGTGAGATCGGTGTCAACTGGAATGCGACTAGAATGAAACCCGCCAGGCCCGCAGCTTCCTGCCAGCTCAATTGAGGATTTTGAACCACGAAGTACACGGCCACCATTAAAGAGACGACCTGGGTAACCGGCAGGGTGCACACATGCACGGCGAGGCTTTTTAAATACTTCTGGATATACGGCTCCTTGATTTGAGACAGGATGATCGCCGCATCGTCTTCGTCCAGCAGATGCTTTTCTTTTCCTTCGGACACCATGTCACGCAGCCACTGTTCGCGCAGTTCGTTGTTGAAATACAGGCGCACCGGCCGCCTCAGGTAGTAGTCCAACCGCTCTTTGGCGTGCTGCCAGTCCGTTAATATCCTGTGCAGGCCGGCCGGCAGTAGTGACAGGGGCAGATGATAGATGCAGCGCCAGCTCTGCCGGCTCAGTTTCGTTGCATTCTCATCGCTCACCCGGTCGTCGCGATGCCAGCCGATGATTTTTTCGATAAATTTGGCCCGAAAGGAATTTTTCAGGTAATCCAAACTGGTCAACATATTCAGGTAGTGTTGGCGCCAGAAAGGTTGGCCCCAGATGCGCCGGAAAAAGCGGCCGATCAGGGGAATCAGCCCGAGCAAGGCGAAAAGCAATGTTGCCGGCCGGTTATTTTGCAGCTTTTGGCGGCATCGGTCGTTTATGAGATTGCGGATTTTCCAGCCGGCGACCGCGCTTTTGAAGATGGTGCTCCACAGTTGCGCACTGTGCAGCAGGCGCAGGTGGTTGTGGGCAATATCCGGAACGGAGTTGCGATAGACCGCCTCGGCGTCCTCCAACTCAGCCAGCATGTCTTCCATCCCGGCAAACTCGTTTTGATGGGTGTCGACATACAGTTTCAGCTTGTCTAGATCCCCCCGGTCAAACTGCACCAGACTGCCGCGCCGCAGACCGCTTAAAATCAGTTTGAAATCCCCCGGGCTCATCGGCAGAAAAGGCAACAGGGCCAGTCCGGCCCTGAAATCAACGGCGGTCAAGCCTTTTTCCGGGGTGTCCTCCGTGTCGCTGCGCTTCAAGCAGTTCGGCTGACTCTTCCAGGTCGACCACTCATACTGCCGGGCAAATTCGTGAGCACCCATATCATGCAGGAGCGCGACAAACTTTCGCATGAATTCGTATTTGGCCCGGTATTCAGGCGACCCCAATTTATCGGGATCCACCGCTTTGCCCGTGAGCCAGCGTTTCAAAGACCCCAGCTGATCGTCCACCTCCAGGCGCCAGGTCCGACCTTCCACCCATTCGCTCAGCTCGCCGCAGCTACCGATATCCTGGTCAACAAATGTGGCATAGATGTCCACTACGGCTTGTTCATCGCCGAAAACGAGGCGGGAGCCGCGGCGGATAAATTTCTGCCATAGGGCACCGGCCCTGGCTGCCGCCGGATTGACCTGCAACTGGAACGGTCCCTGGAAACCGAGCCAATAGAGTGCATTACGGAACAAGCGGGAAAAACCGGAGGGGGGAATCAGAATCTTGACGGCATATACGCCGCCGACCTGAATTGCGGCATCAAAACCGTCTTCTGAATTGATGTCAAGAACTCTGACCCGGTAAACCTGTCCGGCGAATCCGCCGCCGACAAACTTTTCTACGACCAGCCGAACATCGGCCTGGGAAGCATTTTCCACGCTCGTAACGGCATAATTTAGTTCGGTGCCGGACTCATAGCGCTCGATCCGCATTGGTCGATGCAGGTCCGTGTTTTGAAATTCCTTTTCCAGCAGCCGGTATACCTCGACGGAGTTGTCCATCTATTTCCTTTCGTGAAAGGGGTTCAGAGGTTCAGGGTTCAAGGTTCAGGGGTTCAAAGGTTCAAGGTTCAGGGTTCAAAGGTTCAAGGTTCAGGGTTCAAAGGTTCAGGGTTCAGAGGTTTTGGGTTCGAAGTTCAGGGGTTCAAGGTTAGCAGAGAACAACGCTGAACACGGGACATAAAGGAAAATTCGAATGAAGAAATATGGAATCGCTGCACTCGACATTTTTTAGCAGTAAAATTCACAGAATACCGTTCTTCGATATTCATTATTCCATGTTCGATATTCGTTGTTCGCTTTTTTTAGGGTCTGGTTTTCGATTGGACCGGCCGTTTTTATTGGCTGGTGGCGGCGCTGAACCCAGAACCCCAAACCTCTGAACCTTGAACCCAGGAACCTCCTAAAAGTACAAATATAATATTGATATTCGAAATTTCCATAGGCGCTAAGAATTAAAAACGCAGCTTGTTAAGGGTATTGATAAAATTACTCGAATTGTTATAGACTTATTTTCCATCTCACGAAAAGGAGGTCAAAATGGGTTTTGTCTCATGGTTCGTTTCCGGGTTGACTATTGGGATTATTGCAAAATTCTTCATGCCGGGCAAAGATCCGGGGGGATATGTTATTACCGTGATACTTGGAATCGCCGGCTCATTTACAGGAGGATTTATCGGCTCTCGAATCGGTTTCGGACCTGTCGGCAATTTTGATTTGCGCAGCCTCATGATCGCCTGCGGCGGCGCCATTCTGATCCTGGTCATCTACCGCGTCTTTAAGAGATGAGATTGCTCATCGTTCAAGCTTATATAAAGAATTGGCTATTTGAAAGAAGCCACGAATTAACACGAATTTTCACGAAATTTCTAATGGTATTTTTAATGATCCCTGCTTTTAACCATTATTAAAATTCGTGTTTATTCGTGTCGATTCGTGGTCAAATTTTTCTTGAACTAAAATCAGATCCTTAATTATTAGACTTCCACAAAAGCGGATTGCGGGAAAAAGCAGTAGGGGCATTCCTCCGGTGCTTCTTCACCGTAGTGAACATATCCGCAAATCCGGCAGCGCCAGGCCGACTTGGCCGGATCTCCTTCCAACTCGACCGGATCGGTTTCGCGGTGAAGCGGAAGTTTCTCCAGCGGCGGCATCACCGGCTGGTATACATTCATGGCATAGCCCGAGACGATATAGCGCTGGACCTCGCTGGTGCCCTCGTATATGCGGAACAGGCGGGCATCCCGCAGCAGCTTTTCAACCGGAAACATTTTGGTGTAACCGTAACCACCAAAGATCTGCAGGGCCTCATCGGCAACCTCCAGCGCCGTTTCCGTGGAGTAGAACTTGGCAATGGACGCGGTAATTGTCGGGTCCATGGCATTGTCAGCCTCCCAGGCCGATTTCCATACCAGCAGGCGGGAGGTTTCCACTTTTTGATACATTTCCGCTATTTTATGTTGGATGGCCTGAAAATCACCGATTTTAGCGCCGAAGGCCCGGCGTTTTTTGGCGTAGTCGATGGCAAACTCCATGGCTGAGCGCGCGGTACCGATGGCAAAGGCGCCGATGGCCGGGCGAGTGCGGGAAAAGGTCTGCATGGCCAGCACGAAACCTTCACCGGGTGGCGCCATGACATTTTCTTTGGGGACCCTGACATCCTTTAAATTTATGCCCGTCGTATTGGAACCGCGCTGGCCCATTTTGGGTATTTTGCGGCCAATGGAAACGCCCTCCCAATCTCTCTCCACCAGAAAAGCACACACCCCTTTATGCTGTGATTCGGGATCCACCGTGGCAAAGATAGACATGTAATCGGCAATCCCTCCGTTGGTAATCCAATACTTGCTGCCGTCTAGGATATAGTCATCACCGTCCCGTTCGGCCCTGCAGCGGATACCGGCGACGTCCGAGCCCATGGTGGGTTCGGACGTGGCAAAACAAATCAGCTTGAAATCCTTTAATATTTTAGGCAGATACTTTTTTTTGAGCGGCTCATTTTTGCTCAGCAGCAGCGGTTCCATACCTAGGGAGTTGTCGAATAGCGAGGTGGCCAGGCCGGGGCAGGCAGCGGCGAATTCTTCGGTCATCACCACGCTTTCAATCAATCCCCAGCCATTGCCGCCGTATTCCTGCGGGATTTCAGTGTTTAACAGGCCGGTCTCATAGGCCTTTTTCAGCAGCGGCAAAGGGGTTTCGTCGATTTCATCGTAGTACCAGGCAACCGGCAGAATTTCTTTTTTCGCAAATTCCCGTGCTTTTTGCTGCAAGTCTAATTGTTCGGGCGTCAGGGTGAAGTCAAGCATGAAATCCTCCATTTAGTGAATGAAGTGTTGGTTGATTAGAGCTAAATTAGCCAAGTGGATCTGAAGCTGCCGGCCTTTTATACAAGATGTATTTTCATATTGCAAGCTCCTGCAAGGCCGGAGCAGGGTAATGTTAAAGCATTTGTGCATGGTATTGTTGAAATAAAAATATCTCTCGCAAAGGCGCAATGGCGCTTAGGGTTCTCTAACCTTCTTTGCGTCTTTGTGTCTTTGCGTGAGACTCCTTATATTTTCCCCTAAATTAAATGATTTAAATGATATGTTCAAAAGAGTGACTTAAAACTGAAGACCTCGGGCATCTCAAATTCGAACACCGGTTCTTATGAAATGATGATCATATCAATTGCGAAACTCAGTTTTTTGCGGTAACTGTTACATAAAGGAGGGATCGCAGAAACATGTCTGGTGATGAATTGAACAACATCAAGATTTTGGCTTTTGACGTATTTGGGACGGTTGTCGACTGGTATGGCTCGATCGTGCGCGAGGTCGAAGGTCTCAATTTGGGGATCGACAGCGAGGACTTTGCTTCAGCCTGGAGGAAAGGCTACAAACCTGCAATGCAAAGGGTTATGACCGGAGAGCTTGGCTGGACGATAATTGACGACCTGCATCGCGGGATTCTTGATGAGATTCTGGTCCGATTTGCGGTGACATCCCTTAGCGAGGATCAGAAACAGGGCCTTAACCGGGTATGGCACCGCTTGGATCCCTGGCCGGATTCGGTTGAAGGCCTCACCCGTCTGAAGTCTCGATATCTGATTTGCACCCTGTCGAACGGTAACCTGGGTCTGCTGGCCAACATGGCCAAAAATGGCTGGCTGCCGTGGGACTGCATATTGTCGGCCGAGGTATTCAGGAAGTACAAGCCCGACCCTGCAACCTATCTCGGCGTTGCTAAAGTTTTTAACCTGCCTCCCGCGGAGATTTTGATGGTTGCGGCGCATCAAGAAGATCTGGAAGCTGCCCGCGCGTGCGGGCTGAAATCGGCATATATCGAAAGGCCATTCGAATACGGGCCCTCACGGATAAAGGACGTATCGCCAAACCCCGATAATTCGTTGCACGCCCGAAGTATCGTGCATTTGGCAGATTTGCTCGGGTGCTAGCGCCGGGATGGGCTCAGGGCCAGCGCAAAATTAACACTTGAGCCTATATTCCAATTTACGCGAGGATGATAACGGACTGTATCGTCTGTGTTGGGTTTCGATCATGCGGTTGGACTGACCAGGACGGACACTGCTGGTAGGGTGGGTAGAGGAACGAAACCCAACATCCGGTAATCGGATCTCAACCCAACCGACCATCTGAACCAATTGCCGGTCATTGATGAAAAAGGCCATTGGGGTTAGTTGGATCCGATAACATCTCATAACTTCAATCCGGCTTCCTTGAAGCCGACTGGATCAACATGAAGAAAAACGCGGAAAAACACGTCAACTACTATGACCTGCTCGGCGTCGATCCCAAAGCCGGCCCGGCCGAGATTAAGCGGGCTTATTTTGACCAGCTGAAAATCTGGCATCCGGACAAGAATGTCGACCGGCTGGCGGAGGCTGAGGAAACCACTAAAATATTGAATCAGGCCTACAGCATATTGAGCAAACCAGAACACCGCAAACAGTATGATAGAATGTTGCGCTATACCAAAGGCCAGGATTTCGGGAAAATATTAAACGAAAAAGAATTCTGGGACAAAGTCGGCAAGGCCTCGCCTGTTTTAAGACGAATTTTAAAAGATTTAAAAGACCTGTACGCGCTTTTCGTCGACTCGGTCAAAGGCCGATACAGGCTCCATCCGACAATTACCGGGATCATCGGTGGCGGGCTGCTGTATTTCATCGTGCCGTTGGATCTTGTCCCGGACTACATTCCGATTGTCGGCTTATTGGACGATTTTGCCGTCCTGTCGGCAATCATCAATTCGCTGCAGGACGAATTGGCGGAGTACCGCAAGTTTATAGATGAAGAAACTTCCTGATCCGTTATATCCTGATTGAGAAAATCTTCAATTAATATTAATAGCTGTTTATTGAGATCTCATCATGTTTGCGAAGGATTCATCGATAAAAGATTTTCGCCACCAAGACACCAAGGTACGAAGTTTTCCTTAGAATCTTATATCTTTTTGTCTTAGTGCCTTTGTGGCTTTGTGGCCAATTCTGGTTCATCCAGGTTGGGTTTTAGCGGCTGAATTTTTTTCGCGTACGATCTCCGGCCTTACAAAAACGACCCGATAAATTCTTTCACTTTATCCTTACCGCGGTATATCCCGAAATGCCCTTCACACAGAATGTCCGCCTTCAGTTCAAGCATGAAATTCAAAGAGTTGCGGTAGTCTTCGCGGTCGGACAACAGGATCGGATCCAACGGACCGTGGACATCCTGGCCAAATAATACTTTAACCGGACCGAATTGTACCAGGTAAACCACGGATCCGGGGGAGTGGCCCGGACAGTGGTGGGCAATCAATCGGCCATTGCCGATCTGAAATGTTTCGTTTTTATCTTTGATGATATAGTCGATTTTCAGGGGGTTCATTTGCGCATCATACCAGGCGGCGGCTGTTACCTGGTCGTCGCCGTTCTCAAGGTAGGCGGAATCCAACTCGTGAGCCACGATTTTACAGGAATAGTGGTCCTTGATTTTCTGGGCGCCGCCGGTATGATCATAGTGGCAGTGGGTTAGAAACAGGTACTCGATCGCAACGCCGGGCGGCAATACCTGGGAGATATTTTCCACCAGCAGCTGATGTTCCTGCCCGCTGCCGGAATCGATCAGGATGGCTTTTTCCCCAAAGCGGACCAGATAGATTGCCGCATCCTCAACTGTCGTATACTCAGCACCACCAACCTGCCACAGATTTTCCAGAATTTTCATTGCAACACTACCTTTCCTTGAGCCTTTGCTGTATTCGTTTTTGGGTCGCTTTTATCATAATCTCCCTTGGTTTTGCAAATATTGAGTGGCAAAAAGATAATTTTGGATTTTAGATATAAGGTATTCTGTCATTTCAATAAAATGAGACAGAGCGCAGCGATTCAACAAAACCGCAATCCGCAATCTGCAATCCGCAATCCTCTCCCCCGCACCCCGCAATCCCAACCGTAAGCCTTGGACAATTTTAAACGCTTATGCTATTAAGCGCAGGATCTGGTGAAATATATTTGTCATAAAAGGAGTCTTATATGAAAATCATTCTGGTTGGGCTATTGGTCGGTGTATTGGTTTTGAGTGCAGGTCCCGGTCTGGCGGAGGAGATTCCGGTCAGCGAGGCGACGGCCGAATGCCTGGATTGTCACGCCTCATCTCACCCCGGAATTGTCAAGGACTGGCAAAACAGCCGTCATGCCATGATTACCCCGAAACAGGCCCTGGCTGCCGAAGGACTGACTCGCAAAGTATCCAGCCAGACCATACCCGCCGGCCTGCAAACCAGCTCGGTAGGATGTGCGGAGTGCCACACGCTCAGACCCGAAGCCCATGCCGACACCTTTGAGCACAACGGCTATGACATTCATATTGTTGTCAGCCCGGACGATTGCGCCACCTGTCACGCGGTTGAAGCAGAGCAGTATTCCAAGAACCTGATGGCCAATGCATTCAAGAATTTGGACGGCAATCCCCTGTACCATAAATTGCAGGTGAGCATCAACGGCCGCAAAGTTTACCAAAATGGCAAAATTACCTACGAACCGGCCAACGACGATACCAAAGCCGAGACTTGCTATTACTGCCACGGGACCCAATTGAAGGTAACCGGAACGGAGGTGCGCGATACGGAACTCGCCGGAGAGCTGGAATTTCCCATTATCGAAGGCTGGCCCAATCAAGGCGTCGGCCGGGTGAATCTGGACGGCAGCCTGGGCTCCTGTGCCGCTTGTCATACGCGCCACGCATTTTCCATTGAAATGGCGCGCAAGCCCTATACCTGCAAGGAATGCCATGTCGGGCCCGACGTGCCGGCCTTTAAGGTCTATGCCGCCAGCAAGCACGGCAATATTTATGCAGCCATGCACAATTCCTGGGATTTTAAGGCAGTACCCTGGACCATCGGACAGGATTTTACGGCGCCCACCTGTGCCGCCTGCCATGTCAGCTTGCTGGTAAACACCGATGAAGAAGTCGTTTCTGAAAGAACCCACCAGATGAACAACCGGCTGCCCTGGCGCATTTTCGGACTGGTATATGCCCACCCGCACCCCCTGAGCCCGGATACCACTGTCATTCGCAACAAGGACGCCCAACCGCTGCCTACCAGCCTAGACGGTGAATTTGCCGCCCAATACCTGATCGATGAAAAGGAGATGGACAATCGGCGAGAAGCCATGCAGGCCGCCTGTCTGAATTGTCACGGCACATCTTGGGTCAAAGGGCAGTGGCGAAGATTTGAGAATACGATTCGGCAAACCAACGCCGACCTTGCATCCGCCAGCAGTATCATGCGCGACATCTGGCAAAAGGGATTGGCTGATTTTGACACGAATCCCTTCGACGAAGCCATTGAGAAAAAATGGACCGATATCTGGCAGTTTTATGCCAACACCACGCGCTTTGCCTCGGCCATGGGCTGCGGCGGCGACTATGGCGTGTACGCCGATGGCCGTTATCAATTGACCCAGGCGCTGCTCGAAATGAACGATTGGCGGATGGTGCGGGAACAGATCGCCGCGAAGGCAGAATAGACCGGACGGCTGGCTGGGAGTCACTCTTGTATTGGACTTACTTTCCCCTGCAGCTGACCCTCGGCTTCAATCCATCACGGTTGATTTTTTTACTATTAATACAAAGCAAAAGATGATTTGTCGATGTGATTGCCTGTTTCTAAGCCTTCGGCCAGGCTGACACCTGAAACCTGACACCTGAAACCATATAATTCCGGCATTAAACCACCACTTATAGTGGTGGACCCGAAAAGGTTCTACTGGTCCGGTGAGAATCAACGGAGCTGGAATAAATACGAAATACGAATTTCGAAATCCGAAACAAATTAAAAATTCGAATGTCCAAATTTCAAAACGACCAAAACATAATGATGAAACCAGTGCATGGAACTGATCAACGCGCTCAGCGTGAGATTGCGTATTGGATCGGAATTTGTTTTTGTCATTGGGATTTATGTTATTCGAATTTGATTCGTATTTCGTGCTTCGGATTTCGGATTTAAATTATTGTCTCTGATCTAAATCAAAGGACCAAATTCTGTGCAACAAAATACATTGACACCCTGTCCGTCATCTCCCAACTGCGTTTCATCCCTCAGCGAGGATCGAAAGCATTTTATCGAGCCGCTGCGCTATACCGGCTCTCTGGAGGAGGCCCGGCAAAGGCTGTGCGAAATTCTCGAAAAGACAAATTGCGCCCGGGTAACCTTGTCGGAAGCTGATTATATTCGTGCTGAATTTCGCTCCCGGATCTTTCGGTTTGTCGATGACATGGAGTTTCTATTTGCGGATCAGGAGAATACGATCCACGTAAAATCGGCGTCAAGAATCGGCTATTCCGACCTTGGCGTCAACCGCAAGCGAGTCGAGAGAATTCGGACGGCGTTCGAAGGCCGGCGGAGTTAGGGGATCGAAGTAAAAATCCGAGTATAGGATTGACCTTTCCCTGAAAGGGCACATTTTATCTTATACTTCAGACGGAACGATGGAATGGTGGTATACTGAAATAGTGGGAAGCAAAGTTGGATGATTGTCAGATTTTAGAATCTGATCAGTGCCATCGCCATAAAATTAGAATCCATTCCGCTAAACCCAACATTCCAGCATTCCAATATTCCATCATTCCACAGCATAATTTAGGGCAATACCGTATTGGGCAGGAATGACCCGACCCAAAGGACCCGTTTTTCAATTTTTAACGAGTCTATCTACATTTTTAAGGTTAGTGTGACCGTATCTGTCACACCCATGGTGTAAGATCTCCTTAAAAGAACAAACGAAAGGAGATCTTATGAATATCGATCAATTAAGACAACAGTTTCCGGATGAA
>Ga0209367_1000013_pt1 | contig 111212 bp, 86 predicted proteins | sample WorMetLIZISLAND2_FD_187412 | JGI IMG/M metagenome (GOLD analysis project Ga0209367, IMG submission 187412) | Marine gutless worms symbiont microbial communities from Max Planck institute for Marine Microbiology, Germany - Olavius geniculatus... ...
TGGGTCAGAATACGGCTTGCCAACCAGCTGAGACCATTGGCTGAGCGGCAGTAAAACCAAATTCAGAAAATATGAAGCATTCATTATTGCTTGCGCTCCAAAAATGTCGATTCCAGCAACAAACCGTCTAGCCCTGACCCCGGCATCTTTGAAAATTGCACCTGATTCCAAGGAAAAGGTTACGATTCGTTATTTAACCAATTTGCGGAACCAATAATTCTATGAAATATAGTTATCTAATGTATTTTGTTTAAAAGAGTTAGCCACGAATAAACACGAATTTTCACGGTAACCCAAAAGCAAATGTTTTATAACAACATAATTTAATTCGTGGAAATACGTGGCATAAACTAAATTAAAAAAAATTTGATCAAGTCAAATATAATTTGCCAAATGCTAAAATGTAAGATCATTTTCAATGATTGTGCCTGCCTTGATGACCTGCTGGGATCCGGTTGTATTTCGGATCGTCACCGAACCTTTAATTTTGATGTTTTCTTCGAAGAGAACATCCCCGTCTATGGTTAATGCGTAGCATTCCACTAAGGATGGAACCCCGGCGGCAAAACGCCGGTCGAAATCGTCGATTTTCCCGTAGAACCGGGGGTCGAGCTTTATCTTAATGGTCTCCTGCTTCCGATTTCTCTTTCTATCCGGATTCATTCGCAAATTTTTCTTTTCTGTGAATACGAAGCAATCAGAACGCATGATCAACAGGTCGTTGCTAGTTTTAACCGGGAAAAAACGGGAGCGCGGCACCCGGACCGCCGCCGCATTGTCAAAAAGCGAAATGGCCGCGCCCATTGCGGTTTCAAACTGGTAGACCGGCGGGCTGTTTTCATCCCTGGGATCCAGAGTTTTGGAGTTTAAGATTAGCGGCAACCGGACCTTGCGCTCTTTTTTAATTAACAGATCCAGCGACTTCAAATTGATCCAGATGCTGTTGGTGTTGAAATACCGGTAGGGGCCTATTTTTCGAAACGCCACAATTTCGTCTGCGGGACACTGCGCCGCTTCGCGTAAAACAAACCGGCCGTTGGTTCTGAATTTGGCCAGATGTCCGCCTTTGACATCGGATGGCGTTTTTTCGGCAACTTCCATCATGAACGGGATTTCTTTTTTGGCGAAGTAGCCTAAAAGAGACGCATCCATGCGAGCTCCTAGATTGTCCGAGTTCGAAATAAAGGCGAAGTGGATATTTTCAGCCAATAGTTGTTCCAGCATGCCGGATGTGTAAAGAGCCGTGTACACGTCACCATGGCCCGGCGGGTTCCATTCCAGTTTTGGATTGGGCGGCCAGGAGGCCGGTGCGAATTCTTCCTGCAATACTTTCGGGTATTTATTTTGGATAAAGGTCCTTGGCTTCAGCGTCGAATTAATTTTCTCCAGTGCCGCCAGGGTGTCGGTGTGGGTACTGAAACTATTCATAAATAACAGGTTCACCTGACTATTTTCCGCTTGATTCATAATCAGGCTCAGAAATGAATGATCCTCTTTAACTTTTAAAAGAGATTTCGGACCCGTCAGCCCCATGCTCGTACCCAGACCACCATTTAGAACAATTCTAACTGCATTTTTATAGGATTGTTCTCCCTGTTCCTGATAAATATCCAGATTGCCCAGCTCCTGAATTTCGTCCAATTCAACCGGTTGGATATCGCTGTCATATATCAGGCCTGTCTCACCGTTAACCGCTTGATTATGGTAGTGGCGAAATGTTTCGACGACGATGTCATCGAGGTTTTCCCGTTTCATTTTCGATTCAAAATCAGGCAGGTAGTTTTTTTCAGTGGTGTCAGTCATGATGATGGCCTTTATATAATAGCGACGGTTTTCGAGCAATAAGTGACAGTGTATGGTGTCTCAGGGTCTGAGCGTTAAACAAATTGGTATAGGGTTTAAGGTATAAGGTGTACGGCAAATGCGCATAGCGCATGGCGTAAAGTGCATAGCGTGTGTCTCATAGATAGCTAAAGGTTGTATGGTATCATTATGCTATGCGCTTTGCTCTAAGCGCTATGCTCATCCATTCCCACTTCCGCATTCCCACTTCCCACTTCAAACGACCTTCTCAATCCAGCCCATTGGATCTTCAGCCTTGCCGTATTGCATGTCGGTGATGGCCTGGTAGTATTTTTGGGCCACCGGGCCGGTTTGGTTGTCGTTGATCGTGATCACCTGGTCGTTGTATTTGATCTGTCCGACCGGGGAGATGACGGCGGCGGTCCCCGCCCCGAACACCTCTTTGAGGCTTCCGGCGGCATGGGCCTGCATTAATTCATCGATGCTGATTTTTCTTTCGGACACTTTATCGTTCCAGTGCCGGGCCAGTTCGATGACCGATTTCCGGGTAATCCCCGGCAGGATGCTGCCGTTTAACTCGGGGGTGATAATTTCATCGTCGATCACGAAAAATATGTTCATGGAACCGACCTCTTCGAGGTACTTTTGCTCGACACCGTCCAGCCACAGGACCTGGGTATATCCTGCTTCATGGGCTTTGTCGCCGGCCAGCAAACTGGAGGCGTAGTTGCCGGGGGTCTTGGCTTCTCCCACGCCGCCGCGCACAGCTCGCACATAATCAGAGGTTACCAGGATTTTCACCGGATTGAATCCTTCCGGGTAATAGGCTCCCACCGGTGACAGAATGATGAAGTAACGATAGGTGTGGGAGGCGCGCACACCCAAGAATGGGTCCATCGCGATGATCGTGGGGCGGATATACAGAGATGTTTCCGGTGCGTCGGGAACCCAGTCTTTTTCCATTTCGATGAGTTGTTTCATGGCTTGAAGGGCGAAATCTTCATCGACTTCGGGGATGCAAAGGCGTTTGCAGGACCGGTTTAAGCGGCTGATGTTTTCCTGGGGCCGATAGAGTTGGATACTGCCGGATTCCGTGCGGTAGGCCTTAAGGCCTTCGAAAACCCCCTGGCCATAATGCAGAAACATGGTGGATGGATCCATTTCAATCGACTGGTACGGTTCCATACGCGGGTGATGCCAGCCATTTTCCAAATCATAATCCATATTGAACATGTAGTCGGTAAAAAGAGTTCCGAAGCCCAGGCTGTCGGCATCCGGTTTGGGTTTAAGCTGTTCACAGCGAGTTACAGTAATTTCCATCATTCCTCCTTGGTTAAGTGATCAATATGTATAATCTTGTGATTATATCCGGAAATAAGTCGCTTTTGTTAAACCGATATAGTATATTCTCGCGATAAATCAACAATTAAATAGGTTGAGAAGTTCTGGCAAATAGGTTGAGAGGTTCTGGGTTCAACGTTCAAGGTTGAAAAAGCTCTAAATCGAACAGATCAAGATGAACCCGACTTTAATGTTTACAATATTTGGTTTCAACCAGTGGATTCCGACCAATGCGGTAAGCGACATTCATCGGTCGTAACCTTTAAACCTTGAACCTGGAACGTTGAACCTATGAACAGAGAGGACAACATATATGGATAAACTAGAAGGAATGGACAACGTAGAGCCTGTCAGGCTCGGCCCCCAAAGCAAATTTAAATTCGATTGCCATCCCGGAGTTAAATGCTTCACCCGGTGCTGTAAAGACATCAATATTATTCTAACCCCCTATGACATTATTCGCCTCAAAAACCGGCTTAACCTGTCGTCGGAAGAATTTTTAGCACTTTATACGGAACCGCAAATATTGGAAAAAACCGATTTGCCGGTGGTAACGCTAAAGCTGCTGGAGGTTGAAGACACGGATTCGGAGGGCAAAGCCTGTCCCTTTGTCAGGGAAAACGGCTGCCTGGTTTATGAAGACCGCCCCACGACCTGCCGCTATTACCCGCTGGGGGTTGCCACGATGAGCCATAAAGAAGATCCCGACGGCGAGGAGTTTTATTTCTTCGTCAATGAGCCCCATTGCCAGGGATTCGAAGAGGACAAGGAGTGGACGGTTGCCCAGTGGCGCGAAAATCAGGGTGTGGATGCTCATGATAAATTCAACGCCGAATGGACGGAGTTGGTTGTCAGAAAGCGCTCCTTTCCGCCAAACATGCGATGGACGGAGCAGACCAAAAAAATGTTTTTCCTGGTCAGCTACAACATCGATAAATTTCGCGAATTTGTATTTGAGAGCTCCTTTTTGCAGCGCTATGAAGTAGACCCGGCCCAGCTCGAAGAAATGCGGGAGGATGAAATCGCCCTGCTTGAATTCGGTTTGAGATGGCTCAAGTTTCTGTTATTCAAGGAGGGAGACTTTAAAGTGAAAGCGGGCGTGGATGCTGCTGGGTAGGACGTAAGCGCCTAAATTGACCTATAAACCATTTATAAAGAATTAGGTTTCAGGTGTCAGGTTTCGGGTGTCAGGCCCAAGCATGGATCGCTTCGCTTAGTCTTTAATACAATTTGACAGAATACCTTATTCGATTTGACCGGCCGTTTTTTGGCCGGCGGCTGACACCTGACAGCTGACACCTGAACACCGAAACCTATGCCGCGATCTGTCATAAAATTTGCTAACCAGACCTTCTGACAACGAATTTTCATGCGAGCGCCCACGCCTAATAGCTTTCGTAAAACAACCCTTCCCGGTAGGCCGGGTTTTCCAGTCGATCGGCGACATCGACATTGAAAAAATCTGCCAGCGGTTGAAATATTTCCGGCGCGTTTGCATAAACACTTTGAGCGATACCAACAACTTTATCAATGCCGTTGCGGGTCATTTTTCCCAGCGGTTGGCGGCAGTTGCCGGAAGGCATCCCCAGAATCGACATCAACGTTTTTAGGCCCAGGGGGTTTCTGGCGCGGCATTCCACCTCCCCGTACGGGGTTGTTTCGGTGGTTTTAACCGTCACCAGGCCAAAAAGCGGCTCCACTTTCTGCATCTGGGATTCGGCCTCCGATTGATTGCCCTGGTTGAGAAATTGGACCATTTCGGACATTGCGCGCGGGGCCACGTTGGATACCACCGAAATCACGCCGGCCGCCTTAATCTGGGGGTCGGTCATCATCTCGTAGGTCATTCCGTCATCGCCGGATAAAATCATATAGTCCGGTCCACAACATTCGCGGGTTCGTCGCATGTTGGCCAGATCGGCCGTGGCCTCTTTCACCGTGCTGACATTCGGATGGGATTTATACAACAGGGCCAGGTCTTCGGGCAGCAGTTGGGCACCGGTTCGACCGGGAATGACATACGGGACGATGGCGAGGTCCGGGAAAGCTGCTGCGACGGGTGCTACGTATTCCCTTCGAATTTCAATTGAACTCGGCCCGTTGTAGTAGGGATCTACCAACAAAACGCCATCGGCGCCGGCTTTGACCGCATGTTCGGTCCCGGCCATCGATTCTGCTGTATTATTGCTGCCGGTGCCCGCGATGCAAAGGCACTTGCCCTTGGTGTTGCTTGCCACGACCTCGGTTACCTTGTTATGTTCATCCCAATTCAAAACCGGACTTTCACCGGTGGTGCCGACGGCGATAATTCCGGTGATTCCATTCTGGATTTGAAAATCAACCAGTTTCGCCAGATTATCGTAGTCAACGTCACCGTTTTTGAACGGTGTGGCAATGGCTGTATAGCATCCTGAGTTCATAAAAACCCCCTGGTAATAAAAATATTGTATTTTATTGGATAACGGTTTACAAAGTCCGTTTTCACTCCAACGGTTGAAACCGTAGTTAAAAGGGCCTGTGTTGTCAAGCAAAAAGATGGCAGATGACAACCAGGAAAAATATAAAAAACATGAACTTCAGGCAGTTGTAGTCTGAATATAACAAAAAGGAACCCAAGCAATGACACAAGCCAAAAACGCAGATGAATACATTGCTCAGCAGAGAGCGGCCATCGCCATGAACCCCGAGTGTGGCAATTCCCACTACAACCTTGCGGTGGGGCTGATGGGCCAGCAAAAATACGACGAGGCTGAAAAAGCCCTGCTCGAAGCCGTCGAATGCAGCCCAGGCATGGCCGAGGCCTACGTCCTGCTCGGCGGGATCTGCCTGCAACGCGATGATTTGGAGGGATGTTTGAAGTACAATAAAATGGCGGTTAAAGCCACGCCTGGCTTTTCGGAAGGTTTCGGCAACATCGGATTTATCGAGCTTCAAAGGGGCAACATCGATGAAGCCATTAAAAATCTGGAAAAGGCTACCCGATTTAATTTCAGATACGTTCAGGCTTTCACGAATCTTGGCAACGCCTATCTGGCCAAGGGCCGGGTTGATGACAGCATCGAGGCCAATCTGAAAGCCCTCAAGCTGCATGGTGAATTTGCCCCAGCGCATAATAACCTGGCGATTGCCTATCTGGAAAAAGGGGAATATGAGCTGGCCGTGCAACACGGCGACAAAGCCGTGACCTTAGGATATGAAGTGGCCCCAGAAATTTTAAAGGAACTTGAGGAGCACAGGAAATAAGAGGACAGAGATCAGAAGACGGAGAACAGAAGACAGAGGACTGAGGACAGAGGGCTGAGGACAGAGGGCTGAGGACTGAAGGCTGAGGACAGAGGGCTGAGGACTGAAGGCTGAGGACAGAGGGCTGAGGACTGAAGGCTGAGGACAGAGGGCTGAGGACTGAAGGCTGAGGACTGAGGACTGAGGACTGAGGACTGAGGACTGAGATATGACGGCAGCTGAAAGAGATCTGTCTTCAGAAATTATAACTGGAATTTTTTAAGATTAGTAGTTCATTGTGCGATGATTTTTGCCTTTCTGCGGAGATATCAACCGGTTTTTCTGATACTTTTGCTCTGTCATCAGATTTCTGTCATCTGTCATCTGACTTCTGTCATCTGTCCTCTGAAAAGCCATGCCAACCTACGCCTACTATATCTCACCCCAGCTGACCCCGTTGTCTCCCGCAAGTGCCGTCTGGCAGGAGCCCCTGCCATTGGCACGTCCGGAAACCGGCAAGCTTTCTGAGTTTGAGGTATCCCACGGGGATTATTTCGAGTCTATTTGTTCATTTTTTGAACAAAATGGATGCCAGGCCTTATCACGGGTGTTGACCCAACGGCTGCAACATACAATTGTTCCTGAGGATATCGGTCAACTCCGGATTCACCTCGAAAAACACGGTGAATTCTATCATCCGGCTCGGATCGAAACCGATGTGTTTGGGCAGACCCTCTCCTTCGTGCTCAATGTCGCCGTATCCGACATCGGTAAAAAGCATCTGGCCGACGAGTTTCAGAACTTGAAACGGCTCAATGCTGAATTTTCCGAAACGTATCTCCCCCAAGTCTATACGGCCGCCGAAGCCGCTTCCCGCAGCGGGACAGCATTTTCCATGTTTTTGGGGGAATGGTTTGAAGATTACCATGAATTTCATATTTCCCGTGAAAATTCCGATCGACGGAACCGGGTATGTGTCTGGGATGACAGAAAAGGGCGTAAATATCTTTCCCATCAGCAAACTTTGAGGCTTTATCGACAGGCATCCAGGATTATGACCTGCTACTACAACATTGCTACCTTTGAGCACATTGCGAAATGGCATCATGCGGCCGGTGATTTTATCATCCATCTTGATCAGAAAAGTCTTGATTTGAGATTAATTACCGTGCGGGGATACGCACCGCTTTTTGGGGGGGTGAGCAGCCGGGAATCCGGCGGCCGCAATGTCGAGCAGATACTGCAGGCCCTGTTGATATTTTTATTGAAGCTGTCCCTCCGTATGCGGCTGGACCGCATAGATGGTGTCGGCGAGCTGGTGTGGTCCGATCCGGGTGTTGTTCGGAGCACCGTCGAAGGGGTGTTTGAAGGGCTTGCACAAAAACCAGCAGAACCGCTGCTGCCGGATGCCGTCGCCACTTGCTTTCAATATTATCTGTCTGTTTGTAACGAGCAAGACCTGATTGAGCTGTTGAATTCCATCCTGCAGACGATTCAGCCCGGTTCAGAGGAATATCTTCTTATCAAACCAAACCTTTCCGAGCACGTTGGATTGCTGATCGAGTTGATCCGTGAGATCTGAGCCGGCTGTATGCGTACCGATTTTCATCACTCATACAAGATACTGCGGTTTGAAATTTCTTGTCCTCAAGATAGGGGGTTTTTGCTATTTTGAATTTTTTTAACCTGTTAACGGCAACAATCGTGCTTTTTTATTGACAACAACCGCGAATAATTCTATATCTGCCCCTTGATTGTAAAAATGGAGCTACTCTTTAATATATTGAACGCTAATCAATAGAATCCAATAGTTGAGAGGAGGTGACACCGGTAAATCCCTTTTTCTGGGAGGTTTTCGTAGATCTTAGGTTTTAAAAATACTTTAAATGGAGGTAAATAATGGCAAAACACGAAACCCCTTTGTTGGACCAGCTTGAAAGCGGTCCGTGGCCAAGCTTTGTGTCTGATATGAAGCAGCAGGCCGAAGTGAGAGCCAAAAACGAAGAGAACATTGAATTTCAGATTCCGGTCGATGTCGTGGATGACCTGATGGGTGTGTTGGAACTTTCTTTCAAACACGGCCGAACCCATTGGAAGCACGGCGGCATCGTCGGCGTATTTGGATACGGCGGCGGCGTTATCGGTCGTTACTGTGATCAGCCGGAAGAGTTTCCGGGCGTAGCCCATTTCCATACCATGCGCGTCAACCAGCCCGGCGGCAAATTCTATACTGCCGAGTTCCTGAAAAAACTTTGTGATATCTGGGATTTTCGCGGAAGTGGTATTACCAACATGCACGGCTCCACCGGAGATATCATCTTCTTGGGAACCACCACCCCGCAGCTGGAAGAAATCTTCTATGAACTGACCCACAATTTGAACCAGGATCTGGGTGGATCAGGCTCCAACATGAGAACGCCTTCCGATTGCGTTGGTGCAGCCCGTTGCCAGTATGCCTGCTACGACACCCAGGCCCTCTGCTACGCGTTAACCCAGGAGTACCAGGATGAGCTTCACAGACCGGCATTCCCCTACAAGTTCAAGCTGAAGTTTGACGGTTGCCCGAACTGCTGCGTTGCGTCGATTGCCCGGGCCGATATGGCATTTATCGGAACCTGGCGCGATGACATCCGCATCGACCAGGAAGCGGTTGCAGCTTATATCGGCGGCGAACTTCCGCCCAACGGCGGCGCCCATTCCGGTCGTGACTGGGGCCCCTTTGATATCCAGAAAGAAATTATCGACCTTTGCCCCACTGACTGTATGTGGATGGAAGGCGACAAGCTGATGATCGACAACAAAGAGTGCAACCGCTGCATGCATTGCATCAATGCCATGCCCAGAGCGCTGAGAATTGGTGAAGACAGGGGTCTGTCGATCCTGGTCGGTGCCAAGGCCCCGATCCTGGACGGCGCCCAGATGGGCTCCATGCTGGTTCCCTTTGTCAAAGCCGACGAGCCCTACGATGAAATCAAAGAAGTCATTGAAAACATCTGGGATTGGTGGATGGAAGAAGGCAAAAACCGTGAGCGGCTCGGTGAGCTCATGAAACGTCAGGGCTTCCAGAAACTACTCAAAGCGACCGGGATCGAACCCGATCCGCGGATGGTTCAAGAACCCAGGTCCAACCCCTACATTTTCTGGAACGAAGATGAAGTTGAGGGCGGCTGGGAACGTGACATCAATGAATTCAGAAAACATCATCAGAGATAAGGGGGAATACCATGGCATTTGTATCATCAGGTTATAATCCTGACAAACCGATGGAAGACCGCATCAGCGACATCGGTCCGAGAAAATACGATGAATTTTATCCGCCGGTGATTGCCAAAAATAAAGGCACCTGGCTGTATCATGAATATGTTCAACCCGGCGTCATGTATCATGTGGCCGAATCCGGCGACAAGGTTTACACCGTAAGATGCGGTGGTGCGCGTCTCATGAGCACCAGCCTTATCCGCGAAATCTGTGAGATTGCCGAAAAGCATTGTGACGGGTATATGCGCTTTACCACCCGTAACAACATCGAATTTATGGTCGACAGTGAAGACAAAGTCCGGCCGCTGGTCGAAGATCTCGAAAGCCGCAAGTTTGCCGGCGGCAGCTACAAGTTTCCGGTCGGTGGAACCGGTTCCGGTATTTCCAACATCGTCCATACCCAGGGTTGGATTCACTGCCACACTCCGGCCACGGATGCTTCCGGCCCGGTCAAGGCCACCATGGACGTGCTCTTTGATGACTTCAAAGATCACCGTATGCCGGCCCATCTGCGCGTGTCTCTGGCCTGCTGCCTGAACATGTGTGGTGCGGTGCATTGCTCGGATATCGCCATTTTGGGATATCACCGCAAGCCGCCGCTGCTGGACCATGAATACCTGGACAAGATGTGTGAAATTCCGTTGGCGATCGCTGCCTGTCCGACGGCGGCCATCAAACCGGCCAAGGTGGAATTTGAAGGTCAGAAAGTCAACAGCGTGGCGGTAAAGGAAGAACGCTGCATGTTTTGCGGCAACTGCTACACCATGTGCCCGTCCATGCCGCTGGCCGACACGGAAGGTGACGGCATCGTCATCATGGCCGGTGGAAAAGTGTCCAACCGGATCAGCGCACCGAAATTTTCCAAGGTCGTGGTGGCTTTCATTCCCAACGAAGCCCCGCGCTGGCCGCAAACCACCGATACCATCAAGAAGATCGTCGAGGTCTACGCCAATGACGCCAATAAATACGAGCGTCTGGGTGAATGGGCCGAGCGAATTGGATGGGAACGCTTCTTCGAGAAATGTGAGCTGCCGTTCACCCACCATCTGATTGATGATTTCCGGGATCCGGCCTACTTCACCTGGCGCCAGACCACTCAATTCAAGTTCTAAGCGCCTCAAACAGACCCGGGAGCCCCTTGAATTGAAGTGGGCTCCCTTTATTATTTTTTAAAGAGGATGAATATGGATTACGAGGAAGCAAAAGAGAAAATTGTTGCGGGTTTAACAAAAAAATCCAAATCCAAATCCAAATTTTACTTTAATGATTTGGCCAAAATCCTGGACATGAAACCCCGCCAAGCCAAAAAACTGATTAATCAGCTGGTGACCGAAGAAGTCCTCGAGTACTGGTCCAGCGGCAGCACCTCATTGTACGGCCTGAAGGGCGTCGGTAAACAGTCGGCTGCCGAACACGAAGATTAGTCGGTTATTTCTCCAGTTTTTGACCTTTAACCAATGCAGTCAGATGGAATGGAATTTCCCAGAATTATCATTGCCGCCCTGCGCGGCGGCTCGGGAAAGACCATATTATCGATCGGCATCACTGCTGCGTTGAATAAGCGCGGATTTTCCGTTGCAGCATTTAAAAAAGGTCCGGATTACATTGATGCAGGCTGGTTGGCCCTGGCGGCCGGCCGGCCCTGCTACAATCTGGACTCCTTTCTGTTGAGCCCATCCGACAATCTGCAGTCATTTTATGCGCATTCCATTTCCTATGACCTATCCATTATCGAAGGCAACCGGGGGCTGTACGATGGAATTGATCTTGAAGGCAGCACCAGCACGGCTGAACTCGCCAAACTGCTAAAATGCCCCGTCGTACTGGGCGTTGACTGCACCAAAATTACACGCACCATGGCGGCGGTTGTCGCCGGGTGCTCCCAGTTCGATCCGGACGTCATGATCCGCGGTGTGATTTTAAACCGGGTGGCCAATGCCAGGCATGAAAAGAAACTGCGTGACAGCATTGAACATTACTGCGGCATGCCGGTCATCGGTGCCGTACCAAAACTCAGCGAACAGCATTTTCCCGAACGGCATTTGGGATTGGTTCCGACTCCCGAGCACGATTGGGCCAACCAATCCATCGAGGCAATCGCCAATATTGCAGAGCAGCATATTGATCTGGAGGCCTTGATCGCCATCGCCCGGAAGGCGCCGGAGTTGGAGGACCCGCCTTCGCTCTCCGAGCTACGTCGCGGCACGCAGAGGGCAGAGGACAGAGAGTGGAAGTCGGAAGTCGGAATGCGGCCTGCGACAAGCTCAGGCGAAGCAAAGTCGGAAAAAAAAGATCGCGGGGCACAGACTGAGGTTTTGAAGCCGGCGACAACCGACCAATCCCTGACACCCAGCATCCAGTATCCAGCATCGAGCATCGAGCATCGAGCAACCAGAATCGAGCAACCAGCATCGAGCATCGAGCATCCAGTATCCAGCATCGAGAAGTCTGGCTTAAGAATTGGGGTGATAAAAGATTCTGCCTTTCAATTTTATTATCCGGAAAATATCGATGCTCTGGGCCATGAAGGTGCTGAAGTCGTCTACGTCAGCCCGTTAAAAGACCGGCGGCTGCCCCGGCTGCATGGGCTGTATATCGGCGGCGGTTTCCCCGAAACCCATGCCGAACAGCTGGCCGCCAATAGGGACTTTAACACCCAGCTGAAAGCATTGGCCGAGGACGGCTTTCCCATCTACGCCGAGTGCGGCGGATTGATGTATCTGGGAGAGCAGCTGGTCTTGGAGAATAAATCCTATCCCATGGTCGGTATTCTACCGGTATCTTTCGATTTTTACAAAAAACCCCAGGGACACGGCTACACTATCATCAAGGTTGAAGGCCAAAATCCTTATTACGATGTCGGTTCCGAAATCAAGGGGCATGAATTCCACTACTCGCGCGTGTCGCGTCGGGACAGTCAGAAAAGCGAACTGGTCTTTCGTATGCAACGGGGGACAGGCATTGAAAAAGATCGCGACGGAATCCTGTATAAAAATGTACTCGCCACCTATACCCATGTGCATGCTCTTGGAACGCCCGGCTGGGCCCCGGCCCTGGTCCGCAATGCACGCATTTTCCAAAAGCGCTGAATTTTTGAGAGCTTCATCTACTGCTTCGTGCTCAGCTTTTGTCAGTCTGCGTATCACCTCCCTCAAGAATACATGCTTTGTATATGAAGCTCTCACAAATTCAGATTGGATTTAACCGGTTATTCATCTCATGCAATTTGAAACAAAGAAACATCCGGTCGGGATAGAGTCGGTGCGTGATTTTGCTCTCGGCATTGTAGCGACCTCGACCGCCAAGATTTCACCGGTTGATCTGGAAAGAAGACTATTTGCAAAATATAGGCTGAGTAAAATTCAAATAAAATCTCTCATCAGAAATCTGGTGGCTGACGGGGAACTAGCCTATACGTATGAATTCGGCGGCACTTATCTCGAACGATCCTTTGACCGGCCGGTGCGCATTTCGAAGCACATTGTTATGGTTCCGCCCGCCCGTCACTATTCGGCCAATCCGGATGAGGTCGTGGTTAAAATTAAACCCGGCGCTTCTTTTGGGGCTGGCCATCATCCGACCACCCGCCTGGCAATCAAAGGGATTGATTTTGCACTGCCGGGCAATCAAGCAGGCCCTAAATTACCGATTGCCAATGTTCTGGATATCGGTACCGGGTCGGGAGTATTGCTTATCACCGCAATTCTTTGCGGCATGCAAAAGGGTTTGGGAATTGATATCGATGCCTGTGCCCGGTTCGAGGCGGCTGAAAATGTTAGAATCAATGCACTGACAGACCGGGCGGCCATATCCGGCCGGCCAGTTGAAAGCATTCGTCAACGGTATGCTGTCATCATAGCAAACTTGCGTTTTCCAAGCCTGAAACAAATGTTAGTTCAAATCGATGAGAGGGCATCCGCAAATGGTTTTTTGATTTTGTCCGGCATCCGGGATTCTGAAGTGGATGAATTGTTAAAGGTCTACCAAAAAATACGATTTGAGGAAATATGGTCGGAAACAGAGCTGGGATGGTCTGGGCTGGTTTTGCGAAGGGTCTAAGCTTTTGTCAGCAATAAAAAAGGGGCAAACACAATGCCTGTGCTTACCCCTTGATAATTCTTACCGCTTGCAGTCTATATTAAGATTTTTTCTTTTTCGGATGGCACTTGGTGCAGGTCGTCGGTGCCTTTTTGGGTTTGTATTTTTTGTTAAATTTTTTGTGGCAGCCCCTGCAATTGTCGTGAAGAGCTTCAGCGTGGTACTCCATTCTTATTTTCTTTTTTTCCTCTTTGGAAATCTTCTTCTTTTTCCACTCCTTCTTCATTTTTTTGGGAACTTCACTGGCAATTTTGTGGCATTCTATGCATTTTTGAACGTCGTCACCGTCTTTTAGCTGGGTAAGCGGTTGGCCGTCCTTGTCGTGGTGACATTCGCCGCATTGGCTGGGATAAAATTCCGGGTATTGCTCGGAGTAGTCTTTCCAGTGTTTTTTGTGCTCGAACTGCACAATTCCCTTTTTGTGTTTTTTGTAGGCTGGATCCTTCAGTGGAATGACGTCCGGTACCGCCGCCGCATAGATGCCGACACTCGCAAATAAGAATGCAACTCCGATAATCACCGTGGTTGTAAGTCGCCGTTTACTCATAATCCTCCTACCCCTCCTTTTTACCATTTTTTTGTAACACCCCTGTCTAATGCTTAAGAGGCCTACCATATCATTGTGTTGACACCTTGTCAATGACAAACCTGAGGGTATTTTAGCGTCTAACACTCTGATATGATGAGAATTTATGGTCGATGACACAAGAAATCAGCTCACTTGTCCGAGCTGAAAACGTTTGCTTACCGGAGCAGACGGGTCAGGCCGTGATAAAGTTTACAGTACTGTGACCTTAATTTCTTTTCCCGGCCATTAATTATCCAGCTTCCTGCTCGGCTTCTTTGGGCGCTGCTTTTTTCTTGCCGAATATCCTGGCGCCGATAATGCTGATTTCATAGAGAATCATCAACGGCAACGCCATCATTACCTGGGTGATTACATCCGGCGGCGTCAAAATGGCGGCACCGGCAAAAAACAACAGGAGCGCGTATTTGCGGTGTTTTTTCAAAAACTCCACTGAAACGATACCCAATTTGGCCATGAAGGTCAAAACCAGGGGAAGCTCAAACACCAGTCCAAAGGCCAGCAGAAGTTTGGCGGAAAAACCGAAATATTCTTTCATGGAAGGGAGCGGCCGGATGGTTTCGGTGGCAAAACCCAGAAAAAATTTAAATCCCCAGGGGAATACGATGAAATAACCAAACAATGCACCACCGACAAAAAAGAAGGAGGAAAGGATGACGATGGGTACCATCATGCGACGTTCATTTTTATACAATCCCGGAGCGACAAACATCCAGAATTGATATAAAATTACCGGACTGGCCACTATCAGACCAGCCAGAAAAGCCACTTTCAAATAGGTGAAAAAAGCTTCCGGAAGACCGGTATATATAAGCGTTTCCCCTTCTTTCATGACCCCTATCAGGGGCTGGACCAGGATTTTGAACAAACGCTCTTTGAAACCAAATGCAATTACGAAACCGACCCCGACAGCGATAAAAGCGGTGATCAAGCGTTTGCGCAATTCTTCCAGGTGCGAGGTAAAGGGGAGCTTTTCATCCTCATGCATCGTCAACAGGTCCTTTTCCCTTATCTTTCTGGTCTTCCCCGTCGTTTGGTCTTTCTTCCGGCGTGTTTTCATCTGTGGCAGATGATTTCGAATCCGACTCCAGATCGTCAAAAGCGTGTTTAAGATTTTTTAAATTGTCGAAATCATCTGCGTCGGAAGCCTCGTTTGGTTTTTCATTTTTATCGTTGTCGACGATACCTGTCTGGGGTTGATCATCCGTTTTCTTCTCCGGTTCGAGACTTAGGTCTACCGCCTCTTTTACATCATCGCTGATACCGGAAAAGGCCTTTTTTACATCCTCCATGCCATTGTCTATTTGCATGGTTTCTTTGAATTCATTGGTGGCCTTTTTAAACTCCCGCATTGCACGGCCCAGCGATTTGGCCAGATCCGGCAATTTCTTGGGACCGATGACAATTAATGCGATGGCCAGAATTAAAATCATTTCAGGCACGCCGATGCCAAACATATCTCATATCCTTCAATTAAGTTCGAAAATATTACTAAGTAAAAAGGCTTTTATTACTTGTTTCGGGGTAAGGTGTCAAGATAAACCCGGGCGGGACAAGATTACGGCAAAGTAAATTCTAGGCCCATTGCACTACTATAACGGTTTGCAATACAATTAAATATCAAATTTCAAGCACCAAATTACAAATAAATCTCAATATTCAATGACCCAAACATTCGCCAAAATTGGAAAGCACCAAGATTTAAAATCCGGTGAGGTGGGGAGGATGCCAATGGACGCAAAGGCAGACGGATCCTTTGTTTGGATTTTTGAATTTGAATCATTGGGATTTGTTTGAGATTTGATATTTGATGCTTGGAATTTTCATGATTTTGGTTAAGATCACGGATAAAAACCAGCATCCAGCCCCTCGATTGCAGATTGCGGATTTCGGATTGAAAAATCCGTTATAATCAATCAATTTAATCAACCTAATCAACTCAATGAACTACGCTATCCAGTATCGAGTATCCAGCATCAAGCATCAAGTATCGAGTATCAAGCCTCCGGCTTTAGTACCAAAAAATATAGTTTCCCCGGATGCTTAAGGTGGCCTGCGGCAATTTCCGCGTAGGGCCCGTTGCCCCAGAAAATATCCGCCCGGCCCGGCCCTCGAATAGCGCCACCGGTATCCTGATTCATGGCGAACCGGGTAAAGCGCCGCCAGCTTTGAATAGTGCCGGCACTATCGACAATCGGCATTTCAGCTTCGATAAAGCATAGGGCACTTTTGGGGAAAATGCGACGATCCAGCGCAATCGATCTTCCCGGTGTTAATTTGACATTAATATTGCCCAAGGGGCCGTCCGGTTCGATTTTAAAAAAAACATAGCTGGGATTATAATTGAAAACCTCCTCGATCTCATCCGGATGCTGATCCAGATATTCCCGGATTTTTTGCATGGACATCTCTTCCACGGTTATTTTGCTCTGGTCGATTAATAGCTTGCCGATACTGCGATAGGGCCTGCCGTTGGAGGTATGGTAGTGAACGTTTAATACATCCCCGCTATCAAGGTATATCTTGCCGGAACCCTGGATCTGCAGGAAAAATATGTCAACCGGATCCTCAACCCAGGCCAACACCTCCGTGGAGCCTTTCAGGGCCCCCCCGGAATCGATTTCCTCGCGATCATAGTAAGGCAGTACTTTCTGTTGTGTGTACCGGGCAATTATGCTTTCGCCGGCAAATTTCTCCTTAAAGAGCGAAAGATCGATCCGAATTAAATCCGGCGGACGGGCATAAATCGGAAATCGATACTTTTCGTTGGGCGCAAGTTTGCCCCTTAAATGAGGCTCATAATAACCGGTGTATAGAACTTCACCTTTGCCGTTGCGGCCGATGGAGCGATAAACCCGATATTTAGATTGAATAAATTGTTTGAGTTCGGCGGCGGTCGGGCGGGATTGCACAAATTCCAGAAAACTTTGCAACGAACGGCGCATGTGTTCGGCGGTATAGCTATGCCCGCCGAAGATAAATTGCTGGTCGATGGGAATTTTTTCGAGATATGACAGACTTTTTTGCAGGCTATGCGCGAGACCATCATAGATCATGTCATCTGCAAAGTCCGGCAATGATCGATCCGTAATCATCTCCATCACGGTATCTTTATCAGGTGCCCGGGTGGGCAGCGGGCAACCGGATATCCAGATGGCGAGCACCAGGGCTAAAATTGCAATAGAAAACGCGGTCGGAATGTTTATTGTTTTCATCTGCTCAAGAATCTTCCTAAGATTTTGGTTCTCTTTTATACACGCCGCTTTTGCCGCCCGATTTTTCGAGCAGCCGCATATCGGATATTGTCATCTCACGGTCATAGGATTTGCACATGTCATAAATCGTCAAAGCGGCTGCCGACACAGCTGTCAGGGCTTCCATTTCAACGCCGGTTTGATCGATCGTGCGTGCGGAAGCAACGATGGCGATACTATGGCTGCTCTCATCCGGCTTGAAATCAACCTGCACATGGGTGAGACTCAAAGGGTGGCACATGGGAATCAGCTCGGATGTTTTTTTGGCAGCCATGATACCGGCAATGCGGGCGGTTTCCAAAACATTGCCCTTTTTTACTTTTTGATCGCCGATCAATTTTAATGTCTCCGGTTTCATCATCACCTTGCCACCGGCAACCGCCTCCCGCACCGTGGGTTGCTTATCGGTAACATCCACCATGCGGACCCGCCCTTGATCATCAATGTGGGTGAATTTGGACATGATAACACCTTAAAATTAATAATTAATAATGATAAATGAATAATGACAGTCTCGTAAAAGGTCAAAAAAAAGGACCCGTTCACGAGAGTGTTTAGTATTTGGTGTTTAGTGTTTTGTGGTATAACATCTTGATATGACGTGCGAAGGGTTTTACCAAATACCAAACACGAAACACCAAACACATGATGAATTCGATTTGTTACGAATTCATCAATCCAGATAATATTCGGTTTTTGTGGTCACGGTTGACTTGATTAGATTGAGCGTCTCGGTCAACACTGCAGAAAACAGATGACAGAAAACAGATGACAGAAGCCGACGACCCGCCTTCGCTCTCAGAGCTGCGGCTCGGCGCGCAGAGGAATTCGGGACCAGATACAAGAGGCCGGAAGGCCATGACCGCCCTCTGCCCTCTGCGCTATGCCGTCTGCCCTTTGCGCTATGCGTTATGCGCTATGCCCTCTACCTTTGGCCGCCATCTCCTGCGCCCTTGCCAGATCTTCCGGCGTGTTAATGTTAAAAAAAGATGCCAGCTCCGGATCTTTGGAGCGCAGCACGGATTCCGAAATTTTTTTAAGCCGATGATTCCCCAAGGCCCGTTGAATTTTGAGTTTGTTTTGTTTGATATGATGTTCGGCCGTATCCAGACAGCGTTTTGAATAGACTGCACAAAGCGGCTCCATTCCGGCCGCGGTCTCGGGCATAATGATGTCGGTTGTCCGGTCAATATTTTCAAGGACAACTTCAACCAGTTCTTTTTTTAGAAATGGGGTGTCACAGGCCGAAAAAAATGCGAACTGATTCTTCATGTAAAATAGACCGGTATGGATACCCGTCAGCGAGCTGCGGACGGGCATAATATCACTGACGATCATTAAATCCCAATTCACAAACGGCAGCGGGTCGTTGGTCACCAAAATGATTTCATTGAACAGCTCTGAAAAAATTGTGTACAGTCGATCCAGTATGCGCTGGCCGTCTATATTGATGAAAGCTTTATTCTGGCCGTTAAAGCGAGTGCTCAAACCGCCGGAGAGTATGACACCGGTGCATTGATGGACCATCATCGAGACTCATTCATGTATGAATCGGTTAATTTAAGTACTTTAAATTAGCGAACTATTTTCTGTTGATCATTAAGATTCCAACATAGGAAATATGATCGTCAAAATCAAGATAAACCAGGGGAATTCATGATCAGCTCAAAGCAAAATTTGATTCAGTCGCAACAGCAAGTCCTGTAAAACTTTGAAATCCCAATTATCAAGCACCAAATTACAAATAAATCTCAAATCTCAATATTCAATGATCAAACATGCAGCACTGAATGAATTATATTACAAACCTAGTCCGTGGATGAAGATGATTTTGGGCAGGCCCAATGATTATTCTATAGTTTGGATTTTTGAATTTGGTGTTTGGAACTTATTTGTAATTTGGTTTTTGATGCTTGGAATTTTTATGATATGAACCTTGATATTTGGATCGGACCGGATATAAGGAAAAAAATCAGATAACAGACTACATAAGGATGCCCATGGGTACTCACGAACATAAAAAGCATGCCCCCCGCTCCGTTTCCATCGGGATCGTCACTGTGTCGACCACCCGGTCCCTGGCGGATGATGCCAGCGGTAATTGGATTAGTGAGCAGGCCCGCCGGGATGGACACAAAGTCGTCAACCATCAGGTGGTTACCGACGACGCCGAGCGGATTGCGGCCACAGTGCGAGATGTCATTCAAAATGAGCGGCCAAGGGTGATATTGATGAACGGTGGCACCGGCATAACCCAAAATGACGTCACGATTGAAGCCGTGAGCCCGATGTTTAGCAAAACCCTGACCGGGTTTGGCCCCCTGTTTGCCAAGTTGAGTTTTGACGATATTGGATCGGCCGCTTTTTTATCGCGCGCAACGGCTGGTATCATCGAGGGTACCGTAGTATTTTGCCTGCCGGGCAGCCTGAAGGCTTGCCAACTTGCCTGCCGGAAATTGATTTTTTCGGAGCTGGGGCATCTGGTGAAACATTTGATGGACTAGCAGCGGCGAATTAATACTGTCTAACTTTAAATTTAGCGCTTCGATAATCCAAAAGAAGTTATCCATCGTGGAGCTTTAAATCTCTATAAATTTTGGAATATTGGTTGAAGGATTGGTATCTTCTTTAAGCACCCCAGTACTCCAGCACTCCAATACTCCAATTTTGCGACATTTCAATAAATTTTCCTAAAATTCATATCACTCCTCACTTCTAATCTATCGCTACAGGACCTTGACGACCACCATGGTTTCATCATCCTTTCTTTCGGCCGTGCCGCGGAATTCTTCCAATGCGTCATATACTGCATCCAATATTTGTTTAGCTGATCTGGTGTGATTGTCTTTTATGACCATTTGCAGACGTTCATTGCCGAAATGCTCATTTTCCGGATTGCAGGCTTCTTTGATGCCGTCGGTTCCGATCAAAATAATTTGTCCCGATCGAAGGGGAACAGCTGCTTCTTCGAAAATCCAATCTTTCATTACGCCCAAGGGCACGCCTTCGCCACCCAGTATGTCGCAGGTATCGGCGGCGGGGTTGTAGGAAATTGCCGATTCATGGCCGGCATGTACCCAGCGAAAGCATTTTTCTTTCAGATCAATTTCACTGTAAAACATGGTAATAAACAGGTTGAGTGCTTCGATGTCCTGGACGAGACGTTTGTTCACATCGGATACAATCGCAACGCCGTTGCCGGGACTAAGGATTCGCTCTCGAAAAGAGGCACGGACCGAGGTCATTAAAATGGCGGCAGAAATACCGTGTCCGATGACATCCGCCACCACAATTCCGATCTTGTCCTGCCCCCATTCCTCTGGATTGATAAAATCGTAATAATCCCCCCCGGTCTCATCACACGAGATGCTTTTGCCGGCAATGTCATAGCCATCGACCTGGGGCTCGGATTTCGGCATCAGCATTCGCTGGAGTTTGCTGGCCTTGGTCAAATGGCTTTGAAAGTTTTTCAGTTGGGTTTGGTCTGTCGTAATTTTTTGATACTCGTCAATTCCACTTTGAATGGCGTCGCCCAGGGTATCGGCCGGACAGGGTTTGGGATGGAATTTGTAGATGCTGCCCTCGTTTACCGCTTTTATGGCGGTGGTCATATCGGCTGAACCGGTCAACACCATTCGGATTGTATCCGGGTCACTCTGTTTGACCCGGCGCAGAAAATCAATTCCATTCATGCCCGGCATCATGTAATCCGAGACCACTACCGCATAAGGGCCGTTTTTTTCGACCTTTTGGACGGCCTCTTCGCCGCTGGCTGCCGTCTCGACCCGAAATTTATTTCGCAACTGACGTTTAAGGCCTGCCAGCAGCATTTCATCGTCATCGACTAATAGGATCTTGGTCCTCATTGTTATGCATTCCTTTCGGCATATTCTATACAGATCCGGCGCCATTCAGGGATTCGATCTGATACTCCCAGCCGGTCTAGATATTCATTGTCGTATTGTAATTCCGGTTGTTGATCTTCCGGGGATTCCTCTTCGTGATCCAGTGCATTGGCCACATGGACAATCGTCAACAGTCCTAATTGGGAGGCCGCACTCTTTGACGGACAGTGGTGGAAGGCAATGGCTTCTATAATCGGATTTTCCAAATTCCATAATCCCATCAAATAGGCGCCGATCTCCGCATGGCTGGTGCCGAAAGTCGCATATTCCAACTCCCACAATTTCTGATCTGAATTGCGCGATTCGACCAGCACTTTCTGATAGGTGTCTTTGAAGTTCGTTGCCAGCACGAGTTTGCCCAGATCGTGCAGCAAGCCCGCCATCAGAGAATAATTAACCAAATCCGCATTCATCTTTTCAAACTTGACAATAGCCTTGGCAAACGAACTGACTGAGATGCTATGATCAAAAACTTTATCGAGATCAAACCAGGAATATTCTCTTTGACTGAATTCCGAAAAAATTTTCACTGAAAGTACCAGGGATTTAATCGCGTCCAAACCAAGCAGCATAACGGCCTGCTGGGGATTGCCGATTCTTTGCGGAAGCCCGAAAAAAACAGAATTGACCACCTGCAAAATTTTCGCGGTCATGCTGACATCTTTGCCAATGATGGTTGCCACATTTCTAATCGACGGATCATCTGATTGCATTTCAGCCATGATTTCGGTGTAGATGGAGGGCAAGCTGGGAAGAGATTCGATTTGCGAGACTATTTTTTTTATGGAATCATCGGACAGGATATCCCGCAAGGCAAACAGTTTGGACAGGGTTTGTTTTAATAACTCGACATCACAGGGTTTGGAAAGACATTGATGGGCATACTGAATGGATTGGATCGTGGTTTCCTGCCCGACATGGCCCGAAAGGATGAGCCGCACGATATGCGGATGACGCTTTTTAACCTGCGCCAGCAACTGAGATCCATCCATCTCCGGCATTTTCATGTCGGAAATGATGACATCCATGGGATTGCGGTCAAGGATTTGCATTGCTTCAGCGGCGCTGTTCGCAAAGGTGATATCCCACACATTGCGCATTTTGCGGAGCGTGCGCTGCAAGCCATTTAACACCAATGGCTCATCATCCACGAACAGTATCCGTTTTTTTATGGCGTCATTCATTATTAGTTTGGTTCAGTTCCCAGCGGCAGCCCGATGGTAAACGTCGTTCCCTGGCCCACCTGGCTTTCCAAGTCCAATGTACCTTTGTGTTTTTCAATAATAACGGTATGGGATATGGCCAGTCCCTGGCCGGAACCCTTGCCGGGCCCTTTGGTGGTAAAAAACAGGTCAAATATTTTGTGGCGGATATCTTCCGGGATACCGGCTCCGTTATCGCTGATCCGAATTTTGGCCCAACTGTCTTCCTGATAGGTGCTGATCCGAATCATGCCCGATTCAGCAGACCCATTGACGTTTGCTTCGTCAATAGCATGGGCGGCATTGACAATCATATTCAATATGACCTGATTCAATTCGGCCCTGAAGCAGGGGACGTCGGGCATTGTTGTATCAAAATCGGTTTCCATTTGGGCGACGTATTTCCATTCGTTGCGCGTAATGGTAATTGTTTTTTCAATTTCCAGGTTAATGTCAGTCGGTTCTTTGGTAATCATTCCCGGGTGGGAAAATATTTTCATGGCCTGAACGATCTTTGTAATGCGATCGACCCCCTTGAGCGTATGTTTTAGGGCGACCGGAATTTCCTCCTCCAGGTAGGCTAAATCCATATCCCGGATGCGCGTTTCAGCCTCGTCGATCAGTTCTCCGCTTAAGCGGTTCAATTTGGCTTTTTCTATCAAATTTTCATATACTCTGATGATTTGAATCAAATCTTCATAGGCATCCTGGAAAAAGCGGGTATTGTCGCCCACGAATTGAGTGGGTGTATTAATTTCATGGGCAATTCCGGATGCCAGTTGACCGATGGCTTCCATTTTCTGCGACTGCTGAAGCTGATTTTCCAGCTTTTTGCGATCGGTGATATCAGCTCCGATGATAGTAGATCCCAATATACTGTCGGCATTGCCCTTTACATGATTAATGGTCATGCCCAGATATCGTTCTTCACCGTCCAAGCGCTGGAATCGAATATCGTCCACCCGGACCGGCTCACTGGCAGTTCGGCTTTCAGCAACGCCGCCGGCAATTTTATCCCACTCCCAGGTAACACCGCATTGCTCAAGGGGCCGTCCTTTAACATCGGATTGATTTTTGCCGAAAGATTTTTCCGCATTGGAATTCCACAGAACAATCCGATTATCCTTTGAAAGGCCGATTAATATTGTCGGCAGCGATGAGATCAATTGGTTGATCTCGTTTTGAACCTTTTCAGAGTGATTTTCGGCATTTTGGCGATTGCCGGTGGCGGTGTTTCGTTTTTCAGCGGAAATCTCAGGTTCAGGCGTTTGTCTTTGCATATTTAAATCCATACGATTACAAAATGTAAAATCAGATTTCAGGTTTGATACTCAACCGGATATTCAGATGCCATCAATTTTTCGCAATTGTGAAAAGGAGGGCCAAGAATCATGAGTATTTAGGGCACAGCTCCGGGGATGCCTTAAATTCGTTGCGAAATAAATCGTCCACTGATCTTTGACCTTCATCATAAATCGGTGGATGCAGACACTAATATTTCATCGGCAATTTGTGAGGATTCTTTAATGTCTTTTTGACTGTCCGGTAGATGGATTTTAATAAGATTTTCCTTGATCCAAGCAACCGGACGCAGTACCGGCGATGCGATGGTTCAAAGGGATTTATTGGTTGAATTTCTAACATGTACCGGATAAAAGGAAGCTGCACGCCGGGTGCGCCTTCATTTTAATTTTTATTGGATGTCTTAACGGCAGCGGAAAGGAATAGTTGCGATGGGATCGGATTTTTCAGGCAAAGCGGTGATCGTGACCGGGGCATCACGCGGCATCGGCCGGGAAATCGCCCGGCAGTTTGCGGCGCGGCGCGCGGTTGTCATTGTGCATTACCATAAAAATCGGGATGCGGCCCGGCAAACTATCACCGCACTTGACGGCACGTCGCATATAATTGTTCAGGCGGACTTATCTGATTCGACGGCCGTTGAGAAAATGGCTGAAAAAGCGGTCAGTCAAATGGGCCGAATCGATGTGCTGGTCAACAATGCCGGGATCTATGAATATCATCCGATTACCACGGCTACCTTTGAAGACTGGCATGACAGCTGGCAGAGAACCATCTCGACCAATCTCATGGGGCCGGCCCATCTGTCATTTCATGTGGCCCGTCATATGATGAAAAGCGGCGGCGGCAAAATCATCAATATCACCTCGCGCGGTGCTTTTCGCGGCGAACCGAAAGCCCCGGCCTACGGCGCCAGCAAGGCCGGACTCAATGCCTTTAGCCAATCCATGGCCCAAGCCCTGGCGCCTCACAATGTCTTCGTGTATGCGGTTGCTCCCGGATTTGTGGAAACGGATATGGCGAATAACCTGCTCTCCGGTCCGAAAGGTGATGCCATTCGAGGCCAGAGTCCGCTGAATCGAGTGGCCCGCCCGGAAGAGGTTGCCCGCGTGGTACGGTTTCTGGCGGCCGAGGGTACTGATTTTCTGACGGGCGGCATCATCGACGTTAATGGCGCATCGTACCTGAGAACGTGATCACTTATTGACGGCGCCGTGCTTTATCTATTTTTAAAAAAGCGAACCGCAGAATATCGAATATCGAACCGCAGAATGTCGAAGGTTTGAATCGCGTTGCTCTGTCTATTTTAAAAAAGACCGTTCGACAAAAGACTCACGACAGGCAGAATACATTATTCAATTTTCGCTGTCCCATACATACGTTGCGCTATACCAAGACAAGTCCCGCCCTGCTTTTTTAAATGATCACAATTCCTTAATTTTAGGCACTTTATACTTTAGGCAATTTAGTCATTCTCTTTTCCGATTCATCTTTACCCCAAGCCGCTAAAATGCTAAAGGAGCGCAGTCTAAAATCCGAATACGAGAAAGCCCGTGACCGACTCCAGCCAAATCAATAAAAAAGTCATTTTTGCGCTGTTCCTGATTCATTTTACCGGCGATTTTTTCCAGTCCTTCATCCGGCCCCTGCTGCCGGCCATGGCTGCCAAATTTGATTTGAGTCTGGCCCAGGTGGGGCTGATCACCGGCATCACCACTTTTTCGGCATTTCTGATTCAGCCGGTCTTTGGCTATCTGGCCGATCGCTATAAAACGCGGGTCGTGCTTTTGACCGGCTCGTTTGCAGGTGCGATTTGTATTCCTATGATTGGCGTCGCGCCCTTTTTCTGGATGGTTCTGGTGTTGATCGGCCTGGGGTCGATCAGCTCGGCGATATATCATCCCACTGCCGCCGGCATGGTCTCGCTTTATGCCGGCCGGCGCACCGGACTCGCCATGTCGCTGTTTGGTCTCGGGGGGGCGCTGGGGTTTACGCTCGGCCCCCTCGTTTGCTCGGCCTATGTGACCTTTATGGGTATCCAGCGCCTGCCGTTTCTTACCCTTTTTGGCGTGCTGGTTTTCACGATTCTTTTCATTGTGATTCCCGCTTCCAACGGTTCCGGTCACTCGCGCCACGATGTATTCGGCTTTCTCAAAGAAAGCCTCGGCGCGGTTTGGAAACCGATTGTGTTGATCGGCTCCATCGCCTGTTCGAGGGGGCTTGTGGAACAGTCACTGCTGACTTTCATACCGGTGCTGACAGCCGGGGAAGGGCATTCGCTGGTGTCGGTGGGCAGCATCCTTTCCCTGTTTACCGTCGGCGGATCTATCAGTGCTCTCGTGTGCGGCCACCTCGTGGATCGAATCGGCTTTAAACCGGTCTATTTTTTTCGTTTGCCCTTTCTACGCCCTGCCTCTTGTTTTTCATTCAGGCTGCCGGCTGGCCGATCTACCCATTGGCTTTCATATCCGGATTCCTGCTATTGGCGACCCTGTTTCCAGCTTTGGCGTTGGCCCAGAAGGTTGCTCCCGATGGACGCTCACTTTCCACGAGCATCGTCATGGGATTGGCTTTAGGGATCGCCGGGCTCTTGATGCCCCTCACCGGAAGGGTGGCCGATGTCTTCGGCATCCGAACGGTTTTAAATTGCGTCGCTTTTATTCCTTTGGCTGCAATTCTCCTGATCCGGTATTTGCCGGAACCTCGTAGCTAGAACTAACTTTATTTTGAACCTTGACCCGGAAAAGAGAACGCTATGAGGCAATAAAACGCAAATCAAAGGTTTCAGGTGTCAGGTTTCGGGTGTCAGAAAAAACCGGGTTATTGATAATCCGTGAGGATCACTTTGGCCAGGTACATTCAAGGAAAAAAATGATGAAAGGAGACAGCATGGATTCAACTGTTATCTATCAATCAAAAGACGGCATATGTCACCTAACCCTCAACCGTCCGGAGGTGTTCAATGCGCTTAACCGCCAACTCGTGCTGGATTTAACAGCGGCCTTGAAGCAGGCTGAGTCGGAGACCGAGGTGCGGGTGGTCGTATTAAAGGGTGCCGGAAAAGCCTGGTGTGCCGGCGGTGACTTGGAGGAATTGCTGCAGCTGACCCGGGCCGGCGCTGCTGAGCGGCGGGCGTATCTCACCGACTTCAAAGCCATGATCGACGCCCTCAGAAGAATCCCCAAACCGGTAATTGCCGCTGTACACGGGGCTTGCGTGGGCGGCGGCAATGAAATCAATATTGCTTGCGACCTGACCATTGCATCTGAAAAAGCCAAATTCGCTCAGGCCGGCCCGCGGGTCGGCTCTGTGCCGATGTATGGTGTGCCCCAGAATCTACCTTTTCTCGTGGGGGAAAAGCGCTCGCGGGAAATCACTTATCTTTGCCGGTTGTATTCGGCCCGGGAAGCCGAATCAATGGGTTGGATTAATAAAGTGGTTGCAGCTGATCACCTAGGGGCGGAAGTCGAGTCCTGGGCGCAGGAGATCATCAGTAAAAGTCCCACCGCTATTGCACTGGCCAAAAAGATGCACAATGTCTACTACGATATGCTGTCTCCGAGTGTGGAAGCCGGGGTTGAGTTGTTGACATTTTTTTGGGGAACCGACGAGGCCCGCGAGGGGATGCTGGCGTTTAAAGAGAAGCGACCACCTCGGTTTACGATGTAAATAGCGCAACGAATGGGAAAAAATCCGACACCGGAGATTTCCACATTGCTTTGCTGCCCAAAAGGGAGCAGGAGTGATGGAGTGTTGGAGTAATGGAGTAATGGAAAAGCAATTCGGAGTATGCATGGATCGCCTAAATAGGTTCCTCACAGGACGATGAGCTGATCTTTGGTCGATCTGTATCACCGAATGCAGTGGCATATCGCGATAGGCTTTGAATCCAAACTTATTGGTGTCTATCTATTGAAATCACATAATGTTTGCGAAGGATTTTTCGAACAAAATATTTCCGCCACCAAGACACGAAGGCACGAAGTTAAATAAACAATAAACTTTTTTTCTTAGTGTCTTGGTGCCTTCGTGGCTAATCTTTCCGGTTTTTCCGGGTTGGGTTTAGGTTTTTATCCAATACTCCAATACTCCATTACTCCAACGCTATACTCGGTACGGCCCCTTGATTGTGACTAAATATCGGTAACCGGGATGAAAGCATGTGATTACTGCTCAGCCAAATCCGGCTCGATATTCAGGGCGTCGTTGATGCGGTTGACCATGTTGGCCAGGGCGATAACCGTGGTCAGTTCAACGATTTCATCTTCAGAATAGTGCCGGCCGACTTAGTCCAGCACGGTCTCGTCGACTGCAGTCGCTCCGCGAGTGACGATGTCTGCAAAACGAATGGTGATTTTTTCCTTCTCATCGAAAGCGTCGCTGCGCTGGTAGAATTTCAGAGCCTCGATTTGTTCGTCGGTCACGCCGGTCTGCTTCGCCGAAGCAGTGTGGTGGGCGGTTCAGTAGCGGCAGGCGTTGATGCTGGATGCTTTCAGGTAGGCCAATTCCTTGTATTTGGTGTCTATCTTGCCTTGGCTCATGATCGCATCGTAGAATTGAATGAATGTTTTCAGGGCCGCTGGAAATCTGGCGACCACGCCGAAAAGGTTCGGAACCATTCCCATATCGGCCTGGATCGCATCATAAACCTTATGCAGCTCCATGGGGGCTTGCTCTTTGGTCAACGGTTTTGGAATTCCCATCAGTTTTATCCTTTGCGACTATAGTTTATAGAATGGACGCTTCCCCTTCTGCTCGTAATAAGGCATCATCTGGGGAACATATTCGGCCAGTTTCTTTTCGCGATTTTCAGGGGATGGGTGGGTACTGAAAAACTCCGGCGGACCTTTGCCTCCCACCTGGGCCATCTTTTGCCACAAAGTGATCGCGGCCCGGGGATCATAGCCGGCTTTCGCCGCCAGTTCGATACCGATCCGATCCGCTTCAGATTCCGCTGTGCGGCTGTTGGGTCTTTGAACGGCCAGGGCCGCTGCAAGTGCAGCACCCGTCAGGGCCAGGCCTTTGCGTTCCGAAGCGATTCCCACTGCCACGACACCAATTGAGCTGGCCATGGCCACTGACATTTTTTCGGCGGAATGGTTGGCCAGCGCGTGGGCGATCTCATGACCCAGAACCTGGGCCAATTCATCATCGGTTGCCTTGAGTTGTATGGGCAGTCCGCTGTAGATTGCCATCTTGCCGCCGGCCATGGCCCAGGCATTGACGGTTTTGGGATCATCGATGACCTTGATGCTCCAGTCCCAATTCTCGGTATCGGGCCGCATTTTAATGGCCTGGGCGATCAGACGGCCGGTTATCCGGTAAACACGATCTTTCAGGGCCGGGTCGTTGTCAACTTTGCCCTTCTGTTCATAAGGCTTGATCATCTCGACATAGGCTTGCTTGGAGGCGGCGATGGCCCGGTCTTCGGAGACGATCATCAGTTGGCGCCTGCCGGTCGGGCTGGTGGCACAGGCCGTGATCAGCGCTGCACAAAGCAATACGGTGAAACACAGTTTTCTCATATCGACAACCCTTGATTCCATGGAGATGCAGAAGGCCTTGAAATGTCCGGAGTATTGGTTTTCAAGCGAAATCCGACGGTGGAAATTTATCAGTCGGCTGTGGCTATGGCAAACATAATGGCGTTGATCTATACTGTCAAGAATTCGGGAAATCCGTTGCGGCCGGCCGCAACCCAATCAGGCAGACCGGTTCCCAGTGTGTCGTTCTGAATGCCGCGGGGGTGTCTGAAAATATAAAAATCATCAGAAGCATTGCCAACATCCCATCTGGTGTCTTATTTTCAAGACAAGTAATGCATATAACATCGAAATTCTACATGGAGCATTTTATGATTGAAATTGCCGGATATCAGGCCGATGAAAAAATCTATGAAAGCGGTCGTTCGATTGTGTACCGGGCCCAACAGGAAAAAAACGGTCAGCCGGTCATCATAAAAACCTTAAAGGAGGAATATCCACTGCCGGCGGAAATTATGCGCTACCGGCGTGAATACGAGATTACCCGAAGTTTTGATCTTGCCGGTATTCCGCGGGCTGTCGGACTTGAAAAACTAAACAACCGGCTGGCGCTGATTACCGAGGACATCGGCGGCCGGGATTTGAAACATTTTCTGACCAGCCGAACCTTCACGCTTCAGCAGCTTTTGAACATTGCCAGCACATTGGCCCGCATTCTGGCGGAAATTCACACTGCAAATCTGGTTCACTATGACATCAAGTCATCCAATGTCATCTTCAATCCCCAAACCGACCGCCTCCAGGTGATTGACTTTGGCTCGGTGCGATCGCTGTCCAGTGCCGGATCCGTTGGAGATGCCCGGGGCTTGGCCGGAACGCTCTCTTATATGTCACCGGAGCAAACCGGACGCATGAACCGGCAGGTCGACTGGCGCACGGATCTTTATTCTCTGGGAGTAACGTTATTTGAATTGTTTACCGGCAGACTGCCGTTTGAAACCACCGATGCCCTGGAACTGGTCCACGCCCACATTGCCCGGCAGCCCCCCATTCCGGCCGAAGTGAACGATGAAGTACCCGATGGGGTGTCGGATATCATCATCAAATTGCTCGCCAAAAATCCTGACGCCCGCTACCAGAGTGCTGCCGGCCTTGAAGCGGATCTGGCAGAATGCCTGCTGCGCCTGGAGAGCACCGGGCGAATCAAATCGTTTCCCCTGGCCCGTCAGGATGTTTCCGACAAATTTCAAATATCCCGGGAGCTGGTCGGCCGGAGCCAGGAAATCGCGGCCCTGGCGGCCGCCTATGAACGGGTCAGCCGGGGCGGCAAGGAATTGATGCTGATTGCCGGACCGTCCGGCATCGGCAAAACCGCGCTGGTTATGGAGGCCGGCGAAGAGTTTGCGCGGCGGGAGGCGATTTTTCTGAAGGGACATTTCGACTTTCGTGAGCGCGATGTGCCGTTTGCCGCGTTTGTCTCCGCTTTTCATGACCTGGTTCGCCAGCTTTTAACCGGAAACCCGGAGCGTCTCGCGGTATGGCGTGATCGTATTCTGGCGGCCCTGGGAAAAAACGGTCAGATTCTGATTGACCTCATACCTGAAGCGGAGTCCGTCATCGGGTCTCAACCGTCAGTGATCGAGTTGGAGCCGGCTGCGGCCCAGAAACGTATTGAGGCGGTATTGTTGAATTTTATTCGTACATTCTGCCGGCCGGAGCATCCGCTGGTCCTCTTCCTGGATGACCTGAGCCAGGCCTTCGATTCACTGGATTTGGTCAAATCCTTAATGTCCGATGACGGGATTGATTTTCTGTTGCTGATCGGTGCTTATCGGGATGAAGAGGTTGTGGCCGGCCACCCCCTTCTTCAGTGCCGGGAAACCCTTGCTCAACAGGGCCATAAAATTGAACAGCTAAACCTGGCGAGCTTGTCAGACGAACAAGTTGCCCGGGTTTGTGCCGCGACATTGAAAATTGACCACCGGAGTGCCGAGCCCATGGCGCGGATTCTGATGGAAAAAACCCGTGGCAATCCATTTTTTTTAATCGAGTTTCTAAATCTGCTGCATGCTGAAAAATTGCTGTATTTTGATGCCGCCCAGCGCAGGTGGCTATGGGACATCGGCGGTATTCGCAACCGCGTGATTATGGAAAATGTGGTCGATCTGATGTCCGACAAATTGCAGCGGCTGGATGAAGCATCGCGAAAAGTCATTGCCTGGGCTGCGGCCATTGACAGCCTGTTTGATCTTCAGACCCTGTCGGTGGCTTGTGAGATAACGTGCGAACAGGCTGCAGCCGCATTGCAGCCGGCTTTAGGCGAGGGACTGATTCTACCGATCGGCGATACTGATGTGAATCAGTTCTGGGACGCCGGATTGCCTAACCTGCTGAAGAACGAATCCGCTGACTGCCCGCTTCATTGTGAATTCAAGTTTGCCCACGATCGGATTCGTGAAGCGGCCTATGCCCTGATCGACATTGACGAACGTCCGATGGTGCACTTTCAGATCGGAAAACGGCTACAGGAAACCCTCTCGCCGGACGTCTTAACGGAGCGGGTTTTTGTAGTTGCCGACCAGCTCAATGCCGGATGCCGCCTTATAAGCAACGATCCGGAACGGATGGAACTGGCTGAATTAAATTTGTCGGCCGGAAGAAAGGCAAGGGCTTCAGCCGTTTTTAAAACAGCCTGGCGCTATTTCAAAAACGGCCTGGATTTGCTCGGCGATAATTGCTGGCAAACATCCTACGATCTGGCCCTGACGCTGCACGTCGAAGCTGCTGAAATGGCTTATTTGTCTTCCGATAACGATGAGATGGAGACTTTGGCTCAGGAGGTGTTGGACCATGCACGCAATGCCCTGGATCATGCGCCAGCCCACGCCGTCAGGATTCAAGCTGCGACCGCCCGGAACCGCTGGGCTGAGGCAGCCGAAGAGGCGGTGGAAACGATGCGAACCCTGGGGCTGGATTTACCGACCGACCCCGACGCACAGCAGGTTGAGTCGAGCCTGCTGAAAACCAGAGATATGCTGGCGGACAAATCATTTGACGATTTGGCCCAGCTTCCCCCCATGACGGATCCTTATAAAAAGGCCGTCATGCAAATCGCTCACAAGGCCAACGCCCCTCTGGCAACAATCTATCCCGATCTCTACCCCATCCTGACCGCCGAGATGATCCGCCTGACCGTTCAGCATGGCAGCGGTCCGGTTTCAGCGACGGCCTATTTGAATTACGGGATGCTGCTGGGAAACCGGGATGATCGGGAATCCGGTTATCAATTCGGCCAGCTGGCAATGCGGCTTTTGGATCGGCATCCGTCCGACCCAACCCGAATATCTTCCCAGTTTGCCTTCAATTGGATCATGCGGCCCTGGAAAGAGCACTTGCGGGAGACCCTGGCCCCCATTCTGGAGGCCAACCAATCGGCCCGTGAGATTGGGGATCCGTTCTATATCGCTTACTCCAGTGCTTATTATATCGTTCTGATGCTTTACAGTGGTCTGGAACTGCCGGCCATCGAACAGGCCGCGTCCGAGCATGATCCGATTGTCAAAGCCACGGGTGTGGATGCGGGCTACCATTTTATGCGGTTGTACCGGCAGGCCGTAGCGAATTTGATCCAGCCAACTCCTGATCCCGGTATTCTGGCCGGTGATTATTACGATGAGAAAACCATGCTGGCGGTGGACACCGAGGCGGACAACAAAGGCCGTGACTTCGGTCTGTACAGCTGCAAATTGTTCCTGTGTCTGGTCAACCATCAATATGAACGGGCCGTCGAGAATGCCGACCGGGTGCAGGAAGTTTTGGAAGGGGCAACGTTCTTGGGTACAGGCGTTCCGACTTTTTATTGCTGGAGTGCGCTGGCGCGGCTGGGTTGCTATGCTCAGGCGACTGCCGACGAGAAGCAACGGATCCTAAAACAGGTGGCCGATTCTCAGGAACAGCTCAGACAACTTGCGCGGCAGTGTCCCGTCAACTACCGCCATAAATATGATCTGGTTGATGCCGAACGTCACCGGGTATTGGGCCAGGATTCAGAGGCAGCAGGCTTATATGACCGGGTTATTCAGCAGGCCCGCGACAATGAATATCTATACGACCTGGCCTTGGCCAATGAAATGGCGGCCCGATTTTACCGGGAAAGGGATCGGATTCCGATTGCCCGCGCCCACATGACCGAAGCGCGCTACGCCTATCTGCGCCGGGGGGCCGGTGCCAAAGTAAAGGATCTGGAGGAAAACTATCCGGATTTGTTGTTGGATGTTTCGACTTCCACCCAACCTGGAATTCTTGACGGCTTGACCGAAGTGACGACGACGTCAAGTGATGCGTCCGAGGCCCTTGACCTCGTGTCGGTGCTCAAATCCACCCAGGCCATGTCCAGTGAAATTGTTTTGGCTAATTTATTGGATAAGCTTTTGAATCTCACAATGGAAAATGCCGGCGCTCAACGGGGGATACTGATTCTGGAGAACGAGGGACAGCTTTCAGTGGAAGCCGAAATGTCGGTGGACCGCCCGGATGCGACGGTTCGTCAGTCGACGCCCTTGAGCAGCAGCCATGCGCTTTCGCAGTCCGTCGTGAACTATGTCGCCCGCACCGGCGAACCGGTCGTGCCGGATGATGCTGCCCATGAGGGCAAGTTCACCACCACGCCCTATGTTGTCAGAAACCAGCCCAAATCAATTTTATGCATGCCGTTGACGACCCAGGACAAGCTGGTCGGCCTTTTGTACTTGGAAAATAATTTGGCGACGGGTGTATTTACCCCCGGGCACATTGAGGTGTTGAACGTGCTCAGTACCCAGGCGGCGATTTCGCTTGAAAATGCCCGCCTGTATGAGAAATTGGCGGACTACTCCCACTCGCTGGAAGAAATTATTGCCGCCTTGAACCTGGCTCAGGAGGTTCAGCAGAATTTGCTGCCCCAACGCCCGCCGCGCCTGGAATCGATCGATATAACGGGCCGCAGCCTTTATTGTGACGAAACCGGTGGCGATTATTACGATTATCTAGAGCTTTCCGACGACCGCTTGGGGGTTGTGATCGGCGATGTCACCGGGCACGGCGTTTCGGCGGCTCTCCTGATGGCCAGCGTCAGGGGCTTTCTGCGGGCCCGGGCGGCGGTGTCCGAATCCGCCGCCGAGATTATCAGCGGGGTCAACCGCCTGACCTCGGTGGATACGGCCGAAACCGGGCAATTCATGACCCTGTTTTACCTGGTGCTGGAGCATAAAAAGAATCGCATCACCTGGGTGCGGGCCGGGCATGATCCGGGACTGCTTTACTGCCCCCGTACCGATCGCTTCGAGGAGCTTGCCAGCGCCGGACTGGCTTTGGGGGTGGATGAAGACTGGGAATTCGAGGACTTCAGCCGCACCGTCAGACCGGGGCAGATCGTGCTGCTGACCACTGACGGTATATTTGAAGCCCACAACCCGGAGGGCGAAATGTTCGGCAAAGACCGGTTCAAGGCGGTGGTGCGTGAAAACGCGGGTCTGGAAGCCGAGGGCCTGCGCAAGGCCGTGTTCGAAGCGGTCACCCAATTCCGGGGAGCCGAGCCACAAGAAGATGATATTACATTGGTGATACTGAAATTTCTATAAACCGAAGGTTTCAGGGTTCAGGTGTCGGTCGATCAGAGGACAGATGACAGAAGTCAGATGACAGAAGTCAGAAGACAGAAGTCAGAAGACAGAGGACAGAGGACAGAGGACAGATGACAGAAGTCAGATGACAGAAGTCAGATGACAGAAGCCAGATGGCAGATCTGGGGTAGCGGCAGCGCTCTTTTGAAACTACATTGGAATGACGAATGTCGAATGTCGATTGACGAATGATGGAATCGCTTGGGGCTTCGCTCTTCGGCTTCCGTCTTCGCTCTTCGAGCTACGCCGCGACAAGACGACCCCACACGTCGCTCAGTCGTTTTAAAATAGACAGGACACATTATTCGATGTTCGATGTTGGACGTTCGATGTTCGACGTTCATTAGTTTCTTTTCTTTGATCAGACTGGCCGTTTTTTTGGCCAGAGGCAGCGCTCTTATGAACATTTTGTTTATCTCTCGCAAAGGCGCAAAGCTCGCAAAGGAAAGGATTTAAAATATTAATAATCTTAACGCCTTGGCGTCTTTGCGAGAAAATTATCAGTTTCTTTTTGTGATCAGACCGGCCGTCCTTTAGCCGGAGGCCGCCGGCTTGTCCGGCTTAGGCGGTTTTGCAAAGTAAATCGCCAGGATGGCCACCGCACTCATGGCGGCAAAGATAGTAAACGATAACTGATAACTGCCGGTGGCATCGAAAATGAAGCCGGCGATGCTGGGACCGAACGCAGCGCCCGTCATGGTAAAGACCCCGCCCAACCCTGAGACCGTGGCAAAGGATACCAGCCCGAAGCACTCGCCGGTGATCAGTGACTGCATCATAATGATGTTGCCCATGGTCAGGCCAAACGCCAGGGTTCCCAGATACAAAATGACCACATGCTGGATGTGGGCGAGTGTGAACATCGCGGCGCCCTGAACCAGAAAACAAACCATAATGACATATCTTTTATCGCAGCGGTCCACAAAGGTGCCCAGCCACAGGCGGCCGATAATGCTGGCACCCGCCGTAATACTGACTGCAGTTGCCGCACCGGACACGCCTAAATACCGGCTGAGAAAAGATATCTGGTGCATCAGAAATGCGATTTGGCCGGCCAGGGCCAGCAGGAAGGCCGTCACAATCGCCCAGAACGTGGATGTTCCTATAGCCTGGCGGCGGGTCCAAACCCGCATTTGAGCGGAATAGCTTATTGCAGAGGAATTGCTTTGCCCAGACTCTGCCTGGGGTGAAACCCCGTCGGGAAATTGATTGATGTCGGAGGGCCGCTGTTTGATAAATGACGTGCAGCCTAAAATAACGATCCCGTAAATAGCCCCTAAAATCGGCAGTGCGGTTTGCAATCCCCAGCGGGTGATCAGGTAGCTGGCCAAAGGGACCAGAATGATTCCACCGGCACTCAGGCCGGTGTTGGTTAAACTCAAGGCAAATCCGCGCTTGCGGATAAACCAGTTTGTGATCAAGGTGTTGGCCGGGACCAGGGAAGTACAGCTGAAGCCCAGCGCCATGATGAAGTAGATCATGTAAAGCTGCCACACCTTAGTGATCAGGCTCAATAGCAAAAAACCCGCGCTGATGGTTACTGAGCCGATAGTGAGCACCCATTTGGGACCATAGATGTCGATCTGCCGGCCAATTACCATCCCCATGATGCCGGAGGTAATAAAGTAGAGGGTGACCGCCGAAGATATGGTTGCTTTCGACCAGCCGTGCAGGTTGCTCAGAGGATCCAGGATTACGCCGTGGCCGTAGAATCCGATGCCGGATGAAACGAACAATATGGTGGTGCTCACCAGCACGATCCACCAACCGTAAAATTGATTTCCGGCTGCTAAAAGCGCAGGATCCTTTGGAGCATCATGAAGTGATGGTTCCTTGAAATCGGACATGAGTCCTCATATTAGTCAGCATTTATTTGGACACGAATGATCACGAATTATTGTATATGGCTAAAGCGAGAATGCTAGCAATGATAAAAATAAAATTCGTATCAATTTGTGGCTTATTTCGAATATTTATTTTTCGATTCGATATTGAAACGCTCCGATCATTTACAATTTACGTTTAAATTGTTATAACACCCACCGATAGTGAAAGTTTCTAATCATCTGTGAATCATCTCCTCCGTCCGGTAATATGGATCGCCCGCAATCAAGACAACGCCTGTTAATCGCTGATGCCAACCCGGCGAATATAGCCGCTTTGGAGGCGATGCTGGTTTCCGATTACAACATCAACATCGCCGCTGACGGGGTGGAAGTAATTCGGCTGGCATCGTCCTTGAAACCCCCCGGTTTAATCCTGCTGAACATCGTCTTGTCAACTTCAGATGGCTACGAGGTGTGCCGCACGCTCAAAGGCGACAGATCCACGATGGATATCCCGATTATCCTCCTTGCCGAACCGACTCCGGAAGACACGGAAGTTAAGGGATTTGAATTGGGTGCCGCGGATATTATAACCACGCCGTTTAAGCCATCCGTGGTCAGGGCCAGGATTCGAACGCATCTGGAGCTCAAGCGGTATCGGGATAATCTGGAGCATCGGGTAAAAAAACAGGTCAGCGAGCTGCACGAAGAGATCCAGGAGCGCCGGGATGTCGAAGATACCTATCGCGCACTTGTCGAGCATGCCCGGGACGGAATCGCCGTCATCCATGATTTCAAAGTCAGGTATGCCAATCCCGCCTTTTGCAAGATGCTCGGCCTCACCGAAAACGAGCTGATCGGCGCGCATTTGAAGAAATTTATCTCCGAAGAAGAATTCATTAAAAACACCCAACGCTATTCCAACCGGATCGCCGGCATCAATCTTCCCCGGGTTTACAATTCCCAGGTGATTCACTCCGACGGCACCACAATCGATGTCGAACTGAACGTTTGCGTGGTGCCCTACGGCCGATCGCTGGCCGCCCTTGTTTTCATGCGGGATATACGTGAAGCGGAAGCTTGGAAATACACGAGGTGAGGCTGATAAATCTGTTCGCCTTATTCGTGGTCATTCGAGTCTATTCGTGGCAAACTATTTTCAAATTGTCCATCTAGGATATGTTTAAGTTGAAATCCAAAACGATAGAATTGAAAAGTGTCGGTACCGTGCTGCTGGAGCGCAGCCGCAGGGCCAGACGCATCAGTGTCTCCATTCGGCCGTTTAAAGGGGTGCGGGTGGCGGTTCCTTACGGAGTGTCTTTTGACAGCGCGCTGAAATTTGCCCGGTCCAAGGCCGGCTGGATCAACAAACAACGCGACAAAATGGCGCTGTTGGAACTCAAGGCCAGGGAGCTATCACGCAGCCGGCCCATCGACCGGCCTGCAGCCCGTAAAATTTTGGTCGATCGACTCGACTATCTGGCCGGGAAATATGGCTTCACTTACAACCGGGTGTTTATCAGAAATCAGAAAACCCGCTGGGGCAGCTGTTCGGTAAAAAACAACATTAATTTAAACGTCAACCTAGTGCGATTGCCGGACGAATTGATCGACTATACCATTTTGCATGAGCTGGTTCACACCCGCGTCAAAAACCACAGTCAGAATTTCTGGGATCAGATGGACGCGTTGCTGGGTGACGCCAAAAAAATAGACAAGAAGCTTCGTGCTTACGAGTTCTTGTTGATTTGATTAGCTTTCCGGATCGAATGACTCATTATCACCAACTATTGTTCCCGCAGGTAAATAACAATAGATCTCACCGCAAAGTCGCAAAGGACGCAGAGATTATTTTTCTTTTCAATTGCCTTTGAGAGGCCCTGCTGAAGCGGGGCCTTTCAAAGGCAATTGAAAAATGACCCTTCTTTGCGTCCTCCTCGCCTGCGTTGATAATAAAATGCCGCTAATCCCGCACGTCTAATCTCATGTTACTTTTCTAAGCACGGCAAACAGGCGGTCGATATCCTCATCCGTGGTGAACAGGTGCGGTGATATGCGAACGGAGTCGCCCCGGACGCTGACGAACACTTTATCCTGCGCCAAAAGCTGCGGCAGATCTTTGGCAAAACCACCCGGCTTGGATATCCCGATCATGTGGGGAGCGCGCGCATGGGCCGGGGCTACCCCCAAACCCATCTGCTGGGCACGCTCGGCTATCGCGTCGGTTTTGCCTTGCAATGTCTCCGTTATATTCTCCACGACCCAGTCCAAGATCTGCCTGATCCCGGCCGCGGCGATCGGGGCCAGAATAAAACTGCTGGCCTCCCCCTGGTCATAGCGCCTGGCTCCCGGCTGATATGATTCCCGATAATCAACCAGACGGGAAAAATCTTCCGAGCCCTCGCGGTTGAACCAGTTTTCCTCCAGGGGCGTTCCGTTTTGCCATTTGGGGGCGACATAACAGAACCCGAAACTGTAGGCGCCCAGCAGCCATTTGTGTGAAGCAGCGACCATGAAATCAGGTTGGATCCTGTCTATGTGAAACGGCATGGCCCCGATGGACTGAATGCCGTCTATCACCAGAGCGGCGTTCACGGCCCGACACTTTTCACCGATTTTAATCAGATCGACCAGCGTGCCGTCGGTCCAATGGCAGTTTTGGGCAGCTACGATAGCCGTGCCGGAATCGATTGCCTCGAGCACGGCCGGCGTCCAATCGCTGTCCGGCGGGCGATTTACGGTTTTGACCACTGCCTGCCGATCCTGAGCCAACCGCATCCAGTTGTATACATTGGATGGAAACTGATCCTGAAGAATGACAATGTTCTGATTCGCTTCTACCGGCAGATTGCGGGCAGCCAGAGCGATGCCGTAGGATACCGCGGGCACCAGGGCCACGTCATCAGGCGTGCAGGCGATCAGCCGTGCAAACAACTCCCGGGCCGTATCGGCGCTGTTGAAAAAATCAGCGGCTGTGATAGTCCAAGGATTGGCTTTGGCCTGAATCGCCGTCCGTCCGGCGTCCCGCGCAGACTTGAGCAGCGGCGATGTATAGGCACAGTTCAGATAAGTTATATTTTCAGGAATATCAAACAATTTACGCTGGCAGGGGATCATCAGTTTCTCCTTCGATGGTCGGTTCACAAGTTCACGGTTCACCGTTCAAGGTTACCTCGGTTATCAAGTAATCACGTGATCAGACGAATGTGTTTCAATCGTCTGGACTCTTATGAAAGTAGTTTAAGGGCTGTGGAATGGATTCGATTTTTAATATTTTTATTTAGACAGGATCAACAGGATTACCAGGAATTTTTTCGCCTGCGGCGAGGGGCCTTTCGGCCGAAGGCCGCATTATCCTGACTATCCTGTTGATCCTGTCCAATTAATTTTTTCTAAAAGAGAATCCATTCCTATTTCTTTTTCGAGAAAACCTGCCGAATTATGTCCGTTTCGGTTTTTACCCATCAGATCCCGTCGTTTGCATAAAACTGACGACTACCCGGGCCAATTCTTCTCCGCAGTCTTCCTGGAGAAAATGCCCGCCGCCTATAATGGTGGTGTGCGGCTGCCCTTTGGCCCCCGGCACCATTTTTTGAAATATGCGTTCGCCCCCGCGGGTGATAGGGTCGCCGTCGCTGAAGGCGGTTAGAAACGGTTTGTCAAAATCTGACAACACCTCCCAAGCTTTGCGGTTGGCCGGTGCGGCCGGGTCGTCCGGTGCAATGGGAACCAGGGATGGAAAAATCCGAGCCCCGGCTTTGTAGGTATTGTCAGGAAATGGCGCATTGTAAGCGGCAGCAACTGCATCGGACAGCGGGTTTTGGCAACCCATGGCAATAATTGCACCCACGTCGAAATCCGGCACCTCGATTGAGAATTTGCGCCAATTCAAAAACGCCTCGCTGATTGGCGTGTCCCCGGTGGGCAGCCCCGTATTGGCGACCACCACCCGGACAAAACGATCCGGATTATTAGCGACCAGACGCAATCCGATCAGTCCTCCCCAATCCTGGCAGACCAGTGTAATTCGCTGTATGTCCAAACTGTCAAGCCAGGCTTGGGCCCAATCCACATGGCGCTGGTAGGTGTAATCGCCAGGCTGCGCCGGTTTATCCGAGCGGCCGAATCCCACCAAATCGGGGGCTATGACGCGGTAGCCAGCTTCTGTGATGATCGGGATCATTTTGCGGTAAAGGTACGACCATGACGGCTCGCCGTGCATGAGCAGCACCGGATCCGCGTCGCGTGATCCTTCATCGACATAGTGCATCCTGATAGATCCGGCCTCGTCGTCGGAAACCTCGACGTAGCGTGGATCAAACGAGTAGTCTGCTAAATTCGAGAAACACTCATCGGGTGTTCTTAATATCTTCATTTTTGACTAGCTCCTTTTATCACCCCAATACGGAGATATTAGTTATTCGTTATTGGTTAATGGTTTTAAAAGGAATTAAATCCCTTTTTACATCTAGCTGATGATAGATATATAAGATCAGGCTCTCAAACAATTCTAATAACAATTAACAAATAACAAATAACACCTAAATGAGCGCTTTTCGCTCATTTATGGTATCGCAGCTGGCAACAGCCAAGCTGATGACAATTAAATGTCGGGCGTCGGCACTTTTCTCCCCATGCGGTTGAAGAGGATTTACTTCATTACAGTGTCCAATAGCAAGACAAAACGCAAATCTTAAAATGATTTTTAGCCCAACCCGGATAAACCGGAATTAGCTACAAAGCCACTAGGACACAAAGAAAAAAATTGAAAAAAACTTAGTGCCTTGGTGCCCTGGTGTCTTGGTGGCGAAAATTTTTATTTTGATTAATCCTTCACAAACATGATGTGATTTCAAGAAATAGGCACAAAATTAGAGGAGAATAGCTTAGCCGTCTTCTTGACACAGCATGCTCCCTTTGACATAACTGGATTTCCGAAACCAGCTTTCCCTGACATCTGCTTGAACGAGAATGTGGATCTGAATTTGATATTGAACATCGGAAGGACCTGAGCATGAACGATTTTTGGCGGTTTCCCTACCCCTCACAGCGAATGCCGGTTATGGCACGCAATGTCGTGGCTACCTCCCAGCCCCTGGCGGCCGAGGCCGGCCTACGAATGCTGCTCAAGGGCGGCAATGCGGTGGATGCAGTCCTGGCCACGGCCATCGCGTTGACCATCGTCGAGCCGACCAGCAACGGGATCGGCAGCGACGCCTTTGCGCTGGTCTGGGACGGCAAAAGCCTTCATGGATTCAACGGATCCGGGCGCTCTCCCCAGGCGTGGAATTTCGAACGGTTTGCCGGGTTGGATAAAATGCCGGATTTTGGTTGGGATGCCGTGACTGTGCCCGGGGCCGTCGATTCCTGGGTGAAGCTGTCTCAAAAGTTCGGCAAACTCCATTTCGGGGAATTATTTGCGCCCGCCATCGACTATGCCCGAAACGGCTTCCTGGTTTCTCCCATAACCGCCGAGCGATGGGCTTTTGCCGCCGAACGCTATGGAGATTTTGAAGATTTCGGCCGGACATTCCTGCCCGGGGGCAAGGCGCCGCGGCCCGGGGAGCTGTTTCGCTGTCCCAACCAGGCCCGGACCTTGCAGGATATTGCCGCTAGCAACGGAGAATCCTTTTACCGGGGCGATCTGGCGCAGCAAATTGCGCAATGCGCCGCAGCCGGCGGCGGCGCCCTGACCTTTGATGATCTGGCAGCTCACAGCGGTAAGTGGGTGAACCCTATTTCAATTGACTACCGTGGGTTGCGGTTGCACCAGATTCCGCCTAACGGCCAGGGACTGGCTACTCTCATTGCAATCGGCCTGCTACGGGAACTCGACGTAGTCAAATATCCGGCGGATTCCGTTGACAGTATCCACCTGCAAATCGAAGCCATGAAAATGGCCCTGGTCGAAGCTTATCGCCATATCGCCGATTCGAACGACATGCCGGTCTCACCTAAAGAATTTCTAACGGCGGATTTTCTGGCGGCGCGGGCCCGGGAAATAAGCATGGACCAGGCCGGTTGTCCGAAGTCCGCAATACCGACTGACAAGGGGACCGTCTATCTGACCGCGGCCGATGAAAACGGCATGATCGTTTCCTTTATTCAGTCCAACTACCTGGGATTCGGATCCGGAGTGGTCGTGCCGGGCACCGGCATCAGTCTGCAGAATCGCGGCAGCGGCTTTGTGGTCGAACAGGGCCACCCGAACTGTGTCGCCGGCGGCAAACGGCCGTTCCACACCATCATACCGGGATTCGTAACCCGGGATAACCAGCCGGTGATGAGCTTCGGGGTCATGGGCGGGAACATGCAGGCCCAGGGCCATGTGCAGATGATGGTCAGAATTTTCGATTATATGCAAAATCCCCAGACGGCCAGTGATGCGCCCCGCTGGTATGTGGCTGAAGATTTTCGCATCGCCCTGGAGCCGGGGTTCCCGTCCAGCGTCGTCGACGAACTCAAAGGTCGCGGCCATGTCATCATCGACAATCCACCATCCCATTATTTCGGCGGCGCCCAACTGATCTACTGCCTGAAAGACGGTTACTGCGCGGCATCCGATCATCGCAAAGACGGGCTGGCGCTGGGGTTCTAGAATAGGGATTTCAGATTTCAGATTGCGGATTGCGGATTGGTAGATGGATTACGCGAGCGCGTTCACGAAATGGCCGATTAAATCGGTGACTTTTTCCGGGTCGCTACAGCGTGCAGCGGACATCAGATCATTGTCCGGCTAGTAGATCACGCTTACACCTCTAAAATCAGCGGTTACAAGCAGCGCGTTTTGCTGCGGCGCCTTCGAGGGATCAATTCATACCCTCAGATCTGCTGGTGGTCACTGATTTTACCGATTACACCGGCATAGATAGTAAACTCTTCGGTCCCATCGACCTTTAGGAGGGCATCCAGCTCCTTTTGGTTGTAAGCGCCAATGGCGCACACCCCGCCGCCGATGGCTTCACCGGCCAGATAGAGATTCTGGCAGGAATGGCCCGCATCCAGGGCAATCATTTTATGGGCCACGATGGTGTAGCGCCATTCCGCCCGGTACGGCAGGGCTGTCCAGATAAAGACGACCGCGCCTTTGCCCACGAAGGCCTGCTTGCAGCAGGCCCGGGCCATCTTTTTGCCAATCTGCGGGTCCGCATCCAAAAAGCACAATTTGTGATCCAGAGGCAAATACCGGTATAGCCCCGGTTCAAGGCCGTCTACGCGACTAACGGCCAGGTAGAGTTCGAACGGGTGCCGCGAACCGCCTGAGGGCACAGTACGCCGGGCAGTATCCTTTTTTTATTGACTTCCTGTATCCCTTGGGTGGCCCAGAGCAGAAATGAAAGTTCTTCCAACGTCAAAGACGTGGCCGTATATCGCCGGCGGCTTTTGCGGCGGTTGATGGCATCGAGCAGCCGCATTTGCCCAACGGACAGGTCGCGGGCCGCCACCAGATCGATCAGCTCCGCATCTTCCGGATGCGGTTTTTGCAGCAGCGGCGGCGTTACCTTGCGGCGCTGGTCCGTGTCCTGCTTTTGCCATTCATCCCAGGGACCAGCTTCAAGTAGTTTGCGGCCCGCTGTCATTCGCTCCACGTGATTGCTCCTTTTCTGCACCTAGTCGTATATGACACTCGCTATTCGGGCGTGCTCTTTTTCATGTACTTTCCGAGCAGACGCTTCTGGATCTGTTCTTCAGCCCAATTTAAATCTTCTTGATCGACTCCCTCCCGGTAGATATCCATGATCAAGGCGGCGTTTTCAGCGGCTGTCCGGTAACCTTCCGATACGGCTTTCTCGATGATCTGCCAATCCTGTTTCCGGACAAATTGCTGAAAAGATGCCGGCAATTGCGGGAAAAATTCTTTGGGCAGCCCTTCCATGAATGCGACATAAAATGCGAGGGCGGCTGCATTGCGCTGCCGGATGATTTGCGGCAACGTTCCGCAATCGTTGGTATCGGCCAAAAGATCTTTGACGGCCCGGGCCAGGTATTCCACCGGCGAAAACGGGAAAGCGGCGATGATTTCACGCCAGAGCCTTCGATCAAAGACGGTTTCGTGAATTTCGCCGATTTCATGGTAGATGTAGGTTTCCTTCAGGATTGCCAGAATCTCGATCAACCGGCCTCTCAAGGCCCGGGGCTGATGATCTTTGATACCGCAGCTTTCCAGCGCAAATCTCAATGCCGGTCGGGATGATTTCTTGATGTAAAAAATGCTGTCCCAAAGGTAGTATTTGGCCGAGTCCTGCCGCAAAATTACCTGGTCGTCCTGGGCAAGGGCCGGGATGGTCAGCAGGTCGCGCGCCAGTTCACGGTCGAGGGTGCAGACCCGGGTGCCATTTACCTTTGAGATGTTTTCAATGACCGCCAGAAAAAAAGTCGGTTTGAGACTGCGGGCATAGCCGGCGCCGTAAAAAAGATTTTGCGGTTCCAGGACCGCGTTAATACCGGCAGTATCGAAAGGATCAAATGATTTGCCATCGATGGATATTGGCCCGTAGTCGTCTTCTGCGCGTTGCTCCCAATTGTTTTCTTTGGCTTCGATCCATTCCAACACCTCGGACGAGTCCCTCTCCTCCCAGGGCGGTAATCCCTGCTCCCACTTGTACAAATCACGCAATCGCAGCGCCAGACCGCATATCGAATACATACCGGCGTTATTGGCATCAGAGATGGTGCAATTCTGCAGAACCTGTTGGGCGATATCATTTATATCAAGCATAAGCCAATCACAGTCTTTATTTTTATATCCATAAACCGATTCTTAAAGATAAGGCCGAAATGGTAATCCGCAATTTTCTTAGAATGCTGTGATGGTAGCTTTTACCTACTAATAGACTCTGATTCCTCTCATGTTGCAAAATTGAATTGCATGAGTATTTTTCTTTGAACCAGAAATAAATCCCAACAACGAAAAAAAATTGAAACCATTATGAGGTGAACAAATGAAATTTACAGACCAAGATCACAACTATATTGAAAGCGATGATGAAAGAGAAGCCGGGCACGAAGATACCAGATATAAAAATTTTCAGTGCGAAAACAACTCCAACATAGGCTGCAACCTGGGAATCGATGTGGCCGGATAATCTGGAACTAAAATCCAGTGAGAGGTGAAAAAATGAAATTTACAGATAAAGATCACAACTACATTGAAAGTGACGACGAAAAAGAATCCGGCCACGAAGACACCAGATATAAGAATTTTCAATGCGAGATTAACTCCAAATTGGGCTGTAATCTGGGAATTGATGTGGCCGGATAACCTGTCAATTACTTGATAATCGAGGCAGCGTCGGTTGACGCTGCCTTTTTATTTTTCCACCGGTCCCACGATTGACAGTTTTACAAAGAGGTATACTTATGAAATCTTTTCCGAATCAAAACCTAATTTACTTTATACCCATGATATTCCTTTTTGGGATTGGAAATAATGCAATGGCAATTGAGAAAGCCAATTATGACATTGTGGCGAGTTATCTCGATTTTGAGCTCAGACAGTATGGCCCGCAGATAGTGGCTGAAACACTGGTTGAGGGTGACTTCGAAAAAGTAGGCAGTGAAGGATTCCGCCGATTGTATGACTACATTTCCGGCAACAACCGCAAAAAACAGTCGATCGCGATGACCGCACCGGTCACCCAGGAAGGGGAATCGGTCGAGATTGCCATGACAGCTCCCGTAAGCCAAGTCAAAATGGATAACAAGTGGCGAATCACGTTTATGATACCGTCTGAATTCTCAATGGAAGATCTGCCTGAGCCGCTGGACCCCAGGGTTACGCTAAAACGAGAGCCGGGTCGACTCTTTGCTGCCTTAAAATATTCGGGCACCTGGAGCCAAAGCCGCTATGAAGAAAAAAAGCAGACTTTGGCGGATTTAATAAACATGCGCGGTCTCAAACCTACCGGTGAGCCGGTCTGGGCGAGATATGATCCGCCGTTTATGCCCTGGTTTCTGCGACGCAATGAAGTGCTGATACCGGTGGAGAAATGAATAATGATTATTGAAGAATGAATAATTAAGGAATTCTGTCTTTTTTAATTCGATAATTTCGTAGCCAATCGAACCAATCATCCGTCCTGAAATTAGCCAGTGCAGGATGATTTCGATTTAAGTAGAAATATGCTTCGGATTTTCATCGAAAGTCCGAGGGGGAACCGGCAAAGCTAAAATTAAATGAAATCCAAAATTTGTCATTAGTCATTATTCAATATTCATTTCCCATTTCTTCCCCTTCCCCATCAGGTGTGCTATATGAAGCATCATGACTACTGCATTGACGGCTGCAACCGATACTGTTGAAAAAACCCGGGGCGCAGCTCGGATTCTAACCGCCTTCACCATCGCCCATGGGATTTTTCATTTTATGCAGCAGAGCTTCGCCGTGATGCTGCCGGCAATCAAAGAGACTTTCGGAATATCGGCGATTCAGATCGGCGCTTTGATGACAGCCAAGGAAATCGCCATGGGCATCTCCTCATTGCCGGGGGGAGTGTTGTCCGATCGATTGCGCCGCTACCGCGGCATTATCATGGCCGCCTGTATGGCATTGTTCGGGCTGAGCTGGCTGTTGATCGGTGTTGCCACCGTTTATCCGATGCTGATTTGCGGAATGATTCTGGTGTCCGTCGCAACGTCGGTCTGGCACCTGCCGTCAATGGCCGAGATTTCCCGGTGCTTTCCCGCGAAAAAAGGAACCTCGCTGGCTATATTCGGTATCGGCGGTAGTTTTGGTGACATTTTCGGACCGGTCATCACGGGTCTGCTTTTGAGTATTTTGGCCTGGCGCGGGGTCATCGCCATTTATGCCGTGGTCCCGCTGCTCATGACATTTTGGTTCATATGGGGCTTCAGAAAGTTTGGCCAGTCCGCCCAAACTGATACAAACGATGCAACGAATGCTGACCTTAAAACTCAAATCACCACCACCCTCAACCATTTCAAAACCACGGCAATCTGGAAGGTCAATCTGGTGGCGGGTCTGCGGGGTATGTGCTTTACGATTTACGTTACATTTCTGCCCCTGTACATGAAAGAAGGCCTTGAACTCAGTACCCAATCCATGGGGTTTCATTTCGGGCTGTTATGGGCGGTCGGGATCGTGGCCAGCCCGCTGATGGGTTACCTGTCGGATCGTTTCGGGCGCAAGCCGGTGCTGGTTCCGGCTCTGCTCTGCTCGGGCACCTTGACGGTCATCCTGGCTCTTTTAGGCCAGGGCATCATGTTTACGGTAATTATCGGTGTACTCGGTATTTTTTTGCGCAGCGATTATGCCCTGCTGTCCGCGGCCATTCTCGATATCGTCGGCCGACAAGTGGCGACCACCATGCTGGGTGTGTTGTCTTTCCTAAGATTTATCATGGCGGCGATATCGCCGCTGATTGCCGGGTACCTGTATCAACACCACGGTATGGATTCCACGCTTTTTTTTGTGGCCGCCCTCTTTGTGATTTCAGCGGCCGTGTTTGCCAGTGCCGATTTAACAGAAAGCCCTGGATCGAAATAAAACCGGTCGGAGAATAAACAGTTTCCAAGGGTCGTGCATTGCCGGTTATAGGTTTCAGGTGTCAGAGGACAGAGTACAGAGGACAGATGACAGAAGTCAGATGACAGATGACAGATCTGGGGTCGCGGCACCCCTCTTATGAAACTTCATTAAAAGCGAACCGCAGAATATCGAACAAGAAATATCGAATGATGAAGTGTGAAATCGCTTGGGGCTTCGCTCTTCGAGCTACGACCCCACAGGTCGCTCGGCTGTTTTAAAAAAGGTAGAATACATTATTCGATGTTCGATGTTCGACGTTCGATGTTCGACGTTCATTAGTTTCTATATGTCGATATGACCTCACACAGCGCCTAATATTCAACTGTTACGCCATAAGGACAGGCCATGAAAAAATACAGTGTTATCGGAGAGCGCCTGCCCCGGGTGGATGCCAGGGATAAAGTGACAGGCAAGGCCCTCTATACGGATGACCTGTCCCTGCCGCAGATGTTGTGCGGCGCCATCCTGCGCAGTCCTTGGCCGCATGCGGCCATTGTCGCCATTGATACCTCCTTGGCCCTGAGACTGCCCGGCGTCAAAGCCGTCGTGACCGCGGCCGATACCCCGAAAATAAAATTCGGAATCATTTCAAGGTCTGCCAAATACATGGATGAGTATCCGCTGGCCGTGGACCGGGTACGTTTCATTGGAGAAGAAGTGGCGGCCGCTGCCGCCGTTGACATGGATGTGGCTATGGAGGCCCTGGACCTGATCAAAGTGGAGCATAAAGAATTGCCGGCGGTGTTTGATCCCCGGGAAGCTCAAAAATCGACCGCTCCTCAGCTGCATGAGCATGCGCCGCAAAATATCAGCCGGGAATATCACATCAAAAAGGGTGAGCCGGAGAAAATCTTTGAGCAATGCGACCACATCCGGGAAGATACGTTCGGTACGCAGTCTGCCATTCATGGTTACATGGAACCCCGGGCGGCGCTGGCCGATTGGGATCAATCCGGGAAACTCACGGTCTATACTTCGACCCAGACACCGTACTACGTCCAGCAGCATCTGGGGCGGACCCTGGATATGAATCCGGACCAAATCCGCGTGATTAAACCCTTTGTGGGAGGTGGTTTCGGCGGCAAGTCCGACGGATTGTCCGCAGTGGAATTTTGTGCCGCCCTGCTGGCCAAACATGCTGATCGACCGGTCAAACTGGTTTGTTCCCGGGACGAAGAGTTTGCTGCAGCCCGCCGAAAGCATCCCACTCAAATTACGATGAAAACCGGCGTTAAAAAAGACGGGACGATTCTGGCCCGCAAGTGCCGGGCCGTTTTAGACGGTGGTGCCTATTGCAGCCTGGGACCGCTGACGACGGTATTGATGGGCACTTTTCAAACCCTGCCCTTTAAGTTCGACCACTATCAGTATGACGGATACCGTGTATACACCAACAAACCGCCCTGTGGCGCCATGCGGGGCCACGGTGGACCCCAGGTCCATTTTGCCCAGGATGTTCAGCTGGATATGATTGCCGAAGACCTGGAATTGGACCCGTTGGAGATGGCCCTAAAAAACGGGCTGCGGACCGGAGATGAATCGGCGGCCGGATTTAAGATCGTGAGCTCCGGTTTCAGCGAATGTTTAAAAAAAGTCGCCGCTGAATCCGGTTGGCGTCCCAAGCGCCGAGCCGTCAATCAAAATCGCAACAAGGCCTATGGCATTGGATTGGGATGCGGTGGTTTTCCGTCGGGCGCGGGTTTTTATTTCAACCGAACCACCTCAGCCCATTCTTCCGTGACCATCAAGGCTGGCGATGGCGGTGGCGTCAATGTGTTTACCGGCGCCTCCGACATCGGTCAGGGATCCGACAGTGTCATTTGCCAGATCGTGGCCGAGGTGCTTGGCCTAGCCCTGGATGATATTCATCTGACCAGTGCCGACACGCGGCTGACACCCCCGGACATGGGTACTTATTCCAGCCGCGTCACCGTTGCGGCGGGGAATGCTGCCTTGAATGCGGCCAACGGGATGAAGGCGCAGCTATTTGAATTTGTGGCCGCGGAACTGGAAGCCGACCCCAAAGATTTATTTGCTTCAGACAGCAGGATTGCTGTCGAGGGCCGCCCGGATCGATTCATTTCATTTACCGACGCGGTGAATTTGTATCAGAAAAAGAGACATGGCTCGCCCCTGGTGGCCCAGGGGTCATACAATTCACCCGACCCACTTTCACCGACCTACAGTTTCGGGGCCTATATCTGTGAGGTCGAGGTTGACCTGTTGACCGGTGCCGTCCGAATCATAAAATTTACCGTGGGCCATGACTGCGGGCAACCGTTGAACCCCATGTCGGTGGAAGGGCAAATCGAAGGTTGCATCGGCATGGGGTTGGGCTATGCACTTTCAGAAGGGCTGATATTCGAGGGCGGCCAGACAATGAATCCGTCTTTTTTGGAATATGGGCTTCCTGCGGCCGACCAGATGCCTGAAATCAGCATCAGCCACATCATCACGGACGATCCCCACGGACCCTTCGGTGCTAAGGAAACCGGTGAAGGTTCGCTGGATCCGGCAGCACCGGCCATTGCCAATGCCATTTACAATGCCACGGGAGTACGGATCAAAGATTTGCCCATTACGGCTGAAAAGATTCTAAAGGGGCTTGAGAGTCTAGGCAGATGAAAACTATCTTCTCTGCACAGAAAAGTCTGACAGTAAATCCCAAATTTCAAAAAACAAATCTCAAATTCTAAACAAATTAGAGCGTATACTGAATTAAATTGACCGCCAAATCCCAGCAAACGCCATTTTCCAGATTCAGGCTAAATAAGCCAGCTGCGACAACTCAGGATATATTTGGTTGTTTGGTGTTTTGAATTTGGATATTATTTGTGATTTGTTATTTGGTGTTTGGAATTTTTAAAGGAATGGGTGAGTATTTTTTTACAGAAAGTATAAACAAGGAGTCATAAATTTCAAATAAGTATAAAGCCTATCTTATTACATACAATCGCCCAACAACGTTGAGGACCCAACCTGCAATCAACAGCGCGCCGGCGATATTCATAACGAATCCCACCAGAATCATTCGAGTAAAGGACACCCCCTTGACACCCCCAAACGCCAATCCGTTTACCCCGGTTGCAATGGGGCTCATAAAGGCACACGTGCAGGAAAGCGTGATAACAATCAGCACCTCCAATGCCGACAGGTTCAGTTGGTGCGCCAACGGTATGGCCATTACAAAAAAGCTGATCTGAACGGCGGTGTTGCTGAGCACTTCGGTCGAAAAGGAAGTGGCCAGCGCGATTAAGAAAAATAAAACCAATGTCGGCACCCCGAGCTTCAGGACCCACCCGGACCAGCTGGAGAAATATTCATGAATGTTCATGACATATAGCAGAGCCGCCAACACCACCGCAATGCCGACAAAGACAAATCCCTTGGTTGGCAAATCGTTATAGCAGTCCGGTAATTTTAGAAGCACCTGCCGGGTATTATCTGTGCTGTTTCCTTTTACCGGGACAAAAAAAAGAAAAAAAATAAATAGCAGGGTCACCGTTCCGGATATCGTTAACAGTAAAAATACCCGTTGCGGTGCGACCGTCAAGATTACCGACAAAATAAATGATGAGGTAAAGTAAAAAACCGTGATCCAGATGGTCAGATGCTGCAGGGGATGGTAGGCTTCATCATTACCAAACGGCAGCTGAATACTGTTTTTTTGATGTTTCCAGGGACGAAGCGCAATCACTAAAATCATGGCGGCGACACATACAAAAACCATAACCAGAGGGATGCCCCAGATTAGCCATGATGCAAAGTTCAGATGCTGAATACCGGGAATATCGTTTAATATTGCATAGCTTACCAGGATGCCGTTGGCCGGTGTGGCCGTGATCGATCCCATACCACCGATGTTGGCACCATATATCGTGGCCAGGGCCAGCATGGTCGCTATGCTGCGGGAGGGACCGTTTGCTCTTTCGTATAAACGTCGCAGCAATTCCAGAAGCGGCAAAAGCGTCAGCACAGTTATGGCGTTGGGAATAAAAAACGATAAAAAAGCCGAAATGGCAATGAGGTAGAATAGAATTCTAGCCAAAGTTAGGTGCTTTTGACCGATAAACCAGTAAACCAGCCTTTGCGGGAGGCGAACCTTGATGATCAGGCGCGAGACCAGAAAGCCGCTGATGAAGAAAAAAATGAGCTGAATTTTATCCATATGCTTTGAGTTGGTTGGCTGTTTACGGCTTAATACCAGATAAACGCTTTGGATTCAATCAGCGCTTGATCCGGCAAGATGAATTTCATAATTGATATTATTGGAAATTTTAGCCGACGCAATCCATATCCCTGCCGTTGTCCGGGGCCATTTCAGCCTCGGCAACCGAGCTGATGTAAAAAATGGGGAAATCATGCCTTATATAGGCCAAAAAACTCAAGGAAATCAATTCATCAGCCGATAATGCTAGTATGGAAAAAAGAGAACGCAGAAAGTATCCACGGGTCGATGCCAGCAATTTGATTACCTATTGTTGTTTAGACGACAATGAAAACGAATTGGAACATTGCATGGCAAGGGCGCTGGAAGTCAGCCCGGCTGGTATCAAAATTGAAACATTTCAAGAGATTGAATCAGAAATGATCCGGTTGATCTCAGTCGATGCGGATGACGTGATGATCGATATTAAAGGGCGGGTCGTCCATAGCCGGCAGACCAAAACCGGCCGATATCTTATCGGGGTCAGTCTGGAGGGTACCGATCTTGAGAACACCCGATTCGTGTTGAAACCTCTCGCTGTTTGCCAGCAAATAAAACCAGCGTTTGTCATGATGAGGCGGCCGGGCACAGATGGAAAAAATCGCCGAAAATACCCCAGAGTCGATACCAACAACCTGGTATCCTACAGCTGTCTGGACGAAAACGGCAACGAGCTCGACAGCTGCATGGCAATGGCGTTAGACGTAAATCCACTTGGCGCCAAAATAGAAACCTACCAGGAAATTCTTTCTGAAAATATTTACCTGACTTCAGTTGATGTCGATGATAATTTGATTGGAATCGTTGGTCGGGTAGCCCATACCCATAAAGCCGAAGGCGGCAGATATGAATTCGGGATTCAATTTTTAGGGACCACGGAAGAAAACATCGATTTCACTTTGAAGCTCATCAACGCCTTCCACAGGGGCGAAACCTCAGCTGGGCCGGTCAGCAAGGCCAAGTCTTAACCAGCCCAGGGTACTCTTAATTTTTTCATTCAAGGACTAGGGTTTCAGACAATTTTTCCTGCCAGCTGCGCGTCTTTTCAGCAAATTTAAAATATTGCTCCGGTTTGAGGCCCAAGCGTTCGAGCACTGAGGAATACGGCTCATTCGGCTGATCCCCTGCTGACTCGCCGCCACTATTTGACTGACACATCAAATTGGCTAGATAGACGATTTCCGAGTGCAGACCGGAATCTGCCATCGCTTCCGGGTAGTGATGCCACCGCACGGCGTTGATAAGGTCTTTTGGAAATGACCATTTGCTCAATATCAGCGCGCCGATTTCAGCGTGATCCGTTCCGAGGATCTCTTTTTCGGCGATCACCAAAGGCACGCCTTTGGAAAGCAATTCGTCGATTTCCGGGCGGGCCCTGTTTACAAAATGCGCCAGGACCAATTTCCCCAAATCATGCAGTAATGCGGGCGTAAAGTAATCACCGGCTTCGTCCAGCTTTCTGTATCTGGCCAAAGCTTCTGCGGTATTTGAGACCGCAATAGAATGGAGCCAGAGCTTACCTTGTGATAATCCATAGCCGGGAACCGCAACATCCATCGTCTTATCCATACAGGCGCCGACTGCGATTTTGGAAAACCGTTTGACCCCCAATAAGGTGACGGCATGTTTCAGCGTGCCGACTTTACTCGGCAGGCCAAAAAAGGGGGAATTGGCCAATCTGAGCACATTGGCGGCAAGTCCTGGATCTTGACGCAAAATTTTTTCTATTTCCGCGACCGACACATCTTCTTTGGCGAGAAGAGATCGGAGCTTCATTCCGGCTTTCGGCATACTCGGAAATATCGATACTTCCTGCAGTATTTTATCTGGAATATTTTTATCCATTTCCTGCTTTCTCCTGAAACGGCCAATTGTACTTGACCAATGTATTGTTCATTATAGCATATCCAGGATGGATTTCAATTGTTGATAACGCTGTTGCTGCAGCCCTTATTTGCGGTCTGAAAAATAGATTTTGAAGCGGAGAATTTGAATTCATGAACCCGTCTGATTGTGGGCTTTTAGCGCCATGTTTGGGCTGGACTCCCGGAACTATGACTTGTCTTGCGCCGCAATTCCCCTCGCATCATAGCAAAAAGAATCCCTATCGAAATTTATTTATTCTTGAGCCTTTTATGTACTGTGGTAAATCTTTTAGGCCACGTGCTCAGCAGTTTATTTAGCTGCTTCAAGGGTCTGCGGACCCCCGTATTTCTTTAAAAAGTAACGAAACTGGTGGTACGAAAGACCGGCGGTTCGTGCCGCACTGGCCTGATTGCCCCCGGCCGTTGCCAGGGCTTCGGTGATCAGCCGTTTTTGGAAGGCCTCTACTTTCTCATGAAATGTTTCACCGTTTATCAACGGCTGCTTCTGCGGTCGCATGCCCAGGTCCTCGGGGGTGATCTCGTTGGTGGTATCCCGGTAAGCCGAGCGCTCGATGATGTTTTTCAATTCTCTGATATTGCCCGGGAACTCGTATCTGTTAAGCAGGTTGAGCGCGGCCTGACTGAGACGCTTTCCGCTCAACGAAGGGATTTCTTTCATAAACTCATTCAGAAAATGGCGCGCCAGGATGGCAACATCGCCCTCCCGCTGTCGCAGCGGCGGAACTTCGATCTCTTCAAAGCTGAGTCGATCATATAAATCGTGCAAAAACTCTCCGTCCGCGATCAGTTGTCTGAGATCCGAATTGGTGGCAGCCACGATCCGGGTGTTGACCTGAATTTCGCTGGAGCCCCCAACCCGGGTAAAGGTTCCGTATTCAACCACCCGCAGAATTTTGCGCTGAAAGGACAGGGACATATTACCGATCTCATCTAAAAACAGAGTGCCGTTGCCGGCAACCTCAAATTTGCCGTAAACCTGTGTATCGGCACCGGTAAAAGCCCCCCGTTCGTGACCGAACAATTCGGTTTCGAGCAGGCTGTCCGTAAATGCGGCACAATTGATAACCACCATGGGGCGATCCGGCTCGCCGGAAGCGGTGTGGATGGCTCGCGCAATCAACTCTTTGCCGGTGCCTCGTTCGCCGACGACCAGAACCGGGCGAGGAATTGCCGCAACCCGCCGCACTTTATCGATGACCGCCAACATCTGAGTCGACTCACCGATGATCCGGTATCGATCACTGGTGGCTGCCTGAAGAATCATGTTTTGTTCGCGGAGGATACGGTTGCGGTTGAGCAGATGCAGATGCGGCCGGATTTTCTTCAGCAGGGTGGCCACCCGATTCGCCAGATCTCCTGTCCTCACCATGAAATCACTGGCTCCGGACTGGATTGCCCGGGAGGCGATATTCACATCACCATGATCGGCAACCACCGCAATGGGCATATCCGGCCGCAATTTTCTGACATCGGAAAGAATCTGCTCACCCCCGGTCTGCCCGTCGCCCAAATCGTAGTCCAGTACCAGCAAATCCCATGGCAGACCCGCCGTAAGCCTTTTCATTATTTGATCCGCCGAGGTCGCCTGGTCGATCATATCGTTTTGCCGGGTGGTAGACTCAAAGGCTTTGATCAGGGCCTGCAGGTGTCCTTCAGGTGTATCAAGTAAAAGTATTCTCATCGCATTCGCCGATCCAAGATATAAAATTAAAAACCCCAAGAAAAACCCATTGAACTTCTTTTTGTTCCAAGTCCATTGTTAGATGATCGGAACCAAAATGTAAATACAAACATAGCGATAATAGTCACAGCACCTGATAGTTTTCACTATATTTTGCAAATGCGGCGAAAATGAATTTGAAGAAAAGTAACTGAAAATATTTGGAATTTAGTTTCAATTGCGAACTGGCACGCTCGTTGCTCGGACAGAGGTCAACAGGCAGGTTGGAATCATGGCTAAACCATCAAAGAGGAGGTAACAATGAAAAAACTCGCACTTTCTTTGACACTACTGATGGCCGTCGGGATGCTGATTGCCGGTTGTATGCCTTACAAGGGCGAAAAATTCGTTGAAGTGCAAAATAACGAAACCGCCTTTGTCATCCCCCTGGAAGGAAACCTCAACAAGCAGCAAAAGTTAAAATCCCTGGAAGCCCTGGAGAGCTACCAGGTGGCCGTAAAGCGCATCAACATTCCCCGCCGCTGGCGCAAAACCGGGCGCCTCTGGTTCTCGGGCGAATGGATTGACACGGTCAAGGTGATTAAGGTCGATCGCTCACCAATCACACGGGAATGGACTGCCGGCCGGGACACCGGGACCAGCACCAAAAATGAAGGGATCTGGATTGAAAGCGAAGACAGTGTATCATTCAGCACCGGATTTACCTGTACGACCTACATTCGAGAGGAAAATTCCGCCCGATTTCTGTACCACTATCCCAACGGCAAGCTGGCCGTCATAATGGACAATCAGATCCGGGCTGAAATCCAGTCCAAGGCGGCTGAGATTGCGGCACTATATAAAATGGACGAGCTGCGAACCAAAAAAGATGAAATCATTAAAGGGGTCCGTGAACATGTGCTGGGCTTTTTCAAGGAATCCGGGATCACTGTAACCACCATCGGCATGTTTGGTGGTTTTACATACGAAAACAAAGACATCCAGAATGCCATCGATGCCACCTTTGTGGCCCAGCAGGAAAAGGTTGTGGCCGCCGCGCTTTATGATGCCCAGGAGGATAAAAACCGGCGGATTGTCAAAGAAGCCGAGGCCATGAAACGCTCGGCGATCATCAAAGCCAATGGTGAGGCTGAAGCCATCCGGGTGGTGGCCAATGCCGCCGCGGAAGCTAAGTCCAACCCGGCCTTTTTAGCCCTGCGCAAGCTGGAAGTCGAGGCCAAACGGATTGGAAAATGGAACGGCCAGTATCCTCAACAGTATTGGAATACCGACGGTTCCAACGGTTTGGGCATTTTGGTCAATACCGGAACCCAGTAAGGAGGCAAAAAATGAGAAACAGAATATTACTGAGCATTGTGTTGATTGCGCTTATTCCGGGGCTCAATTTTTATCTTCACCAGGCTTTTGTGCCGGAGCACGCCACCGATCTGGCCCTGCAGCAGATGAATGAAGACGGCTCCCGCGAAACTCTCAGGGCTATCGAACAACTTTCCAATTGGATCGACATCGGCTTGATATTTGGTGGGATTTTCGGATTATTACTCATCTGGTATGACAAGTTGAGGATTCGGCGAAACATCCGTTGAGGCCAGCCGTCCAACATTTAATTATTTTGGTTGACAGCGGCTGGTATTTTATAGAAGGGCGCCGCGGGACTCCACCCGGATATGGCGCCCTTTTCATTTTATTTTTAATCGGCCCAATTTCTTAAATAGAGAAATTTTTAATTGATCTTCAGACACCATTCGATATGATACGCGAAATCGGAAAATGAAATGAAAAATAGAAAATTGATCCGCAGGAAAGGAGACAAATCATGGATGAACACCAGGAGGTGTGGAATGAGAAAGTTGCTGACAAGATAATCAAGAATCTCGAAAAGCGTCGTATGTCGGGTAGCTACACCTCAACGGCCGCCCAGGCCAAAGACGAGGTGCTTGCCATGATTCCGGAGGGCGCCAGTGTTTTTCGTTGCGGGTCGATGACAGTCGGGAACATGGGGCTGTGGGAGGACATCGCCGCTTTACCGGGCGTCAACCTGATTGATCCGTATCGTCCCGAATTGTCGCGGGAAGAAGGCCTGGAGTTGCGACGCCAGGGTATGATCGCCGACGTGATGGTGGCCGGCACCAACGCCATTACCCTGGATGGTCGGCTGGTCAACCTGGACGGGATGGGCAACCGGGTAGCAGCCATGGCATTCGGGTCGAAAAAGGTGATCCTGGTGGTCGGCATGAACAAGGTCGCACCGGACCTTGAATCCGCCGTGGCCCGGGTCAAACACTATGCCGCGCCGATCAACAATATTCGCTATGGGCTCAAAAATCCCTGCGTGGAGACCGGCCTGTGCTCCGACTGTCGCACTCCGCAACGCATTTGCAACATGTGGAGCACCATTGAAGGTCACATGATCGAAGGGCGCATCCATGTGAAGCTGGTGGGGGAGGTTCTTGGATACTGAGACAGATGTCAGAAGAAATTGAAGTCGGAAGTGGGAATGCGGAAGTCGGAATGACAACGCAAAGGGCAGAGAAGTTCGAAGCCGGAATGCGGAATGCGGAAGAATAGGGCAGAGGGCATGGCGCCTGGCGCATCGTGTTGACAGGCAGCAGATATTGTCGACCGCCTAACTCATAATAACAGGAAAAACTTCGATGAATAACAACATAAAAGTGGAAATTGGAACAGCCGTTGACAGTCTGCGCGATGAAATGATCGAAACCCTGGTTGGGCTGGTGCGGATTCCCAGTGTGGTCGGCAACGAGGGGCCGGCACAGGAATTTATGCAGCGGCAGTATGAAGGCCTGGGGCTGGAGGTCAGAACATTTGAAGCCGATAAAGACAAGGTCGGTCAGCATTCGGCTTACGTGGAGAGTGGTTTGCCGTTCGAGGGGCGACCCAACGTCATCGGTGTGCTGAAAGGTGATCCAACCAAAAAGTCGATGATATTGAACGGCCATGTCGATGTGGTTTCCCCCGAGCCGGCGGACCAGTGGCAGCACGATCCCTGGGGGGCTGAGATCGAGGACAATCGCCTGTACGGCCGGGGGGCGGTGGACATGAAAGCCGGCGTGATTGCCAATTTGTTTGCCCTCAAGGCTTTGCAGAAGGCCGGCATCGAGCCGGGTGGAGACGTCATGCTGCAAAGCGTGGTGGAGGAAGAGGCCGGCGGCGGCGGGGGCACCCTGGCCTGCTTGATGGAGGGTTACACCGCCGACGGCATGATCATCACCGAACCGTTTATGATGCCGGTGATCAGCCATCCCGGGATTTTATACTTTCGGGTCAAAATCAGGGGCCTGGCGGCCCATGCCGGTCACGCGCACCTGGGGGTCAATGCCATCGGCAAGATGATGAAAGTCTACCAGGCCATGGTGGACCTGGATCTGCAGCGGGCTGCAACCCAAAGATTTGATTTATATCACAAGGTTGAGGGCCGATCGTGTCATTTGAATATCGGCACGCTCAACGCCGGCGACTGGGTGTCAACCGTGGCCGGTTTTGCCGAAATGGCCTGCCGGATTTCTTTTATACCGGGCGAAAGCATGGCTGAAACCAAACAGACCGTTGAACAGGTCATTCAAAGTGTGGCCCGGGCTGACGACTGGCTCAAAGACCATCCACCGGAAATCGAATGGTTCGGCTGGCATACTGAGCCCTGGTACCAGGAGCCGGATGATCCCTTTGTCCAAACCGTATTGCCCTGTTTCGAATCAGCCATTGGCCAAAAATTGGAAATATGCGGAGCCACAGCCGGTCTGGACAATCGCTTTTCAACCTTATTCGGATTTCCCTCTATCTGTTTCGGACCCAACGGCAAGAATTATCACAGCTTCGATGAGTACGTCGATCTTGATTCGCTGGTTGTGGCGACCAAGGCAGTCGCTCTTGCTACTTTGCAATGGTGTTCGGGAGACAGGATGGTGGAGACAAGATAGAAATTCCAGTGCTGAGGTAGATTGCAGTCATCAGCAATCATATCGATACCACCTGCGTCTTTTTGAGGGATTGTGAAAAAATAAACAATTGACATTGGGCAGAGCCAATTATCACTGACCCTGCCCCTATGGCTTTAATTTCAATTCTAGAATCTCACCCTGGCGCCGGCCATCACGATATCGATGTCGTCGGGATTGCTGCCCTGATCACGCTCCAGCATGTGCAAATAATAGGAACCATAAAATTCAACACTGCGCCAGGGTGTAAATACGTAGGCCAGTCCAAACGTATCCCCTTCGTCGCTTTCGGCCGATAGGTGTTTGGTGCGGGCGTAGAAAGCTGAGGCGGCATGCTTCTTTTTAAACTTGTAGCCGATTTTCCCAAAAAGGTTCCAAGGATTCTTGCCGTTCTGATCCCGATAGGCGTACGAAGCAGTCAGATTCAAACCGGATTTCAGCAGAATTGAAGCCGAAGAGCTAAACTGCCCCTCGCGGGTGCCCCCAGCGCTGTCACTGGAATTGCCGTAGTCGGCCCAACCAGCCGCCGCGGCCAGTCTGCCCATGCTAGTATTACCGGCATAACGTGCTGCCACATCCCATTCGCTGTTGCCTTCGAAACTGATGGAACCAAAAAGCCCTTGCCAGCGGGGTGTATCCACGCGTACGCGGTCTTTGCGGCTCAGCCCGTCGAAATTGCTGCGGGAGTCCTTGACGCTGACACCGATTTCACTGCCGTTTGCTTGAAACTCAAAACCGCCACCGACATCCGACACCGCTGAGTAGGCCGCCACGGCGGTGCCCGACAAATCGATTTCGGCGGTACCATTTGAGGCCGTATCACCTTGCCCCAACCGCACGGTAATATTTTTTTTCAACCCAGATATCCATGTGCCGCTCATTGAAGCTCACTTTGGCGGGGATATCACTATCATCGTCCATGCTGACGTCGCTTGACGGGTTAGACTTCATCTCCACTTCCCAGAGAAGCCCAACTCTCCAACCATCTTTGAATTTATTTGACCCCCTGAAACGAAAGCGGGTCGTGGAGTTGGAGTTGTCTACAAAAAACCATTCAGCGCTCTGCCCGTCATTGGCATACAGGGCCGCCCGGTTGATCTGGCCGGAGATAGCAAATTCGATGGCGTAGGCGGGAGCCGCAATCACCATGAAGGCCGCCGGCAAAAGCAGTGCGATATAAAATAATTTAGACAGATTCTTCATCAAAGTGTTCCTCCAATAATTAAATTCAGCCAAGCTCTGAGTCCAGCGGGACACTATTAACTATCGGCAATTCCATAAAAATCTTAATTTTATTTTCGCAAGGCTTGAAAGGAAATTGAGAGTTAAAATTGGAAGCAAGAATTATGGTGAGTTTAGTTTAGTAACTTAATATATGTTTTTCGGCACGAAAAAACATCTTGACAAATATATTAGTATACTAGTATATCAGTTTCAAAATCAGTATGCGCCGAATGGTTCCTGATCCCTATTATTCCTCGTTCCATCCCACATTCAATAGGCAAGCGCAAAAGATTCGTTTCTATTCCGGCAGGAATTCCGGTTTACTGATCGAAGGCGTTCGCGCCGAACTCAAAACCCAAAAAGGAGGGAATTATGAAAAAGAGTATGTTTATTTTCGTTTTAGTATTGGCTCTGGCCGTGTCAGGGGCTGCCATTACGGCCGGAGCGGCCGAAAAAGATACCTTTGTTTTCGCCAGTTATGGCGATGTTAAGGACTGGGACCCGGCCGTCGCATTTTCATTGGAAGTTTTCATGCTGCGCCAGGTTTACGAAGGTCTGACGGTTTACAACACGCCCGGCCAAGAGCCATTGATTCTGCCCGGATTGGCCACTTCCTGGTCCACCTCAGACGATGGTTTGACCTGGACCTTCAAGCTACGTCAAGGGGTTAAATTTCATGACGGAGAGCCCTTCAATGCTGCGGCCGTGAAATACGTCATCGACCGCAACAAAAAAATGGGCAAGGGAGCCGCCTTCATCTGGGCGGCGGTGAAAGAAGTCAAGGTTGTCGATGATCACACCGTTCAATTCTTTCTCAAATATCCCGCTCCGATCGATATCATCGCTTCGGCCCAGTACTGCGCCTGGATGTACTCACCCAAGGCCGGTGAGAAAGGCACGGACTGGTTCATGCAGGGCAACGCCGTCGGCACCGGTCCCTACAAGCTTGACAGTTGGGAGAAAAGCCAACAGGTAGTTTTGTCAGCCTATGGGGACTACTGGGGCGGCTGGAAGGATAGCAATTTCAAACGGGTTATCCTAAAGGTGGTGACCGAGAAATCGACCCAGGTGCAGATGCTCAAAAGCGGTGAAGCCGATTTTGCATCGTTGATTCCTATCGATTCCTTTCCCGGTTTGAGGAAGGATCCGGCGGTTAACATGCTGACGCCGCCTTCCTGGAAAAACTACATGTACCTCATTAACGTCAAAAAATTCCCGACCGACAACTTGAAAATTCGGCAGGCCATCAGCTATGCCTGTGATTATCAGGGCGTGATCGACGGTGTTTTGAACGGCGGCGGTTCAATCCCCAGCGGCCCGATTCCTGCTACCATGTGGGGTCACAATCCCAATCTCCGGATTTATAATTTTGATCTGGAAAAAGCCAAAAAATTGGTGAAAGAAAGCGGCATCCCCAAAGATAAACTGAAGATTACCATCGCCTATATCGGTACCAGCCAGGTTTACAGCAATGTGGCCCAGATGCTGCAGGCCAATCTCGCCCAGATCGGCATTACCGTGGAACTGCTGCCCGGCCCCTGGGGCACCATTTGGGATAAGGCCAAGAAACTTGAGACGGCACCCAATGTGCAGTCCATGGCCTGGTGGCCGACCTATCCGACGCCCAGCGACTGGCTGATCGGGTTGTGGCGGACGGAGGAAAAAGCCCTGTTCAACCTCTCCCACTACGCCAATTCGGAGTATGACAAATTGGTGGACGACGGCGCGGCGGCCGAGGGGTTTGACAAAGCCAAGGCTATTGAGTTGTACAGCAAAGCCCAAAAGATTCTAGTCGACGATGCGGTGGCGGTTTTCTATGCCGATGTGAATGATCAGGCCGGCCACAGAGCAGACATCGGCGGTTTCGCTTACAATCCGTCCTACAACATTGCAAGGATTTATGATCTGTATAGAAAATAGAATGGCGGGAAGTTTTTGCGCTAAAGACTATAACTAGCTTGGCATTATCATCTTGCCTTGTTGATTGCGTGGAATAATTTTAGATTTTGGATTGCGGATTTGTGGTCTCGCTCGCGCAGCGCAGGCGCTTGCGCCGCGTGTCGCTCCATCATTTTTATTTGAATTGTAGTTGGGCGTGAATTCAAAAATCCGCAAACCATATCCATCCAATCTTGTGATGAAAAAGTACATCGGAAAACGCTTGGCTTACACCCTGCTGGTCCTGTTCGGGGTTTGTACCATTACCTTTTTCGTTTCCCGGATCATTCCCGGAGACCCGGCCACCATGTGGGTCGGCCCCAAACACACCCAGGAGCAGCTGGATGCCGCCCGCAGGGAACTCGGTCTGGACCGGCCTTTGCTGGTCCAGTATCTGAATTATCTGGCCAACCTGCTGAAGGGCGATCTGGGCGTGTCCATCCGGACCAAGCAGCCAGTGCTCGAGGAGGTCGGTCGCCGCTACGCGGCCACTTTCGAGCTGGTGACCGTTTCCATATTGATCGCACTGGTCATCGGCATCCCCATGGGCGTCATTTCGGCCGTGAGAAAGGACAAGCCTATCGACCATGCCAGCCGGACTTTTTCCATATCCGGCGTGGCTATGCCCGTTTTCTGGCTAGGCTTGATCCTCCAGATGACCCTACACGGCAAGCTGGGTTGGTTTCCACTGCAGGGCCGGATCGGTTCGGTGATCCTGATCGATCATCCGATTGCCCAGATTACCGGATTTTACCTTTTCGATTCTTTGATTACCGGCAACTGGCCGGCATTTGTCAGCTCGATCAAATTCATGGCCCTGCCGGCATTGACCATGTCTTTTGCCTCGCTGGCCATCGTGACCCGCATCACCCGCTCCTCCATGTTGGAGGTCATGCGCGAGGACTACGTCCAAACCGCAACAGCTTACGGCGTCAGCCAGCGGACCATTTTATACAAATATGCTTTGAAAAACGCCCTGATTCCGACCATCACAATCATTGGTTTAGCCTATGGGCTGATGCTGGGCGGGTCGGTGCTGGTGGAATCGATCTTTGATTGGCCGGGACTGGGCAGTTACATTGTGCTCTCCATCACCCGCAACGATTTTCCGGGCCTTGTCGGCTCAACCCTGATTTTCGCCGCGACCTATCTGACCATTAACCTGATTGTCGATCTGATTTATTTTTTCGTCGATCCCCGGATCAAACATCCGGGCCGCAAGGGATAAGCCATGGCTGACGTTCTTACCGCCCATACCAATTTTCGCTGGGAGCGACTTCGCTATTTCATTCATCTGTCGCGCAAAAACCCGTTGTTTATTATCGGTCTGGGGGTGGTGGCCTTACTAATCGTCGCGGCCCTGTTTGCGCCCTGGATCACGCCATACCCGGGCGACGCCAAGTACGCCATCCATTTCGGATCGAAACTCAAGCCGCCGTCGATGGAGCATTTCTTCGGGACCGACGCCCTGGGGCGCGACATATTTACCCGGGTAGTCTTCGGTGCCCGGATGTCCATCCGGATCGGGGTGACAGTGTTGGCCATCGCGCTGGCCATCGGGGTTCCCCTGGGCTTGGTGGCCGGCTATTTTGGCGGCCGGGTCAGCGATATCATCATGCGGATCAGTGATATATTTCTGGCCTTCCCCTCGCTGTTGCTGCCCCTGGCCATCGCCGCCGCTTTGGGCCCGTCGATCACCAATGCCATGATCGCTATCGCAGTGGCCTGGTTTCCCTGGTACGTCCGGATCGTGAGGGCCCAGGTGCTGACCATCAAAGAACAGCTCTATGTCGAAGCGGCCCGTTCCATCGGCGTGAGTCGGCTCAGTATACTGGTCAAACACGTGCTGCCCAATTCCATGGCGCCGGTCATTATTCAGGCCTCCATGGACATGGGCTACACCATTCTGACTGCGGCCGGATTATCCTTCATCGGTGTGGGAGCCCGACCGCCGACGGTGGAATGGGGACTGATGATTACCGACGCCCGGGCTTACTTTCTCGACTTTTGGTGGACGGTGACCTTTCCGGGCCTGGCCATCTTTGTGACTGTGCTGGCCTTCAATCTGGTTGGTGACGGCCTGCGAGACATTCTTGATCCCAAGGTCAGGGATTGATAGGGGCAATTTGGGTTTGCGGATTTCAGATTGCGGATTTTTTGTATCGCTTTGCTATATCTTTAATTAATTTGTTGAGAATGCAGGCCAAAAATTCAACATCTAGGTGGAATAAAATCGAGATTAATCATTGAAAGTAGCCTTCTAAAAAAAGTGATTTTCACCAGTCTGGTTAGAGATTTACGGTATGGCTAAGCCGATCCTGGAAATACAGGGCCTCAAGACCCACTTTTTCACTTACAACGGGGTGGTGCGCGCGGTGGACGGGATCGACCTGAGCCTAAACCGCAACGAGGTGATCGGCATCGTGGGTGAAACCGGCTGCGGCAAGTCGGTGACCGTTCGGTCCACTATGGGACTGGTTCCCGAGCCGGGGCGGATTGTCGCCGGGCGGGTCTTGTTGGACGGCGACAACTTGCTGACCAAAAGTGATGCCGAGCTGCGGCAGATCCGAGGTGCCCGGATGTCGATGATTTTCCAGAACCCTTTGTCCTCGTTGAATCCGGTGTTTACAATCGGAAACCAAGTGGGCCACGTGATCGGTATTCATCAGAATATGAACAAAAAGGAAGCTCGCCGCCGAGCCGTTGAGGTCTTTGAACTGGTGCGGCTGCCGGATCCCGACCGGCTGTTGACGAAATATCCCCATGAACTCAGTGGCGGGATGCTGCAGCGGGTTATGATCGCCATGGCTTTGTCTTGCCGGCCGGAGGTGCTGATTGCCGATGAGCCGACCACGGCGCTGGACGTGACCATTCAGGCCCAGATTCTCTCTTTGATGCTGAGGCTTAAAGATAAAACTGGCACGGCGGTCATCATCATCACCCACGATCTGGGAGTGGTGGCCGAAACCTGCGACCGAGTGGCGGTAATGTATGCCGGTTTGGTGGTGGAGCGCGGTCCGGTGCAGGCGATTTTCAATCAGCCGTTACATCCCTACACTGAAGGATTACTGTCATCGTTGCCTGGACGTCAGTCTGCCGGCGATGAGCTCAGAACCATTGAAGGGAAAGTGCCGGATCTTATTTACTTGCCGACCGGCTGCCGGTTTCATCCGAGATGTCCGATCGCACAGGAAATCTGTGAACGGGAAGTTCCCGAGTTACTCGAAAAGGATGCCGGCCGGGTCGTGGCCTGTCATTTTCGATGAAGCTGGATACTCGATTCTGGATACCAGGAATATAGCGGTATAAGGTCTAAGGTGTAGGGTGTAAGGTTAAGGCATTCGGTTTTCGGCGTTCGGCATTCGGTACTGGATGTCAGATACCAGATACCGGATGCTGGATACCAAGAATATAAAGGTATAGGGTGTAGGGTATAGGGTTTATGGTTAAGGGCCTTCGGCAACCGGCAAAGGAATGTCGCTATTTAATCAGGGAAACCATGTCGATCCTTACCCGATGCTGACTGCAGGATAAGGCATGCTTGATTTTAACAACGGACAACCGACAACGGACAACTGACAACGAATTACTTAATACTGACTTGAGGGCACCGGAATCTGAATTTTTACTGATGTTGAAAGAAACTTATTAAACCCATGGCCTTGATTGAAGCCTTGAACATAAAAAAGTATTTCCCTTCCCAGGACGGTCGGGTGGTGAAGGCCGTGGACGATGTGTCTTTTGCCATCGAAAGCGGAGAAACCGTGGGGATGGTGGGAGAGTCCGGCTGCGGCAAGTCCACCATTGGCCGTGTGATTTTGAACCTGATTGAACCCAGTGCCGGGCAGCTGCGGTTCGAGGGCCGCAATATTTTCGAGCTTCCACGGAAAGAACGGCGGGCGCTGCGCCGCAAGATGGGAATTGTTTTTCAAGATCCGTATTCATCCCTGAATCCCCGAATGAATGTGTTGCAGATTGTGGGTGAGCCTCTGGTTGTGCACCAGCAACTAAAAGGGACGCAACTCAGGCAACAAGTCATTCATCTCCTGGAACAGGTAGGACTCAAACCGGAGCAGATCAATCGCTATCCGCACCAGTTTTCCGGGGGTCAGCGACAGCGCCTGGGGATTGCCCGCGCTCTAGCGCTGGGTCCAAAGTTTTTAATCCTGGACGAGCCGACCAGTGCGCTGGATGTATCGGTTCAGGCCCAGGTGCTTAATTTAATCAAAAGGCTCCAGGCGGCCCAAGATCTGACGTATTTGTTTATCACCCATGATTTGAATGTGGTTCGCCATATTGCCGACCGCGTAATGGTGATGTACCTGGGCAAAATTGTCGAGGAGGGCTTGAAAAGCGAAATATTTGAGAGACCCCTGCACCCATATACCCTGGCGTTGCTTTCGGCCAACCCGAAAATCGATCCGAATTTAAGAGGCGAGCGAACCCTGCTCGAGGGCGATGTGCCCTCCCCGGCCGATCCACCACCAGGCTGCAGCTTTCACACCCGCTGTCCCATTGCTGAAGCCAAATGCCGCGAAATCGAACCGGAGTTGCGGCGGATCGGCGATCGGAACGTTGCCTGTCATTTGGTTTGAGATTATAAGGAACTGTTAATATGCAAGATCCATCATTTACTAACCTCTCCAATCAACCGGGAACGTTATTATTGCGCACCCAGGTTTATGAGTACCTGCGCCAGGAGCTCAAAAAAGAAAACCTGAAACCGGGCATGTCTGTCAGCATGAATGAACTCATGACCAACCTGGGTATCAGCCGGACGCCTCTCAGAGATGCTCTGCTGCAGCTGCAAAACGAGGGCTTCGTGACATTTTTACCGCAGCGGGGGATCAGAATTAATGAGCTGACGCGAAAGGACATTGAAAACATGCATGAAATGTTGGGCGCATTGGATTCCAGGGTGCTGCTGGCAGTTTTTGACAAAATCGGCATGCCTGAGATAGAGCAAATGAAGCAGATTAATGAAGAGATGGGCAAAAATCTGGCCGAGCAGAATTTTCCACGCTACTGGAACTTAAATACTGCTTTTCACAATGTTTACCTGAACCTATCCACCAATGACCTCATTTTAAACCATATCAACATCATCCGTCAGCGATTGTTTGAATTCGGCAAAAAGGATTGGAGCCTGAGGCGCAAACATGTAATTCACAAGGAACATTTGATCCTGATGGAGCTTATCGAAAAGGGCGATGCCGTGGCCGCGGCCGACTTTATGCGGGATCAGCATACCCTTCTTGATCTAGACGCGAAAATATCTTACTCAACCTAAGGAGCAAATGCTCGCGATGAACCTGGATGAATATGCCCAATGCGATGGTCTGGGGCTGGCCAAAATCATTCACACGGGAGATATTATGCCCGTCGAAGTCGCCGAACTCTTCATTGGGGCCGTGGAAAAAGTCAATCCCAAGATCAACTCCGTGATTGAAGTTTACGATGACGCATTGGATATCGCACAGGTCACCGCCGGGATCGGCGGACCGTTCTGCGGGGTCCCGTTTTTGAGAAAAGACCTGGGCGCCACCGAAGGCGGCCGGCTGCAGGAATGGGGCAGCCGTCTTTTCAAAGGCTACATACCGGATAAAGATTCTTATTTAATGACCCGTTTCAAAAAGGCCGGCTTGGCCACCCTGGGCCGCTCCACCGTGCCGGAGCTGGGAATTTCCGGGCAGACGGAAACCGTTTTGCAGGGGATCACCTGCAACCCCTGGGCGCTGGATCTCATGGCCGGCGGCTCCAGCGGGGGGGGGCGGCCGCCAGTGTTGCCGCCGGCATCGTCCCGGTGGCCCATGCCAGCGACGGCGGCGGGTCTATTCGCATCCCGGCTTCTTGCTGCGGCCTGGTCGGATTGAATCCATCACGGGGCCGGATCAGCGCCGGACCGGACCGGCAGGATCCCATGTTCGGCCTGGCGCGGGAGTTTGTCGTCAGCCGCAGTGTGCGGGATACGGCCGCCATGCTGGATGCCGTCCATGGCGCGGCAGTGGGTGATCCTTTCATTATAATTAAACCTGAGCGATCCTATCTCGAAGAGCTGTTAATACCGATCAATAAATTGAAAATCGCCTTTACCGCCGAGGCCTGGGGGCCTTATCCGGTGGAGGATGAGATCCGCCAAACAGTGGAAAAAGTTGCCGCGGTCTGTGAAGACATGGGCCATGACGTTGAAATCAATTCACCACCGTTGGATTTCGTCAAAGTGAACTCGGCGGTAATGAATGCTTTTGGATTGGCTGACGCGGGCATCGCTGAAGATGCCAAGTTCATGGGCCGGGAATTGAGCCTGGAGTATCTCGAGCCGGGTACCCTGAAGATGATTGAACGGGCTCAACACCTGACCATCGCCGAGGCCATGGCGTCTTTTGAGATCATGCGGCAGGCCAGGTATATTGTGGGGCGGTTTTTTCAGAAATATGATTTGTTGATAACGCCTAGCCTGTCCATTTTACCGCAGCCTCATGGAATTTTCAGTACCAAACGCGATGACCTGGAGCCCCACGAATTCTGGGATCAAGATTTCAGGATCTTTCAGCACATGGGATTGTTCAATGTAACGGGCACGCCTTCGGTTTCTCTACCGCTGGGACAGAGCGATTCCGGCCTGCCCATCGGGGTGCAGTTTGCGGCGCCTTTTGGCGATGAAGCGGCTTTAATCCGTATTGCGGCCGCCTTGGAAGATGCCATGCCCTGGAAGGATCGGATACCGCCGGTGCATGTCAGCCGCGAATGAATTTTGGATTTTAGATTGCGGATTTTCGATTGGTGGTATCGCCGCGCTCTATCTATTTGTTAAACCGGCTGGGTATCCTAAATCCCAAATCCAAAATCCAAAATATAAAAGGATGATCAATGAATGAAATAGATAAGCAAATTGTCGACAGCGTCGATGACCTATCCGACGATATCCTTGACTTTGCCAGCCGGCTGGTGGCTGAACCCAGCACTCTGGGAAATGAGGTCTCGGTCATGGAGGCTATGGAGGCGGAATTGAAAAAGTTGTCCTTTGAACCCACCCGCATTCCGATTGATCCAGTCGAGCTTGCGCGGCATCCCGGATTTGCCCCGGTGCCCTGGTCCTATGAGGGGCGCTTCAATGTGGCTGCGCGCCGGGAAGCGGCTGCCGCAGGAGGACACAGTGTGATCTTCAACGGCCATCTGGATGTGGTCAGCCCTGAACCGACGAAACTATGGGACCGGGATCCCTACGACCCCTTTGAACGGGACGGCTGGCTTTACGGCCGGGGAGCCGGTGACATGAAATCGGGGGTGGCGGCCATGACCTATGCCGTGCATGCGGTGGAAAAAGCCGGGTTCGGTTTCAAGGCTCCGGTGACCATCGAAGCCGTAATCGAAGAAGAATGCGGCGGAAATGGCGCTTTGGCCTGTGTGGCCGCAGGCCATGATGCCGGGGCCGTTCTGATTCCCGAGCCGTTCGGGCGGACGATTTTGACGGCCCAGCTGGGGGTCATGTGGTTTAAGGTCAGCCTGATCGGGGTTCCGCGGCATGTGCTCGAGGCCACAGCCGGGGTCAACGCCATTGAGAAGTGTATTCCACTGATCGCCGCCTTGAGGAAACTGGAAGCCGAGTTGAATCATGAGATCCACCCCCTTTACGAGGACATCGGGCACCCGATAAATTTGAACATCGGTATTATGAAGGGTGGGGACTGGCCGTCCACTGTGCCGGCGGCAGCCGAATTTCATGGCCGCCTGTCTTTTTCCCCGGGGGTAACCTACGATCAGACCTGTCAGAGGATCATTGATACCATCGATCAGGCGACCCGGCAGGATCCCTGGTTGGCTGAAAATAGACCACAGGTCGAATTCTATGGCTTTCGATCCGAAGGCCACGAAGCTACCCGCGACCAGCCGGCCTTTTATACCCTCAATGCCTGCCATCGGGAGATGTTCGGTCTGGATGCAGAGAGTGCGGTATCCACCGCCACAACGGATGTACGGGCCTACCACCATTACGCCACAGCCCAGGCAACCTGCTACGGCCCGGAAGCTGAGAATATCCATGCCGCCAACGAAAGGGTAAAAATCGAGAGCGTGATCGACACCGCCAAAGTTTATGCCCTGTTCCTGGCGCGCTGGTGCGGGCTGGTGGAATAAAGCCGATGGCTTGGTAACCATCCCGAAACCAGACGGTCGCAGACAGGGTATGACTGGAGTGTTTCCTTAGTAGAGAGTTATTGGTTATTTGTTATTGGATAGAGGAATCAGATTGGTTTTCAGAAATTTTCATCTTGATTTAATAATTGAAAATAGAATACATATTTTTCAGTTAATTGATTCGCGGAGTTGATATATCGGAATCAATCTGGAAATTTCCTAATAACCCTAACAAGGTCAACCCAAAGAGGAAAATATAATGGACGGATTCTACGGCCGCATACTAAATGTCGATCTTAACCGGAAAATCTTTGAAATCGATAACATCGAAGATGCCGTTTATGAAAAATACCTGGGTGGCAAGGGCCTGGCCTCTTACCTGTTGTACCAACTAAACCCGCCGGGCGTGGATCCTTTGGCGCCTGAGAATATACTGATTTTCACCAACGGTCCTTTCGGGGGCAGCACGCTCTGGGGTTCCTGCCGCTATGGGGTGTTCACCAAATCGCCCCTGGCCGGATTCTTTACCGAATCTTATTCCGGCGGAAAAACCCCGGATGCCATCGACGCCACCGGATTCGATGCCATTGTCATCCGGGGCCGCTGCAATGAACCGACGGTGCTGACCGTCTACCCGGAAGGTGTCGATTTTCGTGCTGCGGGCGATCTGTGGGGCCAGGAAACCTTCGGAGTTGAAGATGCCATCAAAGAGCGGTTTGCCAGGGAGGAATATCGCAAAAAAGGGGCCGTGGTGATCGGTCCGGCTTCTGAAAACCTGGTGCGCTTCGGCTGCATCAAGAACGATGTCTGGCGCTCGGCCGGCCGCACCGGCGCCGGGACCGTGATGGGATCAAAGCAGGTCAAAGGCATTTTGTTTACCGGCAACCGCAAACGGACTCATGCGGATCAAGCGGGCGTCAAAGAATTTTCCAAAAATTTTATGGCCGAATTCAAAGATCATGCAGCCGCTAATGCCTACCGTACCTTGGGCACCCCCATGCTGGTTAAAATGACCAACACCGCCGGTGCCTTTCCCAACCGCTATTGGACCAAGGGCACCATGGACAACTGGGAAAATATCAGTGCCGATGCGCTAGTTGAAAAAATGGATCCCACCCCTCATGGTTGCGGTAAATGTTTCATGCAATGCGGCAAGCTGGGCACGGTTAAGGAAGGGAGGCATGCCGGCCTCAAAATTGAAGGCCCGGAATATGAAACCATTTTCGCCTTTGGCGGTTTGTGCCTGATAGACAGCATCGAAGAGATTGTCTATTTAAATGATATTTGCGACCGTTTGGGCATGGACACGATTACGGCCGGCAATTTGTGCGCTTTTACTATCGAAGCCGCCCGGCGGGGGAAAGTTGACTACAAAATTGACTACGGCGAGGTGGATGCGATTGCCGAGTTATTGAAGATGATGGCCCGGCGGGAAGGGATTGGAGAGGTGTTGTCCCAGGGTATCAAACATGCTGCCAGTCAGTGGGGCCTGGAAGATATCGCCGTGCATGTCAAAGGCATGGAGCCGGCCGGATATGATCCCCGTTCTCTCAAAGGCATGGGTTTGGCCTATGCCACCTCGGACCGCGGCGCCTGCCATTTGCGGGCTACCTTTTACAAACCGGAGCTGGCCGGCATGATTCCGCCCGAGCAAATTGAAGGCAAAGCCGAGATGTTCTTGGATTTTGAAGACCGGTTGGCTATTTTTGACACCTTGATCCTGTGTCGTTTTTACCGGGATTTCTACCTGTGGGATGTCCTTGAAGATATCATCCATAAAGCAACCGGCCTTGATGCCGGGGAGGCGGCCCTCAAAGCAAAAGCCCGGGCCATTGCCACCCGGATTCGGCAATTTAACCTGCGGGAAGGCATGCAGCCCGCCGATGAACGTTTGCCCAAAGCACTGCACCAGGCCTTAACGGACACGGGTCAGGTGATTACCGAGGAGCAGTTGGAAGTGATGCTTAAAGAATACTACCAGTTGCAGGGATGGGATGAAAATGGGCAGATAGTTGAACAGCCCTAAATTAGTGGATCCTGCATCTTGTGTATCCGATGCTCAACGCCTCGAAAATTTTGGATTTTAGATTCGGATTTTAGATTGTTGGTATCGCTACGCTCAGTCCAAAAGATGCAGCGATGAGTGCTGAGGACTGAGGACTGAGGACTGAGGACTGAGCGAAGCGCTGCATCCGTCGCCTGTATCTGCTTTAACTCAGTCCCCAGTCCTCGTGACTCAGTCCTTTAGTTTTCAATAAACGCCTTTAACTCACCCAAGCCTTCCTTGATTGCCGGCAGGTCGATGCCGGAATAGGCCATCCGGATATAGTTTTGATCTTCGCTTTCCATTGGTCGGCCGAAATGCAGGCGGGTGCAAAACGACACCCCGGTATCATGCAGCACCGTCCGGCGAAATTGGTCGTAGTCGGTCAGACCCGTTTTCTGCATGGCGCCGGTGACATTCGGCCACAGGTAAAAAGTGGCGTTGGGGCGGATGCAAGTGATGCCGTCGATGTCATTTAGCAGGTCCACGGTTAGATCGCGTCGCTCTTTCAGGGTGTCGAGTACCTGTTTCGTTTCGGTCTGATCGCCCGTTAATCCTTCTATGGCGGCATACTGGACGAAGTGGTTCGAACAGGACTCCTCGTTGACATTGAGCTTGATGATGACATCGATAATTTCCTGGGGTCCGATGGCGGCCCCCAGGCGCCAGCCGGTCATGACAAACTTTTTGGAGAAGGTATACAAAATTACGCAGCGTTCGGCCATCCCCGGCAGGGACACCAGCGATTTGCTCTGACCTGCGTATCGGATATCGAAATAGGCCTCGTCGCAAAGCACGTAGAGATCATGTTTGAGTACCAGTTCGGCAATTTTCTCCATTTCAGCCTGAGAACACTCGGCCCCGGTGGGATTCTGCAAATCGTTTAGCACGAGCAGGCGCGTCCGGGGGGTGATCTGCCTTTCGAGCATATCCGTGTCGATTTCGAAATTATCCCGGGTCTCGATGTAGCCGTAGGGCACCGCCTTGCCGCCATGGAATTCAATCTGCGATTCATAGATGGGATAACCTGGATTGGGGTATAATACTTCATCACCCGGATTCATCATGGTCAGGAAAAATTTGCCGATGGTCGGCTTGCCGCCCGGTTGAATGGCAACATTTTCTATCGAATACCGGGCATTGCGCGTGGCACTGACATCATCGGCCAAAAGCTCGCGCAATTGGGGAACACCGGCATTGGCACAATAGCCGGTTTTGCCTTCCTGCATGGCCTTGATGCCGGCGGCCAAAACGTTGGCCGGGGTCTTCAGGTTCAGGTCTCCCAGGTGAAACGGATAGACCTTATTGCCCTGAGCCGCAAAGGCCGTGGCTTCGGCCGAGACGGCAAAGGCGGTTTCGGTGCCTAAACGAGCGACACGTTCTGCGATGTTCATGGCTTTTCTCCTGAATGAGTTGTTTATTTATTGGACGATAGTTGCTATTTTGGGAATTGACCAGGTGGCTGGCAAGCCGGGAGGCCAGAAAGCTGGGATGCCAGGAGGCTATAAAGCTGGGAAGCTGTAGAAAAGCCTCCAAACCTTCCAGCTTCCCAGCCTTTTTGCCTACAATTCTTTTCAATCCTTGTAAAGTGCAATCCCCAATTCCTTGGCATTCACGATGCTGGGGGCGGCCTTGGGTGGTTCGCCTTCCAGAAAAGGCAGAATATCCGGTTGATTCCAGGCCGGGTAGCCGGACAATACAGCGGCCACGTTGGTGGCCGCCAGGGTCGCCATCCCTTCCCGGGTCCAGCGCGTTGCCGAAGCGATATGCGGGACGATGACCACGTTGTCAAGGTCGACCAGACCTGGTTTCATGGCCGGCTCATCTTCGAAAACATCCAGTCCGGCCCTGAAATCCGGATGCTTCCGGCAATGGTCGACCAGGGCCGCCTCATCGACCACCGGCCCGCGACTCGTGTTGACTAGAATGGCATTGTCTTTCATCAACGCTAAACTCTCGGTATTGATCAAATGGTGGGTCGATTCATCCAGCACGGTGTGAACGCTGACACAGTCAGACCGGCGCAGGACCTCTTCGACACTGGCGGCACGCGTGCAGGTAACCGGTTCCTCCCCGCGGGATTTTAGAAAATCGCCATAGGCGTCAATAAAATCTTCGAGGTCTTTATTCGGGTAAAGGTCGTGATAAACCAGGTTCATCTTATGGCCTTCGACCATCATGCGGGCGTAGGTTGCACCAATGCGGCCGGCCCCGATGACCCCCACGGTTTTACGCCATAGAAGTTCCCCCAGAAAAAGTGTCATCAGCCAGCCCTTGTATTTACCGGCCCGCAGAAATCGTTCGGCTTCGCCGGTGCGGCGGGCGGCGGCGAAAGTCAAGGCCACTGCCATCTCAGCGGTGGTTTCGGTTAAAACGCCCGGTGTATTGCCGACCGGCAGACCGTGCCTGGTGGCGGCTGCCACATCGACATTGTTATAGCCCACGGCCACATTGCTGTAGGCCGTACCGCCGGCGGCCTTGAGGGCGGCAAAGAGTTCGTCTCCCCAATCTTCAGTCAGTTGGCCCAAGACGCCGTCACATTGGTTGCCGATGGCGGTTTTGATTTCCGCCACGCTTAAAACGTCGGTGGATGAGCACAGTTCAACCCGGCAGCCGGCGGCGATCAGTGTTTCCAGCCAGCGAGAGCCGGGCAACTCTTTCGTGACGACGACGCGTTTGCTGCCGGAAGGATTATGAGTTTCCCATTGTTTTGGGGCCATTGCAGATACCTCCTTGAAAATCGAGTATGGTAAACATTCACCTGAGTCGGATTCGCCGAAGGCGGAGAATGGGGGTTTACAATTTAGCTGTTTCAGAGTGTTAATAGTCTTGGAGTATCGGAGTACTGGAGTAATGGGGTAGAAAAGAGACCATCAGACCGTCAGCCAATACTCCAACACGCCAGTACACCAATACTCCGAAATCTAATAAATTTAATACCCAACATAGACTATTATTTTGGGTTTTAGAACCCCAAATTTTTACTTGCCGTGTGATTCGCGCAGGACCTTTTTGGTAATCTTGCCCGAGCCGGTTTTGGGTAGCTCGGCCAGAAAAACGATGGCCTTGGGGGCCTTGTAGGAAGCCTGGTACTGCTTGCAAAACTCGATAATTTCCGCTTCGCTGGCCGTGGCATCTTTTTTCAGCACCACGGCAGCCCGCACCGACTCGCCCCACTTTTCATCCGGCACCCCAAAGACGGCCGCTTCCAGGATCTTGGGATGCATGTAAAGCACATTTTCAACTTCGGTCGAATATACATTTTCGCCGCCCGTGACGATCATGTCTTTTTTGCGGTCGACTATGTTGACATAACCTTCGGTATCGACGACGGCCAGGTCGCCGGTGCGCAGCCAGCCGTCGGTAAATGCCCGTTGGGTTTCATCCGGCAGATTCCAATAGCCGGTGGTGACGGTGTCACCGCGAACCCAGATTTCGCCGACCTGCTGTTCGTCGTCGGCTACGGGATTTGCATTTTCGTCCACCACCTTAAGCTCCACCCCCATGAAGGGCCGACCGGTTTTGGATTTGTATTTGAGCTGGTCTTCCGATGACAAGTCCAGGAGATGCTGCTTTAAAATGCTGAAAGTCAGATAAGGGCTGGTTTCGGTCATACCGTAGGTTTGAATGTAGTCGCAGCCAAAAGATTCCATAATGCTGCGGACCACCTGGGGTGCTATGGGGGCGCCGCCGCTGAGAATCACCCGCAAACTCGAATAATCATAGTTACCAACCCGGGGGTGCTTGATCATCAAATTGAGCATGGTGGGGATCAGGTTGCTGAGCGTGATGCGCTCGGATTCGATGGCTGCCATGACCGTTTGGGGATCAAACTGACCGACCATGACATGGCGGGCTCCCACCCAGGTAAAGGCAAAGGTGGCCCAGGCATCGGCCAGGTGAAACATGGGGGCAATATGGCCCCAACTGTCGCTGTCCGCCAACTTGAGTTCGGCGATCGTTCCCAGGGCGTGCAGGCAGACGTTTTTATGGGTGAGCATGACGCCTTTGGGGCGGCCGGTGGTGCCGCTGGTGTAGTAAAGATGGGCAACATCATCTTCCCGGACCGGAACCGGGTCGAAAACGCCCTCGTGGGTCCGGATGATTTCTTCATAGTCATGGCAGACAATTTGCCGGGGCACGGCTTCCTGTCCGCCGATCCAGATAATGCCTTCCAAAGGAGTATCTTCTTCGAGCAGGTCTTTTACCTGGGCGGCAAACAGCTTGTTGGCCAACAGATAACGGGAACCGGAGTCTCTTAAAATATAGGCGATTTCTTTGGGCGCCAATCGATAATTCAAGGGGTTTAAAATGGCACCGATTCCGGCCGCGGCATAATAAGTTTCCAGGCAGGCATGCGAGTTGATCTCCAGAGTGGATATGCGGTCTGCGGGTTCAATACCCTGGGCTTGGAAAAAACGGGCCAGCCCCGCCACCCGCTCGACAATCTGGGTATAGGTAAAAGAGTGCTCGCCGTCGACAACCGCTGTTTTAGACGGGTAAAATTCCACGGCCTTTTTGAGGGTCATCCAGATGTTCAAATCATTTGTCCTTTCATTACATATTGCAGCGCCTGCGGCTTAAATTGGGAATTTGAAATCATTTCTTCCATTTTGCATGCCTTTTCAACTTTTTTCCAGCATATGACGGGGCCAAATTACCATGTTCAAATTACCATGGTCATATTGGCAGTCAAGCATAAAAATGAAGGCCAATGTAGTATTCATAATTTTCTATTAATATGGTAGTACATGTTACGATCCTACCAAATCTGCTGAAATCAAATAAAAGAGGAGGGGGATGCTCAAAAGCCCACCACGCCGGGCAAATCTGCGTTTTGCAAGTTTGCTGGTTGCCGCCGCATTTGCGATATTTTGAGCCGGCCTGTTGTTAACCCCGCTGCGAATTTCCTGGGTTGCTGATCGGATCGGCTGGCCGGAGGAACAATCTATATTTGCGCGGCGACACTTGCTACCCGGCTAGGAAGACGACAGTTGAGTATCGAGGAAATTGATTACTTGGATCGATGAATGGATGCTTGTCTGTCTGCAAATGGTTCTTATTATGGGATTGGAGTTGCGGCACTTTTATTTCGGCAAAATACCAAACAGCAAAACACCGCCTGAGTTGTAGCCACCTTCAAGGAAGATCGATAAGATGACCAATCCGATTACCCGCCGGAGCTTTATAAACAAGCTGATAGCCGGCCTGGCCCTATTGGCGGGGGGAGGATCCGTCCCAATTGGCTGTTCCGGTCGCGGATCGGTCACCCCATCGCTGCGGCTGGTCTTTTACACAGATGTGCATGCCAGAACCGAATGGGAGACGCCCCAGGCCATGGCGAGTGCGGCCGATGCCATCAATGAACGCCAGGCGGACTTGGTTATCGCCGGCGGCGATCTGATTACGGACGGGTTCCGATCATCGGCCGCCACGGTGGCACCGCGCTGGGATGCCTACCTGAAAATGCAGCGCTCCATAAAAGCCGATGTCTATCCGATCATGGGAAACCATGACCTCGTGGCCGCGATGCCATCCGACGGGACACCCCCCGACGATGACCCTCGTGCCGTTTACCTGGATCGAATGGGGCTGGATCGAACGTATTATTCGTTTTCGGCGGCCGGCTACCACTTTATCATGCTAGATTCCATTCGGGTGACGCGGGATGAGTATAAGTACCAGGGCATCATCGGACCCGAGCAGTTGGAATGGCTGCAGCGAGATCTGGCGATGGTTCCCGGGGGCAGCCCGATAATCCTGGTTTCCCATATCCCTCTGCTCACCTCTTTTTTCAACGTCAGCAAAGGCGCTACCTATGCCGCCCGACCCAACCGGGTCGTCGTCAACAATCGTGAGGTTTTATCGACCTTCAAGGACCACAACCTCATCCTGGTGTTGCAAGGACATCTGCATGTCAGCGAATTGATCGAGTGGCAAAAAACGACTTTTCTCACCGGCGGCGCTGTTTGTGGAAAATGGTGGCGAGGTGTATGGTACGGCACGGAGGAAGGTTTTTACGACATAAGGCTGACCGGCAACCGGGTCGAATGTTCCTATATCGACTACGGTTGGGTCGCCAGACGTCCGCGGGATAAGTAACTCAGGCTAAGGTGGGAATAAAATTTCAGATCTATGATCCCAAAAAAGGTGATCCGTATGAGCCTTTAAATGTTTGTTAATTCCGGCGTGTTGGAGTACTGGGGTGCTGGAGTAATGTCTGAAGTCTGGATGCCTTCTCTTGCCCCAATACGCCAGTACTCCATTACTCCAGGTTCGAGACATTTCATAAGTTCTTGAAACCTTAGATCTACCTTTTTTTGCTCATAGTTATGAAAAAGAGTGAATACGCATATTCTTCATGCAGGCCAATAACCAACCGGATCAGCAATCAGCCTTGAATTTATTGCAGAGTGTTTCCATCTACTGGGAAAGGCGCCTGATTTTCATTTTTCTGATGGGATTTGCCAGCGGTCTTCCTTTTCTGCTATCGGGCGCCACCCTATCCATCTGGCTGACGGAGGCCGGGGTATCACTGACCGCCATCGGGCTTTTTGCACTGGTGGGCACGCCTTACAACCTGAAATTCTTTTGGGCGCCGTTTATCGATCGGGTTCCCGTTCCCATGCTATCCAGGATGCTGGGACGCCGGCGGGCCTGGATGCTGCTGATTCAGGTCGGATTGATGGCCTCGGTCGTTGCACTGGGTTTGAGCAAACCGCAAACAGCGCCCGAGATGACGGCGTTGCTGGCCTTAGCAGTTGCCTTTTTCTCCGCCAGTCAAGATATCGTCATCGATGCCTACCGTATTGATATCCTGGATGAAGACCAGCAGGGTGCCGGTGCGGCCATGACCCAGGCGGGCTATCGGTTCGGCCTCCTGGCGGCCGGCGCCGGGGCGCTGTATCTGGCTTCAAACATGGACTGGTCCCTCGTATACGGCATCATGGCCGGGCTCGTCTTATTAGGTTTTATCGCGGCCTTATGCGCCCCCGTTCCAAAGACTGATAAAATTATAAAAGACCAAGCGGATCAGGCCGGCAGCCGGCTTCACCGGGCGGTAGCGGCCCCCTTTGTGGAATTTTTTAAGCGCAATAGTCCCCAAACAGCCCTAATCATACTGGCCTTCATTTTACTATACAAGTTCGGGGACGCCTTTGCCGGCGTGATGGCCAATCCCTTTTATATTCGAATCGGTTTTACCAAAATAGAAATTGCCAATGTCAGCAAGATTTTCGGCGTATTCGCAACGCTTTCAGGCGTTTTTGCCGGCGGATTGGTTGTTAAACGCTTTGGAATTTTGCGAAGCCTATTTTATTGCGGCGTTTTGCAAATGCTCTCCAACCTGATGTTTGCCGCCCAGGCCGTGATCGGATCCCACGTGAGATTTCTGGTCCTGACCATCGGCATCGAAAACCTGTCCGGAGGAATGGGTTCAGCGGCCTTTGTGGCCTATCTGTCGGTCCTTTGCAACACGGCCTACACCGGCACGCAATTTGCGCTTTTCACTTCATTTATGGCCTTTGGCCGGACCTGGCTTTCAGCGATGTCAGGCTGGATTGCCGATCAGACGGACTGGGCGACTTTTTTTATCATCTCCACCTTCGTAGCCTTGCCGGGATTATTGATGCTGGTGTGGATGATAAAAAGACTGCCCATGACCCTTCAAACCGGCCGACAGGATTAATTTTCGACGGACTTATATACAAAATTAAGCATGAGGTCGATCTGGTCGAATTAATGGGTTGGGTTTCGATCACGCCGTCGAAACTACTACATCAGGCAGTTGTTAGTAGGTTGGGTAGAGGAACGAAACCCAACAAAACTTTCGGGATCTCAACCCAACCTACAAATCAAGCCCAAATCTAGCTTAACTGAGACAACCTTACTTTAGTAGATAGGCATGATTTTTAATATTCCCATAGCATATTCCGGTTTTCGTGAACCGGAATGTTCAGTTTCATCCCTCACCCCATCCACGGCTCCTTGACTAAGCAAAATGATTGAGTTTCCAGCCAGGATATGTTTTTAATAGGGTCATATATTGCAGCCGGCATTCAATTTGTGTAATGTATAGCCTTTTTTCATGGATCAAAGTCCAAATCCTGGAAATGCTGTTTTTCAAAAAGGAAAAATTTAAGGTTAAAAAATATGACCCTGCCAATTGAAAGCTTGTCAGAAGAGTTTGACCCCTCGTTTAAAATTTTCCATGAATTGATGGCCAAAAAAGTCAGGGAAGTATTGCTGGTTTCCACACCTTATGACGCCTGGATCATGGAGGAAGACTGCCGCCTTTCCGAGCGAATTATCCATGAATACCGGGGATTGAATCTCAGCAATCCGCCCCGCTTCACCTGGGCTTCGACGGCGGAAGACGCGCTGGCTGCACTGGACAAAAAGAATTTTGACCTGGTCATTACCATGCTGCATCTGGCCGATATGGATGCTTTTGTCCTGGGGCAGGAAATAAAAAAGAAAGATTCGGATCTGCCGGTGATTCTATTGACCCACAGTGCGCTGCCTTCTGATGAATCCAGCCGGGTTTTCACCCAGCCGCCCGGTATTGACCGCACGTTCGTCTGGTCAGGTGATACGGATATTCTGGTTTCGCTGGTTAAAAGTGCCGAAGACCGGATGAATGTGGCTTTCGATACGGAGTCGGCCGGTATTCGGGTGATACTTTTTGTAGAGGATTCCCCGGTGTATATCTCCACCTTGTTGCCGGTGCTCTATCGGGAGCTGGTCACTCAGACCCAGGCGGTCTTAGAGGAGGGTCTCAATGAGGAACACCGGCTGCTGACAATGCGTGCCCGTCCGAAAATCCTGGTGGCCCGAAATTATGAAGAGGCCGTTGGTTTCTATGAAGCCTATGAACCCTACGTGCTGGGGGTTATTTCCGATGTTCGCTTTCCGCGCAACGGCAAACCGGACGACAACGCCGGAGTGTTCCTACTGGCCAAAATAAAAAAAGATCGTTTCGACATACCGTTGCTGCTTACCAGTTCCGAATCATCCAATGCCGATAAAGCCACCGCCATTTCGGCTTCCTTCGTGGACAAGAATTCACCATCGCTGATCGCCGAGGTGAGATCCTTTTTTCTGGAACAGCTGGGATTCGGCGATTTCATATTCCGGATGCCGGACGGTCGGGAGGTCGCCCGGGCACCAAATACCCATTCGCTTGAAAAACTCCTACATAGCATTCCGGCCGAGTCCTTCCGTTATCACACCAGCCGCAATGACATTTCCCGCTGGCTGTTTGCCCGCACCGAAATTACGCTGGCTTCCAAAGTAAGGCCTATCAGAGATGAAGATTTTTCCAGCCTCGACAAACATCGCCAATATCTCATATCTATTATCCAGGCCCGGCGCAGCAGACGCCAAAAAGGGGTGGTGGTCAATTTTGAGGCCGGCGAATTCGATCTGGACACGGAGTTTTTTAAAATCGGTACCGGCTCCCTGGGCGGCAAAGCCCGGGGACTGGCTTTTGTCTCCAACCTGCTGCAGCGACGTGCCGAAATACATAAAAAATTTGAGAATATAAATATATTCGTTCCGCAGACCATGGTGATTACCACCGAGGGCTTTGACAAATTTGTGGAGCATAACGATCTAAAAAGACTTTCGAAAACGGATGATCCGGATGAAGAGATTGCCGCAGCCTTTTGCCGATCCTCCTTTCCCCAATGGATTGCCGATGACCTGAGAGCATATCTGGCAAAAATAACATATCCGCTAGCCGTCCGATCATCCAGCCTGCTGGAAGATGCCCAATTTCGTGCCTATGCCGGTCTGTATTGGACCTACATGCTGCCTAACGATGATCCGGATCTCGACACCAGGCTGGAGCAACTGATTAATGCCGTTAAGCTGGTTTATGCCTCCACCTACTTTCAAAGTCCCAAAGCGTTTTCCCGGCGAGTCGGTCAACGAACGGAAGAAGAAAAAATGGCGGTAATTATCCAACAGCTCGTCGGAGAGCAATATAATGACTATTTTTACCCGACAATTTCCGGCGTTGCCCAGTCTCATAACTACTATCCCTTTGCGAAAATGCAGCCGGAGGAAGGCATTGCGACGATTGCCCTCGGGTTGGGGAAAGTCGTGATGGAAGGCGAGAAGGCCCTGCGCTTCTCACCAAAATATCCGCAGATTTTGCCCCAGAGAACCACGGTGGATGATATCCTGGAAAATGCCCAAAGATTTTTCTTTTCATTGAAATTAGGAGGGCCTTATCCCGAACTGGGAATCAACGAGGATGCCAATCTCGCCAAACGCGAAGTCGACGAAGTCACCGAAGAGCCGCCCATGAAAATGCTGGCCAGCACCTATATCCCCGAAGAGCATCGTATGCGGGATACAACCGCCATTCCCGGATACCGTGTGCTGACATTCGCCCAGGTGCTGAAATATGATTTGTTTCCCCTGGCCGATTTGCTGACGGATATACTGGGAATCGGTGCGGAGGGAATGGGGTGCCCGGTTGAGCTGGAATTTTCGGTTAATTGGCCCTCCGCGCCGAAAAGTAAACCGGAATTTGCACTGTTGCAGCTAAGACCGATGACCGCCAGAGCGGAGTCCGGCACGGTGGAAATCAGCGAATCTGATTTCTCCCGGTCATTTTGCCGCTCCTACCATGCACTGGGAAATGCTGAAAAAGCGGATATGGCTGATATTCTTTATGTCAAACCGGATAAATTTGATGCTGCAAGCACCCCTGATATTGCGCGCGAAATCGGCGAGCTTAATTCCTTGCTGCTGGGACAGGGTAAAAAATATCTGCTTGTCGGCCCGGGAAGATGGGGGTCGGCTGATCGCTGGCTGGGGATTCCGGTCAGCTGGGCCGAGATTTGCGGCGTCGGCGCCATGATTGAAACTTCGTCGCCGGAGTTGAAGGCTGAGCCGTCCCAAGGCTCGCACTTTTTCCACAATATCTCGACCCTCGGGATCAATTATATCACGGTTTCGGACAACGGAGATGATTTTCTGAACTGGGACTGGCTGACATCACTGCCGATCGCCAATGAGACGGCATATGTAGCGCATGTCAGCCTCGCCAGGCCGTTTATATTGAAAGTCGACGGCCGCAGCTCACGCTGTGTGATGTACTTGGAGGAGCTGGCTTAACCGTTGCAATCGCTGAGAGTCTTTGACGGATTTTTCTATTTTAGATAACAGCACAGGGTATTCAAATTTAATGTGCCTAAATTTCAAATTTCAAAATCCAAATCCCAAACAAATACCAATATCCAAACTCCAATGACCGAAACCTTCCGATCACTTGCTGCTTGACTGGGGATTTTCTATATGCTGCGACTATTCATTAATCAAAATCAGCGACAAGTGAAGCACGGGTCGATTCGGGCAATACATCGCTTTGATAACGGTAAGCCGGATGATCGATGGCCACTGAAATAGCAGCGCCGCCCTTGACGGCATGAAGGGTCTCGGGCGGGAATTCGAAACGTAAAAAATGGACCGCTGAAGTTCTTGTTCCCGTCTCCCCCGCCAGGTCTTCATTGGCGATGGGCTCTACCGGGTCATAACCATCCACCTTAATCTGCACGCTGTGTTCGATGCCGATCAATTTAGCTAATGCCTGCTTGCTCTCTGCGGGATCCTCGTATTCAATCATAAACGTTGCTTTCCAGTTGCTGCCATCGGGAATCAGGGGGTTGTAGACATCCAACTCCTCCTGAATTACATCAGGTTCGAAAATGCGTTCGATGCGCAGCATTTCCTGAATCTGATATTGGATGGTCAGCCGGTCTTCAAAGAACAGCGTGGCATGGGGGCCGATCGGCACATTGCGGACTTTTTTATGACCGATAACCCGGGCTCGGAATTGCGGACGAATTTCCACGTATTTTTCCAGGCTATATAAATCTTCGCGGGTTAGTTTTTTCATAGGTATGATCCTAAACAGAATTTGGTTGATGGGTTGATTTGCTGATAGGTTGATTCGGTAAAATTATGCTTCAATTCATCATTTTATTATCAATGAAGCATCAATTGCCCAAAGAAAATGCAAATATGAAAAATTCCATATTTGCATTCCTTCAGTCAATCAACCGATTAACGATTTCTGTTGTCCTAATAAGCAGAAAGTCTTGGCTCAATGAACTCAATGAACTTGATCAACTTAATCAACTCTATATCCCATATGCTTTGCGCAGCAATGTGATCGGATGTTCGGCGTCGCTGCCATCCCCGACTCCCTGGGCCACGTGATGACCGGCCATGGGGCAATCGCTGCCGTAGTGGTCGGGCTCAGCCTTTTTCACCCGGCCGGCCACCGGTCTGACGATTTTCATCGCCGCGTCAAAGAACTCTTTCTTAACCGCGTAGGTGCCGTCGTGGCCGGAACATCTTTCGATTGTTTCCACCTGGGTATCGGTCACCAACTGGAGCACATCCCGGGTTTTCAGGCCGAAATTTTGGACGCGCTGATGGCAGGCTACATGGTAGGCCACCTTGCCCAGCGACACCTTAAAGTCAGATTTGAGCTTGTCCGCTTTGTGACGCAGCGCAAGGTATTCAAAAGGGTCGAAAAAGGCATCGCGGACTTTTAAAACCTCGGCATCTTCCGGGAAAAATAACGGCAGTTCCTGCTTAAACATTAAAACGCAGGAAGGCACCAGGGCCGTGAGATCCCACCCCTCATCCACGAGCTTGGCCAAACGCGGGATATTTGCATCCCGCGCATCCTGAATCGCCGCCAGATCACCCAATTCCAGTTTGGGCATACCGCAGCACTGGACATCCCGGGCCAGAATCACGGGAATACCGTTGTGTTCATAAACTGCCATCAGGTCTTCACCCGGGCCGGGTTCATTATAGTTGCCGTAACAGGTACCGAAAAGCGCTACCTTGCCGGTGGTCATCTCGGTCGGTTCGGGAGTCAGGGCCGGCACGGGTCTGCGCGCAGCACGTTTTGCTAGCGTGTCACTCTGGTAGGCTGGGAGATCGGCTTCGGCGTGAATGCCGAGTACACTTTCCAGCATTTTGCGGGCGAAACCTATTTTGTTGGCCGTGTTCACCAACTGGGCCACCAGGGGTAAACTGAATAACTTACCGTTGCGGTCGGTGGAAGTTAAAAATTTATCCCGGAAGCTGGTTTCGCCCTTTTTGAATTTGACCGCTTTGGCACGGAGCATGAGATGCGGAAAATCCAGATTCCACTCATGGGGCGGGACATAAGGGCATTTGGTCATAAAGCAGATATCGCATAAATAGCAATGATCCACGACATCCCAATAGGTCTCTTTAGGAACTCCATCCAACTCCATAGTTTCGGATTCGTCGACCGCATCGAACAGCGTCGGAAACGCCTGACACAAGTTGAAGCATCGCCGGCAGCCGTGACAGATATCGAATACCCGCTCTAATTCTTCAAACAGGGATGGCTCATTGTAAAACTCGGGAGTTTTCCAATCCAATGGGTGCCGTTGAGGCGTCTTGAGGCTTCCTTCTCCACTGCCTTTTTTGGGGGTGGACATATCAGTGTTCTCCCTGCTCTATTGGGTTAGGCGCGATTGTTGGAAAGACTAGTCATTGATTAGGCTTCGGGTGTCAGGTGTCAATGTTCTGCGCCGTGTCGACCAAAGCAAACGCCGATCAACTAAAGAAAGGACTATGTTATGACGCTTGGCCTTTGACAAATGTCGAATGTCGATTGACGAATGTCGAACCAAGGAATTCTGTCTATTTTAATTGTTAAAAAGAGCCGATCGAACTGTCGGATCACAGCCGAAGGCGACCTGCGGGGTCGAAGCCCGAAGAGCGAAGCCCCGAGGCTGAAGCGACTGCCACAATTCGTCAATCGTCATTCGACATTCTGTGTTTAGTCACCCAAGTTGTCCAGCGCTTTCTGGAAACGATTGGCGTGGGAACGCTCGGCTTTGGCCAGGGTTTCAAACCAGTCGGCAATTTCGTCAAAGCCCTCTTCCCGTGCACTTTTTGCCATACCGGGATACATGTCGGTGTACTCGTGGGTTTCCCCCGCAATGGCTGCTTTCAGATTTGAATCCGTGGCTCCGATGGGCAGGCCGGTGGCCGGATCACCCACTTCTTCCAGGTATTCAAGATGGCCGTGAGCATGTCCGGTTTCACCTTCGGCGGTTGAGCGAAAAACCGTGGCAACGTCGTTGTAGCCCTCGACATCAGCCTTGGCGGCAAAATACAGGTAACGCCGGTTGGCTTGTGATTCACCGGCAAAAGCATCTTTCAAATTTTGTTCCGTTTTGCTGTCTTTTAAATTGGCCATGTTTTTCCTTCCTTTTTGGGTGGGTTGTTGATGAACGGCTTATTCGTGCGAGTAGTCATATCTCTATAAGTATTCCTAAAATGCCTGTCAATATGAATTTGATTTAATATAGTATATAAGTTACGGTTCCATAAACGCAAAATAGGCAGTCCATCATGGGATTTTAAAGAGATTTTAAATTTCAGGATACTGGAGTGTTGAAGTATTGGCTGAAGTTTTGATGTCTAATCTTAGCATCCCAGGACTCCGGCAGTCCAATACTCCAAGATCGAGACTTTTTAATAACTACCGGCAATCTTATAGTTGCGAGTTATTGATTTGAAGTCCCACAAATTATAGTTTATTGTATGCCGCGAAAACAGAAGATAAAAAAAAACAGGTATACGCCGTCCGGCCCCAACGCGGTTAAACTGCTTGGGGGCCTGGTTGCCGATCAGTCCGGCGAGATATTTGAACTGGACGGATATGCAGCGGTTGGAATGGATGGTCCTATTCTGGAGCCGCTTAGGGTGAATCAGGCCCGCAAGATTCCGTATGGCAGTGAATTGATGTTTTTGCCTGATCGCAAGCCGGTATTGTTTAATCTGGCGACCCGGCATTGCGAAACATTGAATGAAAATCCCCATGCACCCGGTGGGCCCATTTATCCGGTGGCCGCTTTCAATTCTCCCGGTTACGTCATTTCATATATCAGCGCTTATGTCGAAAACCAGAATGCCCAATACCTGCCCCTGTTCTCATACGGTGCGGTCGGGTGGCACCAGGGCAATTTCCATACAGCCGTTATTAGGGTTGATTCGGAACCACGCCAGGATCTTCGGCAGATGCAGCGTGAGGATGTCGCCGCCGGCGTAGATCGTATACGTCGCGATCTGCCGAACAACCGATTGAGAGCCCATCTTGAACACTGTGCACTGCACTATGGCTGCCCGGCTGCAAAAAATTTTTTCCTGGGCCGCTACGAGGCGCCGTTGCCGACAGCCCAATCGTGCAACGCCCGTTGTTTAGGCTGTTTGTCGCTACAGGAAGAAACCGGAATTTCACACAGCCAGGACCGCATTGCCTTTACACCATCACCGGAAGAAATTGCCGAGGTGGCCCTGGCTCATATTGGCCGGGTAAATAACAGTGTGGTGAGTTTTGGCCAGGGTTGTGAAGGAGATCCGCTGCTGGCCGCAGAAGTGATTGAGCCGGCCATCCGGCAAATTCGCTCCCAAACTCCGCACGGCACGATAAATATGAATACCAACGGCAGCCGGCCTCATGTTCTTGCGCGGCTTTTCGATGCCGGGCTGGACAGCATCCGGATCAGCATGAACAGTGTGCGGGCAGCCTGCTACCAGGCGTATTTTCGGCCCAAGGGTTACCGGTTTGCTGATGTGTTAAAAAGCATCGAGGTTGGCCTGGTGAGCCGTAAATTTGTCGCTGTTAACTATCTGAACAGCCCCGGGTTTACGGATACACCCCAGGAAATCGATGCTCTCAGCAGGTTTCTAGATCAATATCCCATTCACCTGATTCAATGGCGCAACCTTAATTTTGATCCCATTCGATACTGGAAGGTGATGGAGACGGCCGCCGGCCACAGCCGGCCGATCGGGATGCAAAAGTTGCTGGATCAGATCCGACAACAATTTCCGAATATAAAATTCGGCTATTTTAATCCCCCCAAGGAAAAATTCAGATGAGATTCAGTCTTCGATAAATAGACTGAAAAAATGACCTTGAATCTTTGATGCTGAAGTTGTCATTACTCATCTCTAACTTGACACCGGATATTGTATCTGCCATATTTCAGCGAAAATATGAAGTGATTCGCTAGTCAAATCGTGGAGGATCATCATGACTGAATATTCAAGCATCGCGGATACCAGCGCCCCGAATGCCGGTCGGATTTACGACTTTTTACTAGGCGGGCATCACAATTTTGAAGTCGATCGTCAAACGGCTGAACAATTGCTCCAGATTGCCCCCTTTATGCCCCAGGTATTAAAGCTCATTCGCTGGTTTTTAGGTGAGGCAACCCGACGTCTGGCGTCTCAAGGATTTGATCATTTCATTGACTTCGCCTCCGGGCTTCCGACAGTTGACCATATTCACCAGATCGCCCAGCCGACGGCCAGGGTAATTTATTCCGATATCGATCCGGTAACTGTGGAGTATGGACGTGAGATTATCAAGGACAACCGGAATGCCCGCTTTGAACAGTGCGATGCCGGCAAACCGGAGGAACTCTTGAACGCCGATTTTGTTAAAGACGAGTTTGGTGATCGACGAAATGTGGCGATCGGCTTTAACGGCATCGCCTATTTTTTGCCGGATGAAAAGTTAAAACACGCCCTGCAGACCCTGTATAATTGGGCTGGTGAAGGATCAAAATTATTTATGTGTGATGCCGATGCCGATGCGTCGGATGTGACTGAAAAACTGAAACCCGTTTTCGAATTGTATGCCCGGATCGGGCAGCCGATTTATATTCGGTCCAAAGAAACCCTGTTGGAACTGGCCAAACCCTGGAAGATTGATGCGCCCGGTTCACCAACGTTGGATGAATGGGTCGGTATGGGAGAAACCGTCACACAGCATACAATGTCTGAATGGGGTGGCGAAGGTTTTTATGGCGTCATTCTATATAAATGAATCAAATTCCAGACGGTATCCACGCATATGGTGAAAAATATCGAACCAGATCCAAGTCAACTGCCGGGCCTCTATCAAACACTGGTCCACGATCAAACCGATCTTGCCAGGCAGTTGTATGATCTCCTCAAACAATTCGTCTTTGAGAACCGTTACACCTTGCACCCCAGCATGCTGGATGAATTGGCGCGTGCCGAAACAGACAGCTTCTTTTCATTTTTGTTAAATGGTGATCAGCACCAAGTATTCCTTCACGGACAACAGTGTGTCGATGTCGGTCTGGGCGATCGAACCATCCTGGCAATGGCGTCTCAACTGCGCAGATTCTGTTGGGATCGATTGCACAAGCAAGATATGCAGTTGCTACAGGCAGCCCTCGATGGTGTTGACCGCTATATTGCTTCATATATCGAAGGTTATATGAAGAAATTGGAGGCTCAAATCCTTAAAGATCAGGAGCAAATGCGACTGGCATTGTCAGCCGCATTGGATCGGCAGCGACAGGAGCTGCATACCAAAAATCAAGCCATCCATAGTTACACCCATGGCATCATGCTCACGGATTTAAACAGCAAGATAACCTATGTAAATCCTGCATTTATCGAGATGTGGGGATTCGATGATTTCGATCAGGTATTGGAGGCGGATCCGCTGCAATTTTGGGGGACCAAAAATTTTGGCGAGTTTTTAAATAAGTTGCACGAACCAGCGGGCGGGCAGATAGAGTTAAAGGGGGTCCGCAAAGGTGGTTCCGTCTTTGATGCGGTCATTTCGGCGTCCTTTATCAAAAATGCAAAGGCTCAGCCTGTCGGCGTTATGGCATTTTACATTGACGCCACTGAACGCAACCAGTTGGAGGCCCAGCTTCAACGCGCACAAAAAATGGAGGCTCTTGGAACACTGGCCGGCGGCGTAGCTCATGATCTGAACAATACTTTGTCAGGCCTGATAAGCTACCCGGAAATACTGCTGATGGACCTGCCGGAAGACAGCCCCTTAAGAAAACCGATTCAGGCCATCCATGCCTCGGGACAGAAAATGGCGGCCATCGTCAAGGACTTGTTAACCCTGGCACGCCGCGGTGTGGCTGCGACCAAAGTCTTGAATCTAAATGGCATTGTTTCAAATTATCTTCTGTCGCCGGAATTTGAGCGGCTAAAGGATTTTTATCCCAATATCGAGCTTCAGACAAGACTGGACCCGGATTTGTTGAATATCCTCGGCTCATCGGTTCATCTATCCAAAACGGTTATGAATCTGATTACCAATGCCGCGGAATCCATGCCGGAAGGCGGCTTGATTCTCATCTCCTCGGAAAACCGCTACCTAGATCGGCCCATCAGAGGCTATGATGATGTGAAAGAAGGTGATTACGCGCTGCTTTCCGTTTCGGATTGGGGCGTGGGGATACCTTCTAAGGATCTAAAGCGGATTTTTGAACCATTTTACACAAAGAAGATCATGGGGCGCAGCGGAACCGGACTGGGTATGGCTGTCGTCTGGGGGACCGTTAAGGACCACAAAGGCTATATCGACGTCATGAGCAAAGAGGGTGTGGGAAGCACCTTCACCCTGTATTTCCCGGTGTGCCGGGAGGAGCTGCCCCAAGAAATAGTACCCACGGTTATCGATGACTATATGGCTAAAGGTGAGTCGATACTGGTGGTGGATGACATTGAAGATCAGCGCAATATCGCTATGATGCTGTTAAAAAAATTGGGATATTCCGTGAAGTCCGTTGCCAGCGGAGAGGAGGCGGTAGAATTCATAAAGGACCAAAAGGTCGATCTGCTGGTTTTAGATATGATCATGGATCCCGGCATTGATGGACTTGAGACCTACAGAAGAATTCTCAAATTTAACCCCGGGCAGAAAGCAGTTATTGTAAGCGGATTTTCTGAAACGCGACGCGTGAAAGAAGCCCAAAGTCTGGGAGCAGGGGCATATGTCCGAAAGCCATATTTGATGGAAAAGATCGGCAGGGCCGCCAGGTCGGAATTGGACAAATGACGATGGACTATATGGCTAGTCTAAAGTCGTTTATAACTTTTTTTCGCAACTATAACCGAAAAAAGGTGAATCTAAGGTTTTAAGATCTTATGAAATGTCTCGAACCGGGAGTAATGGAGTACTGGAGTATTGGGGTATCAAGAGAAGGCATCCAATATTCAGACATTACTCCAGCACTCCAGCACTCCAGCACTCCAACACTCCGAAATTAATAAATATTTAAAGACCCAAACGGATTACCTTTCTTGAATCATAGATCCGTTTTCTTTTCTCAATATCCAGCATATTATATCAACGATGCCCATAAATAAAAGCAGGCATAGGCCTGCCAGTTATGCCAACCCTTGGAATATTCGGCCATATCCTCAGCTGTTGGTTTCTTGCTCAAACCCAATTGTTGTTTGACAGCGTTTTGCAGACCCACATCTGTGACCGGTAAAGCAGCCGGGTCCCTCAGGCAGCGCAAACTGACATAGTCGGCCGTCCAACGGCCGATACCGTGCAGCCGCATCATTGTTTTTCTGGCCGTTTCAAATCCAGTATGCTCGAGCAGCCTTTCTTTGGTCAACTCACCTCTGACCATTTCCTGGGCCAGCTCGATTATGTATTCTGATTTTTTCCAGGTAAACTGCAGGGCTCGTAATTCGGCGACATTTATTTGGGCCAGGGCCCGGGGCGTCGGAAACAGGTAATAGCGTCTGTTTTCGAAATAAATTCCTTCGCCAAAAGTTTCCACCAACCGTTGTTTAAGGGTATAGGCGAATGTCAGATTGATCTGCTGTCCGATGATGGCCCAGCAGATGGCTTCAAATAAATCCGATATGGTTAGAATCCGAAGACCGTAAAGATCTTTGCTGATAACTTTTAACACCGGATCTTGACCGGCCATCCGGTAGAAGGGGCGCAGGTCGGGTTCCAGGTCGAACCAATGCCAGACATACTTTGCAACCCGCGCCCGGATGGATTTTTTGGGGCGACCCGTTAAGAAATCGATCCGAATCGTATTGGGCTCCCGGCATTGGATTTTCAACAAGACCGGTTCACCTTCGAATTTTTCTAGTTTGAAAAGCACACCATTTTCTATCCGATGACAGGGTTCCAGCGGCGACCGGTCCAGAAACTTCAGACATTGCAAAAAATCGAATTCCGGCGGTCCCATCAAAATGACCGACGCCCCCTCATCGATCCATTTGCCGTAGGGAAAATCGGGGAAACAGCGTTTACAGGGTCGATAACCATGGCGCTCAGCCTGGTCGGCCGTTTTGAAATAAACGATATTCTGCGGCAATGGGTTTTTAGCTGGACATGCATGCAGGCAATAAATGTTAGTGGTTTTGACACCGACAATATTTTTCTCTTTCATTCCAAATTCCTACGTAATAATTAAACGCCTTGAAATTATAGGAATTATTATGTAGTGTCAAACAGTTCATTCGGGTTAGTCATAGATAGTTTCAGCATGTAATTTAACAGCACAGAGTTCGATTTTCTAAATTTAAAAATCAACTGCCCCAGATTAAAATAAATCAATATTTTTCTCTGGCTGTTTAGAGAAAAATTATGAAATGGATCGAAGCCAAAGTAGTTTTTGATCATCCGGAGAATCCACTGGCGGTCGACCTGATAGCGGACGTGTTCTATGAGTTCGGGCTGCAGGGGGTTGCTGTGGATGACCCCGAGCTTCAACCGGAGGAAGACTGGGCGGAAGATGCCATTGGCCGGTCAGCGCAATATGCCGTTTGCGGATATTTTCACAAAGACCATCAGGCCGACGCGCGCTGCAAAACGTTGGAAGAAAAACTGATCCGGTTGCAAGACAGGCAGTTTTTTTATTACCGGATTAGTTACAGGGAATTGGATGATCAGAATTGGGCCAACGCCTGGAAAGCGTATTTTTGGCCCCAGAAGATCAGCCCGCACATGGTGGTGAAGCCGACCTGGCGCGAGTATTCAGCCGCCGCCGATGACATTGTAATCGAGTTGGATCCCGGTATGGCGTTTGGCACCGGGACCCACCCAACTACAGCCCTTTGCCTGAATATGATCGAACGATATCTGCGCAAGGGGGATTCTTTTTTGGATGTCGGGACGGGGTCCGGTATCCTGATGATTGCAGCCGCCAAGCTGGGGTCCGGCAAACTCAGGGGTATCGACAAAGATGAAGTGGCGATCAGGGTTGCTGCTCAAAACCTGGCGCTAAACAACATAAACCCGGGAATTTTCCGATTGACCTCCGGCAATCTTGCGGACGACATCGATGAGTCGTTTACATTTATCGCGGCCAATATATTCACCCACGTTGTTTTAGAGCTGATGCAAGATATTACCCGGGTGCTCGCGGATTGCGGAACTTTTATCTGTTCGGGAATCATCGTGGAGAATAAAGAATCAGTAATTGCTGCCATGGAAGAAACCGGCTTTCAAATAATAGAGGCAGCTACCGAACAGGAGTGGGTTGCTATTGCCGGACGGTTGCAAGATCGGCGCAAAGGGCAGAGGGCATAGCGCAGGGGGCCAAGCGCAGGGGGCAGAGTGCAGAGGGCAGAGCGTAGCGGGCAGAGGGCAGAGCGCAGGGCGCCAAGCGAAACCATAAATCTTCAATTATCATTTCCGGCTCGTTCGGGTATGGATCTACCACCGCCGCATTACGATACCCGACACCCGAAACCTAAAAAGTTCGCCATTGTTGCCCGATTGTGCGAAGGTCAGATACCATGCTATTAATTTGCAGACAGGTTATACGATGAGACTACTGCTGGTTGAAGACGATTCTAAGATTGCCTCGTTTATTATCAAGGGATTTAAGGCCGAAGGTTTTGCGGTCGATCATGCACAAAACGGCGTGGACGGCCTGCACCTGGCCTTGACCGAACCCTACTCGGCGGCGATTGTCGACATTATGCTGCCCCTAAAGGATGGGTTGTCCCTGATCGAGGAAATGCGGCGGGAAAAGGTCAAATTCCCTGTGATCATACTCAGCGCACGGGCGGCGGTCGATGACCGCGTCAAAGGGCTTCAAATCGGCGGTGACGACTATCTTACCAAACCATTTGCTTTTTCCGAATTGCTGGCCCGGGTCCAGGCGCTGATTCGGCGCAGCAGCGACCAGGAAGAGCCCACCAAGCTCGTTGCGGCTGATGTTGAGATGAATCTGATCACCCGGGAAGTCTTCCGATCGAAAAAGCCGATCGATTTGCAGCCCCTGGAATTTTCATTGCTGGAATATTTAATGCGCAATGCCGGGCGGGTGGTTTCCAAAACCATGATCATGGAGCATGTCTGGGATTACTATTTCGATCCCCAAACCAATGTGGTGGAATCCAGAATCTACAAGTTGCGGGAAAAAATAGATAAAGGCTTTCCGTCCAAATTGATTCACACCGTTCGCGGAGTGGGCTATGTCCTTAAAGAAGAGACGCCTTGATATTCATCACACCCTGGCATTCCGTTTAACGCTCTGGTATGCCGGCATTTTCATGGTTTCCGCCTGTGTGGCTTTTTTTCTTTTTTACTTGTTGATAACATCGGTCATCCGGCAACAGACCGATCAGGCGCTGTTGAGTGAGGTCAGGACTTTTTCCTCGATTCTGTCAGGTCAGGGAGCCGAAGCGGTCAAGCGGCAGGCCTTTATCCAGGCTCAGGCTGCCGGTGAAAAAAAGATATTTTTTAGGATGCTTTACATTACCGGCCAGGTGTTTTCCTCCTCCAACATGTCTTACTGGCAGGATATCGGAATCAGCCGGAATGCGGTCAATCGACTTTTGGAAAGCCGGCTGCCGTTATTCGATACCATCAATTTAGCGGACCGCAAACACCAAATCCGCGTGCTGTATGCTGTTGTCGGACCCGGTATGATAATGCAGCTGGGTCAATCCATGGAAAACCATACCCGCATAATCGAAGTATTTCGCCGAGTATTTATCATCACCATGGTGGGCCTCTTGGCAGCGGCGGCGGTGGTCGGCTGGTTTATGGCGCGACGGGCGCTGGTGGGAGTGGAAACCGTGACTCGGACTGCCCGCCGGATCTCAGACGGCAGTCTTGAAAAACGGGTCCCGGTGAAAAAAAGAGTCGACGAGATTGATCAGCTCGCTTTGACCTTCAACCAGATGCTGGATCGCATCGAGACGCTGGTTAAAGGGATCAAGGAAATGAGCGATAACATCGCCCACGACCTAAAAAGCCCCATCACCCGCATTCGCGGAACGGCCGAGATTGCCCTGACTTCCGGGTCTTCCCTGAATGAATACCAATCCATGGCCGCCGGCACCATTGAAGAATGCGACCGACTGCTGGATATGATCAATACCATGCTATTCATATCCAGAACCGAAGCCGGGGTAAATCAGCTTGACAGCCAACAGATTGATATCACCTCTCTCGTGCGGGATGCCTGTGATATCTTTCAATCACCGGCCGAGGATAAACGCATTGCCCTGTTGTGCGATGGGTTGGAAAATGTCTCCGTTAAGGGCGACATGCGACTGATTCAACGCCTGGTTGCCAACCTGCTGGATAATGCCATAAAATACACCCCGGCCCAGGGAAAGATCGATGTCACCGTATCGGCCGGTGTCGATTACGCGGCTCAGATTACCGTTAAAGACAACGGTATGGGTATTTCCGGCAGTGACCTCGAACAAGTTTTTGAACGATTTTACCGCTGCGATCCCAGCCGGTCGCAGGCCGGTACGGGGCTGGGCCTCAGCTTCGCCCGGGCTGCGGCCCGGGCCCATGGGGGGGATATCACCGTCACCAGCGAAGTCAATAAAGGCACTACATTTATGGTCATTCTGCCGAAACAGGCCGGGTTGATTAGTTGATTGAGTTGATTGGTTGAATGAGTTAATAAGAGGAACATAACTTTACTTAATCAACCTGTTTCTAGGAGATTGCTTGTGGCAGCATTCAAGGAAAGAGAACTCGGTGGCACTGGTTTGAAGGTTGGACCTCTGGGCATGGCCGCCAGCTACGGAGCGCCGGCTGAAGCATTTGAGGAGGCCTTTGCCAAAGGCTGCAACTATTTTTATCTGGGCGGTGGCCGGCGCAAGGACGGGATGAAGCAGGCCATCCGCAATCTTTGCCGGCAAGGGCTGCGCGAGCGCATGGTGATAGCCGTCCAAAGCTATGCCCGGTTCGGCTACTTGATGGAATGGGTAATCAGAAGCCGGCTGCGGTCCATGGGAATTGAACAGGCCGATATTCTCGTATTGGGCTGGCACAACCGCCGCCCTTCGGCCGGGCTTGTAAAACGGGCCCGGAAGATGAAAACTAAAGGTCTTTGCCGCTACATCGCTATGTCCGGACACCAGCGCCAACTGTTCCCGCAACTGGATGCCGACGGGCAATTCGATCTGTTTCACATCCGCTACAATGCCGCCCATCGCGGTGCCCAAAAAGAAATTTTTCCGCATTTTGAGGGCGCTGATCGTCCGGGTATTGTTTCCTATACCGCCACGCGCTGGGGTCAGCTTTTAAACCCGGCCAAAATGCCGCCCTGCGAATCCGTGCCGCTGCCAAGTGACTGCTACCGTTTTGCGCTTTCCAACCCGGCCGTGGATGTTTGTTTGTGCGGCCCGAAAAACATCGACCAGATGCGTGAGGCTTTGCCGACCCTGGATCTGGGGCCACTCGATGTCGGGGAAATGGCGCGGATGAAACGTATAGGGGATTACGTGCGGAGCACCAATAAGCGTTTCTGAGATCAGTTGGTCGGTTAGGCGGTTAGCCGGTATGCCCGTTGTCCAGTTTTACCGCTAGTCCGTATTACTAATATGATCGAGTATTTGCAGGTGCTGGGAAGGAATCTAAATGTATTGTACGGGTAGTCGGAACCTCTAAGGCCCAGCGCTTTCGCGTTTAATCCAATCCCCGGCGTAAGTTTGCAACCGCTTGTGAAACGGGCTGCCAACGGCCACCGCGCCCTGGTCTTCTTGAAAATACAATACTGTCAGGTTAGTTCATTTCAAGTGAATCAATCAGCACCAATGCATCATCTAATATCATAGAAATTGTTTAATTGATGCAGTGCCTATTTATTCGGCTTTTTATTTTTTGATTTATTCGAATGCTTTTTGGTTTGTGCTGGGCGAATAGAATCAAAGCCGCTTCAGCTCATTTTTATATCGTCCAACCCATCCGTCAGCCCCGCATTCTTTGAATATTTCGATGGCTTTGTCCATTTCAGCGTGGCTGTTAAGTTTATCACCTTTGCGAATAAGCAATTTAGCATAAAAAGCATAATCAATTGCCAACTGAAAAAATGTATGGCTTTGCCTGTCTTGCACTATAGCTTTTTTAATCCATTTTTCCGCTTCTGGATAATATTTTTCGTCAATATTCATCAATATTTCGGCGACTAATTTTGATTCTAAACCCGATAGAAATTTAAATTTACTTTTAATTTCGTAGCTATATTGTCTACTTAGATCAACTCCTTTCTTTCCATTAATAGCATCAATCAGCATTATTTTTATAGAAATTAAATCTATCCAGCATGGAAACATATGCTGGTTTTTGAGAAGAGAAAAGGCACTTCTATAGTGAGAACGAGCTTCTCGTAGCTTACAGCGTTCTAGATATACGTCCCCTAAATAGAAATTTGCCCATGTCATCCAAGCGATGTGGCCGGTCTTTTCATGCAAAGAAATAGCTTCCAGAAGGCTATTTTCAGCGTCCCTAAACTGTCCTTTAAAGTAGCAACAAGATCCATGACAGGTCAGTGCCATGGCAATGTTATAAATATCACCACTATCTCTGGCCAGGCGAACTGAATCTTTGCTTGTTTTATATGCCTCATCAATCTTACCGCTGATGCAATACGTTTGAGCACTCAGCGCACTTTTTGAAAAACAAATACCGGTTACGTTATTTGCAATATGGCTCAGCTCCAATGCCTTTAGTAAGCAAGCTTCGCTATTTTCAAATTCGTTATTTAAAGCTAACACACTCCCCAGAAAAAAATTAGCAAACCATAGGGATATAAAATCGTTGTATTTTTCTGCCAAGTTTCTGGCTTTGTTCAAGCCTTCGATGCCTTGCCGAAAATTATGAACCACGTAAGATTCATATGCCCCCGTTGCTACATATATCATGGCTAATTTTTTTTGATATTCTGGATTGTGGGCTATTTCTAAAATGGGTGCAACAGCATTCATGGCCTCGACATGATTGTTTATTCCCAAACAATACAATGCCAAAGATATTCTTGCGTTAACGATTTTTTTTCTAATTTCATCATTTGGCACTAATTGTTCAAGACAGAACACATTTTTCTTGGAATAAGATATTGCGTCGTTATATGCGGAATTTTTCTGGGCAATTTTACTTGCATATCTTGCATATTCAGCACCTTTTTCATAGGTTTCACCCAACAAAAAGTGCTCTACCAGAGCGCCATAGTGCTCACCCAAAATAGGTTTATACAATTCTTCAATTGCAAACCCTACGCGTTGGTGCAGCTTTTTTCTGTTGATAGACAATAAGGAATCATAGACGACTTCACGGGTCAGAGAGTGTTTAAATACATACACCTTGTCTGGATGAATACCGCGCTCGTAAATTAAATCAGCATTTACAAGAACAGAGAGCATTGATAGAAGCTCGTGCTCTTCAGAGGCCATCACGGCCTTGATTAACTCAAAACTGAATTCTCTTTCAATAGCCGAACCGGCCAGGAGAACTTCTTTAGCATTTTCTGGCAGATTATCTACTTTTGCCATGATAACGTCATGGATCGTTGATGGTATTGTCATTTCCTGGAAATTATTGACGAGGCAAACCTTGTTGCCCTTTTCTTCTAAAACATTCATCTCTTTGAATGAACTAATAAACGTCTCTATAAAGAAAGGATTGCCTTCTGTCTTTTCAATTATTATATCTTCGACTCCAGAATCAACTGACGCATAGCCAACTAGGTTTTTTACCATGCTCATAGTTTCACTATTTGATAGCCGATTCAAAATAATTTGGCTATAGTATGATGTGTTAGCTCTTGAATATTCATATTCAGGTCGGTGTGTAAGAATGAAGGTTACTCTGGCGCCAGCTATAGCATCAATCAAATGATTCAGGCATTCTTCTGAAAGATTATCTATCCAATGGAGATCCTCTGCGGCAATTACCAACGGTCGAAATTCAGAGCCTCTGAGAACAATTTTTTTAAGTGCTTCAATAGTCCTATCTTTTCTGGCCTCTGGCGTTATTGGGATTCCTTCTATTCCGCTATCCTTGATCGCGAAAAGCTCAAGAAGGTAGGGTAATAAAGCGGTCTCATCTAATTCTAAAGCGTGGATGGCTTTGGTAATCTTGCTCCTAATATCAGGCTCCTTATCACTTTCAATGACATGAAAGTTAGCTTTCAATATGTCAACAATCGGATGATAGGCTACACCCTTGCTGAAAGAAAAGCATTTTCCCTCCAGAAATGTAATATTATCATTCGCTAAGATCTTTCTGAATTCATATAGGAGCCTAGACTTACCAAGCCCAGGCTCTGCCATTATGGATACAACCTGACCTCTGCTTGATTTAGACCGGATGTATGCCTCATTTAGTTTTCCAAGTTCTCGTTCTCTGCCCATAAAATGTGTTAATCCGCGTTCCGCACTGACATCAAATCGGGTTCTTTGGTTACTGGGGGCGATCACTCTATAAACGTCCACCAGTTTTCTCTTCCCTTTGATTGTTTTTGCACCCAAAGCTTCTGATCGAAAGAGGCCTTCCGTCAGTTTAAATACATCTTTAGTGACGTAAGTTGACCCTGGCTCTGCAATCTCCTCCATCCGAGCGGCTATATTCACTGTGTCTCCCACAGCCTTAAATTCCACACGCAGGTCATTGCCCATGGTGCCCACGACCACCGGCCCGGTGTGTATCCCGATGCGCATTTTTAGCGCGGATGAAATTTTTTTGACCTGCATCATCCGATCGCTGAATTTAGCTATTTCCCGGTGAATCGCGAGGCTCGAGCGAATGGCGCGCTGCGGGGCGTCTTCCAGAGCAATGGGGGCGCCAAAAAGCGCCACGATGCCGTCACCGGTCATCTCATTTACTGTGCCATCGTAGCGATGAACCCTATAAATGAGGATTTCATAGATTTCATCCATGATGGCATAAGCTTCTTCGGGGCCGAGTCTTTCAGAAAGGGAGGTATATCCCTTCAGGTCACAGAACATGACCGTGATGTATTTGCGCTCACCTTCGATTCTGTCTTTTTGGGACAGAATCTTTTCAGTGAGCCCCCGGGGGAGATATTTCTGGATCTTTTTTATCTTATCGTCGAGGGGCTGGGTCTGGAAGATTTTTTCTCCGGACATGGCGAAGTTGTGGCCGCATTTATCACAGAATTTACTGCCGAGTCTATATCGGTTTCCGCATTCTGGGCACGTCATTTCAAGCTTCGTCCCACACTCATTGCAGAATTTAGCATCGGCTCTATTATCGGTTTGGCACTGTGGACATTTCATTGCGACCTTCCGGGCAAAATATAAAGCTCCAAAAAGAAAGTTCAAAAAATAATATAAATTTCAGTTCCCATCATGTAAAACTTGAATATTTAACGACCGCCTCCCAAACAATTTACAGATGACGGAGCGAAGCGACATCCATAAATATTCAATTTGCAATCTTCAATTTTCAATTCCAGCTTAGGGTATTTCGCTAAGTAATGCTTCAGCCTTGGGCTGCCAGAAACTCATGCCTAGAGAACTGAATAAGCCGATAGCTTTTTGAAGCTCCAAACGAGCTTTTTCGAATTCTCCGTTTTTCATAAAAAATTGCCCGCATTCCAAGCTGCATTGCGCCAGCAGGGGGCGCATTTTAAATTTGCCCGCCAGATCTATTGCCTGTCGGTAGGACTGCCGTGCTCGCTCTATCTGTTCCGCGCCCATTTCAGATTGAATTTTCGCCATAACCAGGAGTGTCCAGGCGCCAAAGCAGCGCTCTTCGGTTTGACGGAAAATGCGCAGGGCATCCTCTGCTGTTTCGAAAGCTTTTGCAAGTTTTCCGTTTAATCGCAAGGCTTCTGATAGCACGGTTAATGGGTAGACTGATGAAATTATGGAAGCTTCCAAATTCTTTGGCTTGACAGCTTCCTCAATTATCGGTAACGCATCAGCGGGGTGCCCTGATAGCAGCAATGCATGGCCTAAGCTGCTGGCAATAAAAGAAAAAATGCTCTGGATGTCGAGGTCATGGACCAATGTATTTGATTCATGTAAAAGTTCTAAGGCGGTGTCTAGCTCTCCTTTACGCAGGTATCTCAAACCGGAAGTCGCCTGCATAAATGCAGTACTGAAATTGTTACCGACCTTGCCTGCAAGCTTGCGCCCCTGCAAAGCCCAAATTTCCGCCTCTTCAAACTCACCGATTTCTGATAGTCCCCAGGTCAACAACGCACGGGTCCCAACCGAGGGCTCGCTTGTTAGCCCATGCTGCTCTAAGGCCGACTGTCCCGACAGCATTTCGACCACTTCGCGATGAACGACAACCTGCCGTTCAAATTCACCCGTATATAAAAGCGGTATGCCCAAATGAAATTTAGCGGCGACTTCGGTTGAGAAATCTCCGGCTGATTCAGCCAGATCCAGTCCCTTTTCGCTGAGCTCAATGGCCTCTTTATTTCGGCCATTAATCCAGTGATGTGATGCCAGATAAATACAGCATTTAGCCAGACGAACATTGTCATTGATCTTGCTTGCCAACAGTTCGGCCTTTCGCACCTGATCAGCCCAATCCGCATGCCTGCCCAGGGGAAACAGGGATGCGCGCATATTGAAACGCAGATCGATTTCCTGTTTAAGACGTGCCTGCGTGCGGGGAAGCTGCCTGAGCGCTTCAAGCGCAGCATCCAGGTAGCTCAGGGTTTCGATATAAGCGGACAGGGATTGCGCCTTTAGTCCCGCTTCCCGACTATACCTGTAGGCAAGGGACCAATTTTCTGCTCGTCGAAAATGGAAGGCCAGCATTTCATAAAACTCCTCCAGCCTGTCCGGATAAAGTTGTTCAATCGCACGGCCGACAAGACTGTGCAGCTCTTTACGTTTTTGTTTGAGCAATGTCTCATAGGTTACTTCCTGGGTAATAACATGTTTGAACAGGTATTCCGCCTCAGGAATAACCTGGATTTGTTGGATTAATTCCAAGTTTTTCAGAGTTTCCAGAGCCTCCGATAGTCTTTCATTGGAATCTGAAATTTGCTCAAGGATTCTTCGGGCGAACTCGCGCCCGATGACGGATGCCAGACGCAGTGATTCCCGGGCATGGCTATCCAGGCGGTCCAGGCGTGCTCGTATCACAGCCTGGACTGTATTCGGCAGGGTAAGATTATCGAGAGATCGTTTCAACACGGCCTGTTTGTCACTCACCTGAACCGTGTCGCTCTCTATCAATTCACTGCTGATTTCCTCGACATAAAAAGGATTTCCACCGGTTTGCTCATGGACCAGAGTGATAATACCCTGCGGCACTTCGTCTGCCTTCCAGATGGATTTGATAATATTTTTGCAGTTCAGAGGATCCAGCGCGTTTAAAATGATGGGAGTGTGATGGCTCCAGTTGCCCCAGTTGGCGGAAAATTCGGGCCGATAAATTACCAGCACCATTAGCGGATGTGGGGCTATCAGACTGACTATATTTCTCAATGTTGCGTCTGATGCCTCATCAACCCAATGCCAGTCTTCGAAGACCAAAACCGTTGGCTGATTTTTGGCCTTAAGAATAAAGATTGCAACAAGGGCTTCCTGAATTGCTAGGGTCAGTTCCTGCCCTTGCAGGTTTTGCAGAAGCGGGTAAACTTTGCTCGGGATTGATAGCAGGTGTAAATAGATTGGCAGGTATTTTTCTAGGGAAGCATCAATGGCCAGAACATTAAAGACCACCTTTTCGTGTAATTCGACGAGTGCGTCTTCGTCACGAAAATCAAATCGGCGCCGCAAAGCATTGATATAGGGAAAGTAGGGTATGCTTTTGCCGTATGATTGACAGCGGCCCTGGACCACTGAAATTTCAGATCTGTTTAGAGAGTGTCTAAATTCATGGGTCAGACGGCTTTTGCCCAAACCGGCTTCACCCACCACGGTAACGAATTGTCCCTTTCCGGCGACAGTCTTTTCAAGGGAGGAATATAGGGTGGATAATTCGTGCTCTCTGCCGGTAAATGCAGTGAATCCCCGAATTCTGGCGGCCTCAAAGCGAGTTTTTACCGCAGATTTTCCAATTACGCGAAATGGAATCAGGGGCTTGGTTTTACCTTCGACAGACACCGCCTCCAAAGCTTTGGTTTTGAAATATGGCGCAACCAAGCTGTGTGTTTCCGGGCCTACCAGGATCTCGTCAGCCTGCGCCAGGCTGGCCAAGCGCGCGCCAACATTGACGGTGTCGCCGGTGATGCCGTAGTTGCCATCGCGCATATCTCTAACGTGGGTCACCACCAGACCGGTGCTGACTCCGGTATGCATGCGAAGCCTGGTACCGATCCGCTCTTCTACTTCCGGACTTATCGTGCGGACTAATTCGTGAATTTCAGAGGCTGCCTTTACCGCCCGCACAGGGTCATCCTCATGGGCGGTTGGGATGCCGAACAAGGCCAAGACTTCATCTCCCACAAACTGATTGACGATTTCCTCGTGGTGTTCCACGATTTTTACCGCCTCCATTTTGATCCGGCTCATAATCGCTTCGACTTCTTCCGGGTCCAGCTTTTCGTTCATCGACGTGTAGCCGGAAAGATCCGAGAATACAATGGTGGCCTGGCGACGTTCTCCTTCTGGAAAAGATAGGGATTTAGACGAAGGGGCGGGTAACTCGTTTTCTTCTCTGGGTTCTTTTGAATGAGCGGGTGCAGACATTACAGCCAATTGGTGTCCACACTGGCCGCAGAACCGATCGTCTGGCTGGATTTTGGATTGGCATTGCGGGCAGACCAATGTTAGTTTTGCTCCACATTCGCGGCAAAATTTATTTATATCCGGATTTTCAGTATGGCAATTTGAACATTGCATTGCGGCCCTCCGGGCCGAGCTCAAAGTTGATGGCTCAAAGCAAGAAGTTGAAAGCTCAAAGAAAAAAGTAGAAAATCTATTTGACTTTTTTCTGTTCGAAAACGAATTAAGATATGCTGTTCAATGCCCTATCACACTTCTGCCGCCAGTATGGGATTCCCCAATCTCTGAAATTATCTCGGATTTCAGGTAGGATAGAGAGACTGCGTTTAACTTCGCCTTTTTGCATTAACATTAGCGCGAGATAATATTTTGTTTGAGCGGCTAACACAACGGCGCCGGCCGCCTCATCTGCATTGATGCTTTTTTGGAATGCCTTTTCCGCCTGCTTACAATCCGGAGTATTGGCTACTGAAAGCAGTCGTCTGTTTAAGTAATCGAACCGTGGTGAATTTCTATTAGGATTGAGAGGGATCAAGGGCAGCGCTTCCTGATAGTATTTTTTCGCAGATTGAAAATCTTCTAGGGCAAGCAACGCTTCGATCAGGTTATGATAAACTTCTTCCAGATATCTTCGATGTGCGGTGCCTTTAATGGACCGTAGTGATTTTTTATAAGATACAGTCGCAGATTTAAAGCTTTTGACTGCCATGTAGGCATTGCCCTGCGCGGCATAAAAAAGAAAAAGCAATATGGGAGAATCCGTCTTTTTTGCTATTTCCAGGGCTTCCTCCACTCTATTCTGAACGTGGAAATCTTCACCAATCAGAACCGAGAATGAGCTGTGCCAGAGGGAGCAATATGCGCGTGATTGAAGGTTGGAGATTTTTTTAAATTCCGGTGTATGACCTCTACGGATGAGTTCTTTTGTTTCCTTGACTCGCCCTTGCAGTGCACGAATGTAACCTAAATGGTGACAACTGTGAGTGTAGGGAAGGAAAGGAAAAATTTCTGAATACTCTCTTTCAGTCCCGGCTTGTTCTCTTGAGTTAATGATTTCATCGTAGAGATCTGCCGCCTGTTCCCATTTTCCTGTTGAAAAATAGTTTACGGCCAGCGTAAATTTTGTGACCGCGATGATTTCCTCCATTTCACTTTTATACGGTTGCTGCAAAATTTTCAGATCGTACTGTTCTGCCTGGTCGTACTGATTTTTAAAAAAATAGCATTTACCAATACTGAATTCGATTTTCCCCTTTCGCACAGGATCATCGACAAAACGCGCGACGGATTCGGCCTCCTTGCAAATATTTAATGCCAGATCCAGTTGTCCCAAAAAAAGCAGGGGCCAAACCATATCCAATAACAGATCCACTCTTTCTTCCTGTTGTCTCCGGTTTTCGGGCAGATTCAAAAGGCAGGATTTTGCGCCGTCATACATGGCAAATGCGTCCTGAAACTGACCCAGGCGGTAGGCTCGATTCCCAGCTCTACGGCCATATTCGACTGCTTTTTGCCAATTTTCAGCCTGGCTGAAATGCCGGTACAACAGGTTTACCTGATCATCGATGCGATCCTTATACAATTCTTCTATTGCTTCACCGACCAGACCGTGCAGTTCCTTCCTTTTCCTGTGAAGCAGTGTTTCGTAAGTGACCTCCTGGGTGATGATGTGTTTGAACATGTATTCCGCTTCGGGAATCACGCGGATTTGCTGAATCAACTCCAGAAGTTTCAATTCTTCCAGGGATTGCGACAACCGCTGCCGGGATGAGGATATTTGCTCAAGAATCCGGCGCGTAAATTCCCGTCCGATGACGGAAGCCAGGCGCAGGAATTCACGGGAATGACGGTCCAGGCGATCAAGCCTCGCTCTGATGATAGCCTGGACCGTCTTTGGCAGGGTAATGTTTTCCAGCGCATGTGTCAGAATAGCCCGGCCGTTGTAGATTTCTACCGTACCGTCTTCGGTTAAGGCGCTGCAAATCTCCTCCATAAAAAAAGGATTGCCGCCGGTACGTTCATGAATCAATGCGGCTATGCCTTCCGGCAGAAGGTTGGACTGCCACACGGAATTGATAAATTCTTCAGTGTCTGTTTTATCGAATGCGTTCAATATAATGGGTATATGATGGCTCCAGTTGCCCCAATTGGATGAATAATCCGGCCGATAAACTACCAGCACCAGCACCCGATGCGAGGATACCAGGCTGACAATGTGTTTCAGTGCCGATTCCGAAGCTTCATCGACCCAGTGCCAGTCTTCGAAAATCAAAACCATGGGCTGTTTTTCAGAATAGAGAATTAATAATGCGGCCAGAGCCTCCTGGATCGCCAGTTTCAACTCCTGGCCCTGCAAATGCTCGGGAAGCCGGTAGTCTTCACTTTGAATTGAAAGCAGATGCAGGTAAAACGGCAAATATTGTTCGAGTTTACGGTCGATGGCCAGTAGATTCGACACCGATTTTGCCAGCAGTTCGGCTGGGGTGTCCTCATCATGCAGATTCAAGCCATGCTTTAAGGCGTTAACGTGGGGAAAGTATGGTATGCTGGCCCCGTAGGATTGGCAGCGACCCTGCAAGACCGTGATTTCGTTTTGGTTCAGACTGTGCCTAAACTCATAGATCAAGCGGCTCTTGCCCACACCGGCCTCCCCCGCCAGCGTCACAAACTGTCCTTTGCCGGCCACGGCTTTATCCAGGGCGGCATAGAGGGTAATCAATTCATGCTTTCGGCCGGTAAATTCGGTAAATCCCAACTTCTCGGCTGCCTCAAAGCGAGTGCGGACGGACAATTCCGCTTTTACTCGATAGGGAGTCAAGGGTTGCGATCTTCCCCGGACGGTTACCGTATCCAATTTTTCGGTTTCGAAAAATGGCGCAATGAGGCTGTAAGTTTCCGGGCCGACAATAACTTCATCCGCTTCGGCCCGGTTCGCCAGGCGGGCGCCGATATTGACGGTGTCCCCAGTGATGCCATAGCTGCCTTCGCGGATGTCCCGGATATGGGTCACCACCAGACCGGTGCTGATCCCGGTGTGCATTCGAAGCCGAGTGCCGATCCGATCTTCAACTTCGGAGCTGATTTGGCGCACCAGATCATGGATTTCCTTGGCCGCTTTCACTGCCCGCACCGGATCGTCTTCATGGGCGGTGGGGATGCCGAAAAGTGCCAGCACTTCGTCACCTACGAACTGGTTGACAATCCCCTCGTGACGTTCCACGATTTTTACCGCTTCTTTTTTAATCCGGCTCATGACAGCTTCGACCTCCTCCGGATCGAGCCTCTCATTCATTGAAGTGTAGCCGGCTAGATCCGAAAACACAATGGTTGACTGGCGGCGTTCGCCTTCAGACAGCGGGGCAGATTCAAGTTTTGGGCTGACGGGACTTGCTTTGGGGCTCGTGTGCCCCACTCTTTTAGTCGATTCGACTGGTTTTGCCAGGTTATGGCCGCACTCGTTGCAAAACTTGCTGCCGGCAGGGTTCACATGGCCGCATTGCGGGCAGGCAAGTGCCAACTTGCTGCCGCACTCGTTGCAAAACTTAGCACCGACTGGATTATCAAACTGGCAATTTTGGCATTTCATTTCTTTTTGATGATGTAATAAACATTCTGGAAGTCGTGTGGGAGCTTCTCGACCTCGATTTTGGTGAAGCCAGCTTCTTGAAGCATTTTCCGGGCCAATTCCTCACCCCACATGGTGCCGAGACCGGATCCGTTTTCAGCCAGAGAAACCGTCATGCAGTGCATGCAGGACAGAGTGTACAGCAGGGGGCCTACCGGGTGGCCGATGTTGTTGTGAACCTCGCTGGAGGCGGCGATATCCTGCATCAGAAACGTGCCGTTCGGGTGCAGAGCTTTGGCAATTTCCTGCAGGACTTTATCCGGCTGCACCTGGTCGTGGATCGCGTCGAATGCAGTGATCAATCGGTACTGTTCTGAAGCACATAGTGCCGTTACATCCTTAATTTCGAACTTTAGATTGGTCAATCCATCGCGTTCGGCTGCCGACCTGCCCGTGGCGGTAGCTTCTTCGGATATATCGTAACCGGTGAACCTGCTTCTTGGAAAAGCAGCGGCCATGAGGTTGAGCGCCCTTCCGGCACCGCAGCCCACATCGAGAACTTCGATCCCGTTTTCGAGCTCATCGATGAGACCCGGCACCAGGGGCAGTATCGAATCCATCAACGCTGCCACCACGGTCTGTCCACTGTCTTCAGCCATTACTTCGTGGAAACGACCGAAGGCTGAATAGGGGACACCACCGCCATTTTTGAAGCAGTCGACGACTTGATCTTCGACGGTGCCCATCAGGGGAATATACTGGGCAAAGGCGGCAATATTGTCCGGTGTTGCCGACCGGGTCAAAGATGCGGCGTGCTCGGGAGGCAGGCGATAGATTGCATGGCTGGGGTCATATTCCACGAATCCGCCGGTGACCATGGCGCCCCAGCCATTCCCGGACATAGCGTTCCTTCAATCCGGCAGCACCGGCGATCTGGTCGGTTGTCGACGGCGGTAATTTGCCCATGGCATCGAACAGCCCGGTGCGATGCCCCATAGACATCATGAGCGCCAAGGCCCCGTCATTGAGGATGTTGAGCATTCGATCAGCAAAGGCTTCTGTTTTTGCCTGGTCCATTTCGGTATCTGTCATTATTTTCTCCTTACAGCATTATTTGTGATTTCTCTGCATTCTATGAAAAAAATATCGTCACAAAGACACAAAGACACGAAGTTGAATTTAAGCCTAAAATATTTCTTTATGCATGGTTGCCTTTGTGGCAATTTATCCCCGGCTTCATCCGTGTACTGGTTAGGATCGTGTAAGCGTTTTCCTGCGATATATTCTTATTTATATTTCTCAATTATTTTTATGTAAGATTCTGGTCTCAGGTCAATTAAAAGAGGAGTCGCGAGAGAATTTATTTTCGAGTGGATCTGAAGTCTAGAAAAGTTGGTTAAATAATAAATTATAATTATACCAATTTCCCATCAGGACGAGCTGATCTTTTTGAATGAAAGTACGACATTGTGATAGTATCGTCAAGATATGTCCTTGTAATATGGTGGCTGCCCGAAAATCCGCCTAATCGATTTGTTGGGTTTCGCCCTTTGGAGTAAAAACGTGATAAATGCTTGACTACTGTAGGTTGGTATAAGGTACTAAATCTAGCATTTCAGATCGGGCTCAACCCAACCTACCGAATACTGAATTGTCGTTCAGGCACTAAATATTAATGTTTATCAACTCTTGATTGACATTCTATTTTCTTGGTATTACAATTCTGTTAAAGTAATACCGATGAAGGAGGTTAAAATGCCGCGTATAACAAGTAAAGGACAAATTACGATACCACAGGACATAAGAAACAAATTCGGGTTTCTACCGGGTATGGAAGTCGACATTATTGCCGAGGGCAACAAGGCACTTATTGTAAAAAGCAGACGTGAAAACAGGTTCATGAATTGGCTTGGGCGTGGGAAGCGGCGGGGCAAAAGGGAAATTGACCGTAGGGTCGATGAGATTCGAGGCAGATCAGATGCATAGCGTTATTGTTGATACGAATATTCTGGTTTATATCTATAGCGGTATTCCGAATATTGGCAGAAAGTATGCCGAATTATTGGGTGATCTATCAATAAAGTACAATCTCGTTATCCCGAAATTAGTATATGGCGAATTGTCGTTGATTTTCAGCTCCGCAAAACAATTAAATAGTTTCGAGCCTATCTACATTTTTAAGGTTAGTGTGACCGTATCTGTCACACCCATGGTGTAAGATCTCCTTAAAAGAACAAACGAAAGGAGATCTTATGAATATCGATCAATTAAGACAACAGTTTCCGGA
>Ga0209367_1000014_pt1 | contig 106045 bp, 94 predicted proteins | sample WorMetLIZISLAND2_FD_187412 | JGI IMG/M metagenome (GOLD analysis project Ga0209367, IMG submission 187412) | Marine gutless worms symbiont microbial communities from Max Planck institute for Marine Microbiology, Germany - Olavius geniculatus... ...
CGGAAACTGTTGTCTTAATTGATCGATATTCATAAGATCTCCTTTCGTTTGTTCTTTTAAGGAGATCTTACACCATGGGTGTGACAGATACGGTCACACTAACCTTAAAAATGTAGATAGGCTCGAAAAAATATTTTAGACAACGGTGTCGTAACCAATAAAGAAATATTGCTCAAAGAAGCTGAAAAAGGGATTCATCTGCGAAATGTCGCGACCAAAGAAGAAAAGGAGCTGCATCAACTAAAGAAATTTTATGGCCTCGACCAGGCCAAAACCATGGTGCGAATTGTCGGCCAACCCCTGCTCGACGATCTTGACTATGGGTTGCTAAACCTGGTTGTCGATTTTGTACAACGGCTAATCCAACCGAATGTAACTTTAAACCGCAGTGAAACTGAGGAGCGTAAAAATAAGGCCGCTGCCGAAATCAAACCTGTGCTTCACAAAATCAAAGCCGGCGAGATGCTTCTGCGTGAGGGCGAAAGGGTTACAAGTGTCCAATTGCTGAAGCTAAAAACACTTGAAACCGAGACCAGAAATGAGCAGGTATTTCTGACCAGCATCGGGGCTGCGATGTTGCTTCTGCTGCTGCTGGCAACAACCTACATCCTCCACCTAAACCACCCCGGCCAGTTGACGGCTGAGCACAACAAGAGCCTCATTTTTATGGCCTGTGTGTTTTTGACCTTTTTCTTTTTGGCCGAAATCAGTTCCAAATTGTCGGAAGTCCTGGCGATCAACACCACCATACCCATAGAAATGTCCTCCATCTGGTTTGGTATGCCGCTGGCGTCCGGGGCCATGATCATCTGTCTGTTTATGGGATTGCCGGTCGCGATACCGTTGACGGTGGTCATGGCAGTGGCCTTCGCCATGATATTTGACAACAGTCTGACGGTGTTGCTCTATTTTCAAATCAATGGAACCATGGCGGCCTACTGGATAAGAAATTGCCGGGAACGCAAGGTTTTCATTGCAGCCGGGGCTAAACTCGGTCTGCTGAATATATTGCTGGTCACGGCCGTTAATTTTTATCTGGCTGAATTTTCCGGCCCGAAACTCCTCTGGGACTGGGCTTTTGCTTTTCTAGGCGGCATCGGCGCCGGAATCGTAACCGCGGGCCTTGTGCCCCTGGTTGAAATCGCCTTTGGCTATACGACTGACATGTCATTGCTGGAATTGGCAAACCTGGATCGACCGATCCTGCGCAAACTCATGATCGAGGCCCCGGGCACTTATCATCATTCGGTCATCGTCGGCTCCCTGGTCGAGGCCGCTGCTTCGGAGATCGGCGCCAATCATCTGCTGGCGAAAGTATGCGGGTACTACCATGATATCGGCAAAATCAAAAAGCCGATGTACTTCATCGAAAATCAGAAACCCGGCAAAAACAAACACGACAAGCTGGCGCCATCCATGTCCAGCCTGATCTTAATCGCCCACGTCAAAGAAGGCGTAGAAATAGCCCGGGAAAATAAACTGGGTCAGGTTATCATCGACACCATCAGGCAGCACCACGGCACCAGTCTGATCAAGTTCTTTTTTGAAAAGGCCAAACAACGCAGGGGAGAAGATGCCGTTAATATTGATGATTTCAGGTATCCCGGCCCCAAACCCCAAACCCGCGAAGCCGGTCTGGTCATGTTGGCCGATGTCGTTGAAGCCGCCTCGAGAACCCTTGAGAATCCGACCCCTTCAAGGATTCAGGGCCTGGTCCAGAACCTGATCAACCATATATTTTCAGATGGACAGCTGGACGAATGTGAACTGACCTTAAAAGACCTGCACAAAATTGCCAGAAGCTTCAACCAGATATTGAACGGCATTCACCATCACCGCATCGAATATACTGATAAGCGGGCCGCCGGCGAAAACGGCAAAGGAAGGTCCAAGAATGGAAGTCCTGATAAACAACAGGCAAAGCAGGCACAAAATCTCGCCGAAGAAGATAAAGCAAACGGTTCGGGTCATCTTAAACGCCTTGGACTTTCCTGACGGAGAAATCTCAATCCTCATTGTGGATGATCCGCAAATCGCGATTCTTAATCAAAAATATCTTGAACGCCAGGGGCCGACCAACGTCATCGCCTTTGCCATGCGCGAGGGCGAATTTTCCGATCTGACGCCCAACCTTTTAGGCGATGTGGTGATATCTGTGGATACCGCCGCCAGAGAAGCGCAGGCGGCCGGATTGAGCAAGGCCCGCAGATTTGATGAATTGCTGGTGCACGGTATCCTGCACCTGTTTGGCTATGACCATGAAGACTCTGATTTGGAAGCCCGGCGGATGGAAGAAAAAAGCCGGGAGTTAATGGAACTGATAAGGATAAATTCCAAATCACAAGCACCAAATCACAAATAAATCCCAAATCACAATAATCAATGACCGAAACCGGCCAAATTAAGAAATCTATTCTGTATTATTTATTCTCGTATTATAACTTTTATGTTTTGTAATCAAATACGAGTAGTTACTTAGTGCGATCGTCAACACAAATGGTGTCCGGTTTGGAGTTTTGTATTTTGGTCATTGGAATTTATCTGAGATTTGAAATTTGGGATTTGGAATTTTGATGGAATACATACCTACTAATTTTAGGTAGACAGCCTTTGAAGCAATATAGGAGAATTACCGATGGCGGGATTGGCAGTAAAAGTGGATCAAGTGGCGGTTCTAAGAGCGGTTCGCAAAAATCAATTTCCCGATCCGGTGACAGCTGCTGCGCTGGCTGAAGTGGCGGGCGCCGATGGCATCAGTGCCCACCTGCGACAGGATCGCCGATATATTAAAGACCGCGATGTGTGCATTTTACGCAGCGTTGTCCAGAGCAAATTGGTTTTGGAAATGGCATCGACAACGGAGATGGTCGGTGTTGCCCTGGATATAAAGCCTGATATGGTGACACTGGTCCCGGAAAAGCGCGAAGAATCCTCAACCGAAGGCGGGCTTGACCTAATTGTGCATCGCGATGATATAAGCGAAACGGTGGCAACCCTGCAAAACAGTGGCATCCCGGTTGGGCTCATGGTGGATCCCGATCTCGAGCAAATCAAACTGGCCCACAAAAGCAATGCCACGATGGTTGAGATTCAAACCGGAGCCTATTGTGATGCGAAAACTTCCCAGTCAAGACACCAGGCTTTGCTGAACATTGTGGATTCCATCAAACTCGCCCACAAGCTGAAGTTAAGCGTCAAAGCCGGCCGGGGCTTGTGTTATAAAACCATTAAGGCCTTTAAGGATATTCCGGAAATCGACGAATTCAGCATCGGCCACAGCATCGTTTCCCGTGCGATTTTAACCGGGATGCAGGGCGCGGTTGAAGAAATGATCCGATTGATCGAAGCCCTCTAGATATGCAGGGTGCGAGTTACGTGTTGCGCGTTGCGGGTTGGCGGGCAGAGCGCATAGGGCATAGGGCATGGGGCATACGGCATAGGGTGTAGGGTGTAAGGTGTAAGGTGTAGGGTGTAGGGTTTAAGGTGTAAGGTGTAAGGTGTAGGGTGTAAGGTTTCAGGTATTCGGCATTCGGTATTCGGCATTCGGCACAAGACTGTCGGTATTCGACTTCCGGCATTCGGTGTTCGGGAAAGAAGCAATGTTGGATGGCAGAGCGTACAGGGTTGAGATCAACTGCCGCGATTGCACGACGTCTTCAACCAATAACAAATAACCAATAACGGATAACTTTTTTCCTGTCATCTGACTTCTGTCCTTTGTCTTCTGACCTCTGACATCTGTCGTCTGTCATCTGTCTTCAGACATCTGTCCCCTGATAAAGGAGCAAGTATGATCCTCGTTACAGCCAACGAAATGCAAGCGATGGACCGCCAAACCATTGAAGATTTTGGTGTTCCCGGCATGGTGCTGATGGAAAATGCCGGTCGGGGCGCCACCCGGTTTTTGTTGGAACAATTCCCGGATATAGGAAATCGCAGCGTAGCTGTAATTGCCGGGCGCGGCAACAATGGCGGCGATGGATTCGTGATCGCCCGCTACCTGAAGCAAAAAGGAATCCAGGTACAGGTTTTTCTTCTGGCAGAATCGTCGAGTGTCCGGGGGGACGCCCTGGCCAACCTCAAGCTTTTAAAGCCGTTGCAGGTGCCGGTGGTGGAAATTCCGGATGAAGGGTCGTTTTCCGATTTCAAATCCCACATGCAAAAGTTGGATCTTTGGATCGATGCCATTCTCGGCACCGGCTTAAAATCGGACGTTACCGGGTATTTCAAAGAAATTATCGATTTCATAAACAGTCTTGAAAAGCCTGTTTTTGCCGTTGACATGCCATCCGGATTGAATTCGGATACCGGGCAGCCATGCGGCAGTTGCATCAGGGCCGCAGCGACAGCGACCTTTGCCTATGCCAAAACCGGCCACATGGTATTGCCGGGGGCGGAATACACCGGCAATCTCAAGGTAGTCGATATTGGGATTCCACCCCACATCGCAGCCGCTGTGGGACCGCAGCACTTTTTAATCACTGCGGAGCTGATCCGACCGCAGTTGATTGCCAGACCGGCGGGCGCCCACAAAGGCAGTACCGGCCACCTGCTGGTCATCGCCGGAACCGCCGGCAAAACCGGGGCCGCGGTCATGACATCCATGGCTGCGTTGCGAGGGGGCGCCGGTCTGGTGACTCTGGGCGCGGCCGAAAGTTTAAATCCGATTTTGGAAGGACAATTATTGGAAGCCATGACGGTGCCTCTGCCGGAAAGCGGCAGCGGTACCCTTGGAGAATCAGCCTTTGGTGCGATACACCAAGAGCTGGCCGGCAAACGGTGCCTGGCGATAGGCCCCGGGCTCGGACAGGCAGACGATACAAAAAAACTGGTCCGCAAAATCATCCGGCGCTGCGAAATTCCGGTGGTTGTCGATGCGGATGGATTGAACAATATGGCGTCCGCAGTGAAAGACTTCAGCCATGCCAGGGCCCCGATCATATTAACCCCGCATCCCGGGGAAATGGCGCGCCTTTTGGATACCGATGTCAGCGAGATTCAGCGCAATCGGATAGCGTGCAGCCGGCAATTTGCGGTTCGCCATAAGGTTCATGTCGTTTTGAAGGGTGCCGCCACCATTGTCGCCCACCCGGACGGAAGAGTTTATGTCAACTCCACCGGCAATGCAGGAATGGCCTCAGGCGGAATGGGTGACGTATTGACCGGGCTCATTGCCGGACTGATCGCTCAAGGCGTATCCCCCGGGGCGGCCTGCCGCGCCGGGGTTTATTTGCACGGGGCCGCCGCAGACAGTCTGGCCGAAACAATCGGACCTTACGGCTACCTGGCCGGTGAGGTGATGAATGCAATACCTTGTGAAATAAGAAAAGTACTACATATGTAGAGATCAGCCGGTCACTGGATACAAGCCGGCTTGAGCGAAAATGTAAATTCCAAGCACCAAAATCCAAATCCCAAATAAATCCCAATGACCTAACCCGGTTAAACCGGAAATACGAAACTCGAATATCGAAATACGAAACAAATCCGAAAATCCAAAATTCAAATGTCTCAAACAAAATTACCGGCGTGACAAAGTTGAATTCAATTCAAATCTTTGTAGATGCTTGTATGTTAGTGCTTTACAGAGATGCCAACAAATGTTTTGCACAATTTGCGCAAAACTGAGTTGGTAACTGTCTAAATTCCAAATCAGATCATCACCCGACGGGCGTGTCCATCATATATCTAAAACAAAAGGCGATCTACCAAACACAGCATGCTACAACACGCGAATTTGTTTTGGTCATTGGATATTGAAAATTGGAATTTGTTTGTAATTTGGAGCTTGAGATTTGAGATTTTTTTATTCTATTAATGTCCATGATACAGTTGATTTAGAAATACCCTTGGCGTTTCAGATAATAGCATCAGATCGATCAGATGGATGAACACAAGATTGAAATAAGCACTTACTCGGTTGTTGAAACCCGGCAGTTGGGCCGCCGGATCGGTAAACGGATCACCCAACCGCTGATCATCGCCTTGATCGGTGATCTGGGCAGCGGAAAAACCGCGTGGGTCCAGGGCCTGGCTCGGGGCCTGGACGTACCGGACGGATATTACATCACCAGTCCGACGTTTACCCTGATCAACGAATATCCCGGCCGCCTGCCCTTGTTTCATGCCGATCTGTATCGCCTTGATACGGTACGGGATCTCGAAGACATCGGATTGGAGGAACTGTTTTATGAACAGGGCGTGCTCGCTGTCGAGTGGGCGGACAAGCTGGCAGAAAGCATTTCCGACGATTACCTGGTCCTGCATTTTGATATAATCGATGACGATTGCCGCAAAATCAGCCTGATTGCCAATGGACATAATGGAATTAATTTGATAAAAGCCCTTGTAATATAAATGCTCACATAGACGTTTCTCAGCTAAAAAGCATACAAGCAACTAAAATTAAATTAAAAATAGCATCAGAAGCATAAATTAATTTATCCGCCGGAATATCACATTAACTATTTTGTTTGGCTTACAACGAACATTCTTCAACCCTAAATTTGCTATTTATAAGGGCGGAGAAATTGGGGTTATCAAAAATGAGCCTGATCGTACAAAAATTCGGAGGAACTTCGGTCGCGGATCTCGAGCGCATTCGCAATGTCGCCCAACGCGTTGTTACAACCTATGAACAGGGTAATGATGTGGTCGTGATTCTATCGGCCATGGCCGGCATAACCGACAAATTACTCGATATGGCCCAGGGAGTATCGGAGACTCCTGACAAACGGGAGCTCGATGTGCTTCTCGCCACCGGAGAACAGACTACCTCGGCGCTATTGGCCATGATATTGAAATCGATGAACTATCCGGCCCAGTCCTTATTGGGACATCAGGCGGAAGTGGTTACCGATCATTGCTTCGGCAATGCCCGCATCGTGGATATCAGAACCGACCGGATAAAACAGTTGCTGGAAAACCGCGAGATTGTCGTCATCGCCGGTTTCCAGGGATGCGACCCCCTGGGTAATATCACCACTCTTGGACGCGGAGGGTCCGACACTTCCGCCGTGGCTATCGCAGCGGCACTGAATGCCGATGTCTGTGAAATTTACACGGACGTAGACGGAATTTACACCGCAGACCCGAATATCTGCGACAGGGCCAGAAAGTTGAAAGCAATATCATACGATGAGATGCTGAATATGGCCAGCCTCGGAGCAAAAGTTTTGCAGATCCGTTCAGTCGGATTCGCCAAAAAATACAATATCCCTGTGCACGTTCGATCATCGTTCAGTGAAGAGGAGGGAACAATGGTTGTCAATGAAGATTCCGGCATGGAACGCCTGGTCGTCTCCGGTGTCACCCATGATAAAAATCAAGCCCGCATCACGCTGAAAAAAGTTCCGGATCAGCCCGGCGTAGCAGCGAAAATTTTTACGCCCATCGCCGATAGCGGAACCGTGGTGGACATGATCATCCAAAATACCCGGGCCGGTGGACAAACCGATTTAACGTTTACGGTACCCACAGCAAGTTACCAGACCGCGCTTGAAATCGAAGAACGTATCGCCAAGGAAATCGGTGCGGAACAGGTGTTCGGTGATGTAAATATCGCCAAGGTTTCTGTGATCGGGGTCGGGATGAAGGATCATTCTGGCGTGGCCTCCAAGATGTTTGCAACCCTGGCCGCCGAGAACATTAACATCATATTGATCGCCACCTCGGAAATCAGGATTTCGTGCATAATCGAAGAAAAGTATGCCGAACTGGCGGTGAGGGTGCTGCACACGGCCTTTGGTTTGGATGCCGAGGATTGAGGGGCTGGAAGTCGGAAGTCGGAATGCGGAAGTGGGAAATATGAGTGGTAAGTAACGAGGAAAGTTGCCGGATGAAAGCGGAGTCATTAACGAATCCGCCGTTGCGGAATAACGATTAACAAATAACTAGTAACAACGAATTCCATCTGCCATCCAATATTGCTTCTTTCTCGAACGCCGAATGCCGAAAGTCCAATGCCGACAGTCGTGTGCCGAACACCGAATACCGAATGCCGAATAATATCCTACGCCCATGCGCTCTGCCCTAGGCCCTTTGCGCCATGCGGCCTCAATCCGTAATCGAACAGCCCGTTTGAATGAGAAAATTCAGTCCTGATCAACTTATATTTGTACTTGTCCTGGGTGCGGTGATTCTGGGGCTGACGATTTATCGTTATTTCTTTATATTTTGAGTCCGGTCTACAAGGAGCAGCAAAAAAATGATCGCGCGTGAAATTATGCAAACCCGATTTCACACCCTCTCCCCCCCATTACACCATTGCCGAAGCTGTCCAACATTTCCAGCAGGCGATCGAGGATGAACGCAAAAAAATATTCGGACTGATGGTCACCGATGAAAACGACCGACTGGTGGGGATGCTCTCCATGTATGATATTTTGCTGTTTATTCAACCCAAGCATGCCCACATCTGGGGGGAAATGGACGATATCGATCCGACGCAATTGTATGACGAGCGGCTGGATAAGGTGAAATCAATCCTGGTTGGGGATATCATGACGCCGGAGGTGGTGACTGTCCCCCCGGATGCCCATTTGCTGGTGATCGCCGATATCATGATCAAAAAACATATTCGGCGGCTGCCGGTGGTCGACGGCCGGGAAGTCGTCGGCATCGTTTTTGTATCCGATGTCTTTCACCATTTGCTGAAGAAATTTATCATTTAACCATGCGGTTATCAGAAGCGTTTTAACCGCGATATAGATCCCGGATCAAATCCTGATCGCGGCCGAAGCTCGCAAACACAAGTACGACATCACTCAGCCATAAACGAAAATTGGGAAAGGAATATCACCAGATGCCTCGGGTCGGAAAAAAAAGGAGCGTGCTAAGCGGTTTATCCGTACAAGAGGCCATGCGCCGGCAGGTAATCAGCCTGCCGCAGGACGCATCCATTGACTACTGCATCAATCGCATGATCAAATATAAGGTCAATTCGGTTCTGATTATGGATGAAAACCGGAATCCGGCCGGGGTGGTTTCCAAAACCGACGTCACCAGCGCTTTCTACGCCGGGTTTCCAACCACCACGCCGGTGGAAAGCATTCTCGCGGGCCCGCTGTTATATTGCTATCCCGACGATGAGCTGGAGTCATCCCTGGACGCCATGCAGCAACACGGTGTTCACCGCTTGTTTGTCAGGGGTTCCGATTCCAATGACGTCGTCGGAGTTCTGGCCTACCCCGATATAGTCGGGCTGCTGTATCGCTATTGCCGGGCCTGCGACCGGGGACTGCTGAAAGCCAGAGCGCAAATAGAAGACACCGGGCGCCAGCGCCTTAAAATTAAAGATGTCATGACCGCCGATGTGACCGCTTTCCTGGAAACCGACGATCTGGCACAGGTCATCGAAGGCCTCACTGAACATCGTTTCGGTGCGGTGCTGATTGAAAATGAAGGGGCCAAAGCGGTAGGGGTTGTTTCCAAGTCCGATCTGATCGTGGCCTACAAACATGGTGTAACGGTGGATGCCACGGCGGCCGACGTTATGAGCGCCCCGGTGGTCTCCAGTGATCCGGAAATCCCGCTGGCTGATGCCATCCAACAAATGCTGCTCAAAGATGTGCAGCGCCTTTTCGTTCATGGACAGGATCCGCGAAAAATTGTCGGCATCCTGTCACTTTCCGACGCCGCCCGCTTCCGCTCCGGCTCGTGCCGGGCCTGCACTTCGAGTCGATTGATGCAGGCATAGCTTGCGGTGGTGAACAGATGGAAATTCTGTATTTGCAAATTCCTCCTGCTTTTATTCGTCATGAGTTATAAATTGGGATTTTAGATTGCGGATTGCGGATTGCGGATTGCGGATTGCGGATTGATGGAATCGCTACGCTCTGTCAATTATAGCGGACCGTGCCATAACGCTCCCTCAAGCGAAGCGCTCATCGAGCAACGCGAGCCTCCAGCAAAGCGCTCATTTAGCGAAGCGATCTAAATGGCAGCCTCAATCTCTTCAGCTATCCTCGCGGCGGCCTGGGCGGGATTGGCGGCATCGCGGATTGGCCTTCCGATAACCAGGTAATCCGCTCCATTTGCGATGGCACGGGCCGGCGTGGCAACCCTTGCCTGGTCATCCTGTTTATCGAGGGACCACTGGGGCCGAATGCCAGGCGTGATGGCAGCAAATTCTTGGCCAAAGCGCTGTTTGATCATGGAAGCCTCAAGACCGGAGCATACGATGCCGGCACAGCCGGCCGCTTGGGCCATAGCTGCTTTCTTGACGACCAATTCCGACAAATCCCGCTGGTAGTATTCGGGCCGGTAGCCAGCCGATTCGATGTCGATTGTGGAAACGCTGGTCAGCACGGTTACGCCCAGAATGTCGACCCGTCCCTGACTGCCGGCAACTGCCGCTTCGAGCATTTTGGGACTTTCACCGCAATGCACGGTCGCGAATTTAACGCCCAGGTCGGCGATACCTTCCATGGCACGGCAAACCGTAGCCGGGATATCATGCAGCTTCAGATCCAAGAATACCCCGGCGGCCCCGACCTGATTGATAAATCTGACAATTTGCGGGCCGGATCGAATAAACAGTTCAAGCCCGACCTTGAACAGTCCCACGCAATCGGCCAACAACTCGACATAATGCTTGGCCGCGTCGGTCGAAGCCACGTCCAGCGGAAAAATGATGTAATCCTTTGCCTGCCTCATGGTAATAACCCTGAAAAAATGAATAATGAATAATGAATAATTAAGGTATTCTGTCATCTAATTTTCAAAGTAGATAGAGCGAAGCGATTCCAACATTTGTCATTATTCATTATTCATTATTCATTATTCATTGGTCATTCGTCATTCTTCATTATTCATTCGTCAGTTACCATAGTGTTCCGCCACCCATTTCAAATACTCCCCGCTTTTCACGTTTTGCACCCAATTCGGATGATCCAGGTACCACTGAATCGTTTTTTGGAGTCCGGTTTCAAATGTTTCGTGGGGCGACCAGCCCAATTCATTTTCCAGTTTGCTGCAGTCAATCGCATATCTCAAATCATGGCCGGGTCTGTCTTTAACAAAATTGATCAATTCCCGGTACGATGACCGATTTGCCCGGGGCTGCATTTCATCCAGCAAATCACAAAGCATGTTGACCGTATCGATGTTGGCCAATTCACAGCGGCCGCCGATGTTGTAGGTCTCGCCGCGTGTGCCTCTTTGCATGATTTGCCAGACAGCCCGGCAGTGGTCTTCAACGTAAAGCCAGTCTCGCACATTTTTACCCTCACCGTAAACTGGCAGAGGCTTGCCGTCCATGGCGTTTAAGATCATCAACGGGATCAATTTCTCGGGAAACTGGTAAGGGCCGTAATTGTTGGAGCAATTGGAAATGGTCACCGGCAGACCGTAGGTTTTATGGTAGGCTCGGACCAAATGATCGGATGCCGCCTTGGAAGCCGAATAGGGGCTGTTGGGCATGTAGGGGGTTTGTTCGGTAAAAAAACCGTCCGGCCCCAGGGAACCATAGACTTCATCCGTGCTGATATGGTGAAAGAGAACCAGGCGGTTCGAGTGCCGGCGCGCGGCTTCCAGCAGGTTGAACGTTCCTGTGATGTTGGTTTTGATAAACGCGTCGGGCGCTGCGATGGATCGATCGACGTGGGATTCCGCCGCAAAATGACAAACGGCATCAATCTTATAGCTGTCAAATACACGAGTCATGGCGTTCGCATCGCATATATCGGCTTTGCGGAAAATATAACGTTCGGGGTACTGGGACGCTAGATCGGCCAGATTTGCGGGATTGCCGGCATAGGTGAGATTGTCGACATTAATGATCCGCCCCGCAAAATCCGTATTTAATAGCAATAAACGGATAAAGCCGGTACCGATAAATCCGCAACCGCCGGTCACCAGAATGTTCTCCATCAAGCCTCCTGAGGTGTAAATTTTGGCTATTACAACCCCAAAAAAGGCAAATTTGGGGTTGCAGGCAGTTATTGAATGCCTCGATCTTGGAGTGTTGGAGTGTTGGAGTACTGGAGTATTGGGGGTATTTTACAAAGACCTAAGGCCTTCTGCCACCACTCCAACACTCCAGTACTCCAATAAGAATAAAAGTTAAAAACACCGTAATAGAAACCTTTTTTGGTTCATAGGTTCGCAAAGGATGTAACTCGCTATGCTGATTGTATATTTGTAACCTAAATTATCTCATACATAAAGCTTTTTTTATTCCTGAAATGGGGAGCCAAGTGGCTGGAGTAGTGTGGTATCGAAATAAGACATCAATCGTTCAACCAATACTCCAAAACTCCAGTACTCCAGTACTCCAATACTCCAACACTCCAATACTCCAGGATCTACAATAATTGAAGTCCCCACGATGCAATACAATCATTTGGGATACTAAACCGTGATTTCGCTAACATGTTTCCGGGCGGAATCCAAGAAATCTATTGTAATAATCCACCATAATCGGTATAAATTACGGTTAATTGTATTTACAGGTAAGTATCGAATTTTGATACACCACAGCCGACTTTCGAATTATGAAAGTCAGGGGGTTAATATGCAGACGGCACAGCACTTTCATGTTGCTTCCGGCAGTTATTATGTAAGCCGACAAAAACCACTGATTCTGGAAGCCTATTTGGGAACCTGTGTCGGCGTCGCCATGTACGATAAACAGGCAGGCGTTGGCGGCCTGATGCATCTGCTTCTGCCGGAGCCGGTCTCACTGAGCGGCTCCCTGCAGCCGGAGAAGTACGCATCAACCGGTTTTCCCATGTTTCTAAGGGCCCTGTATGATGAAGGTGCATCAAAAAACCACTTAAATGCCCACATTGCCGGCGGTGCCCTGGTGGGTCCGATTGATAGCGCTGACCTGGATCTGGATATCGGGGGGCGAACGGTTGATACGGTCATGAACTATCTCAAAGAAGAAAATATACAGATCACACAATCGGAAACCGGCGGTTTTTTTACCGCCTGCGTCAACCTGAATCTGGACACTTGGCAATGCAAAATAGAACCGGCCGACAACGACAAAATTATTCCCCACCAGGAAGCTCATGTACCGCCGGTCGAAGAAATAAAGCGGAACATGGAAGCCATTCAACCGATTCCCCAGGTGGCCCTCAAAATTTTACGCCTGATCGATGAAGAAGAATACGATATCAAAGCGCTGACCGCGGAGATACGCAAGGATCAGGTCATCAGCGCCAAGACTTTGCAGCTTTGCAATAGTGTCATGTTTGCCGGCACCAGGAAAATTGAGTCACTGGACCATGCCCTGATATATATCGGATTGCAAACCCTCGTTAAATTGGTAATCTCCGCTTCGTTTGACAACTACTACGGTTCTGCCGGCATGGGCTATTCTTTGTGCAAGGGCGGTCTTTTTCATCACGCCATCGGCACGGCCATCATTTCAGAAAAACTGGCCGATCTGACCGGGCTTGTGAAACCGGGCCTGGCATATACCGCCGGTCTGCTGCACGACATCGGCAAAGTCGTCCTCGATCAATACGTTGCCTCGGCTTACCCGTTGCTTTACCGTAAACTCAGTGAGGAAGGCACCAGTTTTTCAGATACGGAAAAGGCGATTCTCGGAATCGATCATACCGAAATTGGCAGCGAACTGGCCCGCAACTGGTCTTTTCCGGATTCATTGATTGACGTCATTCGCCACCATCACCGGCCTGAGGCCGCAATTCACAGCCTTGAGCTGGCGCATACGGTTTATGTGGCGGACCTGCTCATGTCCCGATTTAATAGCGGGCTGGAATTGGAGCGGCTTGGCACGGAAACCCTTTCAGCGAGACTGGAGACCATTGGATTGTCGGTTGCTCGGTTTCCCGACCTTGTCGATCTTATCCCGGTCAGCGTGTTCAAGTCGTCGCCGGAACTGGCATTGGAACAAAAACAATGAAGCCATCAGAAAACCAGCAAAAGCTATTACGAATGCTGCCCGGTGTGGATCAACTGCTGGAATTATCTAAAGCGGATGCTTTCTTCGAAGATATGCCCAAAACGGTGGTGACCCGATCCATTCGTCAAACCCTGGAATCCCGGCGACATCGGATTCTGACGGCGGAATCGGGCATATCAGCACCAGACCTGTCCGCGGCCCGCATCATGCAACGCGTCAAAGATGCCGTAGGCGAAGACATGACGCCTAACTTAAAATCAGTGATCAACGCCACCGGTGTTGTGGTGCATACCAACCTGGGCCGATCACTGGTTTCTTCGGAAGTAAGTGAGAACCTGGCTCAAATCGCGGGGCGCTATTCCAACCTGGAGTATGATTTGAAAGCCGGGAGACGGGGCTCGCGTTACAGCAGCGTCGAGGATATTCTGTGCGAGATCAGCGGCGCCGAAGCCGGCATGGTGGTCAATAACAATGCTGCGGCCGTGCTGCTCTGCCTGGAGACGATCGCCCGCAATCAAGAAGTCGTCGTCTCGCGCGGTGAACTGGTGGAAATCGGCGGTTCATTCAGAGTGCCGGATGTGATGACCAAAAGCGGTGCGATTTTGAAAGAAGTGGGCACCACCAACCGCACCCACTTGCGAGACTATGAAAATGCGCTAGATAACAATACGGCCCTGATGCTAAAAGTGCATCGCAGCAATTATAGCGTCATCGGATTCACGGCGGAGGTTTCACTAAAAGAATTGGTTGAGCTGGGCCTGAAAAACGATGTGCCGGTCATGGAAGACCTCGGCAGCGGTACTTTTATCGATTTCTCAAGATACGGTCTGGTCAAGGAGCCCACGGTCCAGGAATCGGTTTCCGCCGGGGTGGACGTCGTGACATTCAGCGGCGATAAGCTTCTCGGCGGACCCCAGGCGGGTATCATCGTGGGCAAAAAGCAAATCGTCGAACGGGTCAAGCAAAATCCCCTGGCAAGAGCCCTGCGCATCGACAAAATGACCCTGGCGGCCCTCGAGACGACCTTGCGCCTTTACCGTGACGAAGATCGGGCCATTCGCCGGATCCCGACCCTGCGAATGCTGACTGTGGACATCAACGACCTGACGACCAGAGCCGCCAACTTGGCGGATGATCTCAGCGCCATTGGCGGGTCGCGCATTGATATCGAGCTGGTGCAACTTTCCTCCAAGGCCGGTGGCGGCGCCCTGCCGCTTTTGGAACTGCCGAGCAGATGCTTGAGAATCAGGGTCCACGGTCTTTCCGCCAACAAGCTCGAAAAGTATTTGCGGCGGAATGAACCGCCAATCATCGGACGCATAGAAAACGATGCCTATGTGATCGACCCCCGGACACTGCTGGATGATGATTTGCCGATCATTTTGACGGCATTTGAAAATTTGCTGAACTGAGTATTAATATGACCGACCAAAATAATGCCCTATTTCACAGCCGCGGATCTGCGCGGCACTTTTTGTTTTCGAAGACCGACACCGGCCGCCTGGAGACCGTCAGCGGCAAAAAAATAGAAGATGCCGGCAAAGCGCTGCACTCAACCTATCCGGATTTGCTTGTGGGCCAAGATTTTATGGATCATGCCCTACGGACCCTTGAGTCTGAGGCCCGGTTTTCAGCGGTGGTCATTCGCCTGGATCTAAACGGGCCCGAAGAGGAGACGGCCGCCGCCGAAGGTGGAGGACTGGTCGCGGTGGCCCGGATACTCGATGGCGTGTGCCGTGATCAAAACGGTATTTGGGGAGCCCTCGAATCGGGACTGTTGGCCGGCTATTTCCCGGCAAAAAGCGGGCCGCAGACCACTGAATTATCGCGCCGGATGCAATCGGACCTGGCAGAAAAGACTCACCAAACGGTTTCCATCGGAATTGCCGAATTTCCAACCCTAACTTATCATCAATCAGATATACTGCAAAACGCCGTCAAAGCCCTTGACCATGCGACTTTTTTTGGTCCCGGGAGTGCGGTTGTCTTTGACGGTGTCAGTTTGAATATCAGCGGAGACAAGCTTTACGAAAAAGGTGAAATACAAGGTGCAATCGATGAATTGAAAACAGCTCTCGAATTGGATCCCGACAATGTGAACGTGCACAACAGTCTGGGAGTATGTTTCGGCATCCTGGGCGAATATAAACCGGCGGCAGAGGCGTTTACAAAAGTCATATCGATTGAACCCGAAGAGTATATGGCACTCTACAATCTGGGTTTGGTATACATGTTGACGGATAAGCGTGACCAGGCGCTGGAATTATTTTTAAAAGCCGATAAAATCAATGGGGAAGCCTATGAAATTGCCTTTCAGACCGGCAAACTTTACCTGGAGTTAGGCGACTCCGAAAAGGCCCTCCTATATCTGGAGCGCGCCGCCGTTCTCGAACCCGAGGCCGGTGCGGTTTACCGCTACCTGGGTGACTGCCGGGCGGCCGCGAACATGCCCCAGCAGGCCGTTGCGGCGTATCGTAAGGCCATCAAACTGAATCCACAGGACGCCGCTTCCATGTCGGCTCTGGGCTGTTTGTATGAGGACCAGGGCGAAAACTCCGAAATCACCTTGATGTTTTGCCGGGAAAGTGTCGCACTGGCACCGGACAACGCCCTTTTCCGCTACCGGCTCGGCCGGCTTTACTTCAATCAACACCAATTGGACGATGCTTTAAGCGAGCTCAAACAGGCCCAAAAGTTGGGCTACGATGCAGCGGATGATATCGCCCAGGTCGAAGACCGGATGGAAAAAAAAGGCTCTTGAGAAACCTCGTCTTTTTTAAACCCAAGAAAGGGATTTTAAATCGTGCTCGCGCTCGTCCTCGATACATAGAGGCTCAAAAGCTTCGAGGACGAGGACGAAACGGCAAATGAGTTCATCGAAACTGCCTTGATTTTGCGCAGTTTCTTTTCCGAGCAGACCGGCTGTCCTTTAGCAAGAGGCCGCGCTCTTGAGAAAGATGTGTTATGAGAAAAGTAATTATTGATATTCTCGAATCCAGCATTGCCACCAAAAGGGATTGCATCGAAAATAATATCGCTACCATCATCCGGGCGGCTGAATTGCTGGCCGCATGTCTCAGCCGGGGCAACAAGGTGCTCATATTCGGCAACGGCGGCAGTGCGGCCGATGCCCAGCACCTGGCAGCGGAATTTGTCAACCGCTTTCAAATTGAGCGTCCGCCCCTGGCAGCCATAGCCCTGACCACCGACAGCTCCATTCTTACCAGCATCGGCAATGATTATGAATTCAATGATGTTTTTTCCAAACAGGTCGAAGCGTTAGGCCGCCGGGGGGACATCGCCTGGGGCATCAGCACCAGCGGCAACTCCGCCAATGTCATTCAGGCGATCAGGGCTGCCCAAAAAAAAGACCTGAAGACCATCGGCATGACCGGCCGGGCCGGCCGGTTGGCCGAATGTGCGGATATCGTCTTTCCGGTAGCCTGCGATATCACGGCCAGAATTCAGGAAAGCCATATCACCATCGGGCACATCCTGTGCGATCTGGTGGATCGGACTTTGTACCCGGATGAATTTAGGGATTGAGGGAGGGATTTAGGGATTTAGGAATTGAGGGATTGAGGGATTGAGGGATTGAAGGAATTCCCTCTCTTTTAAACGTAAATCACCAGATCTGAAGTAACAAATAACTTGCAATTTTGCGGAAGAATCATGCCTGAGAAATTCGAACCGATTGATTTGAGCGACGTCTCAACCTATAGCCTCACTGAACGGGAAAGTCTGGTCAGCACGGATGATTTTGCCAAACCGTGGCGCAAGGGTTCCTCATATACGGAATTTTTGTCCAGACTGCCCGACATCCTGGCCGGCAAACAGCTGAAGCAGGTCATATCCGCTTTGGTATCTTCGTATCGCGCGGACCGAACTGTGATATTTGGGATGGGCGCCCACGTGATCAAAGTGGGACTCAATCCCGTCGTCATCGATCTGATGGAGCACGGCGTTATCACCAGCGTGGCGATGAATGGCGCCGGCATTATCCACGACCTGGAACTCGCCCTGGTCGGACAAACTTCGGAAGATGTCGCCAGCGCCCTGGAGGACGGCTCCTTCGGCATGGCCCGGGAAACCTGCGAATTTTTGGCGGAGGCACTCGACGCAGCCGAGGCAGACGGCCGGGGTCTCGGCCGGTCCGTCGGTCGGCTCATCCTCGAAAAAAAACTACCCCTGATGGATAAAAGCATTCTCGCGGCCGGCGCCCGGCTTAATATTCCGGTAACCGTGCATGTGGCCATCGGCACCGATATTATTCACATGCACCCCGGTTTCGATCCCGCTCGGGCCGGCGCTGCCACCCACCGCGACTTTCGTATGTTTGCCGGAATTGTATCCACCCTCGAGCGGGGAGTTTATTTAAATGTCGGATCCGCCGTAATCCTGCCGGAAATATTTTTAAAGGCCACCACCCTGGTGCGAAATCTGGGGCATACGCTGGTCGATTTTACGACCGTCAACCTGGATTTCATCAAACACTACCGTCCTTTGACCAATGTCGTCAGCCGTCCCACGTCCCAAGGCGGCCAGGGCATCAATCTGGTCGGCCACCATGAAATCCTGCTGCCGTTAATCGCTGCCGGCGTAATTGAAGAAATCGCTTAGAATGCAAAAAGCAAGATACACGCTATTAGCCGCAAGGCTTCTGATGGATGGTAGTTGGCCTAGCGCAGAGGGCATAGCGCAGAGGGCATAGCGCAGGGCGCTTGGCGAAAAAGCGGAAGGACTGGCGCAGGGCGCCGGAGATCACCGCGGAGGCTTTGATTGAGACCACACGCAATGCTGATGATCGCGCAAATTTTTATATATATCCCGGTCAAGGATTTTTGACGCCATATCAATGTCCACTATGCGCTTTGCCCGCTGCGCTTTGCGATACTTGTTGTCTTGAATTCCAGGGTCCGATGATTATAATTACTGGTTTGGAGTCAAATTTACTACGGAGAACTATTAATGCCGATTTACGAATACCACTGTGAAAAATGCGGTGAAGATTTTGAATGCTTGGTCTTTGGATCAGACAAACCGGCATGCAGCAGCTGCCACAGTAAAAAGGTGACCAAGCTCATGTCAGCCAGTGCTTTCGTTAGTAAAGGGGCCGGAGGTCAAACCGTGTCCTCTTCAGCCGGGTCGGGCTGTTCGGGTTGCGCTGCGAGCAGCTGTGCCGGGTGCGGCCACTCATGAAGGCGGCCATAAAAATTGGTACCAGAGCCAGCAAGCTGGCCTTGTGGCAGGCCAACTGGGTTGAATCGGCCCTGAAAGCTAAGGATTCGGCCCAAAATACGGAACTGGTTACCATCAAGACCAAAGGCGATAAAATTCTGGATGTTCCGCTGGCCAAAGTTGGCGGTAAGGGACTTTTTGTCAAAGAAATAGAGCAGGCTTTACTGGATCACCGGATCGACATCGCGGTCCACAGTATGAAAGACATGCCGGCTGAAATTCCGGACGGCCTGTGCATTGGTGCCATCCCACAACGGGAGGTGGCCGGCGATGTCCTGATATCAAAAACCGGCCGATGCCTTGATGATTTGGGCCGGGGAGCCGTGATCGGCACCAGCAGTCTGCGCCGCGCTGCCCAGCTGCGCCACGCCAGACCGGACATCGAAATTGCACCGCTGCGTGGCAATCTGGATACGCGCCTCAAAAAGCTGCAGACCGAAAATCTGGATGCCATCGTGCTGGCCGCCGCCGGCGTTAAACGCCTCAACCTCGAGGATCGAATCACCGAATACCTGGATCCCGCGGTGATGCTGCCGGCGGTGGGTCAAGGTGCCCTGTGTATTGAAATCAGGCAAGACGATGCGATTATCGGACCGCTGGTCCAAGCCCTGGATGACCCGCCTAGCCGGGCCGTTGTTTTGGGTGAACGGGCCTTTTTGAACCGACTGGGCGGCAGCTGTCAGGTCCCCATTGCCGGTCACGGCGAAATCAACGACAACCGTTTTCATCTGACCGGTTTGGTGGCCGGCATCCATGGTTCACCCATCTACAAATCGGTTTTGTCGGGCGCTGTTGATTCGTCCGAATCAATTGGCGTTAGCCTGGCCGAAGCGCTTCTTTCCCGCGGGGCAGATGCGATATTGGAACAATTAAAATCTATGGAATCTGCAAATGAGGAAAGCTAAGGTCTACCTGGTGGGCGCCGGTCCCGGGGATCCGGCATTGATCACCGTAAAAGGCAAAGCGTGCATCGAAACCGCCGAGGTGATCATCTATGATTATCTGGCGGCTCCGGCGCTATTAAACCATGCCCGCCAGGAGGCCGAGCTTATCTACGTCGGCAAGAAAGGCGGCGATCATACTTTATCCCAGGATGAAATCAATGCGCTGATTGTGGAAAAAGCCAAAGCCGGATTCAGCGTCTGCCGCCTGAAAGGCGGCGATCCGTTCATCTTTGGCCGCGGTGGTGAAGAGGCTGAGGTTCTGGTGTCTGAAGACATACCCTTTGAAGTCGTGCCCGGGGTAACCTCGGCTGTCGCGGCCGCGGCCTACGCCGGTATTCCGCTGACCCATCGCAAACTGACGGCCACCCTGGCCTTCGTCACTGGCCATAAAGATCCGCACAAAGCAGCATCGAACATCGACTGGGAGTCATTGGGGCGGGGCATCGGAACCCTGGTGTTCTTTATGGGGGTGAAGAATTTGCCCGATATCAGCCAAAAATTGATCGCCCACGGCAAATCGCCGGATACCCCGGTGGCATTGATTCGCTGGGGAACGACGGCAGCCCAGCAAACCGTAACCGGCACCCTGGATGATATTGCTGAACGGGTCCGGGAGGCCGGCCTCAAAGCTCCGGCAATTATTGTGGTGGGGGAGGTTGTCCGGCTGAGGGAAAATCTGAAGTGGTTCGAGACCCGTCCCCTGCTGGGACAACGCATTGTGGTTACCCGTGCTCGCGAACAGGCCAGCGATCTGGTCCGCCAACTGGCGGAACTGGGAGCTGAATGCCTGCAGTATCCGACGATCAAGGTCATCCCTGCCCCTGACACGACCCCCCTGGACGACGCCATCCAAAGTCTGTCCGCCTATGATTGGATCGTTTTCACCAGCGTTAACGGTGTCCGTTATTTCTTTGCGCGTCTGTTCGGGGTCGGCCTGGATGTTCGTGCTTTGAATCACCTGCGTACCGCTGCCATCGGACCGGTCACCTCGCAAAAGTTGCGCAGGTTCGGATTGAATAGCGATATCCTGCCCGAAAACTACCGGGCTGAATCCGTGGTTGACGCATTTCGCGCTGAGGATTTGCACGGTAAAAAGGTCCTGCTGCCCCGGGCCGCAGAGGCCCGGCCGGTGCTGCCGGTTGAACTGCGCAAGCTGGGAGCTGAAGTCGATGAAGTGACCACCTACCTCACCCAAAAAGTTACCGACAACGCCGATTCGCTTAAAGAAGAGCTCGCCCAAAACCGGATCGATATGATTACCTTTACCAGTTCCTCCACCGTTAAAAATTTCAAAGACCTGTTGCCGTCGGACGGGTTTCAACAGCTGCTGGATGGGATTACCATCGCCAGCATCGGCCCGATCACGACCGACACTGCTGCTCAACTGGGTTTTGATGTTCAGATTACGGCCGACACGTATACCATACCCGGGCTGTGTGAAGCGATTGTGAAACACCATGCAAAGTCAAGATCAGGGGACTGAAGGAGGGTTATCAAGCCGTTCAGCCATAAAATGCACGTATTCTACGATAGCCCTTTGAAACTCCCGGTCGTCCCCGGTCGTCAAACAGTCATTGCATTTTCCCAGATTCTGAGATAGCATGAGTCGTTTTTTCGACACTGGTAGGTTATCCGGGTCTAATACTGTTCAAAAACCGAAGGTTGAACCGCCCAAAACTAGCGCCAGCCGATCAGAGATCGTCAGTGTCGGACTGAGTCTCAGGATATTTCGATGAATGATTTTCTCAAAAATTTGCCGAACCTGGTTGCTGAGATCAAGACCCTCCAGGATATCATCATCACCAACATTGTACTTATCGGCCAGACACCGTCCCCCACGTTTAAAGAAAAAAGGCGCAGCACGGTTTTTATGGAGCGGCTGGCCGAGTTCGGGGTTGACGAGGTAACCACCGACGGCTACCGCAACCCTATTGGAATCATCCGAGGATCGGCCCCCGAAAAACCACCGATTTTTGTGGTCGCCCACCTGGACACGTTTTATGAACGCGACATTGTCCATAACTACACCATCAAAGAAAATCAAATAACCGGCCCCGGCATCCTGGACAACTCGCTGGGTGTAGGCGTCATGGTATCCCTTCCGATTCTTTTTCAAAAACTGAATCTGAAATTTGAATCGGATATCGTACTGGCGGGCACCATCCAGTCCATTGGAAAAGGCAACCTGCGCGGGGTCCGGCACCTGTTAAAAACCTGGCCGACCCCGATCAGAGGGGGTGTCTGCCTGGAAGGGGTCGAATTGGGGCGGCTCAATTATTTTTCCGATGGAATGATCCGGGGGGAAATCCAATGCAGCATTTCCGAACAAAAGGGAACTTTTTATAAATTTACCCCCAATGCCATTTTAATATTGAATGAAGTCATCAATGAGATCATGAACCTGCGGCTTACCCAGAGGCCCCGGTCGCGGATTGTCATCGGCAAAATCGCCGGCGGCGCCAACCATGGCAAAATAGCCTATAAAGCCAACCTGGGCTTTGAAATCCGCAGCGACTCTTACAAAATGGTTAAATCGATTTACAACAACATCAGGGATATTGTCGCAGGAATCGGCCATGAGAATGAAGTTGATCTGACCATTAAAACCATCAGCAATCTGAAAGCGGCCAGATTAAAATTCAACCATCCGTTGGTTAAGAGTTCCGCCGCGATTCTGGAAAGTCTCGGTATCAAACCGATCAGCAAGTCAACGGAATCGGCGCTGTCAATTTTTCTCTCACGCAAGATACCGACCGTTACACTTGGCATTACCCATGGGGTAAATTTTTACACGGAAAAAGCCACCATGGATATCGAGCCGATGTTCACGGGTATCGCCCAGGTCATCGGCGTGCTCAAGGCGATTGATAGTGGGGTTTGCGATGAATCCTAGCTGGCTTGAAAAAAATACGTTTCATTATTCGCAGTTCATGGACTTATATGAACTGGTCGAAAAAAAGCAGGAAAAAAAGCTTAAAATATCCCTGTGCCTGCCGACCTTAAACGAAGAGAAAACCATCGCCAAAGAAATTATCATTCTGAAGTCCGAACTCATGACTCGCTATCCCCTGGTAGACGAGTTGATCGTAATCGATTCGGGCTCAACCGATAGTACTCTGGATATAGCCGCCTCCTTTGGAGCCGATGTCTATATTGCCAATGAAATTCTTCCCGACCTTGATCAGTTCAAAGGCAAGGGCGAAAACTTGTGGAAAGCGCTTTACATTACCAAAGGCGATATCATTGTCTACATCGATGCCGACATTAAAAACATTCACCACCGTTTTGCCTACGGACTGATCGGTCCGCTGCTGCTGGACGACCAGATTAAATACACCAAGGCCTTCTATGACCGGCCGATATCGATCGGCAAAAACAAAATCAGGCCCACCGGTGGTGGACGGGTGACGGAGTTGGTTATCCGACCTTTGTTCTCCCTGTTCTTTCCGGAGCTCACCCAGATTATTCAGCCTCTGTCAGGCGAATACGCGGGGTACCGGGAGATTTTTGAAAAAATACCCTTCCCGATCGGCTATGGGGTGGAAACCAGCATGATCCTCGACATATATGAAAAGTGGGGTCTGGATGTGATTGCCCAGGTGGATCTCGATCGCCGCATCCATCGCAACCAGGATACCAAGGCCCTGGGCAGAATGGCGTTTGCCATCCTTAAAACATTCATCAATCGCCAAAAAAGATCAGGGTTGATCGATCTAAAAGAAGACCTATATGACGAAATCATCCAGTATAACCTGGTCGACACGGAATACCAGCCGGAGTCCCGGCAGATAAAGGGACTTGAGAGGCCGCCGATGATTACGATTCCGGAGTATTGCAAAAAATTTGCCGTAACGAACTAAATGACGGGTTGATTGGTTGATCGGGTTGATTAAGTTGATTGAGGTGCATGACGCCGCCGTCGCGGGCATGACGAAAAGGCAACTTATCCTCCCCAGGAATTTAACCGAATCAACTATTGAATAAATCAACGCATTCAGCTATTGAACTATTCGACCAGTCAACTTAATAAGCCAGTCAACTTGATATGAAACTGATAGACCCCTGCAATCGACATTTGAATTACCTGCGTATTTCCGTTACCGACCGCTGCAATCTCAAGTGCCTTTACTGCGTCCCACGAGATCAAATAACCAGACTGTCCCATGACGATATTCTGACCTACGAAGAAATTCTGCGGCTGGTAAAGGTTGGAGTCAAACTGGGAATTACCAAATTGAGGGTTACCGGCGGCGAACCGCTGGTGAGAAAAGGCGTCGATGGATTTTTGGCTGAATTGAGCCGGGTCGATGGGCTGGCCGATATTTCGCTAACCACCAATGGCGTCGCTCTGAAGGACAATCTGGCCAAAATCAAGTCCGCCGGCATCAAACGCATCAATGTCAGTCTGGATACGCTTAAACGAAAAAAATTTCATGAGATTACCGGACTTGATCTTTTTGACCAGGTCTGGCAGGGCATTTTGATGGCTCGGGATATGGGATTTTATCCGATTAAGCTGAACATCGTGGCTTTGAACGGAATCAATGACGACGAACTGGAGGACATGGCGCTGCTGTCTTTCGACAATCCCTTTCACATTCGCTTTATTGAATATATGCCCATCGGGGATTCACAGATGGGCGGCGGTCCGCTGTTGTTGGCACCTGAAATAAAAAACCGTATCAGCAAACTGGGCCAGCTCGTCCCGGTACACAATTCCGCCCATGATGGCCCCGCCCGGAGATATCGTTTCGAGGGCGCCAGCGGCGAAGTCGGATTTATTCACGCCCTGAGTCACCACTTCTGTGATCGGTGCAATCGCCTGCGGTTAACAGCGAGCGGCAAGCTCAGACCATGCCTGCTGTCCGATCACCATGAGGATGTCAGGGGGCCTTTGCGAAGAGGATGCACTGACGATGAACTGGCGGAAATTTTCTTTAAGGCGGTGCGCCATAAGCCGTCCGATCACAATTTGGCAGCCGGCAGCCCGGTGCGGGTTTGTGGTCAGATGCACGCTATCGGAGGCTAGACAAAAAAAGCCTGAGCCGCAGCAGTGGGAGGCTACATTTACTCGCACAATATGCGTAATACGGCTCAGGCTTACTGAAAAATGCCTACAATTTCATCGCCGCATTGTTCTGAACAGGCTCAGCTAGTGTAGGCATTGTACTCTTGCCCATTAGCAGCCTGTATACAACAAATCAAGCTTTTTTTATTAATTTCATTTTTTTTTGAAACGGAGAAACTTATGGAATTAAAAACTGTGAAAATCGATAATCCCGATAGTATGAACCTGATTCTGGGCCAGTCTCATTTCATTAAAACAGTTGAAGATGTGTATGAAGCCATCGTAAACACCGTGCCGATGGCCAAGTTCGGTCTGGCTTTCTGTGAAGCCTCCGATGTTTGTTTGGTCAGGCACACCGGCACCGACAATGAATTGACGGCATTAGCCCAAAAAAATGCCTATGCCTTGTCAGCCGGTCACTGCTTTATCGTCTTTCTGAAAGACATGTTTCCGGTTAACGTCTTGAATGCCATTAAAAACGTACCGGAGGTCTGCCGGATAATCTGTGCAACGGCCAATCCGGTCGAGGTCATTATCGCAGAGACGGAACAGGGACGTGGAATTATGGGGGTTATCGACAGTTTCGCGTCCAAAGGGATCGAATCGGAGGAAGACATTGCAGCCCGCAAAAATTTATTGCGGCAAATAGGATATAAACAGTGATAAAGGTCCCACCTCCGCACTGCTGCTCTCGCGCGTGAACGTAGACATCGGGCAATGACTCAAAGGAATGAATAAAATGACCGCCGAAACTGATCATCGAGTTGATATTCGCATCAAGCATAGAGCCGAAATCCAGTTTGAAAACTACTACTCCGAAACCAATCACACCGCCAAAATGTATAACTACAGTCGGGGAGGAATGTATTTCGAAGCAGACTATGCGCCCCTGCCCGGCACCGAAATCTATATCGGGGTAAAAAAATCACCCTATGATGCAGCAGCCGATGTTTATCACGCCCAGGTCAGATGGCGCCGGCAACTGCTGCCCGGCGTATCTGCCTATCAATATGGCGTTGGCGTCCAATACTGCTATCCGGGCAGCCGATAATCGGTCTTCTCGAACTTACCGGCAATACATAGGGCAGACATGGTTGCAACAGATTCGATCAACTCCGGGAGGGAGATCTGTTGATTGAAGCCCCCCAAATGGGGACCGGTATTAACACGGATATCCGTTAAACCCTTGACCACATCATCAAGCGCTTGCCCGCGGCTGGTCCGGCTTTCCAAGAATGATTTGAATTCAGCAGCGGTCATTTCAACTTGATCGATGGCTCGCAGTGTTTCCTCCATATAGGTATCCACCCCCATTTCTTCAACCATCCGCTCGGCAAGGTCGACCGTATCAATCGGCAGACGGCCCGCATAAGTCGATCCGACAAAGCCTTCATAATAGCGGTGAAAGACTCCGCGAATTATCTCTTCCAATGCTATTTTGTCGAATAAAAATCGAGCGTCCACAGGAGTGCCGTCCTGGCTAAAGCCAACCATTTCAGGCTCTTTGTTACGAAAATGACTGCCGGCAATCAGCATCAGACTCAAAAAGTGGTTGCCGATGTGGCGATAGAGAGCCAGGTTGGAGCCTTGAAATGATATCAAATGTTCAAAGTCCCGGACTCCGCTCGCACCCAGATTGGGGAAAGTGCAGGAATCAAGCCAGCGATCGAGGCGTCCACCCCGGCACCACTCGTAAACGCCCCGGTCACGCCGGCGGTTAACTTGTATCCGGTTGTGGAAAAGGGGAATTGGTGCGAGGTGCACGACCCCCATGGATGCCAGTTTCCCCATCAGCCAGGCATTTCTGTAAACGACCTCTTTGAAATCAGTCATACCCGGCCAGGATTCGGCGTGGGTGTCATTGGGATATTTGTAATAGTCCCGGTCGGCTGTAAAGCAGATCGCAAAAGCCGGCCGAAGCACGCTGCCATTCAGAGACAGATTCGGTGGCAATCGTGTCAGATTGACTAGATTGCTATGTTTGATCTTAATCATTTTAGGGATATCAAAGCGCAGATCAAACGAATAGGGTGTTTGATTGAAGTAGTCAATCCAGCATGCTTCCGTTAACAAATGGGACGGATCTTCGTCGCCGCGCACCAGTTTAACCACCAACAGTTGTTGCGAGGCCCAGTGCCCCGCTTCGATCCCGGCAACGATACTGCGCCCGTAGGCTGTCGGTTGACCGGCAATGTTGAATCCGGTTTCCTTTAGGATCTGCCTCCAGGTGACACCTGGAACCGGTTGAGCTGAAGCTTGACGGAGATCCGGTCCGCGAACCGACACGGGCAGCGTGGTTAGTGCCTCGGTCGCTGCGCGGTGCCCATAGCCGGTGGTGGCGGCCATGACATCTTTCAGGGCGGAGAAGGCCAGATCGCGTAACTTGCGGTCGCGGCACGCCATCCTAACCAAGCACAATGTCTCGGCTGCAATTCTGAAAAAGAAAAGGCTTTGTCTTTTGGCGGCCAGGCGCGGGTTCTTGAGAATATCGCGTAGGATGAAAATAGTTTCGGAATCCACCAAACCAGGATTCTGCCGTATGGCTGAATTCAGGTGGTGAATGGCATATAAACGGGTCGTCAAATCGGCGGTCTCATCCCTGATTTCGGTTTCCGAATCTGCTTTGAGCCGCTCCAGATAGGCGGTTGTAAGTTGCGAATCTATGCTGCCGGCTTGGGTCATTATTGTGATGCGGGTTGCGAGTTACGGGTTGCGGATTGAGTCCGCATGGCGCAAAGGGCATAGGGCAGAGCGTATAGGCATGCGGTATTCGGCATTCGGTCAAAATGGTTTACGGTCTAAGATATAGGGTATAAGGTGAAAGGATTCAAGCAACCGTCATGAGCCGGAGGCGTAACGATTGTGAAAACACAAAACGCCGAATCTCCAATAACAAATAACCGATAACCAATAACGCGTTATTTCTTGGTCCTGATCAACCCATGATAGGCTTCGGTCAACCGGACGAACTTGTCATGATCCCCGCCTTTATCCGGGTGCAAGTCCTGGGCCTTGCGCCGGTACAACCGCACCAGTTCCCGGCGACTCATCTTTTTTAAATCGGCGCTGGCCACTCCCAGAATGGTGCCGGCCTCCTTCAGAATGGCGGCCGTACTTTTGTGAGGCGGTCGATAATGGCGCCGGCTGTTGATAAACTGCCGCAAATAATCTTCCATAAAAGATTCCGCCGCATAGTCATAGTCGAAGTGCATCACGAGGTATCTGACCAGATAGTCATGCAGCCGGTCCGCAGTTTCCATGCCGGCCCAAAAGCGCGGATCCACATTCAAGCGGCAAATTCGTTCGATAAAATACTCATCGACCTGGGCCTGGTTCAGGATTTGCGGATGACTGGCGGCCATCGATTCATAGAAGAATTGCTGCAGATCGAAAATGGCAAATGTATAGCTTTTATATTCGCGGATGTTCAGCGCCGCTTCCATGTCCATGAAGCCATGCTCGATTTCATCCCTTGACTTATTCCGGAGGCCGCGAAACAATTTTGCCGGTACCCGGTGAATGTGGCGTTGATCCGTTTGACCGAATTTTAAATAGTGCACCCGCCGCTTGTCGAACATATGAAACGATCCGGCCGCGTGATCCCGCGGATCCTTTGGCTCGCGGTTTGCTCGATGCCGGTCTTCCCGGCGGCGAAACGGCTCCAGCACCCGTCTGATTTCAGGATGAACAAATCGCCAGAAGATATCTTCAAGCTGATCAAGGCTCTCACCCGCACCCAGTTCCATCAGCCGGTCTTCGATGCCTTCCTCGATATAGAAGGCGTTGCCGCCCGGATAGATGATATGGCTGCCAGGATCCGGGCCCAGGTCAATCAGGTCCCGGCTTAAAAAAATATCATCCTGTTGATATGATTCCCGGATGATATAATGGGTTTTTCCATTGACTCTGTTGGTTGCCAGGTACAACGCACGGCTCCAGCTGTTGGTTATTGGTTATTTGTTAATGGTTATTTGGCTATTGATCATTGATTATTGATTATTCGAGAGTCGCCTTCGGTATCCAGCATCCGATGTCCAGAAGTCAGAAGACAGAGGACAGAATTCGGAAGTCGGAATGCGGAATGCGGAAAAACAAAAAACACCTCGGTCACTATACGCTTCCCCATCCTTCACCGTACATCCAATGCCGAAGGCCGAATACCGAATACCGGCTTTTTCAATCCGCAATCGATCAATCCAGCACCCAGCATCCAGAATCAAGCATCCAGCATCGAGTATCAAGCATCCAGCATCCAGCTTCCAGTATCCAGTACCCAATACCCAATACCCAATACCCATACCCAGCTTGTCTTTTTCTGCTTAGTGATTATGATTACGGGGTGCTACACAAATTGAATGTCATGCTACATCCGTCGTATCGGAAATGTTATGCGATTCTGCAAGCTGGGCCAATCGGAGCTGAAAATATCCACCATCATCATGGGCACTTTTCAGGCCGGCAAAGATAAATGGGCAAACATTGATGATACCCAAACTACCGGTGCCATTCGTGCCGCATTTGACTCCGGCATCACGACTTTTGACTCAGCCGAGGCTTATGGCAAAGGCCACGCGGAACGTATTCTCGGCACCGCACTCGAGGGCGTGCGGGGCGAGGTTGTTCTGGCTACCAAGGTGTCGCCTAACCGCCTGGGGTATGATCAGGTTCTAAACGCCTGCCACAATTCCCTTAGGAATTTGCAGACCGATTATATTGATTTATACCAGATACACTGGCCCTCGGGCGCTTTCGGCGGTAAAGCCGTTCCGATCGAAGAAACCATGGCGGCGATGAACAAATTAAAGGATCAGGGAAAAATTCGCGCGATCGGCGTCTCTAATTTTTCACTGGACCAAATGCATGAGGCTGCACAATTTACTGCCATCGACAGTTTGCAGCCTCCCTATTCGCTATTCTGGCGGCATGTCGAAGAAAAGACCACGGCATATTGCATTACTGCCGGCATCAGTATACTGGCCTATTCGCCCATGGCCCAGGGCTTGCTGACCGGCAAATTCGGTCCGGATCACAAATTTCAAAAGGGAGATCATCGATCAAAAAACAAACTGTACCAACCGCAAAACTATGAACGCGTTCAGCAGGCCCTGGCCCGCTTGCGCCCGATTGCCGAACAGCTGGGCGTGAAGCTGGGGCAGTTGGCTCTGGCGTGGGTCACCTCCCATCCCGGAGTCTGCGCGATTGCCGGTGCCCGCAACGCGAAGCAGGCGGCGATGAATGCCCGGGCGGCCGAATTGTCATTGTCCCCGGACATACTGGCGCAAATGGACGAAATCGGGCGTTCGGTTACGGACAATCTGGGCCAAAATCCGGTAATGTGGCGCACCTAGCAGGTAAAGGGATAAAAATGATGATAGCAATATCCCTGGGGATCCCCCCACTGCATTTCAGTGTCTATCAAGCATTGCCCGATGGTCTGTTTTGATGTTTCTTCGTAATCGTCCCGTTTTTCTTCTTCTGCTTTGCAGTCCATGCAAATGGCCTCATGGTCTATTACGGAAAGGATTCTCGGATCACTTGGCGCCAGTTTTCGGCTGCAACGCTGGCATTCGATAGCACATGACAACTTCTCCGCCCAGGCGTCTGACATTTTTAGGTCCTCCTTTAAATTGTATGCGATACCAAACCATAAGATTACCCTAACAAAAAATCAACCCAAAGATTTTGCGGGTTCACATATGAAAAGTAAACTATTGATTAGGAGATTAAAATGAACAAGCAAAGCATTATCGCAATTGCCGAAGGCTTGAAACAAATCGAAGATGGGGTCGAGAAAATCCAACGCGCCATGCGCGAGGAGAACATTAAATCAATTAAAGAAGTTGCCGCCGAGCTGATCCCGATGCTCAAGGCAGACGATGATGAAATCAATGAATCCATCATCGAACACCTGGCGAAATCGTAGAAAAGGTTCAGCGTTCAGAGTTCAAAGGTTCAAGGTTCTGGGTTCATAGGTTCAAGGTTCTGGGTTCAGTCCCAAATAGACAAGAGCATTCATTACCAAATCTATGACTGCTGAACCTAGAACCCGTGAATCAAGACCCTCGAATCCATGAACCTCTGAGCTCTCCAACTTCTGAACTTTTGAACCTCTGAACCTTACGAACCTCTGAACCTTACGAACCTATGAACCTTACGAACCTCTGAACCTTACTAACCCTTCTTCTTGAGGTCCGCAATCAGGTCTTTCATAATGGACATCACGTTGCTGCCTCTTTCCCGGGCGATTTTATGGGCTTCTTCAACGATGCGGCCGGCCTGTCGTGCCAGCTCGGCCTCGGTCGGGATCGGCTGTTTCAGTTTTTGGTACTGCCAGCTCAAAAAACGCATCGCAATTTTTTCTTCCTGCTGCCGGATGAATCCCATGATGAATCTCCGAAAATTGTAAAGACGACCTGTCTTCGCTCTACGAGCTACGCCGCGGCACGCAGATGACAGAATTCGGAAGTCGGAATGCGGAATGCGGAAGTCGGAAAACCCAAAAAATACTTCCGATCACTACACGCTTTCCCATTCTTCACCGTACATCCAATGCCGAATGCCGAACGCCGAATACTTTCCACCTTATACCCTATACCCTATACCCTATACCTTACGCGCTCTGCCCTATTCTCCGTGCCATTCCAATTTAATCCGCAATCGTATATTTCCCACTTCCGCATTCCGACTTCCGATTTCGTTACACCCTATACCCCAGGCCTCTTTGCCCCATGCCCTAAGTTCCCTGCGCTCAGCCCCATGCCCTCTGCCCTATGCGCCCTGCCCCATGCCCTAAGCTCCCTACGCTCTGCCCCATGCCCTCTGCCCTATGCGGTTTGCTTCCCGCAAATATCCAAAATCACCTTCTCCAACACCAGACGGGCAGCCTGACCACCGGATTTTAACTTTTTGTCAGCCACATGCAGGGCCTCGATAGCCTCGATAAGATCGGCCTTGGAAAATCGCTCGGATTTTTTGAGCAACAGATAAATTGGATAGGGATTTTTTGGATTTCTAGCGATTAGCAGATCTGTCGTTATTTTTTTCTTTTTCTGTTTACCTTTAGCTCGTGCACCGGTTTGCGGCTGGGAGACCTCTTCTTCAAGCATCTGCTGCCAGCCGCCGAGATGATCCAGCAGATCATTGTCATAATCGACTATCGCCGGAATCACTCGCCGCTGAAAATAATCGTAGGAACAGGTCGCCTGCCATTCACCGCCGTACGGTCCGTCCACAAAATCCTTGGCCACCAGCAGTTTTCGGACCTGGTTGGTCAGCGCCGCAAAAGCCTGCAGCGGATGAATCCCGGCGGACAAGAGTGAATCCAAGAAGAACAGTGTTTCAGCCGGCTTGCGATCTGCCAAGGCACTCGTCAGTTCATAAATAGGATCTATTTTAGTGCGCTGCAGCACTGACTCGACATCGGCGATCGTAATCGCCTGCCGATCGCCCACGTAGCTGATTAATTTTTCAAGATTGCTGGAAAATGTTCTCAGATCGAAGCCGGTCATCTCGAACAGGGCCAGGTAGGTCGATTGATCCATGGTTTTGTTGGCGGCCGTCAGCATGGCCTGCATCCGGTCGGCCAGAACCGCTTCCTGGACCAGTCTATCAGCCCGGCGGACGCCTTTCGGCACCGAACAGTCTATAACCACACCTTTGTTGCTCAACGCTTTATATAGGCCGCGCCGCTTGTCTACCATGTCCGTCGTGATGATCAGGTGGTTGTTTGCGGGAAAGCCCTTTTCTACAGCCAGTTGCAGGGCGCGGCTGTCATCCCTGGCGGTCGGAACGGCCAGTTTGTTTTCCCGGCAATAGTCGATTATTTCATCCAGCCAGGCATCATCCGAACCCAAGCCGGCGCCTTGCCCCAAGGTATTTTGGCGATTTGGCTTGCCGATGTCTTCAAAGGAAAGATTGAAAAGGCCCATTATGTCCCGCAGGCGGTTGGCTGCTTTCTTAAGGTTATCATCATCGTAGGCTTTTTTGGTATTTTCAAGCAGCTTTTGCTTGTCCTGGCCGGCTAAAAATATCTTGGAGTCGCGCAGGGCGACGACTTTTATACCCGGCAACAATGAGTAAGTGTTGATGCGGCTGATGACATCGTGGACATTTTCCTGGGCACCATCCAGCGGCTCGTAGTTGATGCTGCGCTGGGATGCCGGAACCAGGATATCCAATAGTGAATCAAAGGCATTTTTGGTGAGCATTTCCTCCCCGTATATCAGGTACACAGGTGCCAGGGGGCTGCGGTCGATTTCTTCCAAATATTTTTCAAGGTCTTTGTAGCTAATGGTGGGCATGATAATGAAAATCGGAGTAATGGAGTGTTGGAGTGCTGGAGTGTTGGATAATGCTAATCCGACGGCTGATGACAGATTCGGGTGATTAAGGACCAGTTAGGTGGTTGCGAATGGAACCTGAAACCTGGGGACATGCCAATACAAGATCTTTGATTAAGCCCAATACTCCATTACTCCATCACTCCAATTCTCCCTTTGAATTCCCCAACAGGTCTCCAAACTTCGGATAACATTGCTGAAAAAGGTGCTTTTCCAATTCACGGTTACTCCGCCGGCAATTTTTTAAACAGCAGGTGATAAATGAAAATAAATAGTCCCACGGTAATGGCGCTGTCGGCAATGTTAAAGGCCGGCCAATGATATTTGCCGATGTAAAAATCGAGGAAGTCCACCACCATTCCGAATCGGACCCTGTCTATCAAGTTGCCGATGGCCCCGCCGAAAATCAAGGCAAATCCGGTGGCCAGCAAGGCATACCCGGGCGGGGTCTTGATGTAAAAATATAAAATCAGACCGACGGCCAGCGAAGAAATAAACAGAAACACGACCGTACGTACGACCACACTCATATCGGCCATCAGGCCGAAGGCGCCGCCGGGATTGAGAATGTGGGTGAGGTCGAAAAACCCCTCGATAACCGGAATGCTGTGATGCAGCGGCAGGTATTGCAATATGAGCGCTTTGGTAATCTGATCGGCCAGCACGATGGCGCCCGCCACGATGGCCAGGCTTATATATTTTTTTTGCAGCATCTAACTTCTTTCCCGGATTTTGCAACCGTCTGCCGGCAGCCGCGCCGCAGGATTTCAGTTTTTCGGCATGGTTCAGGCAACATCAGGCAATTTGCGCCAGAGAATCCCGGCAGCGTTGACAGATCGTCGGTTGCTCGCTGCTGCTTCCAACGGTTGTGTCATGCACCCAGCACCGTTCGCATTTCTCACCCGGTGCCGGATTCACCGCAATCAATAGTCCGTCGACTTCGTCGCTTTGAAAGGCATTTTCCAACGCGGCATCTGAATTCAGCGAAGCCTGGGACACGATCAACAATGATCTTAGTTCGTCTGCAAAAGGCTGCAGCTTGTCGCAATTCTCACCGGATACCGAAATGGTAACCGCTGCGTCCAACGGATGGCCGATGAGCTTCTGGCTGCGCGCGGCCTCCAGTGCTTTGGTCACCTCACCGCGAACTTTTAGCATAAACTCCCAGCGGTCGGCCAGGTCGCCGTCTTTAAATTCGGTGTTGGACTGCGGCAACAGCGACAAATGAATGTTTGATTGCTGGCTGTCGGTAGCGGGCATGTATTGCCAGATCTCATCGGCCGTGAAAGGCAGAATCGGCGCCATCAATCGGGCGATGGCGTCCAGAGTCGTGTGCAATACGGTCTGGGCGCTTTTGCGCGCCGCGGATTGGGGGGTCGATGTGTACAGCCGGTCTTTGAGAATGTCCAGATAAAATGCCGACAGGTCCAGTGTACAGTAGTTGTACAGTGCGTGGTAGATCACATGAAATTCATAAGCGTCATAGGCCTTGCGCCCTTTTTCGATCAGTTCCTGCAGCTTGTGCAGGGCGAAGCGATCGATTTGCGGCATTGCCTCATAGGCCACCGCATCGTGGGCGGGGTCAAAATCGTAAAGGTTTCCCAGCATAAAGCGGCTGGTGTTTCGAATACGCCGGTAGGCATCGGTCAACTGCTTTAAGATATTGTCGGAGATACGAATGTCTTCCCGGTAATCTGAAGCTGAAACCCAGAGACGCAAAATTTCAGCCCCGTATTTTTCGATGACTTCGCTGGGAGAAATGACGTTTCCGATGGATTTGGACATTTTGCGGCCTTCGGCGTCCACAACGAATCCGTGGGTTAATACCGCCTCATAGGGCGCACGATCGCGGGTGCCGACCGCCGTCAGCAGGGCACTATGAAACCAGCCGCGGTGCTGGTCGCTGCCTTCCAGGTAGAGGTCGGCCGGCCACCTCAAATAGGGTCTTTGCTCGAGCACGGCGGCGTGACTAACTCCGGAATCAAACCAGACATCCAAGATGTCGGTCTCTTTCACAAAACGCTTGCCGCCGCAGCCTTGGCAAACGACATCTTCCGGCAGCAGCTCGGATACTTCTTTTTCAAACCAGACATCGGCCCCGTGCTCTTCAAACAGTCGATATATATCCTGCATGATCTGCTCGTCCAGCAGCAGGGATTCACATGCTTCGCAGTAAAACACGGCTATCGGAACCCCCCAGGCCCGTTGCCGCGAGACACACCAATCCGGCCGATTCTCGATCATACCGTAAATGCGGTCTCGCCCCCAGTGAGGAATCCACTGGACCGCGTCAATGGCTTGCAGGGATTTTTGGCGCAACCCGGTTTTATTCATGGAGATGAACCATTGGGGGGTTGCCCGGAAAATAACCGACTGTTTGCAGCGCCAGCAATGGGGGTATGAGTGCTCGAACTTGGCTTCATGCAGCAGAGCGCCGGTCTCGTCCAGTTTGGCGTTGATGTTTTTATTGGCTTCAAAGACAAATTCACCGTTGAAATAATCGACTTCATCGGTAAAGCGGCCCTGGTCATCCACCGGCGAGTAGACATCCAGATCGTAGAGCAAACCCACTTCGTGGTCTTCGCGTCCGTGCCCGGGAGCGGTGTGCACACAGCCGGTACCGGCATCCAGGGTCACGTGGGAACCTAAAATAATCAGCGAGTCACGCGGGTAAAGCGGGTGAGTGCAGCGTTTGTTCTCCAGGCTTCTGGGGTTGATATCGCCGATGATCGAATATTCGTCGATGCCGAACGTCTGCATACACACATCCACCAGTTCCCGGGCCAGGATGTAGGCTTCGTTGCCGCCAACGCCGACGGCCACGTATTCAAAATCGGGATGCAGTGCAATCGCTAAATTGGCCGGAAGGGTCCAGGGTGTCGTCGTCCAGATGATCACGGAGACATCCTTACCTGCCAGCCCGGGCAACTCACCGGCCAAATCATCTTGCAGCGCAAATTTAACATAAATCGACGGCGTGGACTCATCCTGATACTCGATTTCAGCTTCGGCCAGGGCCGTCTGGCAGGTAAAACACCAGTAGATTGGCTTTTTGCTTCGAATTAAGCTGCCGTCCTGGGCAAATTTGCCGCACTCCCGGGCGATGGTGGCTTCATAGCGGAAATTCATGGTCAGGTAAGGATCATCCCAGACACCCATCACACCCAGGCGCTTGAATTCTTCACGCTGAATATCAATGAACTTCTCGGCATAAGCACGGCACAGTCGTCGTACCTGGGCCATGCTGAGATCTTTCTTTTTCTCGCCCAGTTCTATGTCTACATTATGTTCGATGGGCAATCCGTGACAATCCCAGCCCGGTACGTAAACCGCGTCGTATCCGGCCATCTGCCGGGAACGCACAATGATGTCTTTCAGTATTTTATTGAGTGCGGTGCCGATATGAATATAGCCATTTGCATATGGGGGCCCGTCGTGGAGGATGAACGGCTCCCTTCCCTTGGAGGAATCTCGTATCTGTTCATAAAGGCCGGTGTCATGCCAGGATTTCAGCTGTTCCGGCTCCCGCCTGGCGAGGCTGGCTTTCATCGGGAATTTGGTGGATGGAAGGTTAAGTGTCTTTTTATAGTTCATTGATTCCCCCTGGCTGCAATTTATAGTGGGTGCAATTAATCGAAACTTAATTGTTTACTCCGTATCCCAAAATGTGTCAAGCTTCATCGGCGATTTCCATTAAATAGCGTCCATAGTCGTTCTTCAGGTAGTTGGAGGCCAGCAACTTCAGGTGGGCGGTATCGATGTAACCCTGCCGAAAGGCGATCTCCTCGACACAGGATATTTTCAACCCCTGCCTTTCCTGAATCGCCTGCACGTAACTGGCCGCCTGTTGCAGCGCTTCGTGGGTTCCGGTATCGAGCCAGGCAAATCCCCTTCCCAGCAGTTCGACCCTTAGTTTGCCGCGTTGCAGATAAACCGTATTGACATCGGTGATTTCCAGTTCTCCCCGGGGGGAAGGCTTGAGATTGCTGGCAATATCCACGACTTCATTGTCGTAAAAATAAAGTCCCGGCACCGCATATGAGGATTTGGGATGTTCAGGTTTCTCGACGATGTCCGTCACCGTGCCGTCGGAATTGAATTCCACCACACCATACCGTTCGGGATCCCGCACCAAATACCCGAATATAAGACCTCCTTCGGTCAGCTTGACGGCCCGCTTCAGTATACTGGAAAGGCCCTGGCCATAAAAGATGTTATCCCCCAGTATCAGGCAGACGGATTCCCGGCCGATAAAAGAGCTGCCGATGATAAAGGCCTGGGCCAGGCCCTCGGGACGCGGCTGCTGGGCGTAGTAAAACGACATCCCCAGGTGGGATCCGTCTCCGAGAATTTTCTGGAATATCGGCAGGTCGTGAGGAGTGGAAATTATCAGTATTTCCCGAATACCCGCTGTCATCAGCACCGAGAGCGGGTAGTAAATCATCGGTTTGTCATACACCGGCAGCAGTTGTTTGCTGACCCCCAGGGTAAGGGGATAAAGTCTGGATCCCGATCCGCCTGCCAGAATGATGCCTTTCATATTGTCCTTTCAATTGAATAGCTAAGATTAAAAATCCTCCCGGACAAATCGATTTCAAAAGGGCCTACCAATAAAGAATCGGAGCCCAAAAGGACCCGCCTGTCTGCAACAAAATAAAATGACGGAGCGCAGCGACTTCAACAATTATTCATTAGTCATTAATCATTATTCATTTATCATATGGCATTAGTCATTTTCTTCACGCCGGTGACATGGCCATGGCGCCCACGGCAAGATAGGAGTAGCTCTTGCTCACCAGCTCATTATAATCAGGTATCATGCGTCGGCCGTCCATAACCAGATAGGGCGGTTGCACCGTATCTTCGATGGTTCGGGAGAACCCCCTGAATTCCTCGCAGTCAGATGATATAAACAGGGCCTGGGTTCCGCTGATGGCCTCCCGGGCGGAATTAAAATAGTGAATTTTGTCAAACAGAATATTTTTGGAGGGATCGAATACGTCCCGGGCCGATTCATTGGCCAGGGGATCATAGGCATGGATCGCCGCCACACCCTTGCCAAGCAATGATTCGATGACTTTGATAGACGAGGCATCCCGCATGTCGTTGGTGTGTTTTTTAAATGCCAGCCCCAGTACCGCAACGGTCTTGTTGTTGAATTTGAATCCGGCTTCGGTAATCGCCCGGTCAATCAGGTATACCTTTTGATATTCATTGACTTCGAACGAGGCCTCCAACATTTTGGTGCTGACGTTCACCCGGCGCAATTGATAAATCAGTGAAGCAATATCTTTACCGAAGCAACTGCCTCCGGCGCCGTTGCTCACAAAAGAGCCCCAGGTGCTGATGCGGTCGTCGGATGTCACCCCGAGCCTGAGATCGTCGATATTGACATTGGGCATATTCTCGCCGATTTTGGCTCCCACACCATTCCAAAATGAAATGTAGGTAAGCAGCATGGTATTGGCCACATACTTGATCGCCTCGGCGGTCTCGGGTGTGGTCTCGATATATTTGATGCGCACATGACGTACGAATTGCGAATACACCCGCTGCAAAATGTTAAAGTCCTCGGCCGTGTCACAGCCTACAACCACGCGATCCGGGCGTCTGGCGTCCGCCACGGCCGTGCCCTCGGCCAAAAACTCGGGATTGGATGCAACGCCGAAGTTTTCTACCCCGTGGGTTTTCATGATAATTTCCACATGACGTGCCGTTCCAATGGGAACGGTGCTTTTGTTTACCAATACAATGCGGCGTTTATCTTTTCTGGCAGCAAGCACCTCGGCGGCATTTTCGGCAGCCGCATCATAGAAAGTCAAATTGGTGGAACCGTCGATATTCGACGGCGTGGGCAGACACAGAAAAATGGCATCGGTGCCTTCAACAATCGATGTCAAATCGCTGGAAAATAGCAGTGATTTTCCCAGCGTTTCCCGAATGATATTGACCAGTCCGGGTTCATTGACGTATTTCTCGATCTGATCGGTTTGGCCGCTGGAGAAAGCCTCGATTTTCTCCAGGTCAATGTCGTGAGCATAAACCTGATGGCCGTATTCAGAACACACGGCTGCGTGCACGAGTCCAACATATCCGGTTCCTAATACAATAATTTTCATAAAGCCCTTTCCCCCTGATTAATCCGCCCCTCAATGAACAGCACCTCCGGGACCGTAAATGGTTGTTTAAAGCTGGTGATTTTTCTGTCGGACATTTGCGCCGGCGGTTTTATCCCAGCATCACAGGTTCAAAGAAAAGCTGAATACAGACAATGGTGGCATCCTGTTTAGAACACCGCCAATTCGTGCAGAAGTTCGTGGATACCCAAATTTTCGAATTTAAGCCGTAAAAACTCGGAAATGGTCGGTTGATAAGGTCTTATTTTTAGAAACATTTTGGCTTCGCTGGGGGTGCGGCCGCCTTTTTTTAAATTGCAGGGTCTGCAGGCTGCCACACAATTTTCGAAGGTCATTTTCCCGCCCCTTGATTTGGGGACGATGTGATCAATGGACAATTTTTCCCGGGTGGCACCGCAATAGGCACACTTGAATCGATCCCTGACCAGCACATTTCTTTTGGTAAAGGTGACACGGGTTCGGTAAATGGTCCGAATCAACTTGATCAGCCGCATCACGGCGGGAATTTTAAATTTCACCCCGCTGCAATTTCGAACCGTTCGTCGGGAGTCTTTGACGACCTCCACCTTACCTTTGGCCATCAGGCAGACCGCCCGTTTCCAATTAACCAGGTTTAAGAAAGTGTAATCGGCATTTAACAATACACACTGAGTCATCGCATGGGCTCCGGATGCAAACTTTTAGTTGACGGTATTTCTCCGGCCGAATGGATCAACGTGGTTACAGGTACTGACTCAGAATATCGTATCTCTTAAAATAAATCAATAAGGCAGTGAGTTGTAAGAGAATGGGAAGATCCGATGGCAGACCAGTTGATTTAAACCATAAAAGCCTGGGCCTCGATTCGGCTGAGCTCGTCGCAGGCCGGCTAAAGGACTGCCCGGTTTGATTGGAAAAGAAACTTAAAAAAAGCAAATTTTAGATTTTGGAATGCGGATTTTGGATTGCGGATTGCGGATTGCGGATTTATGGTATTCTATCTATTTTAAACGACCGAACGACGTGTCGTGTAGTAGCCAAAGGCGAGGCCTGAAGCGATTCCACTCTGCCTGCGGCGGATCAATCGACATTCGTCACTACTTGGAGTTTCACATGAGCGCTTCCTCTGGCCGCGGGTGTCAAGTCTGATCGATTCGGGCTAAACAAACGCCCAAAAGCAGACGACCTAATTGAACCCTGGTGGTTAATTAGGTCGTCAAATTACCGATCGAACAGTTGCCGGTTACTGTTTTTGGGTACTGCAGGAATTGCCGCAACCACCGCCGGCCGAGCTGTTCTTTATGGAGTTTTCAATGTTCTTGTCATAATAAACCACCTTGGCCAGCAGACGGGCGTTATTGAACCAGTCGGAATATTGCCGCCTTTTATCCAGGTCATTTGAAAGCCCGGCCAGAACCGTATCATTCAGGTACTGGTCTATCGTCAATCGGTTTTCAAACTTTTTGTAGAAATAATCATAATCATAGCCGCTATCTCGCAAAGCGTTTTTGAATTCCTGCCGGGTGATGCCTTTTTGGTAAGGTATTGGGCGAACTCGGCGTCTACGGATTCGGCCGGCAGTTTGAAACCGGCTTTGCGCACTTCCTGCATTTGAATCCCTTCACTAATCAAATTGGAGGCTATTTGGGACTGAAGGCGCTGCATCAAGGCGTCCCCCTGAGCTCCGGCGAAGACACCTTGGCCGTATGCTTTTTCATAGCGGCTTTTGGCATGCGAAAGTTCGCTGTCAAAATCAGCTCTCGAGACTTCCCAGTCTCCGACAGCCGCAATATACAGCTTCGAGCGCGAAGCGAATTGCTTGTTTTCCTTTTGGATCTCATCTTGGGTCATCGTTCGCTTCAGCGTCGCCGGGTAGCCGACGGCGGTGATGGCCGTCGCAATCTTCGCCGGGTCTTTGACCCGGGTGCTGTCGTAAGATACCTCAACCCGTCCGCTGCTGACGTCCACAAGCACATCGCTGATGCCTTGAATATCAGCCAGGCCGGATTTGATCTGGTAAATACAGCCCGAACAGGACATGCCCTGCACAGCGAGCACGGCCTTGGCCGAATTAATATCACCGGCATCGTCCTGGGCCGAAGTTGCAACCGGCACCACGGTTTTGACATTTGCGCTTGTATTAGAAATTGGCGGCGAATTTTGCCGCTCGCCGGTAGTGGGGGTGGCGGCAATTATTGCGGCCACGATCAGAAGTCCGGCGATAGAAACAACGCCAATCAGCAAATAACGTTTGATCATAGTTTATTACCTCCAATAGTGTTTTAAATTAACCGGGTATAGATGGTTCGAAATTTTAGGGCGCAATTTTCACTTTTTTAACCTTTTATTTTGCCCCTTACGACGACGGCTGTCAAGCAAAAATTACCACATTGTGGCTCACTGTCTATCAATATGAAAAAATATTGATATAATGTGCAAATCTAACTATAAACTAAAGATATCTAAATTTACGCTTTAAATGAGTAACATTTTTTGGACACGATATAAGTCAACTTGTAAAAAATTGAGGAATTTAGGGATTTAGGAATTGGGGAATTGGGAGATTGGGAGATTAAAGGATAAAATCTAAAAATTAAAAAAAGATAGAATTCCTTCAATTCCTAAATTCCTAAATTCCTCAATCTCTCAATTTGTCCCAGGTCCAATTCTCATTCAATTACAAGAAATACATCGAATCTCAGCCATTTGTAAAAACTAAATTACGAGGTCTGAATATACACCATGCCGCAGCCGCTTTTTTTGCAAAACATCATCGCCTGTATCTGGGATTTTGACAAAACATTGATTCCCGGCTATATGCAGGAGCCGCTTTTTGCCCACTACCATATCGATGCGAAAGTATTCTGGCAGGAAGTCGCCGCGCTACCGGATTATTATCGAAAATCCGGTCTGGAAATGGTTTCATCCGACACGGCCTACCTCAATCACATGTTAACATATGCCCGGCAGGGAATTTTCAAAGGACTTGACAATCGCACCTTGCGCAAACTGGGGCGGGAAATTAAATTCTACCAGGGTCTGCCGGAGTTCTTTGATGAGGTTAAAAGTTATGTGCGGGATAAATCAGACTACCGCCAGCACGATATCCAGATCGAGCATTACATCGTCTCAACCGGTTTGCTCCAAATGATTCTGGGCAGCGAAATTGCCGGACACATAGATGGGCTCTGGGGTTGCGAGTTCATCGAGGAGCCGCCCCATCCAGGCTTTCGTGACCCAGCGGGAGCCGGTGGGCAAGACCAGCCCCGCATAATCCGTCAAATTGCCTACGCTCTCGATAACACAACCAAAACCAGAGCCATATTTGAAATCAACAAAGACAGCAACAAGCTGCCGAATATCGATGTAAACGCCAAGATTCCGGATGAAGATCGCCGGGTGCCCTTCCAGAACATGATTTATATCGCTGACGGTCCCAGTGATGTCCCCGTGTTTTCAATCATCAATCGTTTCGGCGGCCGAACCTTTGCCGTTTACCGGCCCGGATCGAAAGAGGAATTCTCCCAGGTCAACAATCTTCAAAAGCAGGGGCGGGTACAATCATTCGGCGAGGCCAACTATACGGAAGGTTCCCAAACAGCCATGTGGCTCAAAAACGCTATCAGTGAAATCGCAGATTTAATTGTCGACAACCGTGAAAGGGCGCTGGGCGACAAAATCGGCCAACCGCCAAAACATTTGGATTGAAACAATTCATATCATTTTAATCAATGCGCCGGTGATGGTTTGCAGGGCGGCCGGCCCATTCGAAAGAGAGGCCCATGAACAAAGTCGAAAATCTAAAAAAAGTCACCATTGCCATCCGGGCGGCCGGCTTGCAAGACTCGATGGATTGCCCCCCGGATCCCGTGGAATTTACCTTTATCTTCGGCCTGGCGCCTGATGGCATGACGCCCTTTGAATATAAATTGGCGGAAAAACTCGAAGATGACAGAATTCAGCTTCACCTGGAGAAAAACAGCCTCGGTAAATTTTTCGGACACCTGAACCCGCCGATTGGGAATCTTTGTCAGGGTGACCGGAAACTAAACCTGGAGGCAAATATTCTTGAAATTGCGACGGCTGGAAACAGGGAAATTGTCAGAGCCATGGCCGAAATGACCACCCACGGCGGCGGTGGGTGTGATTGCGGCTGCGGCTGCAGTTGACTCATGGGAGCAATGATATAAATTTTAGTTTTTGGAATGCGGATCGCGGATCGCGGATTGCGGATTGCGGATCGCGGATTTAAGGTATTCTATCTATTTTAAAACGACTGAGCGTAGCGATTCCACACTTCGACATTCTGCGGTTCGATATTCGGTATTCTGCGGTTCGCTTTTAATGAAGTTTCACACGAGCACGGCCTCCGGCTAAAGGACAGCCGGTCTGATCAAAGAAAAGAAACTAATGAACGTCGAACATCGAACGTCCAACATCGAACATCGAATAATGTATTTTGTCAATTTTAAAACGACCGAGCGACTTGTGGGGTCGTAGCTCGAAGAGCGAAGCCCCAAGCGATTCCACCATTCGACAATCGACAATCGACAATCGTCATTCCATTGTAGTTTCATAGGAGTATCTTTAAAACAAGGAGCTGCATATGGCTTACATCAAATACATCGCTGAGGAATCGATTCCGCCTGAGGACCGGGTTCCGGACCGGGACAACATTCTCCGGATTCACGGCATCCACAGCCGCACCATGCGGCAGCACTATGACCTGTATCGGCAGTTGATGTATAGCAAAGGTCCCCTGACCAGAATTCAGCGGGAAATGATTGCGGTGGTCGTATCGGCAGAAAACAAATGCCGCTACTGACTGCATCATCACGGAGCGGGACTCCGTCGCTTGCTGGAAGTTAAACGCATGGCAGCAGACGAAATCACAATACTGCTGGAGTCATTGGCCACAGATTTCCACAAGGCAGATTTGCGGGTGGCTGATTTGGCCATGTTGGCATACGCCGTTAAACTTACCTGCACGCCGGAAGCCATGACTGAAGCTGATGTCAGCACACTGCAGGCGCAGGGGTTTGACGAACGGGCCATTCACGACATATGCGCCATAACAGCCTACTATGCCTTCGTCAACCGGATTGCCGATGGCCTGGGCGGCGAACTGGAGGATCGCAGCCTTTGAGACGATGATATAATGTCCCAAAACGGTACCTATCAGATTCCGGCCGGAGAAATATCTTTCGAGCAGGAAATAAAGCGCAGCCGGTTTATCGCATCAATCGGACGCGCCGGCAATAAACTCCAGGCGGATACTTTTATTGCGAAAATTCGGTCTGCTTTCCCGGACGCGAATCACCACTGCTGGGCCTACGTTGCCGGCAATCCTTTTGATACCGTTCAAATCGGTATGAGCGATGATGGCGAGCCCCAGGGAACTGCCGGCAAACCAATGCTCAATATTTTGCAGCATCGCAGAATCGGCGAGATTGTGGCCGTGGTGACCCGTTATTTCGGCGGGATCAAGCTGGGTACGGGCGGTCTGGTGCGGGCCTATTCGAGCTCGATTCAATTGGCATTGCAAAAGCTGCCTCTGGCGGAATTTGTCGCACTGGCTGATGCTCAAATCACCCTGCCCTACTCTCATGAGGACCGTGTCCGTCGGTTGTTGACAAAAATGCAGGCTGCCATCAAGGAAGTGAAATACAAGGATTGCGTGATATTGAGGATTGAAATTCCGGAAGTAAAAGTATTAGAAGTACAGCAGCAAATCAGCAATCAAACCAAGGGACAGGCGAAATTTGGACCATCCAGGTCAGGCCGGGATTGAGGCTTTGGGAATTGAGGAATTGGGGAATTGAGGAATTAACCTTAGAAACGGAGGCAAATATGGAAACCAGGCAGTTTGGCCAGACCGGCGAAGAATTCCCGATTTTGAGTTTTGGCGGACAACGAATCGTGGACGAGCATCAATGCAGCGAAGATGAGGCGATTGAAATCGTCAACACCGCCCTTGACCGGGGCATCCGCTATTTCGACACGGCCTGGATGTACTCCGAGGGACAGGCCGAAACCCGGCTGGGCAAAGTAGTTAAGCATCGGCGGTCTGAAATGTGGCTTGCCACCAAGACCTGGGACCCCACCCGGGATGGTGCGCGGCAACAGCTGGAGACGAGTCTGAACCGGCTGCAGACGGACCATGTCGATGAATGGCGGCTGCACAATGTCTGGGATTATTCAAGGTTGGATGAATTCACAGGCAAAGGCGGAGCGCTTGAGGCTGCTATCCAGGCCCGGGACGAAGGGCTGGTGCGGTATCTCAGTATCAGCTGCCACACCGACCCTCAGATTTTGGTGGAAGCACTTGATCGTTTTCCCTTCGACAGCGCCCTCATCGCAGTTTCGGCCCTGGATCATTTTATTCTCAGCTTTGCCGAGGAGTTTCTGCCGGTCGCCAACGCCAGGGGCATTGCCACTATCGGGATGAAAGTCCTGGGTCTGGGCAGTTTAACCCATGAAGTACAGCGCTCACTGAACTATGCCTTCAGCCTGCCGGTAAGCACGGTCATTATCGGCATGGAAACAATGGCCCAATTGGAGCAAAACCTGGCGATCGCAGAGTCGTTCAGTCCGCCGACCGACGAAGAGCGCCTGGCATTTTTTAAGGATATCATCCCGCTCGTAAAACCGGAGAAGATGCGCTGGAAAGCTACCGACTGGAACAATCCCACCGAGTGGGTGCCCCGCCGCCGCGGGTTGAAATCAATTGACAGAGCGTAGCGATTCCATCAATCCAATATCCCTCCGGGGCCGCTTCCAGCCCGCGGGATCATAGGCCTTGGGCTAACAGGCCGGAGGGTGGGCACCCATGGCCCCTATAGCTTCCGGCTCGTAGAGTGAGCCTAAAGCCTGGAGAGGCCGGAGGCCGAAATCTAAAATCCAAAATTACCATCTGCATAAATTCGGCATACTATAAAAGATCATGGGCAATGATATTTACCACAATTTTATGGAATTGGAAGTAAATGAAAAAATAGATGTTGACTATCGCATATCTATTGACGATGTCGAATCGCCTATTACCATTATCGCACCCCATGGCGGTAAAATCGAACCCAGAACATCGGAGATTGCGGTCGGTATCGCCCGTAGTCAGTTTAACCACTATTGCTTTGAAGGAATAAAAGATCGCAACAACAGACGGCTGCACATCACAAGCCACAATTTTGATGAACCCCGGGCTCTCAGCCTGTTGTCGCGCTCCCAGGCCGTGGTCGCAATTCATGCTTGCAAGGAAAGCCGGGCGCTGGTCTATCCGGGCGGGCGGGATCAAAAGCTGATGGGAGCCATCGCCAAAGAACTAAAAAGGGCCGGGATCGCGGTGGCCGAACGAAATCTCAAATACCAGGGATCAAACCCGTATAACATATGCAACCGGGGCGCATCGGGCCAGGGCGCCCAACTCGAAATCAGCCGGGGGTTGAGAGACAATTTACCTAAAATTAAAACGCTTTGCGATGCGATACACGCCGTTCTAACCCAATTTATATTAGATAAAATTTCTGGCGATCAGATGGAAGACCAGGGTACTGACGAAAACACAAAATGAAATCTTGATATTTTTTTTGTAGCCACCGATATCACTGTCCGGCGGGTCATCGGTTGATCTGAGAAAAGGGATAAACTTGGAAGGGTTAATGGGATAGAAGAAGAAATCTTCCTGGGACATGCCAAACGGCCGTTCAAAGCACAGTTCGCGCCAGACGAAAACGTGGTATTTTTTTAGATATTCAAAAAAATCAATGACAAGATATATCAGCAATAAGCCGCTGCCGGCCAGCACCAGCAAAATAAATAAAGAAAAAAAATTTCCCATGGTTAAAGACCCCCTGCTAAAATTTAATCACCGTAGTGAATATCGGCTGATTCACGTCAAACTTTAGCGGGATCTGATTTAATAACCGAATTAGGCGGTTGTGGTATGGTCAAATCACGCAGGAGGGTCGCTTTCCACTAACGATGATCCGCTCGCAACGGCCCGGGTCGAATCGGCGCGAGGCCCGCAGCGGGTCGGCAGAACCTTTTTGGGTCCACCACTAGATGTAGTGGTAAAATGCCGGAATCAAATAGCGGCGCCCCTATTTTTCCAGGGCTGTGAAGCCGGAACGGGCCACCTCGATGATCACATCGTTGCCCAGCTCATACAGGAAATCATCGATCATTTTCGACGTCCCGGCCAATTGAACGATAAAAACTTCATGATTTCGATGATCGAGCATCTCGATCCGGTATTGGTCGAAGAGCTGCTCCATGCGGTCACTGTTCGCCTCGAATTTCACAATCGCCACTTCGCGCCAGAAACTCTGGTCGATGTCCAGTTCCTTGGCGGATATAACTTCGGTAATCTTTTCAATCTGCCGCACGACCTGGGCCATCTTGTCGTCGCTGTCTTCATAAAGGGTCAGGGTCATGCGGCTGATGCCTTGCTCAGGGGTGGTACAGACCGTAATGGTTTCGACGTTGTACATTTTGCGACGGACCAGCATGGAAATTTTGTTGAGCACCCCGGGTCGGTCTTGCATGAAGGCCAGAATTGCCCGCCGTTTCATCTGATTTGCTGTTGTCATAGAATCCTTCCGTATGAGGCGTAAGAATGCCCTTTTTTTATATTATTATTGTTCATTTTGCGGCCCCTAGGTGATGAAAATCAATCATAAGGTGGCGTTAACTTTCAACCAATTATTATTTCATTTAATCAGCGTTTTGGAGCGATTTCGGATTGCGGATTGCGGATTGCAGATTTATTGTATCGCTGCGCTCTATCTGATTTTATTAAATTGACCGATCGACATAAAAGCTCACGGCAGGCAAGATAACTTAAATCCGAAATCCGAAACTTAAAATCCCAAATCTTTATGGAATAAAAATGGGATCAATTATTAATAGTAAATTGCCAAATGAAGCCTGATTTTCACCAGGCCAGGCGAAGCCAAATGGCCACGGGAAAAACTTGGCGGTTTCATTACAATTGAATACCCGAAGAAACATTATAGAAGGACGGAGCGCAGCGACATCCACCAATATTCAATTTTCAATCTTCAATCGTCAATCGTCACCCTTTTCCATAGACACGATCATATCGGCGATGCCGCCGCCCGCCGGCACCATCGGCAACACGATCTCGCTGGGGTCACATAAGAATTCGACCATATAGGGTCCTCGGTGTTCGGCAGCGGAGATAAGGGCGGCTTCGATTTGATCGGGTTGCGACACGCATTGATACGGAATTTTGTAGGCGCCGGCGATCGCACCGAAATCCGGGTTCTTCATCGGTGTTCCGGCAAATCGGCCATCGTAGAACAGGGTCTGCCACTGTCTGACCATTCCCAAATATCCGTTGTTAAGCAGCAGAATTTTGATATCGACATCGTGCTCCATAATCGCCCCCAGTTCCTGTATGTTCATCTGGAAGCCCCCATCACCGCTGATGGACCACACCTGCTCATCCGGTCGAGCCAATTTTACCCCGACGGCCATTGGCAGGGCACAGCCCATGGTGCCGGCACCGCCCGAATTAAACCAGCTGTTGACGGTTTGGAAATTATAAAACCGGGCCAAGATCATCTGGTGCTGTCCAACGTCTGACACGATCAAATCTTTGCCGCCGGTCACATCGGACAGCTTTTTGACAATGGTTTTCATCAGCAGCTGACCATCCTTGCCGATCCCTTTGTCGATCTCCCGGTTGATTTCATCTGCAATTACAGCGCGATTTTTATCAATCTGCTCAAACCACGAACGCCTGGGTTTGGCAACCAGCTCAGGATCTTTGGCCAGCAACGTCAGTGCCTGATTGACGTCGGCGTTGAGCGCGACCGACGTTTTGACATTTTTATCGATTTCTGACGGATCGATTTCAACGTGGATGACATCCGCATCAATCCCAAAAGTTGCCAGATTGCCCGTCACCCGGTCATCAAAGCGCATGCCGAGGGAAATAATCAAATCGGATTCCAGCAAGGCCCGATTTGCTTCCACGGTGCCGTGCATTCCCACCATTCCGACACTCAGCGGATGATCGACGGGCAGGGCCGAAAGCCCATGCAGGGTAAAGGCTATGGGGAGATGGGCCTTCTCGGCCACCTTGGCCAGGTTTTGACCGGCGTTGCTGTTAATGACGCCGTGGCCGCAAAGAATAATCGGCCGTTCACTGCGATTGATCAGACCCACCGCCCTTCTAACCATTGCGCGGTCCGGCTCCGGCGAATAGATAAATCCCGGCAGATCCGGCTCATAAGATTGAGGATCAAATCGATAATCGGCGTCAACCTCATCATTCTGAATGTCCTTGGGAATGTCGACGACAACCGGCCCGCCCCGGCCGGTGGCAGCCACATACATGGCTTCATGAATTGTTTCTTCAATGTCGTTTGCCGACAGGGGCATATAGGTCTGCTTGGTCAAGGGCATCATCACCCCGACGACATCGCTTTCCTGAAAGGCATCGGTCGCGATAACGCCGGAAGGCACCTGGCCGGTGATGGATAGTACCGGGACCGAATCCATCAAGGCGTCGGCGATTCCGGTCACAAGGTTCATGGCTCCGGGGCCTGACGTTGCCATACAGACGCCGACCCGGGGATTGGAGGTCGTTATGGAGGCCCGCGAAATTCCCTGGGCCATGAACACAGCGCCTTGTTCATGCCGGGACATGATAAACGAAAATACTTTTTGTTTTTCCATTTCATCAAAAATCGGCATGATCGCACCACCGGTATATCCGAAAATATATTTAACGCCGTTATCCAACAAAGCTTTTAAGGCTAATTCTTTTCCCTTCATTTTCTTTTTTCTTCCTTTCTTTGAACCACCGCCAGTGCATATCAGGCCGGTATAAGCGCTTTTCATCAACGGTTTGATCTGCCAAGTGGTTTTAGCTGCGTTGATGCACAAAGGTTAATATAACCCCTTTTTCTCCACTTTCCACCCCCATTAGGCTTGGGCTGCAACTTTTATTGAATTTGTTCACATCCAACACCGATCACTTGACGCGGCCCCTTCTTTTTGCCATATTACGGGGTGTCTGAGATTCTGGATTGCCGCCTGACCAATCAAAACCGCTAACCGACAAACCCACCTGTCTGCACGAACAAAGTCCTGCAGCTGCCGGGAAAATGGAAGAGAAGTAATCATGGGAAAAACACTGTTTGAAAAAATATGGGTTTCGCACGTGGTGCGCGAAATGCCGAATGGTTCTACCCTGCTGTATATCGACCGTCACCTGGTCCACGAAGTCACCAGCCCCCAGGCATTTGAGGGCCTGCGCAAAGCGGGGCGCACTGTCCGGCGTCCCGACTTGACTTTTTCTACCATGGACCACAATGTTCCGACCACTGCTGATCGCATGAACATTAAAGATCCGATTTCCAAAGCCCAAGTGGAGGCTTTACGGGAAAACTGCCGGGCCAACGATATCACCCTCTACGACCTTGGCGACGATCACCAGGGTATTGTCCACATCATCGGTCCGGAGATGGGGCTGACCCTGCCGGGTCTGACCATTGTCTGCGGCGACTCCCACACCTCGACCCACGGCGCTTTTGGCGCCCTGGCCTTCGGCATCGGTACTTCCGAGGTGGAGCACGTGCTGGCGACCCAGACGCTGGTGCAACGCAAACCGCAAACTTACAAAGTGGAGTTTACCGGACGGCTGGCCCCTCACATGCGGTCCAAGGATATGGTGCTCAAAATGATCGGCACCATGGGCACCGCCGGCGGCGCCGGACATGTTCTGGAATACTGCGGTGAAGCGGTGCGCAGCCTCTCGATGGAAGCCCGCATGTCTATCTGCAATATGAGCATCGAAGCCGGTGCCCGGGCCGGGATGATCGCCCCGGATGATACGACGATTGAATACATCACGGGTCGGCAGCGGCGCTTCGCTCCCCAGGGCGCAGATTTGGAACGCGCCATTGCATACTGGCGCAGCCTGCCCAGTGATGAGGACGCCGAGTATGACCGCTCCCTGGTAATTGATGCCGCCAGCATAAAACCCCAGGTCACCTGGGGAACCAATCCAGGCATGGTGGTCGATATCGACCAGCCGGTGCCGGACCCGGACTCAGCCGCCGGTTATAGCAGAGCTGATGTCAACAATGCCCTGCAGTACATGGGTCTCGCACCCGGCACCCTGCTGACCGATGTTGCCGTGGACGTCGTTTTTATCGGCAGCTGCACCAATTCCCGTATCGAAGATCTGCGTCTGGCTGCCAATATCATGAAAGGGCGCAAAAAAGCCGACAATGTGCAGGTCCTCGTTGTACCGGGCTCCCAGCAAGTCCGCCTGCAGGCTGAAGCCGAAGGGCTGCATGAAGTCTTCAAGGCCGCCGGGGCTGAATGGCGCTACGCCGGATGCAGCATGTGCCTGGCCATGAATCCGGATCAGCTTCAGCCCCAGCAACGCTGTGCTTCGACATCCAACCGCAATTTTGAAGGCCGCCAGGGCAAAGGGGGCCGCACCCACCTGGTCAGCCCGGAAATGGCCGCCGCCGCTGCAATCACCGGCAAATTCGTCGATATCCGCAAGTGGGATGACTAGCCACAAATCTCATAACGAATTTGCAATACAAGTTAAGTTTTTTTGTGCACTATATAGCTTTATTTGTGTATAATTGAGGGATTGAGGAATTGGGGAATTGAGGGATTAAAGGATAGAATCACTAAATAAAAGAGATAGAATTCCTTCAATTACTGAATCCCTAAATCCCTTAATTCCTAAATTTGATCCAAGGCCAATTCTCATGGCATACCGTGACGCACAGTGTTTCATGGCCTTATTTTAAAATAGATGACGAGGTTTGATATATGAAAGCATTTAAAAGACACACCGGCAAAGTCGCAACTCTCAACCGGTCCAATGTGGACACGGATGCCATCATACCCAAGCAGTTCTTGAAATCAATCAGTCGCGAGGGATACGGCCCCAACGCTTTTTTTGACTGGCGCTATAAACCGGATGGAAGCCCCGATCCGGATTTTGAGCTCAACCACTCCCGGTTCGAAGGGCGTTCCATTCTGGTTACCCGCAACAATTTCGGCTGCGGTTCCAGTCGCGAACATGCCGTCTGGGCGCTGGCTCAGGACGGCTATCAGGTGATCATTGCCCCCTGGAAGGAGATCAATGGGGTGCGGGTCAATGCCTTTGCCGATATATTCAAAACCAATAGTGTTAAAAACGGGGTGCTGGCCATCGAATTGTCCGAGGAAGAAGTGGATGTCATTTTCGACTATCTTGCGGCCCATGAAGAACTGCGGGCAACGGCCGACCTGGCCGAACAGCAGCTTATTCTGGGCGATGACGATAAAACCACATTTAATTTTACCATCGAGTCCGGCGACAAAGAGCAACTGCTCAGCGGTATGGATGATATCGATCTAACGCTGCAGTATGAATCCGATATCACCGGATTTGAAGCAAACCACAACCCATATTTGATTAGAGATTGAATCCGGCCAGCCACCTTCTGATAAGTTGGACCCTCGCGAACACGGTTGAAATTCCGCGCCGGGACAGGGCCCTGGTAACATTGACCGGTGTCATCCCGGATATAGACGGGGTCGGCATCATCGCCGAATTGTTGACCGAAAACACAACCATGCCGTTGATCTGGTACAGCAAATACCACCACGTACTGGGTCACAACCTGGGCGTGGGCTTGATTCTGGCGGCATTCGTTTTATTCCTCAGCACCAAACGGTGGATAACCCCGGCCCTGGCGTTGGTGGCATTTCATTTGCACCTGCTCGGCGATATCGCCGGTTCACGGGGTCCGGATGGATACCAGTGGCCGATTCCCTATTTTTTTCCGATCTCAACCGATTGGTCGCTTAGCTGGCAGGGCCAATGGGAACTGAACGCCTGGCCCAACATACTGGCCACCCTGCTGTTTGTGGCAATCACACTCTATATCGCCTGGAAGCGCGGCCGATCCCCGCTGGAAATGATCTCGCTCAAAGCAGATACTGCGTTTGTCACCAAATTACGCAATTTGATTAATAATGGAAATTCTGACAAACGTTGAAAATGAGCTAAAATGATCTAAAATTTAAAAAATGACTGAAATTAAGGAGTCGCTCGCGCAGCGCAGGCGCTTGCGCCGCGTGTCGCTCCGTCTTTAAAATGAACGATATCTTGCCGTATGGGAGTCTATACACCAGGAATGTAGATCAATACCGAATCTTGCATTCTTGTTAATATCGACAACATACCTCAATTTTAGTCATTTTTGGAATTTTACTTTTTTAGTCATTTCTTCGTCCAACTTGTTTATATCTTAAAAAGACTTTAACATTTACTGCTCAAGGATTATTGCGAAGGAGACCCCGCCATCACCTATCGCTATCTCATCTGCCTGCTGATTTTCTTGTGCTATGTCCTGGTATTTTTTCATCGCTTGTGTCCGGCCGTCATCGCCCTGGACATTCAGGCCTCATTCGGCCTCACGGGGACTTTGCTGGGCGTGCTGGGGTCGGCTTATTTCTACTCATATGCCCTGATGCAACTGCCCACCGGCCTGATGGCCGACTCCTGGGGACCCCGCAAAACCGTCTCTTCTTTTTTCGTTCTGGCCGGCATCGGATCCATCGTCATGGGGACGGCACCAAATTTGCCGGTGGCCGTACTGGGCCGAATTCTGGTCGGGATCGGTGTATCAACCGTTTTCGTCTGCAACTTTAAACTGCTGTCCGAGTGGTTTAGCGTGCGCCAGTTTATCATTATGGGAGCCGCATTTATGGTCATGGGCGGCATCGGGGCTCTGTCGGCCAGTGCCCCGTTGGCGTGGATCAGCAATCTCATCGGCTGGCGCATGACCCTGGTCGGCGTGGGGGCAGTTACCCTGGTGATGGCCGGCCTGGTCTATGGTTTTGTGCGCAATCGACCGGTTGAGATGGGTCTTGCCCCCATCGGAGCCGCCGATGAGGAGCAGATCGAAAAAGTGGGCCTGGCGGCCGGACTCAAAATGGTGGTCTGCTCCCGCCGTTTTTGGCCGATCGGGATCTGGGCCTTTTGTGTGATCGGAATATCGTTTGCCGTCGGAGGCTTGTGGGGCGGTCCCTACCTGATGCACATTTATGGTCTGAGCAAAACAGCCGCGGGGGCCGTGTTGTCCACTTTTGCCCTGGCCCTGATCTTCGGCAGTCCTCTGTTCGGCTGGCTCGGCAACCGTTATGGCCGCAAGCCGGTGCTGATCGGCTGCAGTTTGGGCTTGATGGCCGTCTGCGGGCTGTTGAGCTGGTTTGTGGACGGCATGTCCCTGCCGGTGCTTTACGGCTTATTTTTCTGCTTCTTTATCACCGGCGGCGCTATCGGCCCGGTGATCGCAACCGTTTCCAAGGAGTCATTTCCCATTGCCATATCCGGGACGTCAGTGGGCATGGTCAATCTATTTCCCTTTGCCGGGGCAACCTTTTTCCAGATTGTCATCGGAGCCGTGTTAACGGCCCAAAGCCGGGGGCAGATCCCGTATACACCAACCGGTTACCAATACATGTTCTTGATTTGCCTGGCCGGGGCCGCCCTGTCGCTGGCAGCCGCCGCTTTAATAAAGGAAACGCTGGAGCGCTAAATGACGACGACGGAGGAAATCAGCGCAGAAGAGTTGATCGAACGCTATCCGGTACTGCTGCTGGATGCGTATGGTGTATTGGTGACCAGCACCGGTTCCCTGCCGGGCGCGGCCGAATTTATCGAAGAACTCAACCGCATCGGTAAACCCTATTACCTGTTGACCAATGATGCATCCAAATTGCCGCAAACCGCAGCCAGCCGGTTTCAGGGGTATGGGCTGGCCATCGATTCCCATCGGATCATTACCTCAGCCGGTTTGCTTAAAAACTACTTTAAGTCCAATAACCTGATCGGAGCAAGCTGTGTCGTGCTGGGTCCTGAGGACAGCCGGCAGTACGTTCGCGATGCCGGCGGCGAGGTGGTGACGCCCACAGGGGGATTCGACGTGGTGGTCATTGCCGATGAGGGCGGATATCCTTTTGTTGAAACGGTGGACCGAGTCTTATCGGAACTGATCCACAAGGTGCAGCGGCGGGAGAAATTTAAACTGGTGCTGCCCAATCCGGACTTAATCTATCCCAAGGCCGACCGGGGATTCGGCATTACCAGCGGCAGTATTGCGCTGATCATTGAAGCAGCCCTGCAGCTGCGTTATCCCGGCCGACCGGGCCTGTGTTTTGACCGGCTGGGCAAGCCCAATCCGGATATATTCCAAGAGGCCCGCCGACGCAGCGGAACCGAAAACATGGTGATGATCGGCGATCAACTGGAGACCGACATTCGCGGCGCCCGCGAATTCGGCCTAGACTCGGTGCTGGTCGACACCGGCGTTGCGGATCCCGCCAACGGCAATATTCCGGATCACCTGCAGCCGACCTATCGCATGCGTTCGATAGAGTGGCGAAAGCCTTAGATAATATTTGGGGATCAGGTTAATTTGTGATATGTATTTCGCGACTTGGTCAATCGGGACCTCAACCAATATTAGAAGGGAGAATCCCCAATCAGTGGCAACAAAAAACGTTGAGAAATATGGAAAAATAAATTCCAACCACATTGCCGGCATTTACAATTACTGCGATCGATGGTGCGAACGCTGTCCATTTACCTCACGCTGTCTGAATTTTGAAATGAGTGAAGAAAAATTCGGTGATCTGCAGAACGGTGACTTATCAAACGAAATTTTCTGGCAGAAATTGAGTGAGACCCTCCAGGAAACCATGTCGCTGCTGCAGGAAATGGCTGAGGAAAGGGGAATCGACCTGGATTCCCTGGATATCGATGACGGCGAAGAATTGGAGAGCCCTCTGCAAGCCAAACCGGTGGTGCACATGACGACCCATATGGCAAGATCATACATTGACAGTGTAGATAACTGGTTCGATGAGAATGTCTATATTTTTGAAGACGACGCCAGCCAGTTGGCCACCCTGTATGATATTGATGATTCGGGGACGTATTCTAAAGAAGATACGGTCACATTAATCGATTCGGTGGAAGTCATTCGATGGTACCAGCACCAGATATACGTTAAGATACAAAGAGCTATCCATAGCTCTCAAGACGAAGATTTTGAGATTGAAAACGGATTTCCCAAAGATTCGGACGGCTCGGCCAAAGTTGCCTTAATCGGGATGGATCGGTCCATCAGCGCCTGGGGCAAAATGATCAGGTATTTTCCCGATCAGCAAGAAAGTATCGTCGAAGTGATGACCCATCTGGACCGCCTGCGCCGCAGAACCGAAAAAAAATTTCCGGATGCCAGAGCCTTTGTGAGACCGGGATTCGACGAAATCGAAACCGATGTCCCATCCGGAAACGGCAATGGATAATTTGAAGTTGCGATCGTGGTGGATTTTGCCGGTAATCATATTCTCGCAATTTACGGGCACTTCGCTGTGGTTTGCCGGAAATGCGGTTCTGGGTGATTTGCAGCGTCAGTGGGAGCTCGGTGAGGCCGCCCTGAGCTACATGACCTCCTCGGTCCAGCTCGGCTTCATCATCGGTACATTTCTGTTCGCTTTTTTCACTATCTCAGATCGATTTGCGGCCCGGATTGTCTTTTTTATCTGTTCGCTGCTGGGCGCCCTGTCCAACCTGGGCATTTATCTGGCGGCGGACGGACTGATTTCTTTGCTGATATTGCGGTTTTGCACCGGTTTTTTTTTGGCCGGCATTTATCCGGTCGGTATGAAGATTGCAGCCGGTTGGTATCGACGGGGTCTGGGCCAGGCATTGGGGTATCTGGTAGGCGCCCTGGTGGTGGGAACGGCCTTTCCCCATCTATTGAAAAGCAATGCGCAGCCGCTTCCCTGGCAGCAGGTTATTCTTTCGATTTCTGCGATTTCAGCATTCGGGGGTTTTCTGGTGCTGCTAATGGTTCCTGAAGGTCCTTATGCTGCCAAGGCAGCCAAATTCAACAGCCGGGCCTTTGCCACCATATTTAAAATCAGAAGCCTGCGATCGGCCTCTTTCGGCTATTTCGGCCACATGTGGGAACTGTATGCGCTGTGGGCCTTTATCCCCGTTCTAATTCAGGCATACACCGACAAAGCCCTGCAGCCGTTGAATGTTCCCTTCTGGTCATTTTGGGTAATTGCTGTCGGATGCCTCGGTTGCATCGGCGGCGGTCTATTATCCAAAAAGCTGGGCAGCCCGTCGGTCGCTTTTTTCCAATTGCTGGCATCGGGGATCTGCTGTTTGCTGTCCCCGCTTTTTTTTCAGGCCCCGCCCGGCCTCTTCATTGGATTTCTCGTAATTTGGGGTATTGTTGTAGTCGGGGATTCGCCGCAGTTCTCGGCCCTGACCGCTCAAACTGCGCCCGGGGATTTGGTCGGTTCTGCCCTGACGATCGTTACCAGCATTGGATTTTTTATCACGATTCTCAGCATCCAATTCACAAACTTGATCATCGAATTTTTCAGTCCCGCATATATTTTTTTGTTCCTGGTGCCGGGACCGATATTTGGCCTGGCAAATTTGTGGCCGCTGTACCGTAGCCATTCGAACAAGGGACTGCCGCTATAATTTATAGATTCTTTGCCCCTTGCTACTTGATAACTCGATCTGAAAGAGCTAAAAAAGAAGCGGTGGGCATAGCGATTCGGGAGCCGTCCGTGGCGAATTTCCCGCTCGAAAAAAAATTACCGATATCTGTCGTTGCAAACATGACATATAAGGAACAAGTCCATTGAACTCATCAAAGGTTATGACGGAGATCGAGGCCCGGTTGCAGGGTATGGTTCAGACCGGTTCGGCAATAATCCGGCTGTTGAGAGATGATGGGACCTTTCCTAACAATGGTAAGCTGCCCATCATCGTTTATCAGGGCATCCTGGTATTGTCCGGGAGCGATCCGGCCGCCATGGCGGAAAACTTGTTCACTTTAAATAGCTGGAGCGGCTGCTGGCGCAACGGCATTTATAGTTTTCATCACTACCACAGCATGGCCCATGAAGCACTTGGCGTTTACAGCGGCACCGCCCGGGTTCAATTGGGCGGTGATCGGGGTGTCTCCCTGACCGTAAATTGCGGCGATGTCATTATCATCCCAGCCGGCGTCGCCCATAAAAACCTGGGTGCCGATCATGATTTTAGAGTGGTGGGGGCGTATCCTCGGGGCCAGGCACCGGACATGTGCTACGGCAAGGCCGGCGAGCGGCCGCAGGCGGATCAAAATATTGCCCGGGTTCCCCTGCCGAAAATGGATCCTGGCTATGGCAACGCAGGGCCGCTGGTAGAGCATTGGGGAAATCCGGAATAGTAAGTTCGGCATGCGGGGTGCGGGCTGGGATTCGGCGTTCGGCTTTCGGTCTTCGGCATAAAGCGTAGGGTTTAGGGTATAAGGTATAGGGTATAAGGTATAGGGTGTAGGGTATAAGGTATAGGGTGTAGGGTATAGGGTGTAGGGTGTAGGGTATAGGGTGTAGGGTGTAGGGTATAGGGTGTAGGGTGTAGGGTATAGGGTGTAGGTTGAAGCGAATTCAGAAACCGGAGTCCCGATCCAATTAAATATCTATGGTTTTCAGAGAGTAAGACACCGCACTGCGTTTCCGTCTATCGGGGCGGCTTAATTGCGGATCAAATAAAATAGATCCGCCGACCTGTGACGAGCGTAGTCGAGGCGAGGCGAACCATAAATATTCAATAGTCAATCTTCAATCTTCAATTCCGGCTTGTCCGGATCAGGGATCAGTTAATGCAAACGCGAATCGACCCTATCACCCAATACCACATCGCACCCCAAACCGGGGTGGCATTTACGGTACAAAAAAATCAAATCATCCGGATCAACGATGTAGAGGGTGAGCAGGTAGCGGATCTGGTCTGTTTTGCAGGACGAAATCCGGAGGAGTATCTGTCTTCTGGACGCAGCATCGACTACAATGAGAAACTGTTCCTGTCGACAGGGGATACTCTCTATTCCAACCTCAGCCGGCCGATGCTTACCATCACGCGGGATCCAGTGGGCAAGCATGATTTCCTGTTTGCCCCCTGCAGCCAGGAGATGTTTCAACTAAGTTACCAGAAGACCGAGCCTCATCCGAATTGCTTTGATAATTTGGCTGGCGCCTTGGATCCCCACGGCATACGTAGCCGCCAAATCCCCACACCGTTCAATATTTTCATGAACGTGGCCATAACTGCTGCAGGCCGGGTGACGGTTCACCCGCCATTATCCAAGGCCGGCGACTTTATCGAACTGCGATCGGAAATGGGCTTGATCGTGGCAGTGAGTGCCTGTTCGGCCGGCAAATGCAATAATTTTCGCTGTACGCCGATTTCGGTGGAAATTTATAATGCCTGAAACCATATTTGATCAAATACGCAACGCCTGTGAAAGGGTTACCCATCAGGCGTGTCATGTCCGGATAAATCGCGATCGGATACCCGCTTACGGCGCATCCTTGCCGGTCAAAAAAGCGGTCAATCCGCAGCTCGATCCCAGCTGTCATTACCTCGGTCGCCATGAAGACACCTTGTCATTCCTGTTGATCCTGGATACCATCAATTTTGGCTCCGGCTATTTTCCACACCTGCGCAAGCGTCCGGGAATGTCGGGCTATTTCACGACCGCGGCCTCATTAAACGACTATTATCTGCAAAATGGTCCCCTATCTGCAGACCAGCTGGCCGCGATCTCGGCCGATGAAATCACCCTGATATTCGGTCAGGATCCCGCCAATAAAACCATCGCCGAGTTGATGCAACATTTCAGCATCGCTTTAAACGACCTCGGCATCTACCTGCTTCAGCAATTTAATGGAAATTTCAACAATCTGGTGAAAGCTGCCGGGGAATCCGCCGGTCGCCTGGTGAAATTGCTTCGGGAAATGCCATATTTCAATGACGTTGCGCCATATGCTGATTTCGAGGTGCCTTTTTTCAAAAGGGCTCAGATAGCCGCCGCCGACCTGGCGGTCGCCTTTCAGGGACAAGGCTGGGGAAACTTCGCCGAAATGGAGCAGCTGACCATCTTTGCTGATAATCTCGTTCCGCACGTATTGCGGATGGACGGAATATTGGAGTACGAGCCGGGGCTGCTTGACCGCATCCAGGCCGCAGCGCTGATCCCGGCCGGCTCGTCCGAGGAAATCGAAATTCGGGCCAGCGCCCTGCATGCCGTTGAGCTCATCAAGCAGTCAATGGGCGATTCCGGACAAGTCGTTACGTCATCCCAGTTGGACTATTTTTTGTGGAATCGCGGACAGCTGCCCCATTACAAAGCGGTGCCCAGGCATCGGACCAGAACCGTGTATTATTAAATATTATGCCCTCAGGAACTCATATCGATCGTAAACAAATCGCATTTTACGATCCGGAAAGAAAAGGCATGTTTATCCATGCCGACCAGTTGCTGGACAGTCCTTTTGAGGTCGGCGACCGTTTTTCGCTGCGCAAAGGCAGGCGTGAACTGTTTGCCATTACAATCATCAAAAACGATCGCGGGGATATTTTTTTTGATAAACAGGGAATTTTCATCGAACGCACCCGCAAAATAGATATTCTGTTGGGCGGCATATTTGAAGAATATGTTTTTTATATCGAGCCTGAAATCCCGGCGACCATAAAACTGAAGCCTCTCAAAATCGTAAAAGATACTGAACAGAAGTGGCGCTAGATTTCTTGGATCTGCAACCCAAAAAAAGGTTATCCATCGACGTCTTTAAATTATCATTTGATATCAGAGTAGTGGAGTGTTGGCGTAATGGAGTGTTGGAGTAGTGACTGTAGGTTTGAGGTCTCTATTTAACAACCCGGTATTCAATACTCCAATACTCCAAAATCGAGACATTTACTAGCTGATTGCTGATTCAAAAACACCTTTTTATTGGTTATATTACTGAAATTTTATGATTCGACGGATTTTCAAGTGCTTGGAAATGAAGGAGTGCCATGGCCGGTTTTAATCCGCATCCGGTGATATCCGCAGCAACGATTCACAAGCTTCTGGAGTCGTCGATTGCCGATATCGCCGCATTGAAGACAATTTATGGCCGTCTACCGACCACTCGCTGCGACCGCAAGACACACTGCTGCGCTATGCTGCCGGAATCGACATTTCTGGAAGCTTTGACTGCCTTTAATCGATTGCGCCAGGAGCCTGCCGCGCTGAGGCAGCGGACGTTAAAAAAAATTGTCGCGTACTTTTTTGAGAATCCGGCCCGAATCACGGCCTGCCCTTTTCTGGTAAAAAAGCAGTGCATTATTTACGAGGACCGTTTTTTCGGCTGTCGCTCTTACGGGTTGTGGTCGCCGCAGCATTATAAAAAAATGGCCCGGGAAAATCGCCGCCTGAAGTCAGTCTTTCGCCGGCAGTGGCAAAGTCTGGGCATCAGCCTGCCCGATGAGGTCATCGAATTTCAGCAGCCCTACTGCCTGGATGTGACCCGAATCAACGGCAACGATACAGACGACAAGGTACTGGTGGGCCTAACTAGTGACATTGAGGCTCTATCGAGCCGCTTGTCTCCCTGGCATCAGGCGTTCAGTCGCATGTATTTTACGGATTTGAGTTTTCTGACCGGCGCCATGCTATTTGATGTCGGCCGGCTCCTCAAAATGAAGGTGGACATCGTGCGGGAATATGTTTCAACGGGAACCAGTAAACTTCTGAACGACAGCTTGGAAAATGTATCCGACTTTTTTAGTTAACCATGCTGATAACTTTCGCGAGTTCTCTTGATTTAATGGGTTGACACCAGCGTCAAGATGTGGTCTGACATTACCACACGCCGCTTTCAATCCATCGTCTTTAATCAACCTCGCACATCGACAGAGAATGTTGAGATATTCATTTGCCAGCTCAGAAAACGAACTCGCAATTAAGCAGCTGCTGACGGGTTGTGACCTGCCGAACGAGGATATCACCGCTGCCCTGTGCCGGCACTTCCTCCTGGTATGGGATGGCTCCAGGTTGGTCGGGTCAGTGGGCCTGGAACTCAAAGATCCCTGCGGGCTGCTGCGTTCGTTGGCTGTTGATGCGCTGTATCGCAGACGAAAAGTTGCGACACGCCTGGTAAGCAAAATCGAGGATTACGCCGTATCCCGGGATGTGAAAGATCTGTACTTGCTGACCATGACAGCCGAGTCTTTTTTCAAAAAGCACGGCTACCAGCTGACCGCACGAGAGTCGGCCCCGGTCGGCATCCAGCAGACCGGCGAATTTAAAAACCTGTGTCCGGCCAGTGCGGTTTGCATGGTTAAACATCTCGCTCCGGATTAAACCGCCGATTACCGCAATCGAGAATCATCCCGGCCACTGGCCGCAGACGCGCCCGGCCAGCAATGAAAGTTACCAAGCGCTGAGTTGGATCTTCATTCGGCTCGTCCTCTGACTCGTACTCGTCCTTGATGTCTTGTTGAACCGCCTATCCAAAATTTCGGGGGAATTTAATGAAGAACAAAATTTTAAAAAAAATGAAAAAAGGAGTGTATTATCCAGACAATTACCTGGGAAGAAAAACGGAGTTATCGATTTTGGAGAAAAAAGGCTATCTGCAAAGAATGGATGGCTCTTTTCTTTGCGGCGCGGATAGCGAACCCAATTATTGCCTGACCAATAAAGGATTTGAGGTTAAAGGGAAAGATCAGACCTAATATGAGATGACCGGCTATATCCCGCTCCTAAGAAACTACATTTTATTTATCTCTCGCAGAGGCGCAAAGCTCGCAAAGGAAAGCATTAAAAATATTATTAATCTTTGCGCCTTGGCGTCTTTGCGAGAAAATTATCAGTTTCTTTTCAGATCAGACCGGCTGTCCATTAGCCTGAGGCGCGCTCGTATGAGGAGCTTCGCTAGACAGCCATGAATTTCCCGGGCCGGTCGATATGGCAGCATGTAGTATCACCGCGCATGCGGCATGCTTCGGACATATTCTACCAGAATGGAATTCACCAAAGACCCCGCCGAACAAACCACCGCGATAACCGACATCATTTTAGCTCTGGCTGCCTTTGGCGGCAGTTTGACTATATGCTGGAGCCTGACAGGCAACAGCGGTTGGTGGAAAATGGCGATTTGGTCGACTGCCTTCGGACTTATGGGTCTGGCAGCGGCGCTGGGGGCCGTGGCCCACGGACTGGTTTTGGCCCGAACGCTGCACGACCGCATCTGGCAAATGTTGAACATGTCGCTGGCGCTGACGGTTTCTCTTTTCGTGGCCGGTGTGGTATATGATTTGTGGGGCCAGCCGGCAGCGCTCAAGGTATTGCCGATATTGCTGTTGGCGGGTTTGGGCTTTTTTGGTGCGACGTTGCGTTATCCGGGAATTTTTTTTGTTTTCATTTTCTATGAAGGACTGGCGCTTTCATTTGCCTTGGGTGCCTATATATATTTGGTGCTCCGGGGTGATCTGGCCGGTGCCGCATTTATGGCCGGCGGCATTATTATCAGCATGCTGGCCGCCGGGATTCAGGCAACCGGCTCCATATCCATCAAGGTGATCTGGCAATTCGATCACAACGGAATCTATCATATTGTACAGGTTCTGGGATTAACATTTTTATTGATCGGGTTACTAAAATCAATGCTGATTTAGAATTTCAGTGCAGGATGAGTACAAATTCCAAAATAACAAATCACAAATAACAAACAAATTACAATGACCTAAATTCGAAATTCCAAACCCGCCAGCTTCATTAAATTGAATGCAATTCGATTCGTAGAAAGATGTTTTGGTCATTGGATTTTGGATATTGGAATTTATTTGTTATTTGGTGCTTGGGATTTGGGATTTTAAATATCAATTCTGTTTACGTTTGTAGAACTTAGAATTCGAAATTGACAAAATCACAGTTGGCTCTTGAATCGATCACCGACGAACTGCGAGATGCCCTGCGGCCGTTAAAATTCAGCGCACCGGTGACGCATGTCTACAATCCATTGGAATATGCCCGAGCGCCTTATACGGAGTATTTGCGACGCTATGCAACTGCCCCTAAGGAAATTGTCCTGATTGGTATGAATCCAGGCCCCTGGGGAATGGCGCAGACCGGCATTCCTTTTGGAGAGGTGGCGGCTGTCAAAGATTGGCTTGACATTCAAGGTGCCGTCGGCAAACCGCTGACCCCCCACCCGAAGCGGCCGGTTGACGGTTTCGATTGCCCCCGCAGTGAGGTCAGTGGAAAACGCATATGGGGTTGGGCCCGAAAACGATTTGCTACGCCAGCAGTTTTTTTCTCCCGCTTCTTCATCGCCAATTACTGCCCGCTGCAGTTTATCGAAGCCGGTGGCCGCAACCGCACGCCCAATCAACTTCGTGCAGCGGAACGCAAAGATCTTTTTACTGTCTGCGACCGCGCGCTACGCCGCACAATAGAGCAGCTCAAACCGCACTGGGTGGTTGGGGTCGGCCGCTTCACCACCGAACGCGCCCGGATTGCCCTGGCCGATTTGGCGGTAGAAGTCGGCGGCATCACCCACCCTAGCCCGGCCAATCCGAAAGCGAACCGGGGATGGGAAACCATAGTTGAAAAGGAGTTTGAAGCAATGGGAATCGAGATATAGTGATTGCAGAACGCGGATTGCGGATTGCGGAAAAAGTTAATGGACAGCAATGAACGTTAAACTAAAATACTTATTATTGATGCTGATGGTGGCATTGTTAAGTGCCTGCCTCAGCGCACATCAAAGCCGTCAAGCGGCGTCCGGCCACGATCCCGAAGTGACCGGGCCTCAAGCACCGTCAGACCGGGCAACCATCGCAGCGCTGCAAAATGATCTGGCAGACCTTGACGCCGGGACCGATGCAGCCGAAGCCGGCAAGGTGGCGCAGACCGCTGTTCGCTACTCGTTCTATCTGGCGGAGCAATATGAACTGGTGCGACCGGCGGTATTTCATAATGTACTGGTTCGAATCGGCTTGAAGGAGCGCGGTCTTTGCCACCACTGGGCCACAGATCTGATGGAGCAGCTTGAACTGTTGAATTTGCGCACCTATCAACTATACTGGGGCGTGGCCTACCGCGGCAGTGAGCTGCGCGAACACAACAGTGTGGTCATTGCAGCCAGGGGACAGCGATTTGAAGAAGGGATTGTGCTGGATCCATGGCGGAACTCAGGCGCTTTGCACTGGGTTCCCGTCAAAAAGGACACCTACCCTTGGCAGCCGCGCCCGCGGCATGAATGGTAAAAGAAGATTGCAGATTTCGGAATGCGGATTGCGGATTGAGATTTATTTGGGATTTGGAATTTTAGCCTCTTTCATTGAATATATTAGATAAAGATAGATCTCTCATGGATTTGTTCGATCAAGTAAAAGCAGCTCAGAAGAGGATAGCAGGTCAGGCCCATGTCACGCCGGTCATGACGTCGCAGACGTTGAACCGAACGGTGAATGCGGAAGTTTTTCTGAAGTGCGAAAACTTCCAGCGGATGGGCGCGTTTAAATTCCGCGGTGCCTTCAATGCCATGTCCCAACTAACCGACGAGCAGAAGAAACGCGGCGTCATTACCCATTCTTCAGGCAACCACGCCCAAGCCGTCGCCCTGGTCGGCCGTCTGCTCGGCATCCAGACCACCGTGGTGATGCCTGATAATGCGCCGGCCGTCAAACGTACGGCGACCGAGCAATACGGTGCAACGGTCATTGACTATGATCCGGATGAGAATACCCGCGAAAATATTTCTGCGGAACTGGTAAGTGAACACGGCTATGCCCTGGTTCCACCCTATGATCATATCAATATCGTGGCTGGCCAGGGAACCGCCGCCCTTGAACTGTTCGAAAACATAGCATCTCTGGATATGTTGCTGGTCCCCTGCGGCGGCGGTGGTTTGCTGAGCGGTTCGGCCATTGCCGCCAGGGGCATCAATCCCGGATGCCGGGTTGTCGGAATAGAGCCGGCGTTGGCCGATGATGCCACTAAGTCCTTTCATACGGGAACCTTGCATTCTGTAAAAAATCCACCGACCATTGCCGACGGGACCCGCACGCCGTCTCTGGGTAAGCTGACCTTTCCCCTGGTGCGGCAATTCGTCGATGATATGCAGGCGGTGTCTGAAAATGCCATTATCGAGGCCGTCCAATTCTTATTTTATCGCATGAAACTGGTGGTCGAACCTTCCGGCGCCCTTGGTTTGGCCGCCCTGTTAAGCCGGGCCATAAAACCGGAAGGCCGCATCGGTGTCATTCTCAGCGGCGGCAACATGGATCGGGAGACCATATCACAGATATTGGGCACTTAGGGGCATCACATAGACAATTTATTGTCGATATTACCGCGCATCTTTATATTGGAGGTTTCGGGTGTCGGGTTTCGGGTGTCGGGTGTCGGGTGTCGGGTTTCGGGTTTCGGGTTTCGGGTGTCGGGTTTCGGGTTTCGGGTTTCGAGAACCTGAGGAGATAGATTCTCTTTTGAAACTTCGTCTATATTAACCCCAAGAAAGAGATTCTAAATCGTGCTCGTCCTCGTACTCGATACTTAGAGGCTCAAAAGCTTCGAGGACGAGCACGAGGACGAGGACGATACGGCAAATGAGTTAATCGATACTGCCATAATTTTGCGCAGTTTTTTTCGATCAGACCGGCTGTTTTTTTTGGTAGGAGGCCGCCGCTCGTGTGAAACTTCGTCTATATTAACCCCAAGAAAGGGATTTTAAATCGTGCTCGTCCTCGTACTCGTCCTCGTACTCGATACTTAGAGGCTCAAAAGTTTCGAGGACGAGGACGAGTACGAGTACGAGGACGAAACGGCAAAAGAGTTAATCGAGACTGCCTTGACTTTGCGCAGTTCTGTTCCGATCAGACTGGACGCCCGCGGCCAGCAGCGGTGCTTATGGGTCATGGCGCCCGCCGACTCCATCCCTCCGTCAAGATTCATAGTTGACCGCGAGCGCATTATCGGATATTCAGAAGCAGCAGTCTACCATACCGTGAGGCCGGAGCCCGAGGACGACACCGCCGCCTTGCAAGGGCTGCAACCCGGATTTTCCGGGCTCACATTTTCGATGTCCTAATTTTCTAATTCAAGACAGATTGCAATATCAGGCCGCAACGAGTGGCATTAGCGGAAGGAAAGATGACGATATACACGGGCACCGGTGACCGGGGAAAAACCAGCTTGTTCAGCGGTGAGCGGGTGGCGAAAGATGATCGGCGCATAGACGCCTACGGTGATGTCGATGAATTGAATTCCCTGCTTGGAGCCCTGGAAGCAGACCTTGCCGGAAAAAATCCGGATCTCGCCGACAGGCTGCAGCAGATTCAGGCCGATCTATTTCAACTGAGTGCTTTGCTGGCGGTCACTCCCGATTCACCAGCCATTGATTCCCTGCAGGAAATCAGCCATGACCGGATTGCGGAGATGGAACAGTTCATGGATCAACTCGATGATCAAATGCCGGGGTTGACCGGCTTTATCCTGCCGGGCGGTCATTCCTCGGCCGCCTGGGCCCATATCTGCCGAACGGTCTGCCGCAGGGCTGAAAGAAAGACAGCCGGACTCGCAGATGAATACAGCACAGGCAAAGCAGCGCAACAATTCCAGATGGCACTGGTCTATTTGAACCGTCTGTCAGATTATCTATTCATGCTTGCCAGGTATTGCAATCATATTCAGGGGATTTCGGATACGCTTTGGAAACAGAAATAAAAACGTTCGCGGCCCATTTGGTCAATCGGCGGTGGCTGTCGCAAAAAACTTTCGAAATCACGTTCAGCAAGCCCGCATCATACGACATCAGGGCCGGCCAGCGCATCCGAATTTACCACCAAACCCTGGAAAGGGATTACACACCGGTATCGGCCCCGCAAGCTCCTGAAATTACGTTTTGCATTCGCAATGTAGAGGCCGGCCAATTCACGCCGCTGTTGAGCACGGCTGAGATCGGCACCCGGTTTGCCATATCCGGTCCGGATGGGTATTTCACTTTCAAGCCCTCCCCGCGCCCGCCCGTTTTCGTTGCCACCGGTACCGGCATCGCACCGTTTTGTGCAATGGTCCGTGCCGGGACAGCCGGTTTCACCTTACTGCATGGAGTCGACGATCCGCACGAGCTGTACTATCGAGCGGAGTTCGAATCCGCTGCCGACCGCTATATCCCCTGTATATCAGACGAAATCCCGTCATCAAACGAGTATTTTGCCGGCCGGGTTACCGACTATTTAGAGCGGCATCTGTCGGCAGCTCAATATGATTTTTATCTCTGCGGCCGACGGGAGATGATCCGGGAAGTCACCTGGATGGTGGATGAGCGATTTGAAGGCTCCCTAATCTACTCGGAGCAGTTCTACTAATTTTTCCGCTAATTTTTCCGCCCAAGACACTGCTTTTTTTTGACGCTGCTGTTTGATTTTCTTAAAAATGTTTTCAGAAAAATTTCATGGTGGCCATAAATTGGCGACATTCTTCTGTTCTACTATTCAACCATTCAACCAATCATCCAATCAACTAACATCTTGGAGGTAAGATGGAATTTGAAGCGATTGCCAGAGAAACCGTTCTGCTGGATCCCAGCAATGATATGGCACCCAAAAGGATTCCCAATGAACTGCGTAAAGATCCCCTGACCGGCAGAACGGCGCGGATCTGTCATTTCAGGGAACTTAAATGGAAGAAGCCGGATTTCGACAAATTGCTGGCCGGGACGGAATCGTGGTGTCCGTTCTGTCCGGACAAGGTGTACAAAGTCACCCCCTGTTTTCCGGAGGATATTCTGCCTGAAGGCCGCCTGACGCTGGGCAACAAAGTCCTGTTTCCGAATATCGCACCCTATGATCGCATGAGTGCGGTGGCCACATTGGGTAACCGTCACTACATTTCAATGACCGAGATGGAGCCGGAGAGAATCGCTGCTGGATTTCGCCTGGCAATGAAGTATTTTCAGCGCCTGGAAGACATCGACCATCCAGAGTCGATCTATCACCTGATCAGTTGGAACTATATGCCGGCTTCGGGAAGTTCGATCATCCACCCTCACCTGCAGGTATTCGCAACATCCGTCGCACCCAACTTCCTACGCGAAAAATTGGAGGCTGCCAAAAGGTATCTGGATGAGAACCAATCTAATTTCTGGGATGATTTGGTCGCGGCGGAGAAAAAAAATCACGATCGGTTCCTCGGAACCATTGGTCGCACGAGCTGGCTAAGTGTTTTTGCACCCCTGGGATCGGTGGGTGACGTGATCAGCGTTGCGGACAATGTTTCCTCGACTCTGGAGCTGTCCGACGACGATCTTTTCGACCTGGCCACGGGTCTGACCCGATTGATGGCATCCTACGACCGCATGGGCATTTACAATTTCAACATGAGCTGTTACAGCGGCGCCCGGCACGATGACCACGCCCGTTTTCACATGATCATATCCCCGCGCATCTATTTCAACCCCGCCATCGGCACACCGGACGTGGCATCCTTCAACCGCCTGTTCGGCGAAAGTGTGTGTATGGGATTCCCGGAGGAGATTAATAGACTATTAAAAACAGAATTTTAATCCAAACACGTGCTGACATAGATTGGAGGCTAACTCGTGAGCTTATTCTGATAGTCACTAAATGACTGCGCTTCTTGTTGCCTCCTGATATAAAGGATTATACATCAAAAATCTGCTTGTTCTGTACAGCAACATCTATAAATCCGGGGGAAAAAATCGGAATATCATCTACTAATCTATATTTCTTGAAAAGTTTGGATAATCTCAATATATCTGCTGGTGGGAGATATCGTGTGTCTGGGAAAAAATACCCGAAAAGCTTCAATTTTCTCTCCTTTTCGAAACATCGCTCCGACCTTCACTCTTGACCACCTAACCATCTCTATATATTGTTAAATTTATGCCAGACTAATTTATTTTCACAAAAAATCATCTAAAAGCCTTAACTAAGGGAACTCCCATGGCAGATAAAGGTTTTAAACGTAAGCTCGCTGCGATTCTAAGTGCAGACGCCGTCGGATACAGCCGACTCATGAGAGAAGACGAAGAGGCCACTGTCCGCAATATAGCAGCCAAACGTGTTTTAATCTTCGAAATTATTCAACAAAACCATGGTCGAGTAATTGATTCTCCCGGTGACAATATATTGGCTGAGTTTGCCAGTGTTGTGGATGCGGTAAATGGTGCCATAAAAATCCAGGAAGTGGTCAAGAAAAGCAACATCGATACACCCAAAAACCGTCGAATGGCGTTTCGAATCGGTGTCAATCTAGGGGATGTGATTGAAGAAGAGAAACGGATTTATGGGGATGGCGTCAATATTGCTGCAAGGGTGGAGGGATTGGCCTCAACTGGTGGTATATCTATATCAGGAACTGTCTATGAACATATTAAAGACAAGCTGTCGCTGGGATACCATTATTTAGGTGAACAAGAAGTAAAGAATATCACGGAGCCAATCCGGGTTTATCGACTATTAACTGAACCTGACGATACCGGCAAGATGATCAGTGAGGTGAGGCACCAACGAAAGAGAAAGATTTGGGCAGTTACCGGATTCATTGCTTTAATTCTCGCGGTGATTGGTGTACTCCTTGTTTGGAGCTTTTACTTTCATCCTTCATCTGAGTCCGGCTCCATTTCAGATGTCGATGCTTTTTGGAAGAAGGAATGGCTTCCCCTGCCGAAAAAGCCCTCCGTCGTTGTGCTACCTATTGACAACCTGAGTAATGATCCGAATGATGATTATTTCGGCGACGGACTTACTGAGGATCTTATTACCGACCTCGTTAAGATTTCCGGCATGTTTGTGATCGCCCGGGAATCCTCATTACGCTACAAAGGCAAATCCGTCGATGTCAAACGGGTGGGCCAAGAGCTGGGGGTTCGTTATCTACTTGACGGCAGCGTTCAAAAGACAGGAAATAGGGTGCGCATCAATGTCCAGCTTGTCGACACCGTTAGCGGCAATCACATTTGGACTGAGCGTTACGACCTGGAGCAGAAAGATTTGTTCGATATTCAGAACCAAATTCTGAAAAAAATCGTAACTGCCGTCGATGTCAAGCTTGTGGAGGGGGAGCAGGCAAAGATCTATCGCAAAGCCACGAGCAATCCTGAGGCATACTATGCTTTTGCTAAAGCCTTGAACCTATTCAGGCAGTTTCGGAAAGAGGCCAATTCGTTGTCCAGGCAATACTTAACCGAAGCTATTGAGCTGGATCCTGACTATGCGGATGCTATTGGTCTACTGGGCACTACACATTGGGCTGATGCACGGTTCGGATGGAGTGACGACCGCGCCAAGTCTATTGAAAAAGGAAAAACATATGCACACAAGGCACTAAACATTGACAGTAATTCCTATAATGGACTGGCCGCCTTAAGCTCGTTAAATTTTTTGGAAAAAAAGTATGATCGTGCTGTTGAGTTGAGGCAACAAGCTTATTCGGTCCGTCCGAATAGCGCAAGTTCCAACGCCTTGTTGGCTTTTGCTTTGAGTCTGGTGGGCAGGGAGGAAGAAGCCCTTTCCTATATGAAAACTGCGATGAGACTCAGTCCCTTTTATCCTAGCTGGTATCTGGCCAACTTATGCGATATTTTCCGTTTGATGGAGCATTACGAAGAAGCAATGGCCGTAGCCGAAACGATAATTGAACTGAACCTGCCCCATGAAATTGAGAGTGGGCGTTTGTATAAGTCCGCGATCCTCATAGAGTTGGGCCGGAACGAAGAAGCACGCAAGTTAGCAGAAGAATATAAAAAACTAAGACCCACCTTCACTCTTTCCTGGTATAAAAAAACAAGGATTTACAAAGATCCGAAAGTCACGGAAAAGTTTATTGGCCAATTGCGCAAGGCCGGATTTCCTGATTAAGAATACAGCTATTTTTATTTGTCAAGAATTTTAAGCTCTAATTTTCCAGATAACTCCAACAAATCTGCGAAATATTCTACCCATTTATATAGCATATACTGTAAACCTATTTGCACTTTGGATGACACCTGAAAAGCCTTGATATTATGGTTTGAGATTTTGGATTACGGATTTTAAATTTAAGGTGTTCTGCCTGTCGTGAGCTTTTCGTCGAACGAACGGTCTGGTGCTGCTAAAAGACAGAGCGACGTGTCGTGTCGTCTTGTGGGGTCGTAGCCCGAAGGGCGAAGCCCCAAGCCGAAGGCGACGTGTGGGGTCGTAGCTCGAAGAGCGAAGCCCCAAGCCTGAAGAGATACCGCCAATCTAAAATCCAAAATCACTTTAGGTGAGCCATCGTTTACGCCGCTTGTAAAATTTCGCATCCCGGTAGCTGCGTTTGGTCCCCATTTCGGTCAATCCCAGGTAGAACATCTTGATGTCTTCGTTTTCCCTGAGTTTTTCAACCGAATCATCCAGGACGATTTTGCCGTTTTCCATTACATAACCATGCTCGGCAATGGACAGGGCCAGGTGGGCGTTTTGCTCCACCAGCAGCATCGTCAATTTCTGCTCCTGGTTGAGCCGTTTGAGGATATTAAAAATTTCAGCCACTAAAATCGGGCTCAAGCCCAGCGAAGGCTCGTCAAGCATCATCAGCCTGGTTTGCGCCATCAGGGCCCGGCCGATAACCAGCATTTGCTGCTCGCCGCCGGATAGGTAGCCGGCCAACCGGTTGCGCAGGGGTTTTAAGGCCGGGAAATAATGAAATACCATATCGTAGCGCTCCCGGATTTCAGCGCGATTATTACGCGTACGGGTGGCGGCGATCAGATTTTCATGAATGGTCAGGTTTTCAAAAACACAGCGCCCTTCCATCACCTGGAAGATCCCCTGGCGCACGATCTTTTCGGGTTCCATCTCGTTGAGCCGTTGTCCTAAAAACTCGATGGAGCCGCCGGTAACTTCACCGTTTTCGACCTTCAACAAGCCCGAAATGGCCTTCAGGGTAGTGGTCTTACCGGCACCATTGGCCCCTAAAAGCGCAACGATCTGTCCCTGCTTGACTTCCAGGGAGAGTCCCTTGAGCACCAGGATCACGTCGTCATAAATGACTTCTATGTTGTTGACTTCAAGCATACTCGATAACTTTCAAAGCGATATGGTATTCACCGGATCTAAGCCATTAGTTGCATGTATTGATTTCACGAAAGAGGTATAGGGTATAGGGTGTAGGGTCTAAGGTATAGGGTGTAGGGTATAGGGTTAAAGAAAACAGTGCCGTATGATCATCATCGCCTTGTTTTTCGGGCTTCGAACCATAAACCTTACGCCTCATTTTTACGCGGGCTGCGCGTTAGAAGCCGATCCAGGGCCCATATCACGTCATACCCTACACTCCAAACCATAGTCCCACATCTTTTTCGCCGAATGCCGAAGGCCGAATACCTGGGTCTTACACCCTACACCTTAAACCTTACACCATACACCTTGAACCTTTTACCCTTAACCTCTTTTGCCGAATGCCGAATGCCGAATGCCGAATACCTGGGTCTTACACCCTACACCTTATACCCTACACCCTAAACCTTAGACCTCTTACCGATTTTCTCCTGCAACACGAACCGCTGAATCTTACCGCCGGCCGTCTTGGGGATCTGGTCGACGAACTCGATCCAGCGCGGAAATTTATACGTCGCAATGCGGTCCCGGACAAACTGCTTGATGTCTTCCTGCAGCTTATCGTTTGGCTGCTCGCCGGAGCGAAGCACTATGAAAGCATAAGGTTTGACCAGATCATCTTCGTCCTGGTAACCCACCACGGCACTCTCAGCCACGGCCGCATGCTGATTGATCGTATTCTCAACCTCCCCGGGTGCCAGCCATTTGCCCCCGACCCGCAGCATGTCGTCACTCCGGCCGCGGAAGTAAAAATACCCCTCGGCGTCCATCGCATAGCGGTCGCCGGTTACAAACCATTTTCCCAACATGTTGCGCCGGGTTTCTTCACGCTCGTTCCAGTAGGATGATGCAATGGAGCCGCCGCTGACCCAAAGATTTCCTACCTGGCCGGCTTCGACGGGGTTGCCATCGTCATCCAGCAGACGCATTTGATAGCCGTCCACCGGCTTGCCGGTGCTGCCGGGCTTAACTTCACCGAAGCGGTTCGAAAGGAATATGTGGCAGATCTCGGTGGACCCGGTGCCGTCGAGAATTTCCACCCCGAATTCTTCTGTGAAACGCTGATATACTTCCGGCGACAGGATTTCAGCCGAAGATATACAGGCCCTTAGGCTTTTGACAGGCGGCAGATCACGGCCTTCCTGCCGGCTTTCTTTCTTGTAGTCGGCCAGCACACCCAGCAGGGTCGGTACGCTGAAAAAGAGCGTGGGCTCGTATTTAATCAAATCTTCGTAAAACAGTTCCGGCTTGGGTGGGTGGCTGATCAATATGGTGGTGGCCCCCACGGCAAAGGGAAAATACACGCCGTTTCCCAAACCATAAGCGAAGAAAAGAAATGATCCCATGGCCCGATCATCGGTGGACATACCCAAAATGCCTTTGGCATAGGCTTCAGCGCAATAGACCATGTGGCTGTGGTGGTGCACGGCAGCCATCAACTTTTCCGGGTTGCGGCCGCTGTAGAGCCAGAAGGCCACATCATCGGCCGTTGTTGCAGCCGCCTTGAATTCCGGATCTGCCGCTTCAATCAATTCATCATATGACAAATGTGAATTAGCCGGCTCCCCGACCACGACGACGGATTTCAGGAAAACGGTCTGATCCAGGATTTTTTCAATTTCCGGCAAAAAGACCGCGTCGACGATTAATACGGACGCCCGGCAATCATTGAGCATGTAAAGAAAATCCGGCGCCTTCATCAGGATGTTGGTTGGGACGGCCACCGCCCCGGCCTTGATGGCCCCGTAAAAGGAATAAATCATTTCGGGTGAATCCCGCAGCAGCAGCATCACCCGCTTTTCCATCCCGACGCCGAGTCCGCAAAGGGCGTTGGCTGTCCGGTTGACTTTTTCGGCCAGCAGGGAATAGGAAATAACCTGGTCTTCATACAAGATGGCCGCTTTGTCGCCCCGGCCTTCGGACAGGTTGCGGTCGACGAAGTATTCCGCAGCATTGAATTGTCTGGGTAGATTTAGATCGAACATTTCATTGCAGGTGCTATAACAAACTTTAGGAGATTTAGAATCCATTCCAGCCAGTGCTGGCGGGGATAAACCCCGCCACTACAGGCGTACCCTTGCCAGAGATGTAGCGGCGGGGTTTATCCCCGCCTTTTGCTTTGCATGGTTGATCAAAGCTTTTCATAGAAGAGTTACTCAGCTTGGCAATACTTAAATACGCATATTTGGAAAGCTCAGGTTACCTTGGAAGATTCTTGAGGGGCGCTGTGGAAGCGAATTGTGCTTGCATCCCGCTGTTTTTCACGCGGGGTAGCCGCGATTTTAAAAGATCGCGGCTGAAAGCCGCTCCCATACCCCCCAATAACTTGATCTATCCAAATAGCAGCATACTTAAAAATCGAAGCCCGTGGCCTGCCACCCGTGGCCAGAAGTCAAATGTTGAAGCTTTCTCCGGCCAACGGACAACGGACCACGCACAACGGACATTTTATTATTTCCCAAAATACTCCATATCCCGGGGCAATTCGATCCAGTCACTGACGGGCACGAACTTGCCGCCCTGAACCTGATACATTTTGGCAGCCATGCTGGCGCGATGGTCGGTCTTGGTAAAGGTCAACGGGGGCGCCAGGCCGCCGGTGCTGAAGTCACGGAATTGTTCAAAGGCATTGCGAATTCCTGAAGGCGTCAAATCACCCGCTTTGTCAGCCCCTCTCAACGCTTCCGTGACCGAAAGAATGTTTACCCAACCTTCGACGTATACGTTGGTGCCCATTTCACCCGGATGCCATTTTTCATGGGATTCGACCACTTTCTTCATGCCGGGGACATCAGCGCCGTAGGGCGCAATGGGATGTACGCCATAAGATCCTTCAGCCGCACCGCCGCTGAGAGTAATCAGGGATTCCTCGAAATTGCGGATGTTGGAGATAAATTTGGTTTTGAGGCCCAGGGCCTTGGCGTTTTTCAAAATGACGGCCCCGTTCATGGCGGTCGAGGTAATATAGGCGAAATCAGGTCCAAAGCGGTTCATATTGGTCAGCTGAACCGTGGCATCTTTCGTGGGCCAGTTGATGACCTGGTCCGGTCCGATTTCGACACCGATTTTTTTGGCATAATCTTTGCCGACCGCCAAAATGTCCCGGCCGTATTTGTTGTCCGGATAAAGATAGCAAAATTTCGGCTTGCGGCTCGTGTCCTGCCAGGTGGTCCGAACCCACTTGAGGGCAATCCGCCCCATGGTCCCGTAGGATGGGGAAACAAAAAAAACTAAAGGGTGTTTTGGCAGGATTCTGAAATTTTGAGGTAAACGAGGCCGCTATGGTGGCCACTCCGTCGGAGACGATTTTTTTGATCAGGGTCATCGTAGTGCCGGTGGACTGAATATAGAGACCCAACACTTTTTCCGAATCCACCAGGCGATTGTAGCCGGCCACGCCGCGCGGCACTTTGTAGCCGTCGTCGATAACGATCAGCTTCAACTCCTTGCCATTGATGCCGCCATTTTCATTGACCCAGCGCATGGCATCCAATTGGCCTTTGACCTGGTTTTTGCCCCAGTCCGACGTCGGTCCGGAGAGATCGATTAAAACTCCCCATTTAATGACTTCGGCAGCAGCGGCCGGGTTCGGCAGGTGCCCGAAGGATATTCCTACAACAAGAGCGAATGCAGCAATTACGAGTGTTAATTTTTTCATGGTGCGTTCTCCTTTCTTGAAATATTTTCAATTCAGAAAATACGTTAATATGAAAACGGCCACAACTTCCAGTACGCTTTGATGGTTCGCCAGCGAGCCGCCAGGCCATCCGGCTCAAATATCAGAAAAAGGACAATGACCAACCCAAATACGATTTCCCGGATAGACACAAACCAGGTAACGTGATCCGGGAAAGCCGAATTCAGCGTCGTGTTGACGATTTCGAGGATTCTTTCGAGAATAAACCAGAAGGCGACGCCGAATATGCCTCCCAGGATATGCCCCAAACCGCCGATGATACACATGGCCAAATAATCCACCGACTGCAGAATGGTAAAGGATTCGTGAGTGATCACCTCCAGATATTGAGCCATCAGCGCGCCGGCCACGCCGGCAAAAAAAGACGATACGGCAAATGACATGAGCCGGTATTTGAAAACATTTACCCCGATGACTTCCGCCGCCAGGTAGCGGTCGCGAATGGCCACAAACGCACGGCCGGAGCGGGAGCGAATGATATTTTTCAAAACCAGGGTAGCGACTACCGCCAGAAATAGCGTCAGGTAATACAGATGGATGCGATCATCAAAGTGCAGCGGTCCCAAACTGCCGGGCTCCACGTACATGCCTTCTACACCGCCGGTCAGTCTGTCCCAGCGCCGGATGGTAAACTCGATAATAAATTGGGCCGCAATGGTGGCCATGGCCAGGTACAACCCCCGCAACCGCAGCGAGGGGATGCCGAAAATCATGCCGATCAAAGCCGCCATGGCGCCGGCGCAGACCAGGGAGAAGCTGAAGGGCACCCCGTGGCTGAAAAGGATCGAACTCGTATAGGCCCCGACCCCCATGAACGCGGCATGACCGATGGAAATCTGACCGGTGAAACCGGTCAGCAGATTCAACCCATGGCAGGCAATTATCGCAATGCCGACCTCGATCATGGTTGATATCATATACTTGGAGGCAAAAATCGGAAACACGATACAACCGATCAAAAAAGCAATCAGCCAAATCCGCACAAACCAGGTCTGGAAGATGCGTTCATCCGTACGGTAACTTTCATGAAATAAACCAGCAGGCATAAGATAATTTCGATCCGTTCCTCATTTTACTGCGTTTATGCAGATTTCAGCTCGTTATACTTTCCTACAATAATCGGTTGCGGGCTACGAGTTACGGGTTGCGAGGTGCGGGTTGCGCGCAGCCCGGAGTGTTTATCGAATTAATTGAGTAAACCGGGTTTATTGAGTTCGTTGGATTCCTCCAAATAGACCACCAACCAACCAAATTAACCAACCATTTACCATTTCACCATACGGTTTGCCCTGGTTCAATGCGCCCCGCCCTTTGCTCTAAGCGCCCTGCGTTATGCTCCTTGCTCAATAAATCCGCAATCCGAAATCTCAGATCCGCGGAAAAATCAATATGCAATCAAATAATTCCGTATTCTACCTCCCTACTTACAAAAACGTCCCAATCTATAGCGCCGCAACTCTTATCTCGCACACCGCAACCCGCACCACGCATCCCGTAACCCGCAACCCGTAACCCGTAACTCGTACCCCGCAACCCGCACCCCGCAACTCGCAACCCGCAACCCGCAACGCGTCTAAACGCGTTCAATCTCCTCGATCCCAAACAAGCCGTAAGGTTTGATCATCAGAACCAGTACCATCACCATAAACGGAAAGACTTCGTTGATGGCGGGAATATACGGATCCAGGTAGCCGGCCGAGAGAAATTCAAGGATGCCGACAATCAGGCCGCCGATGATGGCACCCAGAATGCTGTCCAGGCCGCCGAAGATGACCGCCGGCAGCACCTTGAGCCCCAGGTGGCTGAGTTCCACCCCGACGCCGCCAATATTGCCGATCAGAATGCCGCCGATGGAAGAGACCACTGCTGCAATACACCAGCTGATGGCAAACACCCGTTTCACTGAAATTCCCATGCTCTGGGCCGCGGTCTGGTGATCCGCCACGGCCCGCATAAAAATGCCGGTCCGGGCATATTTGAAAAAGACAGCAAAAAAGGTCAGCAGCACCATGGAAATGCCCATGCTCCACAGGTACAGATAAGTGATTTTCACGCCCCACAAATCGATGGGTTGTTCGGGAAATATATTGAACTGGCGGATATCATTGCCCCACAACATAATGACCAGGCCGCGCAGGATATAGGTTAGACCGGGGGTAACCATAATGATGGATATGATCGGCTCACCGATCAGAGGCCGCAGCACCAGACGTTCGACCGCCAGCCCCAGGATGACCGAAAAGACCATGGTCAGTAGAAATGATGCAAAAAAATTCAGCCCGAAATCCAGCGTCATCGAGAGGCAGATGTACGCGCCCACCATCATAAACTCGCCCTGGGCCAGGTTGAGAATGGAGGTGGATTTATATATCAGGACAAAACCCAGGGCGACCAGGGCGTATATCGAGCCCATGGAAAGCCCGGTGATTAAAAACTGCATAAATATTTGGAATTCGTTTGGCACTTACATCCCTCCTTTAAACCTGGCCCAGAAACCTTTCTTGTGCAAAAGATCTTCGTATTCATCGGCGGGTTTCATGGTGCGAATGATCAGGTTTGTTCTCAGGGTGGCCGTCTTCCCATCCTGATACCGGATAATGGTTTCGATCGGAAGCTGGTCGGCCCGGCTGTAAAGAGCGGCAATTTCTTTGGTATATTTCTGATTGATAAATTTGCGCCGGATTTTTTTGGTGCGGGTCAACTCTTCATCATCCGCATCCAGTTCCTTGTACAGCAGTAAAAATTTCGCAATGCGGGCCTTGTCGGGCAGCGTCGTATTGACCCGGACCACTTCGCGTTCGATCAGATCATAGACCTCGCCCTTGCCTGCCAGGTCGGAATAGGTCGTATAATTGATCCGGTTTTCTTCGGCCCACTTGCCGACATGTTTGTAGTCGATGCAAATCATGGCTGTGACGGAATCCTGTTCATGACCGAGCACCACGGCTTCGACAATGTAAGGGCAAAATTTAAGCTTATTTTCGATAAACATCGGTGAAAATTTGGCACCGCTTTGCAGGTGCATCAGGTCTTTGACCCGGTCGATGATCACCAAATGCCCGTCTTCGGTAAAATAGCCGGCATCACCTGAATGGAGCCAGCCGTCTACGATGGTATTTTGGGTCTCCTCCTCATTTTTCAAATACCCCTGGAACAGACCGGGCCCCCGTGAGATGACCTGCCCGACCCCCTCGGCATCCGGTTCGAAGATGGTCACCTCGGCCTGCGGGACGGGTATGCCAACCGAATCGAAATTGATGTCGCCGTCTTTATGAATCGTAGAATACCCGGCCACTTCCGTCTGACCGTAGATTTGCTTGAGGTTGACCCCAAGGGCATGAAAAAATCGAAACACATCCGGGCCAAGGGCCGCACCGCCGGTCATGGCTGATCTGACTTTTGAAAATCCCAAACGATCGCGCAAGGCTCTGAACATGGCGGCATAAGCGAGCCGGTAAAGGACTTTCCAGCCCAGCGGTGGATTCTTTTTTTCAAATTTAAAATCCGCCCAGCGGTAGCCGATCGGCAGGCATATGTCATAGACGAATTTTTTAAAAAAGGAGGCGTCCAGATGTTTAACCATCACTTCGCGCGAAATCCCCTCCCACATGCGCGGCGAGGCCACGATGAGGCTGGGTGCAATCTCGTATAAATCAGCCATGGCGGTATCGGCTTCTTCGGGAAAATTGACCGTGTAGCCCGTAAACAGGGCGGAAAAGACGCTCATGGTCTGCTCCACGATCCAGGGCAGCGGAATAAAGGACAAGAATTGATCCTCGGGCAGTTTGCGGTCCACCGAGTTCAGTGAAGCCACCATGCTGAGAATGTTTTTATGGGTCAGCAGCGTTCCTTTGGGATTGCCCGTGGTGCCGGATGTGTAGCAGATAATGGCCAAATCCTCTTCATTGATGGCCTGCACATTGTTTTGGAAACGCTCCGGATCCGTCTGATGCGCCTGACGCCCGAGACGCTCGATTTCAGTGAACTCAACTAAAAGGTCCTTTTCTTCATAGTCCCACAATCCCTTGGGATCGGTGTAAATGATTTTTTTGATGAGCGGTAACTGGTCTTGTAAGTCCAGGATTTTGTCGACCTGCTCCTGGTCTTCGGCCACGATCAAAGTGGCTTCCGAGTGGTCGATGATGTAGGCCACTTCGCTTAAAATTGAGTCTTGAAAAATACCGAATGGAATGGCACCGGCTGCCTGAACCGCCAATTCGGCATAAATCCACTCAGGCCGGTTCCCGCCGATGATGCCGACCGTGTCTCCGCGTTTGAGGCCCAGGGACAACAGCCCCAGTGAAAAATCACACACATGCTCCAGGTATTGCTGCCAGGTCACGGACTGCCAGATCCCGAACTCCTTTTCACGCAGTGCAGCCCGCCGATCACCGAAGCGGGCGGCGTTATTGACCAGCAGCTCCGGCAGGGTTTTGGCGGTTTTATTTTTATCGTGTTGAGATCGATCCATCATCTTTAACGCGGGAAAGTGAAGTATTCAGATAACTACCCTATTTCTTTCATCCGTCTTCTGTCTTCTGATATCTGTCCTCTGTCCATCGCGTCTAATTCGGGCTTTTATTCATATCAATCCGCATTCCGTAATCCCCAATCCGCAATCGAAACCTTCTGTCATCTGTCTTCTGACTTCTGTCATCTGACTTCTGTCATCTGACTTCTGTCCTCTGTCCTCTGACATCTGTCCTCTGTCCTCTGACATCTGTCCTCTGTCCTCTGACATCTGTCCTCTGTCCTCTGACATCTGTCATCTGTCCTCTGACATCTGTCATCTGTCCTCTGACATCTGTCTTCTGATATCTGTCATCTGAAACCTACAACCGCGACCGCGCCTTTTCATCCTCACCGAGGTAGGCTCGAATGACCTGGTCATTTTGCTGAACTTCCTGGGGGGTTCCCTCGGCGATTTTTTGGCCGAATTCCAGCACGCACACCCGGTCGGATATATCCATAACCACCCCCATATCATGCTCGACCAGAATAATGCTCACCTGCCACATCTGATTGACATTGAGGATAAAACGCGCCATGTCTTCGGTTTCTTCGAGATTCATGCCGGCCATGGGCTCGTCCAGCAACAGCAGCTCCGGCTGCATTGCCAGGGCCCTGGCGAGTTCGACCCGCTTCTGGAGTCCGTAAGGCAAGGTTCCCACCACCTTTTTTCGAATGGCCTCGATTTCCAGCAAATCGATAATTTTTTCTTCAATTTCCCGGCGCAGGTTCAGCTCTTCTCGACGGGTTCGGCCCCAGTAGATCATATCCGAAAAAATCCCGGATTTTAAAAAGGCGTGCCTGCCGAGCTTGATGTTGTCCAGGACGGTCATCCCCTTGAAGAGCTCGATATTCTGAAAAGTGCGCGCAATGCCCATCTTGGCAATGGTATGGGTGTGGACGTGGACAATGTCCTGTCCCTTGTAAACGATCCGGCCTTCCTGGGGGGTATAAAATCGGCTGATACAATTTAGCAGGCAGGTTTTACCGGCCCCATTGGGTCCGATAACCGCTAGAATTTCGCCGCTCAGAGATTGGGTGCTGACATTGTATAATGCCTGTACTCCGCCGAAGGCCAGTGAAAGATTCTCTACTTTTATGATGACATCGTCGCTCAATCTGATCCACTTTTCGCTTTTATGACTCATTTCGCCTATGGGGGTGTTTAATCCTTCGCAGGAGAATTCAGATATATAGAAGGATGTTTTAAATGTCAAGCCATTTAAATTATGAATTTGGTTCACCAATTAGCAGCCACAGGAAGATCTGCGGATTTGAGGAAGGCCTTTGAAAGAACTCCAGCGAGAATTGATTGGATTCGCTAAGTGGCCTCTGATATTAAATAATCTTGTTGCATGTGACGGTTATCGCGGTATGGTGCGTCCGCGAATGTGATCGAAGCGATTCCGACTTACATTGGTATCCGCTCCTTACACATAGTTACACTTTGTGGGATATCCTCCCACCGGCAGTAATCCAAGGCTCGATATCATAAGGACCATGTATTGTCAGCTGGGTGAATACGCCCTGATAAATGGTATATTCAGGACCTCACTTTCTTCTGCTTTACCGCCTTGACGATTCGCTCGCAGATGCGATATGAAACGCCTTTATATCTAACCCGGACAAGCCGGAAACACGAAACACCAAACACATGATTCATCAGCTGATATCTGCGAAATCTGTCCAGATCTTTGTCGCATCTCGATGAATTTTAGAGAAGGAGAATCTCAGATGACGGTAATCCTGAAAACCATCGGTCAAATGATCAATGATATTGCCGGGAAACATGCGTCAGGTGATGCGCTGATTCACATCGAACGTGATGTTCGTTGCACCTATGAACAGCTGTCGCAAAAAATAGACCGGGTCGCCGCCGGATTCATCGATCATGGAATCGCCCGGGGTGCCAAGGTGGCAATATGGTCACCCAACGAACCCGAATGGCTGATTGCGTTGCTGGGATTGGCAAAAATCGGTGCCGTTGCGGTTCCGGTTGATCCGGGTGCCTCACGGGACACCCTGCAATATATTCTGGAACAGTCGGATTGCTGTGGTCTCATTATCGCCGGCGTTACGGATGATCAGAACATGCTGGATCTGGCCGGGCAGATCCGCCAAGACCTGCCGGCGATGCGGCATCTATTTGTAATCGGGGATGCCGGCGGGGCGGACGCGATTCCGTGGTCCGCTTTGACTGCCGCAGGAGCGGCAGTTTCGCCGGATACCCTTGCCGCAGCAGCCCAGACCGTGCAACCCCGGGACCCGGTTGCAATCATGTATACCTCTGGCACCACCGGAAAACCCAAGGGGGTCGTGCTGGACCATTCGGGGCTGATCAATAAATCGATCGTCGCCACCGAGCGCCAGGGAATCACGGCCGCAGACCGGCTGTGCCTGTTTTTTCCCCTGTTTCATATGTTCGGCAACACCTGTATTGGGCTGGCAGGATTCTTTTCAGGGGCCGCCCTGATCATGCCGGGCAGGATGTTTGATCCAGCCCGGATTCTGGCGACCATCCCGCAAGAAAAATGCACGGCCATCTACGGGTCGCCCAGCATGCTGATCGCGTTGGTCGATCACCCGGATTTTCATAAAAGCGACTGGGGCTCGCTCTCGAAGGGCATCATCGGCGGTGCACCCTGCCCGATGGAATTGATGCGAAGAATCGTGGAGGATATCGGTGTTTCCGACATCACCGTGGCCTACGGCATTACGGAAGCCTCGTCCTGGATCACCATGACCTATCCCCACGATCCGATCGAATTGCGGGTTGCAACGATTGGAACCGCCCTGCCCTGCAATGAAGTCAAAATAGTTGACCCGGCTACCGGCGCCAGACTCGAGGCCGGTCGGCAGGGGGAACTTTGCACCCGGGGGTTTCTGATGAAAGGATATTATCGAATGCCCGGCGCGACTGCGGCAGCGATCGACAAAAAAAACTGGTTTCATACCGGCGACCTGGGTGTCATGGATCAGCAGGGCTACCTGAAAATAACGGGCCGGGTAAAAGACGTAATCGTGCGCCGGGGCGTTGAAATATACCCGGTGGAAATTGAGGAAATTATTTATTTACTGCCTGAAATTTCAGAAGTCCAGGTATTCGGATTCAATACCCCCGGAACCCAAGAAAGCCAGGAGGTCGGCTCCTGGATCAAGCTGAAAAGCGGTGCCCGGCTCGATCTGGATAAGGTGGCGGCCCACATTCGGGCGCACTTGCCGGCTGACAAGATTCCGCGGCATTATAAGGTGGTCACCGAATTTCCCATGACCGGCAGCGGTAAAGTGCAAAAATATAAAATGGCGGAGATAGCGGAAAAGGAGTATCTAAATAAAAAGCTGGATTGATGGAGTGGTGGAGTAGCGGAGTGATGGAGTTTTGGAGTGGTGGAGTAATAAATTGGATATAAATTCCAAATTACAAATCACAAATAACGAACAAATCCCAAGGACCTAAATTCAAAATAAAAATCCGTTTTTGATTTTGAAGAAAGAGCATTTCAGATGTCCCGCTGATTTTTTGGATCATTGATTTTTGTAAATTGAGTCTTACTTGTGATTCTGTGCTTGGAATTTATAAAACGGTTTGGCTGTTCATTGCGGATTCTTTTCTCCAGTACTCCAGAACTCCAATACTCCAACACTCCAGATTCCTAAATTCTGTCACAGGAACAAAATTTACCGCAGAGCTTAGGCTCAGCGTGGAGGATAAATATTGGGCAATTTAAATGAATTTTCTCTTAAATATCAACTTTTGCTAAAAACCTACCGGTGGCGGCGCATTGATCCGGTACCCTGGACACCGCTGAAAAAGCCCCTGGCAGAATGCAGCCTGATGCTGGTATCGAGCGCGGGTATCGCCATGAAAGAACAAACGCCATTTGACAACTCCATTCGCGGGGGTGATCCAAGCATTCGTGAAATACCGTCGGATGTCGATGTTGCCTCTTTGATCGAGACCCACCGCAGCGATGCATTCGATCACGGCGGGATCCGGCGGGATCCGAATCTGGCTTTTCCGGCCGACCGTTTGCGGGAATTGGCGGCAGCCGGCGTGATTGGCTCTCTGAATAACCGGTATATATCGATAATGGGCTCGGTTACCGCGCCCGGTCGACTGATAAAAAAGACCATCCCCCAGGTGGTGCCCAAACTGGTCGAGGATCAGGTTGATATTGCGCTTTTGATCCCCGTTTGACCGATATGCAACCAGACCGTGAGTCTGGTCGCCGCCGAACTGGAACGTCAGGGGATATCGACCGTCGCAATCCAACTGCTGCGATTGGCAACCGAAAGGGTAAGGCCACCCCGGGCGCTGGCCGTGCCATTTCCGCACGGCTATCCGTTGGATTCGCCGAATGAGCCCGCCAAGCAGCGGGCGGTGCTGGAAGCGGCCTTGTCTTTGCTGGAAGACGAGCATATTAAGCCCCCAGCCATTGTGGATTATGAAGAAAAATAGACGGTGAGAAGGTTTCGATTGCGGATTGGGGATTGCGGAATGCGGATTTAAATGAATAAAAACCCGAAATGAACGCAATGGACAGAAAGAAGAAGGTTGGAAGGTGAGAAGTTGGGAAGGTCGGAACGGAAACAGGAATACGGATTGCGGAAGAAAATAGGAGATGACGTGAGAACTGAGGACTGAATCCTGATTCCGACTTCCAAATTCCGACTTCCGAATTCATATGACCCTAAACCTAATACCTTAAACCATAAACCTGTTACCTGTTCGACTCAACCTAGCAAGGTCCTGCCATGCAATTTAAAAAATTGGAATTCACCAACGCCGCCGACCAGAGGCTGTCGGCCAGAATCGACCAGCCGGCCGACCGGAATCCAGCGGCCTGCGCCCTGTTTGCCCATTGTTTTACCTGCTCTAAAAATATCAAAGCCATCAGCAATATCAGCCGGGCGCTGACCCGGCAGGGAATTGCCGTCCTGCGTTTTGATTTTACCGGGCTGGGCGAGAGTGAGGGAGATTTCGCCGACACTAATTTTTCATCCAACGTTGACGACCTGGTGAAGGCTGCCGAATTTATGGCTGACCAATATCGGGCCCCGGAGATATTGATCGGCCATTCTCTGGGCGGGGCAGCGGTTCTGCAAGCTGCCGGGCAGATCCCTTCGGCAGTCGCCGTGATCACGATTGCCGCACCGGCCGATCCGGGCCATGTTTCCCGTGCCTTGGGTGATTCCAAAGACATCATCGAGCAGCGGGGAGAAGCAACGGTTGACCTGTCCGGCAGACCGTTTAAAATTAAAAAGCAATTTCTCGACGATCTGGCGTCCGTTCGAATGCAGGATACCATCCGCAATCTGAAGAAGGCCCTACTGATTTTGCATTCGCCGATTGACGAGGTTGTCGGAATCGAAAATGCAGCTAAAATTTTTCAAACGGCGCGCCATCCCAAAAGCTTTATATCCCTGGACGACGCAGATCACCTGTTGATGAATAAAAGAGACTCGAGGTATGCGGGGTCCATTATCGCAACCTGGGCCATGCGGTATTTGGGCACCGAAGTTATTCGTTAATGGACACGGTAATCCTGGCACTAAAGAAGGAGGTCAGCAAATGAACAATAATTCTGATATTGACTACTCGCCCCTGGACCGGGCCGAAGTGCTTATGTATCTATTTCATCCAAGAGCCGAATCCGGTTCATCGATTCCAACCCCCGGATCGCCACCCGCCCCGGCCGGCAGCCCGCATATCATGATACCAGTGGCAGACGATGTTGCCATCGGGGCCCGGTTTCATATGTCGCACAAGAACGGCGGCAACATCCTTTTTTTCCACGGCAATGGCGAGATTGTCGCTGATTATGATGAGTTGGGAGGCGTCTACAATCAGATGGACATCAATTTTCTGGCGGTGGATTATCGCGGCTACGGCCGCTCCGGGGGTAGACCGACGGTCACGGCCATGATGGCCGACTGTCATATAATTTTTAAATTTGTCGTCAACTGGCTGCGCGACAACGACTACCAGGGCCCGATCATTTTGATGGGCAGATCTTTGGGCAGTGCCTCGGTACTGGAGCTGGCTGCGGCATACCCCGACGCCGTCGAGGCCCTTATCGTTGAAAGCGGCTTTGCCCATGCCGGCCCTTTACTGCAACTGCTGGGAATCGATATAGCGGCGCTGGGTTTTAAAGAAGAAAAGGGCTTTGGTAATCTTGAGAAAATCAGAGATTTTAAAAAGCCGACCCTGATTATTCACGCCGAATATGATCACATCATTCCGTTTTCGGATGGTCAGAAACTCTATGAGGCCTGTCCGTCCGACAACCGGACCCTCTTGAAAATCCCCGGGGCCAACCACAATGATATCTTCATGCGCGGCTTACAGACCTATCTGGCAGCCGTTGGAAAACTGGTGGACGAGGTAAAAGAACAACGCTGAACGTCGAATCCTCCAGAGGCCGAACGCGATGGGTGGGGGTCGTAGCTCGTGGAGCGATGCCCCAAGCCTGAAGCGACTCCCCTACGCCTTCGGCGGATCAATCTTCAATCTTCATTTCCAGCTCTGCATTTTTCCTTAAGTTTTAGATCAATTAAGACGATATTATTAGGGAATCCGGAGCCCGCTCCGCACGGGACCGGCAACAATATGCAAACTAATAGAGACTCTTAAACTGGCTGCTACTATAATCTTATGAATGCTGTTCAGACCGATAAATTGAGACCAGGTCAGGTTCTGGCCGATGAAGTTCGGGACATAAACGGGCGGCTCCTGTTGGCCGGCGGCAATAAAATTGAATCCAAACATATACGGATATTCAAGATTTGGGGAATTTCAGAGGTAAATGTCGCAGAGAAAGCCAGCCCTAAAGATAATCTTGATCCCGAACTTGATCCGGAACTTGTTGAAAAAGTTCAGGAAAGCATGTCGATTCTGTGCCGCCATGTGGATGTGGAACATCCGGCCATCAAAGAATTAGTCAAATTGGCAGTACAATTCAGGTGCCGTCATGGATTGGCTGAGGCTGAGAGCAATTTGCATATTACTGAGCCGGAGTTGCCCCACGATACTCAAGAGAATAGTGTCATTGACGAAATGAAACAAAAAAAGATAGTCTTACCGGAAATCCCGGCGATTGTTTTCGAATTAAACGAAGCCATTGCCAACCCCATGTCCTCGGCCGAACTTATCGCCCAGGTGGTAAACAGAAGCCCGAGTCTTACAGCGCTGTTGTTGAAAATTGTCAATTCTTCATTTTACAGCTTCCCATCTAAAATCGACAAGGTATCGCACGCCGTGACCCTGATCGGGACGCGTGAAATTTCCGGATTGGCCCTGGGGATCAGTATTTTATCGATCTTTAAAAACATCCCCAAAGATATAATCGATATGTATTCTTTTCTGAAACACAGTCTGGCATGCGGTATTTTTTCAAGGGTATTGGCCGCCCATTTGAATTCCATTCAAACCGAACAGCTGTTTGTCTCGGGATTGTTGCATGATCTCGGTCGCCTGATACTGTATATTCATTTCCCGAAAGAGTCGCACAATATCATCATCCGATCCAGGAATCGCTCCAAGCTGCTCTACAAAGAAGAAAGAGATTACCCGGGCTGTGACCACTCAGAAGTCGGCAGACAGCTGTTGAAACAGTGGAAGCTGCCTTTATTTTTAGAAAACTGTGTCTATTACCACCATAATCCTTCCGAGGCCCCGCAGACGGTTCCGGCGGCCATCGTTCACCTGGCTGATATAATGGTAGTCAGCCTTGGTATCGGAACGAGCGGTGAGAAATTTATCCCGCCCCTGGACACCGCTGCCTGGGAAAGCCTCGAATTTCCCATCAGCAGCTTTGAAAAAGTAATCGGCCAGGCAACCCACCAGTTCAAGGCGCTGGAAGTAATATTGCAGGTGTAGGCAGCCCATGAAAAAAATCACAAACCTTGATCCCGAAAATCTCCTGGCCCGGATAGAATATCTGGAAGAAAATAGGCGCCTGATCCAAAATGCACTTGAAATGGCGCTGTCATTGGGAGATTTTCAAAAGGACATTAATAAGGGTTACGGCGCGGAACATATTCTGCGAGAAGCGGAAAAACGCCTGGATTATCTGATTCCTTTTGATGCCAAGGCCTTTTATCTCGTGGATCAGGAAAAATCAGATTTCAGTTTAGCGGTATGCGAACCATCTGCCCGGCAGCAGTACATAGAAGATCAGGTCGCTTACATGATCGATGAGGGCTTTTTCGCCTGGGCCATCCGCGAAAGACGCGGGGTGACCCTTTCCTCCCACGATCATTCAAAGCAACTGACGTTGCACGTGATTGCTACGCATTCCCGCATTCGGGGCATGTTTGTGGGGCTGCTGCCGGATCAAAAAAATGTAATCCCGGATAAATCCCTAACCCTGTTGTCCATTATTTTGCTGAACACGGCCAATGCCCTGGAAAGCATGGAATTTTACCAGCTGCTGAGTAAACAGAACACGCTTCTGGAAAAAAAAGTAGAGGAAAGAACGAAAGCATTGGCCCAATCCGAGCGGCAGCTGCAACAGGTGATGAAATTGCAGGCAATCGGCACCCTGGCCGGCGGTATTGCGCACGACTTCAACAATATACTGTTTCCGATTGTGGGCTATACCGAATTGACAATGGACGAATTTCCGGAAGACAGTCAGGCCAGAAAAAACCTGGAAGAAGTTCTCAAGGCCACCAATCGCGCCAAGGAACTGGTCCAACAAATACTGACCTTCAGCCGCCGGGGCGGGCAGGAACGCAAGCCGCTGCGGGTGCAGTTTTTAATTAAAGAGTCCGTTAAACTACTGCGTGCCACGATCCCGTCGACCATCGAGATCGAATGCGATGTCGACGAAAAGTGCAGCCCCATCATGGGTGATCCGACCCAAATCCATCAGGTCGTGATGAATCTTTGCACCAATGCTTATCATGCCATGCAGGTAACGGGCGGAAAACTCGAAGTTAAACTGAAAGAAGTCGACATCGGTTATCAGGAGTCAATGGAACGGGTGGGAATGAAAGTCGGAAGGCATCTAAAATTAACGGTCAAGGATGCCGGACACGGGATGGGCCCGGAAGTCCTGGAGCGCATTTTCGAACCTTACTACACCACCAAGGAACCCGGCAAAGGAACCGGTTTGGGGCTGTCGGTCATCCATGGCATCATTAAGAATCACGGAGGCGATATCAGCGTCAGCAGCCAGCCGGGAAAAGGCACCATTTTTGACACCTATCTGCCGATTGTGGATGACGTTGAAGCGGAAACCATTCCGGCGGCAACTGCAGCTGCAGTCCCGGGAAATGAGAGCATATTATTGATCGATGATGAAAAGCAAATTATCGATATCGAACAACGAATCCTGGAACGCCTCGGGTATAGGGTTACACCGAAAACCGACAGTGAGGAGGCGCTCGAGGAATTTGTCTCTCTACCCGATAAGTTCGACTTGGTCATCACGGACATGACAATGCCCAAAATGACCGGCGATCAATTGGCACGTAAAATATTGGATATCAAACCTGATATCCCGGTCATTCTATGCACAGGATTTAGTGAGAAGATTACGGAAGAAAAGGCCCTGGACATGGGAATTGATAAATTTATCATGAAACCGATTGTCAAAGATGAACTTGCAAGTACCATTCGCGCCGTTCTGGACACCCCCAAATCCCTGCCGAACTAATCATCATACCCGATAATTCCCCTTTATTTTTTCAGCACAGGAATATAACTTCTTGCAATCTTATATTTGCCCTATTATTGGTTATAGATCGAAAAATAGTAAATCCCAACATCATTTCAGGACAAAAAGATGAATATGCATACGCACAACTTTGTCGAGACTTACCAGGGTCTGGTAGGATATGGCGCGGATCGGGAAACAGATGAGAACACGCTGATTTATTACCTCCAGAAATTTTCAGATGACAAGTTCATGGCATTGATTACGAAACGAATGTCTGATGCAGAAATGCTGGAGTTATTTAATTTGATCAACCGCCTGCTGAAAACTCATCTGACGGAGGCCGAATACCACACTTTGTTTCTAAAACAGATGCCGGACGAATAACGGTGATCTCCTGGAATTCATCTCTGGGTGACAAAATGCAAGTGGTCCAAGGTATAAGGTACAGGGTATAGGGTTAAAATGGTTGAATTCATCTACCGTATACCCTACACCTTCAACCTTATACCGTCAACTTGATTGCACGGGATGAAACACGACGTTAGCCACCCGCACTTAAATTAAGAGGAAATATCGAACATGTTTACCCAAAAACAGCTGCAACGTTATGCCGACGTATTATGGTGGGGACTGAAGACCGCCAAAAAAACTGCGTTCAAAAAAAATGACATTCTTCTGATTCGCTATAACAATTCCGCGGTTCGACTGGCAGAGGTACTCTACGCCGCACTGTTATCCAGAGGCATGCATCCCGTTCAGCGCGTCAGCCCGAGCGCGGTCATGGAAAAGGAATTTTATCTGCGGGCCTCCAATCAGCAGCTGGCCTTTATTCCCCCCGGTGAAAAAGCGCTTATGTCCCGGCTTAGCGGAAGCATTAATCTGCATGGGCCTGAATCCATCACGCACCTGAGCCATGTGTCCCCCCGCAAAATTGGCAAAGCCGCCGTAGCGCAAAAAGCACTGCGCGACATACTTAACCGCCGTGAGACCCAAGGTGCGTTCAGCTGGACGCTATGCGTCTATCCCACTGCTGAATTGGCCGAGCAGGCCGGCATCAGCCTGAAGCAATACACGGGCCAGGTGGTAAAAGCCTGTTTTTTGAATAAGTCGGACCCGGTTTCCGAATGGCGCAAGATTTATAACAGGGCCCGTTCGATCAAAAAGTGGCTGAATTCCATGAATATTAAATTTCTGCACGTCGAGTCCGACAACATCGACCTGGAGATAACACCGGGAGCAAGAAGGCAGTGGATCGGTATTTCCGGCCGCAACATCCCCAGTTTTGAGATTTTCGTTTCACCGGACTGGCGCGGAACCCGCGGGACGTATTTTGCCGATCAGCCCTCCTATCGCAGCGGCAATCGCGTCGAAGGCGTCCGTCTGGAGTTTGCCAAAGGTAACGTGGTGAAAGTAACCGCTGCTGCCGGCCGGGAATTTATGAAAACTCAGCTGAAAATGGATAAAGGCGCTAATCAGGTGGGCGAATTTTCCTTGACTGACAAACGCTTTTCCAAAATAAATCGATTTATGGCCAACACCCTGTTCGATGAAAACTACGGTGGCAGATACGGAAATTGCCACATCGCCCTGGGTTCCGCTTACTCTAACACCTATGCCGGTGACAGCAGGCGGTTAAACCCGGCGCTCAAGCAAAAGCTGGGTTTTAATGATTCCGCCCTTCACTGGGATCTGGTCAATACTGAAAAGAAGCGGGTTACCGCCCATCTACAAACCGGCGAGGCAGTCACGATATATGAGAACGGCAGTTTTGCCTATTAGGCCCGTCTGATCGGAAAAAAAACTGCGCAAAATCAAGGCAGTTTCGAATTACTCATTTGCCGTTTCGTCCTCGTGCTCGTCCTCGTCCTCGAAGCTTTTGAGCCTCTAAGTATCGAGGACGAGGACGAGGACGAGGAGGAGCACGATTTAAAATCCTTTTCTTGGGGTTAATAAAGACAAAGTTACCCAAGAGCGGCGGCCTCTGGCCAAAAAAACGGCCAGTCTGATCAATGTCAGAAACTTCGTTTATATGACAACGTAGGGTCGGCCACCGTGCCGACCTCATTTCGGCGGGCACGGTGGCCCGCCCTACGCTTCTGTAATTTGCTGCTTCATATAAAATGTTCGGTGGCTGGGAGGTAAGGCGTCATATCCTGACACCTGAAACCTGACACCTGAAACCTTGTTTTTCATGAAGTTACCCAAGAGGACCTAGCGTCTCGGTTTCCAGGCACCCAAAACCCTATCCGCCTTCGGCGAAAAAACTACAAATTGCACGATAGCTGCCGCGCCGGGGCCACTTTACCAGTGCGGTCTCGGAAAAACTATAGGGGCTAATTGAAGATATTGAGATAATTAGGCGGGGATTGTCAAATACCGACAGCAGCCTGGGGCGCCATCGTACCTAAAGATCGAATCAAATCCACCAGCTTTTTCAGGGGAAATGGTTTCGGCAGCACCATATCGAAATCCTGATCCTCCAACTGCCAAGGGGTTCCGGATATGGCGATGACCGGTATGGATTGTCTGTTGGAGCTTCGTATATGTTTTGCGACCCCATTGCCGTCAACTCCCGGCATACGGATGTCGGTGATGACGATGTCAAAATTCCCATCGTCAAATTTGTCGATACCTTCCTGACCGTCTACCGCGGTTTCAACCTTGTGGCCGAAACTGGTCAGTGCCTGATAAATTAGCTGTAAAATGCCTTTTTCATCGTCAATAACTAGAATTGTACTCATGGATTCTCTCCAACACGACCCTCGATTTTCGATTGTCTCGATGAATCAATAATATCCAAAATAAGCGGCATTGTCAACAATATGTTGTGCGTGACAGGTCTATCCACCACAACATATGGCGTAGCATCAGAAATCAGATGTTGAATTCAATATATTATCAAATCGTTATGATTCAGGGTGTTTCTTTATCGACAGTTAAAGAATCCGGAGGGGTTATGAACAATTTCAAAATCAAAGTCTAATAATGCTTTTTTATAAGAATCTACTGTGGAGTGTCAAATCGGATTAGATAGGGTTTGCTATATTGAATAAAAAAGTTATTAACAATTTCTATGAAACTGATATTAATAGATATAATTGCAATATCTTTCTAAACTACTATAATTAAACATTTAATACGGCGCTAACTTTCTTCAAATATTTTAAATAGATCGACTAAAATCCTTAAGTTATCAACAATTTTCTTTCCTTGAAATATCGTCAATTATCTATTCTTTTTAAGGTTTTTGAAAAAGCACGATAAAAAAACGCCTCGCAATGCAAGGCGTCATAAGTTGGTGCGACTTGTTAAAACTAAATCGTTTGATCCGGCAAGCCGCCGAAACGGCCGTCAGTTCAAATAAGCCGGGCAGCAGATCGGCTGATTAGACTTTGTATTTACCGAAATCATCCGGTGATAAGTTCTCAAGGTAGTCGGTCCATTTTTTGCCTTCTTCACTGGTATCGACGACTTCCGCTTCACCATCGCTTATTTTGGATTTTTGCATGACCGAGTCTTCCACAAATATGGGGGCACTAAATCGCAGCGCCAGGGCGATGGCATCACTGGGACGAGCATCAATATCAAAATTGCCGTTTTTCGACACAAAATAGATTCGGGCAAAAAAAGTGTTATCCCTTAAATCACAGACCTCTATTTTAGCGATTGATATTTCCAGGGAATCGGAAAAATTCTTAAACAGATCGTGGGTCATTGGGCGTTCATATTTTATATCTTGCAGGGCCGAAGCGATGGATGTGGCTTCAAGCAGTCCAATCCAGATAGGGATGGCCTGATCACTCTCCTCTGATTTTAGAATTATAATGGGAGTGTTTGATGCTGGATCCATTGTCAAGCCCGCTATGCTTACTTTATGCAGCATAACATTTTTCTCCTTTCAAGCCTGCGGCTGTAGGTTCTATTTCGACGGGCTTTCCCCACAGAGAATGCGCGTAAGCTTGGTCGATCTTAACGTGTACGATTTTCCCCGGAATTATTTCGCAGCAGCTCCCGGGAACATCACTCAGATAAAAGTTCACAATTTTGTTAGTGGATGTGCGTCCGGTCCACTGGGCAACCTGGTTCGGTTCGACAAGGCTGCCGGAAGATTGTTTTTTGCTGAAACCTTCGACTAATATGGGTTGAATCGAGCCGATCAAGGCTTCATTTTTCCTTTTCGTGTAAGTATCCTGCAATTCCAAGAGAATTTGCAGCCGTTCGTTCTTGTCCGTCTCTGAAATTTTGGCCTTAAACTGCGTCGCAGGCGCATTCGGTCGATCGGAGTACATAAACGCAAAAAGCCCGTCAAACTCTACTTTTCTCATCAAATCCAGGGTATCATCAAAGTCCGAATCCGATTCCCCCGGAAAGCCGACGATCATATCAGAGGTTATTGCGATATCAGGACAAGTATCCCTGAGTTTGGCCACTTTGTCAAGGTACAGCTCTTTCGTATACTTGCGGTTCATCTTTTTCAGCATTCGGTTGGACCCGGATTGAACCGGCAAGTGAATATGCTTGCATAGTTTATCGTTGGCTTGGAAGGCATCAATCAAATCCCGATCGAAATCCTTAGGATGGGATGTTGTAAAACGAATTCTCAACAGGCCCTCGATGGTTTGGACCCGGGCCAGCAATTCCGGGAAGCTTAGCAGACCCTCTTTTTTACCATAGCTGTTCACATTTTGTCCCAGCAGGGTGACCTCCCGGATGCCGGATTCTACCAACCTCTTTATTTCATCGACAATGCTGTCCGGGTGACGACTGGTTTCCCGGCCCCTGACGTAGGGGACCACGCAATAGGTACAATAATTGTCGCAACCCCGCATAATGGTTACAAAACGTGATACCGAATGTTCGTCCGACCGGGCGGGGGCCGGGTCGAGCAGGTCCGGGATTTCAGTCATGGCGACATCGACGATGCGGCAGCGTTTCGTCTCTATTTTGCTGATCAAAGCCGGCAGGCGATCAATGGCCCGGGTGCCGAACACGAGATCGACATGGGACACCCGCTTAAGAATATTGGCACCCTCCTGCTGGGCGACACACCCCCCGACGCCGACAATCAAACCCGGCTTCTTTTTTTTAAGGCGGGCCAGCCGGCCCAGAAAACTAAAGGCTTTTTGCTCGGCTTTGGCCCGCACCGTGCAAGTGTTGAGAAGCACCAAATCCGCATTTTCCAATGATGCGGTCTGAAGATAGCCGGCGGCGGCCAGTTGAAATGCAATCTGCTCGGAGTCGTAGACATTCATCTGACATCCGATCGTATTTATGTAAAGGTACTTGCTCGGCATGGGATCTTTCGCAACAATTAACAAAAAAAGTAAATCTAAGGCTTCAAGAACTTACGAAATGTCTCGAACCTGGAGTAATGGAGTACTGGAGTATTGGGATATCAAGAGAATACTTCCAACCTTCAGAAACCACTCCATCATTCCAGTACTCCAACACTCCGAAATTATAAATTTAAAGACCCTTACGGATCATTCTTTTTTGGATCATTAATCCGAAATCTTTCTTATTTAATTCCTAAATCCCTCAATCCCTCAATCCCTACATTCCCACCTTTTCCATCATGATATCATCTTTGAGGTTTTCAAGAATCGTCTCCACGTCCTGGACACAGCCCGGTGCGATTTGAAGCTCGATGAGGCCGGCTTCGGAATCCAGGGTTGTCAGGATTGCCAGCCCATCGTAGGCTTCGATAATGAATCGCAGAAAAGCAATCTTGCGCCGGTCAACCCGATAGCGTTGTTTTATGGTTTCACCAGGATTACAATTATTCGCCATCGCAATGATACATGGGCTCCGCTAAAGTTTAAAGCATTATTTAGTATAATCATATCCGCTGCATTTTCAATAAAAAAGACCGGTGCACCTTGCGCCGAACACCGAATACCGAACGCCGAACGCCGAATGCCGAATGCCGCCTTCCCTCTTCCGAATTCCACATTCCGAATTCCGACTTCCGACTTCCGCATTCCAATATTTCCCTTGTCCACCCGACTGAACTAGTGTATTTCGCACTCATGAAAAAGCATTGGAACATGCTGAATCCAGATCCGGCAACGGTTCGGGAACTGAGCCAAAAGTTGAATTGTCATCCGGTCACGGCCATGGTCATGGCCAATCGCAATATTAAAACGCCATCGGATGCTCATCACTATTTAAATGTTTCTTTGACCAATCTGCGCCAGCCGTCTTCTTTAAAAGATATAGAAACTGCGGTCAAACGGATTTATGCCGCCATCACCGGCAATCAAAAGATATTGATATTCGGAGATTACGATGTCGACGGCATAACGGCCACCACGGTTTTGCTGATTTTTTTGCGATACGTCGGCGCCGACGTAACCTACTACATCCCTCACCGGATAAACGAAGGCTACAGCATCCAGCCGATGCATATTTCCCGCTATGCCCGTCCCCATCGGTTCGATTTGATCATTACCGCCGACTGTGGTTCCGGCAGCCATCAAGCGGTCGCCGCGGCCAACCAATCCGGCATTGACGTGATCATCACGGATCACCACAATATCGATAATGATATACCACCAGCACTGGCGGTTATCAATCCCAAACGCGCTGACTGCAACTCCGGGCTGCAAAGCCTGGCCGGTGTCGGCGTTGCATTTTTTCTGCTGATCCGTTTGCGAACCTATTTGCGGGAAAAAGGTTTCTGGCAAAAGCAGCCGGAACCCAACCTGAAAAGTTACTGTGATTTGGTGGCCCTTGGCACGGTGGCGGACATGGTGCCGCTCGTCAACGAAAACCGCATACTATGCAAAACCGGCCTGGGCCTGATCAATACCGGTCAGCGGCCCGGCCTGACCGCCCTGGCTCAGGCCAGCGGTATCCGCAACGAGACCCTCGATGCCGACGATATTGCTTTCAGACTGGCACCCCGGTTAAATGCGGCCGGCCGCATGGACCATGCTGCCAGGGCCGTCGAACTATTGACAACTCAGGATGCCGCGATTGCCGCAACAATGGCTCAACTGCTAAATCAGCTGAACCAGAAAAGACAGCAAATGGAAAAGGGAACCCTGGCAGAAATTGAGGAGTATATATCAACCAATGCCTCACTGCTCCGTCAGCGGTCATTGGTGCTTTCACAGGAGGGTTGGCATGCGGGACTGCTCGGAATCGTGGCCTCGCGGCTCATGCAGCGGCACTACCGCCCGGTGGTCCTGATCTCGACCGAAGATGGCCTTGGAAGAGGCTCTGCCCGCAGTGTTGGCGGAATCAATTTATATGATGCCCTGGCGGATTGCCGGCAACATCTCGAATCTTTTGGGGGACATTCCATGGCAGCCGGCCTGAAAATCCGGCAGGAAAAAATTGCCGACTTTCAGCAGGCTTTTGAAAGTGCCATTTTAAACCGGTCGCCATCCGAGGATTTGGTCCAAACGTTGGATATAGACGCAGAGCTTGATTTTGCGAGCATTTCAGGCGGCCTGATAGACGAATTGGAGTCTCTGATGCCCTATGGCACCGGCAACCCCGAACCCATTTTCAAATCTTCCGGCATTCGGGTGGTATCGTCAAGAATTTTGGGCAAACGTCACCGGCGTATGGTTTTAAGACAGGCTTCGAGATCGGCGACGCCGTCCATTCAAGCCATTCAATTCAACGTCGATGAACAGAGTGCCAGGGAAAAGAACTTTGCCGAAATCGCCTTCAAGCTACGCTGGAACCGTTGGAACAGCCAGAAGAAGGCCCAGCTAGTGGTTGAAGATTTGAAATAAACCGGTTAAAAGGTTCAAAGTTTAAGGTTCTGGGTTCTGCCCGGTGGCAGGACACAAAAACTGCCAATCTAATCGAGAAAGAAACTCTGAAATCGCGTACAATTGATGTGGAACTAAGGAAAGATCCGGGCCCAGGGAACAGGGTTTTAGATGATAGAATAGCCCCCATGAATGCGTGACGGTGAGCGGCTCAAGAGTTCGAAATTCTTCTCGGCGGTACTCATTAAATCAACCTTGAACGGTGAACCTTGAACCATTGAACGGCGGAAGACATTTTTGCTTGCAATCCTCATATTGAATTATTATTATGCAACTGCGGCATAAATAAAATAATCGATAGTATTCCTTAGATATTCAATCAACAATTTTCAATCTTCAATCCAAAGGAAGCGTCATGGCTAAGGTATTCCGACCCAGTTCTCGCGAATCGACTATTTTATCAAAAATTGAATCGACCAAGGAACACATGCGCCGGCTGGCAATCAGCAGGGTCAGAGATTGCTCGGAGCCCCTGGCCAATGGTATTGCAACGAAATTGGTCGAGAACAGCCTGGTTGAGACGACCAACAAGAATATCCTGGAAGAGCAGCTCCAGAAATGTCTGGACAAGTTGAGCCGGCTGGACGATTTTGAAGTCGATTACCAAATTGCACCGTTTCGAAATCTCGTACCCCAGCCGCAGATCGTCGGCTTGTATGTCACCGCCTATGTGATTGAGAAGCTGATCAATCACAAGGACGTGGTCGACATTTTCGGATCGGATGAAGAAATTTATCTGACCATAAACCAGCAAGTCAAAAAATATATGCCGCTCTAATGCGCCCCAGCTTTCACCCCAGGCTGATCAACGATCCCTTTGACGACCCCGGGCTTTTCATTCCTTTTCTATTTCAAAAACGTGCCTTAATCTTTGACCTCGGCAATATCTCCGGTCTGGCGGCCAAAGATATCCTCAAAATCAGCCACGCCTTCGTGACCCATACCCACATGGACCACTTTATCGGGTTCGACCATCTGCTGCGCATTATGCTGGGGCGGGAAAAAACGATTTCCATCTTCGGCCCCCCGGATTTTTTAAGCCATGTCGAGGGCAAGCTGTCGGGTTATACCTGGAACCTGGCGGACAAATATAATTACCCGCTTTGCTTGCAGGCCACCGAGGTGCATCCCGCCAAGATCATATCCCGCCGGTATTGCTGCCGGGAACGGTTCGAACCACAGCAGGATGCTGTCGAAGCGCCCTTTGACGGCGTTTTGTACGAAGAGCCGGCCTTTAAAGTCTCAGCGGTTATCCTCGACCATCAGATACCCTGCCTGGGGTTTTCGGTAGAAGAACGTTTTCACGTCAATATTATGAGGGAGGGATTAAACCGCTTGTCTCTGGTGCCGGGCCCGTGGTTATCGGAGTTCAAGCAGGCCCTGTATGAAGGGAAGAATCCCGGCGCGATATTTGATATGGGTCAAGCGGGACCGCCGGGCAAAAACAAATTCGTCCTGGCCGAGCTTGCCGGGCAAATCGCACGGATCACGCCGGGTCAGAAAGTCACCTATATCAGCGATGTCGTGTTCAGCGACGCCAATACGCATAAAATAGTGAAATTGGCCCGGGATTCCGATCATCTATTTATCGAGGCCGTATTTCTGGAAAAAGACCGCGAGTTGGCCCGCGCCAAAGGCCATCTGACGGCCCGCCAAGCCGGCAATATCGCTGCCCGGTCAGGCGCCAGCCATTTCGATATATTCCATTTCTCCCCGCGGTATACCGATCAGCAGCATTTACTATACGCGGAGGCCCGAGCGGCATTTAAACAAAAGGAGCCAGCTTAAGCCGGATCAGGCAGATCTCCCGGCGGCCCTTATTGTCGATCCGAACCGGCCCGTTGGCCGAACTCGTAAATGTCTCCCCCGGGCCCACCTGCTTATCCTGAGTGGCGTCCTTTAGCCGGGCCTCGCCGCTGACGGCCAGGAAATGCTGAATTTCGTTCTGGCCGCCTGAAAATTCAAGCGTACTATCCGCATAAACCGTCAATTCAGATGCCGTATAGTCATCTCTTTGCTCAAGCAGCCTGGAGATGCCCCAGGGATGATACACCGTGCGATGCTGCTGGTACTCCTTGCGTCCACGATCCTTCAATTCGGAGACAATGGATTTCACATCCCGGCTATGCTCGATGTCCGAAACAAAAATCGAATCCGGGGTCTCGACCACCACGAGATCCTGGAGGCGATTGGCGGCGATCAGGCGATCGTGACTTTGTAGAAAACAGTTGCGGGTGTCCCGGGCAATGACATCGCCATCGATAACGTTTTGGGACTCGTCTTTCTCCAAAAAGTCATACAATGATTTCCAGGAACCAATGTCGCTCCAGCCAAAATCGGAGGGCACCACGACGCATTTATCGGTTTTTTCCATGATGGCATAATCAATGGAGATATTGTCGAATCGATCATAATCTTCACCGGCAATGGGTCGATCGGCGCAAAAGCAATCCTCCATGGCGGCCAGCATTTCAGGCTGAAAAGTTTTGAATTCCTCCAGCAAAACGGACGCTTTAAAGGCGAACATCCCGCTGTTCCAGAAGAAATTGCCGGCTTTGATGTATTGTTCAGCGGTGGACCGGTCCGGCTTCTCGACAAAACGCTTAACTTTGAGAGCCCGCATATCGTAATTGTCACCACCTTCAATGTAGCCGTATCCCGTTTCGGGATAATTCGGCTTAATACCGAAGGTGACAATATGGCCCCGATCGGCCAGGTCGATCGCCACGCGCAGCCGCTCGTGAAAGGACTCGATGTTGCCGATCACATGATCGGCCGGGAAAACGCACATAATCCCGTCGGCAGCGGCCTGGTGGATATGAAAGGCGGCCAGCAGGATCGCCGGTGCGGTGTTGCGACCGCTGGGTTCCCGAATAATTTTACCTTCGGATACCAGCCCGATATCATCCATGTGGCGGGCAATTTCGTGGTAGTGCTGCTCGCCGCAGACGACCCTGACATGTTGCAGGTCCAACAACGGATCCAGTCGTTTAATCGTACTTTGCACCAGCGAATCATTGCCGATGAATTTAACGAGCTGCTTCGGGTACAATTCGCGTGACACGGGCCATAAACGCGTCCCGGTGCCGCCGGCCAGCAAAATCGCGAAAGCCTTAGCTGTTGAATCCGCCATTAAACGGTTTCTCCTTTCTGCCATTGCGGTTGAGACCGTTGAGGGCCGATGCGGCCGGCACCGCGCTGCAGCGGGTGTCGACGGCACGATAGCCTAAAAAATTGTCGACTTCACGGCTTAAGGCACCGCCCGCCTTTAACCGGAGTTCATCCGGCAGGGCAATGACCGAATCCGTGTTTTCGGGACTGCGCAGATGCAAAAATGCCGGGCAGCCTCCCGGGTGTCTTTCCAGGATCGCGTGCAGATCGGTCAGGATCTCCCGATCGGTGCGGCTGATTTCCAGATTCAGGTGGACGCTGGCCGTCCAGGTTTCTTCGGCCTGGTTGATGGGGATGACCGTGTCGGCCAGGATTTTCACCGATTGCTCGTCCTTTTGAACCTGTCCCTGGATCAGCAGGGGTTTGTCCTCCACCAGCAAATCCCTGACAACGGCAAACACACGCGAAAACACGATCGCCTCAACCGCGCCGTGCATATCCTCGATGGTCACAAAGGCCATGAGATCGCCTTTTTTGGTTTTGATGACTTTGGAGCTTTGAACAAGTCCGCCGATTCGGACCACCCCGCCGTCGCTTAACTCTTTAATGGAAATTGCATTGGCATTGGTGAATTTATCCAACACATCTTCATAACGCGTCAGGGGATGGCCGGCCAAATAAAAACCGAGGGACTCTTTCTCAAAGGTCAAAAACTGTTTCTCATCCCATTCACCGATTTCAGGCAGCACGGGGGCGTTGATGCTGGGCTGGCTTTCGCCCATGTCGAACAGGCCCATCTGCGGGTCATTGCGTTCGCGCTGAACCCGTTGGCCGTATTCGAGGGCGCCTTCCAGGGCCGCCATCATCTGGGATCGTTTGGCGCCGGTGGAATCAAAGGCACCGCATTTGATCAGGCTTTCGACCACCCGTTTGTTAACTTTCTTGAGATCCACCCGTTCACAGAAATCAAACAAAGATTCGAACTGTTTCTCAGCGCGTCCGTCGATGATCGATTCAATGGCATTTTCACCGACATTTTTGACTGCCACCAGCCCGAACCGGATGCGGGACTCATCCACGGTAAATTCGATCTCGCTGTCATTGATGTCCGGCGGCAGAATCGGAATATTGTGATGGCGGCATTCAGCGATAAATTTGACCACACCGTCGGTGGAGTGCATCTCACTGGTCAGCAGGGATGCCATAAACTCCACCGGATAATGCGCTTTTAAAAAGGCGGTTTGATAGGCAATGAGGGCATAGGCCGCACTGTGGGACTTGTTGAAGCCGTAGCCGCCGAATTTTTCGATCAGATCAAAAAGCTTTTTCGCGCGATCGGCGGGGATATCATTGTCTTTGGCGCCCTGCACGAAACGCTGGCTGTGGTCGGCCATGATCTCGGGGATTTTCTTGCCCATGGCCTTGCGCAAATCATCGGCTTCCGCCATGGAATAGTTGGCGAGCTCACCGGCAATTTTCATTACCTGCTCCTGATAAACGATCACCCCGTAGGTCTCTTTCAGGATGGGCTCGAGCTCAGGCACCATGTATTCCACCGTTTTGCGACCGTGCTTGCGGGCCACATAATCATCGATCATGCCGCTTTCCATGGGGCCCGGGCGGTAGAGGGCCACCAGTGCGATGATATCGTCGAAGCACTCCGGCTTCAACCGGACGAGCAAATCTTTCATGCCCGAACTTTCGAGCTGGAAGACCCCGGTGGTATCCCCGGCCGACAATAGGCGGTAAGTCGCCGGATCGGTCAGCTCGATGTTGTCGAGATCCAGCGGCGGCTTGCCCTGGCGTTCGATCAATGCCAGGGTATTGGCGATAACCGTCAGGTTGCGCAGTCCCAGGAAGTCAAACTTGACCAGCCCGATCTTTTCGACGATTTTCATGTCGAACTGGGTAACCACTTCCCCCTTTTTTCCTTTGTACAACGGCAGATAGTCCACCAGCGGTCGGTCGGCGATAACGACCCCGGCGGCATGGGTCGAGGCGTGCCGGGGCAGGCCCTCGAGGACCCGGCATATCTGGATCAATTCGCTCACATTGGGATCTTTGGCAGCCAGATCAGCCAACCGCGGCTCCTGCTCCAGGGCCGCATCGAGACTGATATTCAAGACATCCGGCACCATTTTGGCAATGGCGTCGACTTCGCGCAGAGGAATGTCCAGCGCCCGGCCCACATCACGGATGACGGCCTTGGTCTTGAGTTTACCGAACGTGATAATCTGGGCCACATAATCGCCGCCGCCATAGCGGTCGACCACATATTTGTAGATTTCCTCCCGGCCATCGATACAAAAATCGACATCGATATCCGGCATGCTTTTGCGGGCCGGGTTGAGGAACCGTTCGAAAATCAATCCATGGGTGATGGGATCCAGATCGGTGATTCCCAGGCTGTAGGCCACCAGGCTGCCGGCGGCCGAGCCCCGTCCGGGTCCTACCGGAACACCCGATTCTTTCGCATAACGTATAAAATCCGATACAATTAAAAAATAGCCGGGAAATCCCATGTCTTTGATGGTGTCGATCTCGTAGTCAAGGCGTTTGAGATAGACGGCTTCATCGAGTTCAGGGCTTTTTAATTTTATCCGATCGATGATTTCGCGATAGCCGGCACGCACTTTTTCTTCAAAAACCTCGTCCACACTTTTCTCGGTTCCGGCATCAAAATTGGGAAAGTGATAGGTATTGAAATCAAATTCGAGATTGCAGCGGCCGGCAATATCCACCGTGTTGCTTAACGCGTCGGGGTAGGAGTCGAAATAGGCATGCATTTCCGCTTTGGACTTGAGGTAAAGCTGGTCGGTCCTGAACTTCAGCCGATCGTTGTCATGAACGGTTTTGCCGGTTTGAATACACAAGAGCACATCGTGGGCCCGGACGTCCTCTTTTTGCAAATAATGGCAGTCGTTGCTGGCCGCAAGCGGGATCGACAAGCGCTGACTCATGTCCAGCAGGGTCTGGTTCACGTGTTCCTGGATATCGATACCGTTGTTCTGGACCTCGAGGTAAAAGTTATTTTCGCCAAACATTTCCTGATATTCCCGGGCCGCGGCATCGGCCACGTCCAGGTTGCTGTCGCGAATCCGCCGCGGCACTTCGCCGTGCAGGCAGGCGGACATGGCGATCAAGCCTTGGCTGTGCTCGCGCAGCAGCTGTTTATCGATGCGGGGTTTGTAGTAAAATCCCTCGAGTTGGGCGGCAGTGGTCAGTTTGCAAAGGTTGCGGTAGCCCTCCTGATTTTCAGCCAAAAGGATCAAATGGGAAAGCCCCTTGTTGTCCAGCGGTGTCTTATCGAATCGGCTGCGGGGTGCAACGTATATTTCGACGCCGATAATCGGCTTGATACCGGCTTTGGTCGCTTTTTCATAAAATTCCACGGCACCGAACATGGTGCCGTGATCGGTGGTCGCCACCGAATGCATGCCGAAATCGGCGACGCGCTGCAGCAGATCATCGATGCGGATGGCGCCATCCAGCAAACTATATTGGGTATGAACATGAAGGTGAACGAAATCGGGAATATGGTCGGTTGTCATGGAGTGATTTACCTTAAGGTTTTTTTATAATGTTCGAGTTGTGGCCGAAGAATGTGGATTACGGGTTGCGGATTGCGCGGTTCGGGTTGCGCGGTTCGGGTTGCGCGGTTCGGGTTGCGCGGTTCGGGTTGCGCGGTTCGGGTT